>Ga0207719_100601_pt1 | contig 17626 bp, 9 predicted proteins | sample A23P1SouthBayCA_2_FD_187279 | JGI IMG/M metagenome (GOLD analysis project Ga0207719, IMG submission 187279) | Aerobic enrichment media microbial communities from Eden Landing Ponds, California, USA - A23 P3 (3) (SPAdes) | ecosystem: Environmental > Aquatic > Marine > Unclassified | place... | reverse complement strand
CCTCGCGCACCCGGCGGTGGGCGCCGTACTTGTGCGGCGGGACGGGGTCTTCGAGCCACGCCAGATCGTAGGGTTCGAGCTTCTCCGCGAGGCGGGTGGCGGTCTCGACAGTAAAGTTCCAGTGGAGGTCGAAACCCAGGTCCACGTCGTAGCCGACCTCCTCGCGGACGGCCTCGACGAGCGCGGCCTTGTGTTCGATGGCGGCGTTGTCCAGTCGTCGCGCGGGCGTGTCCACGTCGGCGTGGGTGCGCACGTCCAGGTCGAACTTGAGCGCGTCGAAGCCCGCGTCGACCACCTCGCGCGCGGCCTCTGCGTAGGACTCGGGCGTGTACACCTCGCGCGGGTCGACGGTGCCCGACTGGGCCTCGCCGAGGGACTCGCCGCCGTGGGTGTCGCAGTAGACCCGAACGGAGTCCCGATAGATCCCGCCCAGGAGTTCGTAGACGGGCACGTCGAGCAGTTTCCCCTTGATGTCCCACAGCGCCATCTCGACGCCGGGACCGGGCTCCCACATCACGTCGCGCAGGCGGTTGATGTCCAGCGGGTTCTCCCCCTCGAGTCGGCCCGGGTCCCGGGGGCCGTCGCCGTGGACCGCGCCGATGCCGGTGATCCCGGCGTCCGTCTCGACTGTGACGATGCCCCACTGGAAGTTGGCCTGCAGGACCATCGTCGAGACGTCCGTGATCGCGATGTCCCGTTCGGGCGGCCGGCCGGTGTCGTCCATCGTGTGGTCCATCCACGGGACGCCGCCGCCCGGCGGGATGACGTACTCCGGTGTCTCCTCATCTGCCATACCGGCGGGTCGCGCACCGCCCTGTTGAAGCTTCGAGAAACGGCGAACAGTTCCGGCTCTCCTCCGACCCGCCTCGACCGCGTCGACATGGCCGACGCGAACGGGCTGTGCGACATCGAAAGCGCGACGTGACCGCCAGCACCTCGGCCGGCGCTCCCTGACACAGGTGCAGGTCCGGGCACGCCGCTGTCGGGGGAGCGCGCTCGACGCGTCAGGCTTGCGGGCGCCGCCGGCTCACTCCTCGAAGACGCGGAGCGTCTCGAACTCGAAGCGGGCGCCGCCGTCGGCGGCGTCGGTCACCGAGACGTCCCAGCCGTGGGCTTCGGCGATGGTCCTGACGATGGAGAGGCCGAGCCCGGTGCCCTGGTCACCGGTCGTGTAGCCCGGTTCGAAGACGTCGTCGCGGTCGTCGGCGGGGATGCCGGGGCCGTCGTCGGCGACGAAAAAGCCCAGGCGCTCCTCCAGGTCGCCGACGGTGACGGTCACGTCGTCGCCGGCGTGCTGGACCGCGTTGCGGAAGACGTTCTCGAGCAGTTGCTGGAAGCGACTCGGGTCCGCGCGGAGGTTGGCGTCGGTCTCGACCGCGAGCGTGGCCCGTTCCGTCTCGACGACCGTCCAGGCGTCGGCCGCGACCGCCGCGATGTCCGTCCGGACGGGGTCGCTGACCGTCTCGCCCTCGCGAGCGAGCGTGAGGACGTCGTCGATGAGGGCGTCGATCCGGTGCAGCGACTGCTCGACGATGTCGAAGTGCTCTTCGTCGCCGTCCTCTCTGGCGAACTCGAGGCGGCCGAGTGCGACCTCGAGCGGGTTGCGCAGGTCGTGGGAGATGACGCTGGCGAAGCGTTCGAGCCGTTCGTTCTGTCGTTCGAGCTGGTGCTCGTACTGCATCCGCTCGGTGATGTCGCGAGTGACGCCGACGAGACCGACGACGTCGCCGTACTCGTCGTACCACGGCGCCTTCGCGGTGGCGACGTACGTGCCCTCGAGTTTGTCGCCGTACGCGCGTTCGATCCGGTCCTCGATCGATTCGCCGTCCTCGATCACATGTCGGTCGTCCGCACCGGTCTCCTCGGCGAACGCGCCGGGATAGAGGTCGAAGTCCGTCTTTCCCTCCACGTCGGCGGGCGCGTGGTGGCGTTTCCCCTCCGGGTTCTCGAGGTAACTCGGCGGCGTGAGCGTCGGCATCGCGTCGCTGACGCGGACGTGGCGACCGTCGCGGTCCTTGACGTAGATGGACAGCGGCACCTGTTCGAGCAGCGAGTCGAGAATAGAGAGGTCGCGCCGCTGCTCGCGGTGGCGCTCGACAAGCGGTACGAGGTCGTCGAGTCGGGCCACGGCGTCGAAGTCGGCATCGACCTGGAGATACGTCGTCACTCCGAGGTCGGTCGCCGCGGCGGCGTCGATCTCGCCGGTCGAGGTGAAGACGACGACCGGCAGGGACGCAGCACTGTCGCGAACGCGGGCGACGACCGCCGCGGCGTCGAACGCACCGACGTCGTGGCAGGCGACGGCGTCGACGCGCTCCTCGGCGAGCACTGCCGCCACGCGGTCCGGAGGCGTATCGGCTTCCGCGTCGGTATCGGCTTCCGAATCGGTGTCGGTGCGTTCCATCCCGTCGACGATCGGGTCGATTCCGGTGACTGCGAGGCCGTCGGCGCCGTCGGCCTCGCTCCACTCCCGCTCGACGGCCGCCGCCTCGGGCCCGACGTAGAGGAGTCGCGGCCGTCTCTGGAGCGTGTGCATGCGAATCGTGTCTTCCGTTACCGTGTTTCTCGGTTAAACACGTTTGGGTGGCCGGGACACGGTTTTCCCCGCGGCGTCCCTACTCCGGCTATGGCGACCCGATCCTGCGACGGTTGCGGCGAGGACGTCTCTATCGCCGGCGGCATCGCGAACATCTGGACGCTGGAGAGTGACACCACCGACGGGCTCACGCTCGAACTCGCCGACGGCACCGAGCACTTCCTCTGTTATCCCTGCATGGAACGGCTCCCCGACGACCGCGAACCGACCGCCGAGGACGTCGCGGCGCTCGCGACCGGGGAGTGACCAGCGGCGCCCGGGAACCCATCGCGGGCGGAGTCACTGACGACCGACAAGGTTAGGCGGTCGCCGCCACTCGATTCGCACGTGTACCCCGGCCGGATCACCGACGAGTTCCCCGCCCCGTCGTATCGGGGCGCGCAGGAACAGGCGCTCGCCGACATCCGCGCGGCTTTCGAGGCCGGCAACGACGTCGTCCTCGTGCGCGCGCCGACCGGGAGCGGCAAGTCCCTCCTCGCGCGGGCCATCGCCGGCTGCGCCCGCACCGCCGGCGAGGCCGAAGCGGGGGAAGTCATCGACGCCTACTACACTACCCCGCAGGTCTCCCAGCTCGACGACGTGGCCGGCGACGACCTCCTCGCGGACCTGAAGGTCATCCGCGGGAAGAACAACTACGACTGTATCCTCCCTGGCGAGACCGATACGCCCGTCGACCAGGCCCCCTGCGCCCGCGAGCGGATGTTCGACTGCCAGGTCGAACACCGCTGTCCGTACTTCTCGGACCGGACGATCGCCGCCAACAACCCCATCGCCGCGATGACGCTCGCCTATTTCATGCAGACCGCCGGCTCCGACGTCTTCGGCCAGCGCAACGTCCTCGTCATCGACGAGGCCCACGGCCTGGGCAACTGGGCCGAGATGTACGCCACCATCGACCTCGGTCCCGATACGGTCCCCATCTGGGACGCCTGCGAACCGCCCGACGTCGACGGGCTCGACGACGCCGCCCGCTACGCCGACCAACTGGATACGATGGCCGACCGGCGACTCACCGAGGTGCGCTCGCAGGCCGAACTCGACCCCGAGGAAGCGGCCGAGCGCGACAAACTCGTCCAGTTGCAGTCCGATCTCTCGTGGTTCGTCGAGGACTACCGGGATACGGAGAGCGCCACCACGTGGGTCGTCGACCAGCCCGACGGCGCGGGATCACGGGTCACGATCAAGCCGATGGCCCCCGAGAAGTATCTCAAGCATACGGTCTGGGACCGCGCCGAGAAGTTCGCGCTGCTCTCCGCTACGATCCTCAACAAGGACGCCTTCTGCGCCAACGTCGGCCTCCCGCCCGACCGCGTCGCGCTCGTCGAGGTGCCCCACACCTTCCCCGTCGAGCACCGCCCGCTCTACGACGTGACCCAGGGGAAGATGACCTACGAGGACCGCGACGCGACCATCCCGAAGGTCGCGGAGACGCTCGTCCAGATTATGGCCACCCACCCCGACGAGAAGGGGCTGGTCCACTGTCACTCCTACGCGATTCAGGACCGCCTGCGCTCGCACCTCGAGGAGTTCGGCGTCGACTCGCGGGTCCGCGCCCACGACACGGACGACCGCGACGCGCAACTGTCGACGTGGAAGCGCCTCGACGACCCCGACGTCTTCCTCTCGGTGAAGATGGAGGAGGCGCTGGACCTGGAGGGCGATCTGTGTCGGTGGCAACTGCTCTGCAAGGCCCCGTATCCGAACACGCGCGACTCGCGCGTGGCGGCCCGTCTGGAAGACGACCAGTGGGGCTGGTACTACCGGACCGCCCTGCGAACGGTCATTCAGGCCTGCGGGCGCGTGGTCCGCGCGCCCGACGACCACGGCGCGACCTATCTCGCCGATTCCTCGCTGCTGGATCTCTTCGAGCGCGCCCGCGTCGACATGCCCGACTGGTTCGCCGAGCAAGTCGACCGAATGAGTCGCCCGGACCTGCCCGCGTTCGACCCGGGTGCCGCCACCGCGGGCGTGAGCGACCGGCGCCGGTCCGCGTCGCAGTCGCGCTCCTCGCGGAGCGAGTCCGGGTCGACGACGAGCGATTCCGGTGGGAGCGACGGCGGTGAGGTGAGTGCCGACGACAGCAACAGCGGCCGCTCGCGCAGGCGTTCCTGGCGCTCCTCGAAGAAGAGCCCGATAGCTGACGTGTGGGATACGGAGTAGCGTCAACGGTGTGGTTGCGGTGCGTTGCGTGCGGTGCAGTCGCGGTGGCGGTGCAGTCGCGGTGGTGGTGGCGGTGCAGTCGCGGTGGTGGTGGCGGTGCAGTCGCGGTGGTGGTGCAGTTGCGGTGGCGGTGCAGTGCAGTCGCGGTGGCGGTGCAGTTGCGGGGGCGCGCGCCGTCGCGCCCTCGTGGCGCGACGTTCCGTGCGAGGGACGAGCAGCGCAGGAACGAGCAGCGCAGGAGGCTGGGGAGGTATGAGGCTCACGCCTGTCCGGCCAGCCGCCGGTGACAGCCTGCCTCGACAGCATTTTCCTGGCGGACCGAAAGGGCGAGGCGCGCTCGCGTTCAGTTCAGTCGCCTGAGCGGGCCCTATTCTCGCGGGCGGTGTGGAGAGCGAGAATATCCTGCTCAGCGACCGCGAGCGGGGCGAGGGCTTTCAACGCACAGGATCACTCGCGGTCGTGGTGCTGTCTGCTGTTTCGGTTGCTCTGTCTCGTAGCGAGCGGGGCGAGGGCTTTCAGCGCTCAGGCTCACCTGCAGTCGCAGTTGCGGTTGCTGTGCCTCGTAGCGAGCGGGTCTCGCCGGTGCAACTCCCGCGAACGAGTACAGTCGCGCCGGCGCTGACCGGGACGATCCTGGCGAATTGGACGGGATCACCGACTGCGCCGCTCACTCGAGATGCGCGGTGTCGTCACGAAATCGGACCGAGCGCTCGCCGACACAGTCGATCGCGGTCAGCCCGCAGTTTTCGGGCGACCACTCGCGGGCCAGCACGGCCAGATCCCGGCCGGTCACCGCCGCGACCGCCGCGCGGATCGCGCCGCCGTGGGTGACGACGACGGCGGTCTCCTCACCACCACGGTCCGCCGCGACCGCGTCCAGCCCCTCGCTGACTCGCTTCTCGAGGGTCGTCAGCGACTCACCCTCGGGCACGTCCTCGATGGCGACGAGCGAGCCGTCGGGGTCGTAGCCGTCGTGGCGGGCGGCCACCTCCGCGCGGGTCAGCCCCTGGTACTCGCCGAAGCCACGCTCGCGCCACGCCGAGTCGAACGTCGGCGCGACGTCGACGCCGGCTTCGCCCAGGGCGGCGGCGGTCTCGCGGGTTCGCTGGAGGTCAGACACCACGAGCCGGTCGACCCCGTCGGCGGCGAGTCGCTCGCCGACGGCGCGGGCCTGGCGGCGGCCCCGTGCCGTCAGCGAGGAGTCGGCCCAGCCCTGAATCGTCCCGTCGCGGTTCCAGGTGGTCTCGCCGTGGCGCACGAGAAAGAGGGTCACGGCCGGTCACCACAGCCGGCGGTTGGCCAGCCAGCGGCGCGCGACGATGAGCAGTTCGTAGGCGACGATCAGTCCGACGGCGAGCCCGGCCGCCTCGGGGGTCGCGAGGTCGACCGCGTCGACCCGGCGCAGCAGGACCGGGTCGGGGCTGCCGAAGTAGCCGACCAGCAGCGAGACCGGCCAGACGAACACTCTGGCGCGGGCCAGGATCCGCGCGAGGCGGTCGCGGCCGCGGACCCGGCGGTGGGCGTAGAGCAGTACCTCGTAGACGACGATCAGCGCGCCGCCGATGACCAGCGGGGTGAGCCTGGCCGACGCGAAGTCAGCCACAGTCGACGTGAACGCCGACGGGAGCTGGTCGTAGTAGGTGTCGGGCAGGGGCGCGGTACTGGAGAGATAGCCGGCGAGCGCGGCGACGAGCCAGGCAAAGGGCCGGCGGGCCGCCAGCGCTTCCGGCGTGGCGAACGTCGAGGCCTCGCCCGTCCAGTACAGCAGGAGCAGCGTCCCCTCGAAGAGGATGATCATCGTGACGGCGACGAGGATGGGGGCCATGCCGGTCGGGTCGGGGCTGAAGACGAACGCGATGGTGGCGAACCCGCCCCAGAAGTAGATGCGCCGGCGGGCCAGCCAGCGCCGCGAGGCGACGCCCATCATCACCGCGAGCATGATGAACAGCGGGATCTGGAAGATGAGCGCGAAGAAGCCGAGCATCATCACGATGAGGTTGAAGGTCTCGGTGAGCCCGAAGGCGATGTCGGCGGCGGCCTCGGAGTACTCGGTGAAGTAGGCAAACAGCGTCGGGAGCACGAGGAAGTACGCGAAGGCCATGCCGACGCTGGCGAGGATGAGACTCGTCGGGACGGAAGCGAGGTAATACCGGCGCTCGCGGGGGTAGAGCCCGGGGCGCATGAACAGGTACGACTGGTAGACTAGCACGGGCAAAGCGGCGACGAAGCCGACGAGGCCGGCCATCTTGATCCGCGCGAACATCAGCGCGAGCGGGTGGTAGACGAACGGACACGCCGAGCTGATAGAGCGGAGTTTGGCCTCGGGCGGCGGCGGACACGCCGAGACCGACCCCGGCAAAAAGGAGTACCACAGGAAGTTGATCAGCCGGTCGGCGACCGGGAAGGAGACGGCGGCGACGACAACGAGCGCGCCGATGACCCAGGCCAGCCGGATGACCATCTCCTCGATGTGCGCAGCCAGCGGCATCTCCTCGTCGTCGGGCGCGCTGACACCGCCGCCGGTCGGCACCTCCTGTGGCTCGTAGGCCATGGCGTTGGCCCCGCCGTCGGCGCGCCCGGGTTCGCCGGCCGCCCGACCGTGCTGTGCCGTCTCCGCGGTCGGATCGCCGTGGTCGCCGCTCCGGTCGCGACCGGCCTCGACGCCGTCGGGCTGTGCGTAGTCGGGGTCCTCCGGACCGGACTCTCGCGACTCCGTCCCCGGCGCGGTCGGCTGGGCGTGCCGTGGCTCCTCACCCGTCGGCGGCTCCGCATCGTCCGTCTCCTCGCCGTCGTCCGTTCCGTTCTCGTCGTCGCCCGTGTCCTCGCCGTCGTCCGCTTCGGAGTCGTCGGCGTCCGCTTCGGAGTCGTCGTCAGCGTCGTCCGGGGAGCGGCCGATCGACGGGGTATCGACGTCTCCGGGCGTGATGATGTCGTACTCGTCGTCGTCCGTACCGTTTTCGTCGCCGCTCTCACCGCTCGCGTCGTCCTCGGTAGCGTCGTCACCGGCGTCACTCTCGTCGGTGGTGTCGTCCGTCCGCTCGTCGTCTTCGGGGGTGTCAGGGGCTTCCGATTCCGTGGCGTCGTCCCGGTCGTCGGGGTCGGATCCGGCGGCGTCGCTACTCCCGGCCTCGTCGCGGTCGCCGCCGTGATCGTCGGCCATTCGTCGCCGGGTTTGCGCTCCCCTATTGTAAGCCTTCTTTTCGCTAGCTGGAACGGTCACCGCGGTTCGTCCGGTCTCCCGGTCTGTCAGCCTGCTCGACTGTCCGCGCGGCCGACCGTCGAGAGGCCTGGAGGTCGACGGGCGCACACACGCGGTGACGATTTCGTCTCGTGATGAATAGATTGATAACGGCGACTCGGTAAGGCTTCGGCGAGATGGCGAGCGCGATTGACGATGACACCAAACAGACTGTCGCGCGCGGTCGCGCGACCATCGGGTCTCTGCTCACGAACGCTCGTGACGACGCCCGCAAGGTCTTTCTCGTGTTCGTCGCCGGCTTCCTTGGCACCTTCTACGCCTTCCGCGTGTTTATCTGGGACCGGGTCCGTCAGGACCTCACGCCGGTCACCACGTCCGAAGTCATCGCCCGCACGCCCTTCGACGTCATCCTCCTGCAGGCGAAACTGGGGATGGCGATGGGGGTCATCATCGCGATTCCCTTCGTGATCTACTACGGTCGCGACGCCCTGCGAGCGCGGGGCTGGTGGCCCGCCGAGGACGTCCCGCGCTGGAAACTCGTCTTCCCGGGGACGCTCGCCGCCGTGCTGTTCGTCGCCGGCATCGGCTACGCCTACTTCGTCTTCTTCCCCGTCATGCTCGGCTTCCTGGCGACCAACGCCGCCAACGCCGGCTTCCAGCCCTCCTGGTCGATCGTCAAACTGACCGAGTTCATCCTCTTTCTCTCCCTTTCCTTCGGCATCGCCGCGCAGTTGCCCCTGGTGATGGGGTCGCTCTCATATCTGCAGGTCGTCACCTACGAGCAGTTCCGCGAGAAGTGGCGCCACGCCGTCGTCGCCATCTTCGTCTTCGGCGCGCTGTTCTCCCCGCCGGACCCGATCACCCAGATCATGTGGGCCGTCCCCCTGATCGGCCTCTACGCCTTCAGCCTGCAACTCGCGCGCTTCGCCCAGCTGGTGCGGCGCTCGACCGACGAGGTGGACTTCGCCGCGGTCGTCGACCGCCACTGGAACGTCCTCGCCGGCACCGCCTTCGTCGCCTTCCTCGCCGTCTACCTCTTTTTGACCCGCGGCGGCATCGCCGCCGTCAACGACGCGCGCACCGCGCTTCCCGAGGACTACCGGCCGGGGTCGCTGCCGGGACTCGGCGAGGCGACCGGGCTCGACCCCGCGATCGCGGCGGGACTGGTCGGCGCGGCCGTCGCGCTCGTGGCGCTGCTCGTCGTCCTGTTCGTCTACGCGGTGCGCGCGCTCGACGCCGCCCGCGACCCCACGGAACCGGTCGGCTCGCCGGCCGACATCGACCTCTCGAAACTCGACGCCTCCGCGATCAAGATCACGCCGCCGGAACGCTTCGAGGCGATGGACGAGGACGAGGCGACCGACCTCGCTCGCGACGCCTTGCAGGACGACGACCCGGAGAAAGCACAGGCGATCCTCGACCGCTACGACGAGGTCCAGGAACAGGTCGAGAAACGCGAGCAGGCCGAAGCCGACGCCGAAGCGACCGACGCCGAAGCGGCCGAGACCGAAGCCGACGCGGGCGGCGCCGAGGCCCCGGTGCCCGGCGCGGGCGGCGACGACGACGACAGATCGACGACAGCGGGGATCGTCGACGCCTTCACCGACGAGGAGACGACCGACGAGGACATCGGCGGCTACTACACTGACATCGCCTTCATCCTCGAGAGCGTCACCTCGCGGGCGTTCCGGATCGTCGGCCTGTTCGGCGCGGTGATGGCCGCGACCTTCATCTACCTGTATCGCGGCGGGATCAAAGACGTCAAAGACGCCTTCCTCGCGCGGATGCCCGAGAGCCAGACCGGCCAGGTCGACCTCGTGGCGCTGCACCCGGTCGAGGCGCTCGTCTTCGAGATCAAGGTCTCGACGCTACTGGCGGCCATCGTGACGCTGCCGCTCGTGCTCTACTACATGTGGCCCCGACTCCGCGAACGCGGCGTCGTCCGCGGCGACCAGCGCGTGATCGCGACGTGGGGCGTCTCGCTGGTCGTCGCCGTCATCGGCGGGAGCATCCTGGGCTTTTTCGTCGTCGCGCCGGCGGTCATCTCCTGGCTCGCCCAGGACGTGATCAACGCGAACATGGTCATCTACTACCGGATCAACAACTTCGGGTGGCTGGTGATCTTCACGACCATCGGCATCGGCCTGCTCGCGGAGATCCCCGTCACCATGTTGCTGTTCCACCGCGGCGGACTCGTGACGTTCTCGACGATGCTGGAGCGGTGGCGGACGGTCGTGATGGGGATCGTCGTCGCCGCCGGCGTGTTCACGCCGTCGAGTCTCCTGACGATGCTCGTGTTCGCCATCCCGACCGCCATCGCGTACATGATCGGCCTCGTCGTCCTCTGGGTGTACACCCTCGGCGGCCGGCGGACACCCCGCCGCAAGAGCGAGGCCGCCGACTGACCGACCCCTGTTCTCTCACCCCGCGCCGCTCACTCCTCGCCGTCGATGCGCTCGCTCCCGCGAGGGACGCCGGAGAACTCGAAGCGCGCACCGCCGGACTCGCTCTCGGTGAGGCGGACCTCCCAGCCGTGGGCGGTGGCGATCTCCCGGACGATGGGGAGGCCGAAGCCCGTCCCGTCGGGGTTGGTGGTGACACCGCGGTCGAACACCTCGTCGCGCTCCTCGGCGGGGATACCTCGGCCGTCGTCCTCGACGAAAAAGCCGGACTCGTCGGCGAGCGTGCCGACCCGGACCGTCAGCGGCGTGTCGGTGTCGCTCTCGCCCTCCGGGCGCCCGTGCTCCACACTGTTCCGAAAGCAGTTCTCCAGCAGGCGGACCAGCCGGCCGGGGTCGGCGCTGAGGCGGTAGTCCCACGCCTGTTCGAGTTCGGCGCCGTCGGTGTCGACGGCCGCCCAGGCGTCCGCTGCGGCCTCGGCGGGGTCGAGCCACTCGGTCTCCTCGACGCGACTCCCCTCGCGGGCGAAGGTGAGGACGTCGTCGATGAGCGCCTCCATCCGGTCGTGCATCTCGGCGACCGTCTCGAGCTGGTCCTCGTCGCCGTTTTCCCGGTAGATCTGGAGGCGTCCCTTCGCGACGTTGAGCGGGTTGCGCAGGTCGTGGCTGACGATGCTGGCGAACTCCGAGAGCCGTTCGTTCTGCCTGTTGAGTTCCTGCTCGCGGCGCTTCTCGTCGGTGACGTCGACGGTGATACCGACGATGCCCTGGGCCCGTCCCTCGGCGTCGTACCACGGCGCCTTGGTCGTCTTGAAGTACAGCGGCCGACCGTGGGGCGGCTGGACGTCCTCGAGGCGGTCGACGACCGGGCGACCGCTCTCGACGACCTCGCGGTCCTCGGCGACGCTCTCGACCGCCCGGTCGGCCGGGTACAGGTCGAAGTCGGTCTTTCCCCGCACGTCCGTGGGCGTGTGGAGGATCTTCCCTTCGGGAGACTCGATGAACGGCTCGACGACGCCCTCGCTGACGAGAACGTGCCGGCTGTCGGAGTCTTTGAAGTACACCGACATGGGGACGTGCTCCAGCAGCGAGTGTAGCATCGACCCCTCGTCGGGGTCGTCGTCGGCCGACCGGTCGGGGACGGTCGCGACGAGGTAGCCCCGCTCGTCGCGCTCGTCGGCGAGGACGCGCACGGTCGTCTTGAACGCGCGACCGTCGGCGTCGAGACAGTGCCACTCGCGGCTGTCGTAACGGCCGCCGCGGGCGTTCGCGACCAGCGACTCGACCGGGTCGTCGTCGTGGACCCAGGCGCGCTCCGCTTCGTCCGCCTCGCGGCGCCGGTCCATGACCTCGTGGGTGATGTCCGTCTCGCGCAGGTCCGCCAGCGTCGCGTCGGCGAGGTCACCCGAGTCCCACCCCCAGTGGTCGAAAAAGACCTCGTTGGCCTCCCGGAGCGTCCCAGTCTCGAGGTCGAACGCGACGACCGCCTCGTCGACCACGTCGGCCAGTCGCCAGTCCACCCGCTCGCGGCGTCGCCGGACGAGTCGCTCGACTCTCGCGGGGAGTTCGGCGGCCAGTCGCTCGGCCGCGACGTACTCCGCCGAGCGGTCGGCGAGCACCCGCTCGACGAACGCGTCGGCGGCGTCGCTCCCGACGACCACCACCGGCACCGCCGTGTCGACCGACCGCACGGCGTCGTACAGCGCCGGGTCGGCCCCACAGACAACACACTCCGTCTCCGTCTCGGCGAGCAGGTCGTGGACCCGGTCGTCGACCGCCGCCTGGCTCTCGTCCGTGGCTCCCTGTGCGTCGTCGGCGAGCGTCGTCCCCCGGTCGCCGTCGAGCGCCCGCTCGACCGCGCCACGCAGATCCCCCCGCACACCGACGACGGAAACAGGGATCGCCTCGGCCCCTCGCTGGCGCATTCCTTGCCACTTTCTCACATTCGCACATGAAGGTTCCGGCGGGGCGCGGAATTGAAGTCACCGGGCCCGGAACCCACCCCCGGATACGCGTGTCACGTCTCTCCGGGCGACTCCGCGCCGGTTCGGCGGCCGAGTGGCTTCGCCGGAACGCGCACGTCCCGGTCCTGCTGGCGCTGTCTGGGTACATGCTCTGGACCCGGACACGGGGCTGGCAACGGTTCGTCCGCGACGGGCGCGTGCTGTACAGCAGCAACGACGCGTGGTATCACTACCGACAGGTCAGCTACACGGTCAGGCACTTCCCGGAGACGATGCCGTTCGACCCGTGGACGGCGTACCCGACCGGCGTCGGCGTCGGCCAGTTCGGGACGATATACGACCAGGCCGTCGCGCTCGCGGCGCTGATCGTTGGCGTGGGGACGCCCGACAGCACGACCGTCGGACTGGTGTTGCTGTTCGCGCCGGCGGTCCTCGGGACGCTCACGCTCGTTCCGACCTATCTGCTGGGCCGACACGCCGCGGGCCGGACCGCGGGCGTCGTCGCGGTGGCGGTGCTGGCGCTGACGCCCGGCGGGTTCCTCCAGCGGACCACGGTCGGGTTCGCCGACCACCACGCCGCGGAGGTGTTGCTCCAGACGACGGCGCTGTTCGCCGTCGTCGTCGCGGTCGACGCGGCCGAACGCCACGAACCGACTGTCGCGCGCCTCCACGCCGGGAAGTTCGCGGCGCTCCGCCGGCCGCTCGTGACCGCGCTGCTGGCCGGCGTCGCCGTCGGCGCGTACGTCCTCGTCTGGCCGCCGGGGGTCGTCTTCGGGCTCGTCCTCGGCGGCTACTACGCCGTCCACCTGAGCGTGTCGGTGGTCCGCGGGCGCGACCCGGAACACGTCGCGCTGGTCGGGGCCGTCGCCGCGCTCGCGACCGCGGCCGTGGTGCTCACCGGCGTCTCCTCGGCCGGCCTCGAACCGGTGGCAGTGTCGCTGTTCCAGCCGGCGGCGTTCGCGGGTCTGGCGGCCGCCCTCGCCGGTGCAGTCTGGCTGACGAGGGCGCTCGACGCGCGCTCGCTCTCGCGGTGGTACTTCCCGGTCGCGCTCGCGGGGTCCGCAGTCACCGCGGCGGTCGCCGTCCGCGTGGCCGCGCCGGCGCAGTTCCGCCTCGTCCGCTCGTCGCTGGTCCGCGTGTTCGGCTACACGCTCTACGAGGGCGGCGGCAGCGTCAGCGAGACGCGGCGAGTGGCCGTCGACGCCGTCGGCGCCTTCCTCGGGCAGTCCTACGGGCTGACCGTCTGGATAGCGCTGGTCGGCATCGCCGTCGCCACAGTCGGATACTACCGCGACGCCCGATCCCGGGCGTGGGCGCCGGCGCTGGCGCTGTGGTTCGTCTACGCCCTCCTCTCGACGCTGACGCAGGTCCGGTTCGACTACTACCTCGCCGTCCCGGTCGCGGTTCTGACGGGAGTCGCCGTCGCCTGGGTCGCGCGCCGGTCGGGACTGGGCGCCGTTCGCACGCCTTCGGACCTCGGTGTGGTCCGCGCGGCCGCGGCCCTCCTCCTCGTCGCGGCGCTGGTCGGTCCCTTCGTCTCGGCCGGCCCCGGCGGCGGGTTCGGCCTCGAGTCGGCCGTCGTGACGGCCGAGACCGGCCCCGACGAGGTGGCCGACCGCCGGGCCAGTTTCGAATGGCTGCGCGCGAACACGCCGCGCGAGGGACAGTACGCGGCGCCCGAGCGCGCGCCGTTCCCGCGGTATCCGACGGTCGCGCCGACCGACGACTACGACTACCCGCCCGGGACCTACGGGGTCGTGGCGTGGTGGGACTCGGGCCATCACCTCACCGCGCTGGGAGAGCGGATCCCCGTCGCGAACCCGTTCCAGGACGGTCGCCAGACGGCGGCCAGGTTCTTCCTCGACCGGTCGGAGGCGACGGCGACCGACCGGATCACCTGGAGTGACGAGCGGGCCAGATACGTCGTCGTCGAGTGGTCGCTGGCGGTGCCGACCGTCGCCCGGTACGCATCGCCGGTCCAGTTCGCGAACGTGACCGGCGGGCTCGCGGGCCTGTTGCGACCGGTGTATCTCTCCAGAGGCCCGAACCGCGAGTTCGCTGGCTACGTCAAGCGTCAGGCCCACTACGAGAGTCTCCGGACGCGCCTGTTCCGGTATCACGGGAGCGCGCGAGCGCCCCGCCCGGTGGTGACCGACTGGGCCGACGAGTCGCTGCCGACCCGGAGCGGTCGGCGGGTCGACCGCGCGGTCGTCGGGGCCGGCGAGGCGTTCGTCAGGCGCTTCGACAGCCTGGCCGAGGCCCGGGCGTACGTCCGCGAGGACGGCAGCGCGCAGGTCGGCGGCGTCGACGGCATCCCCGCCGAGCGGGTGCCGGCGCTGGAACACTACCGGCTCGTCCACGCCAGCGCCAGCGAGTACGACACCGAGACGCTCTCCGGGCGCGAACGCGGGGCCCGGATGAAGACTTTCGAGCGCGTGCCGGGCGCGACGGTCCGCGGCCGGGCGCCCCCGAACGCCACCGTCACCGCGAGCGTCCGCCTGTCGCCCGCCGACGGGGCGGCGTTCACCTACAGACAGCGGGCCCGCGCCGGCCCCGACGGCGAGTTCGAGCTGACCCTTCCCTACTCGACGACCGGCTACGACGAGTGGGGGGTCGACGCGGGCTACACGAACGTGAGCGTCCGCGCGCTGGGGCCGTACACGGTCACCGCTCGCCAGCCCGGGCACGACGATCCGGTCGCCACGCGCTCGGTCCACGTCCCCGAGGGGCGCGTCGTCGGCGCCGACGCGCGCCCGCTCAACGTGACGGTCAGGCCCGAGTGAGCGGCCGGCGGCCGCGACGCGCTGGGAGAGTACGGGAACCCCGCCGAAACGTCCTTGTCGCTGTCCGCGAAACGTCGGGTGAAGGCGTGTTCACGCTCTGGATCATGGGTCGCCCGGCGGCCGGGAAATCAACGCTCGCGCGCGGCCTCGCGGACCGGCTCGCGGCGAGCGGCCGCGATGTCGAAAATCTCGACGGCGACGACTTCCGCGCGCAGTTCCACCCGGAACTGGGGTTTTCCCGCGCGGACCGCCGCGTCAACAACCGCCGGACGGCCCACGTCGCGAAACTGCTCAACAGGCACGGCGTCGTGACCGTCGTCGGGATGATAACCCCCTTCGCGGCCGCCCGGGAACTCGCCAGGGAAACCGTCGAACCGGACGGCGAGTTCGTGCTCGTCTACGCCCGGTGCTCGCTGGAAAGCGCCGAAGCGCGCGACCCGAAAGGGCTCTACGCGGACGCCCGGGCCGGGGAGGTCGAGAAGTTCACCGGCGTCGACCACCCGTTCGAGGAACCGACCGACCCCGACGTCGTCGTCGACACCGAGCGCTCGTCGCCGGCGGAGGGCGTCTCCCACGTGCTCGACAGACTCGTCGAACTCGACGTGATCGGCGAGCGTCCCGACGCGTAGCCGACGCCCCACCGAGCATCCCGACGCGTAGCGGCCACCAGGGTCCGGACACGAGGCGGGCCGGTCACTCGGGTAGTTCCGCGCGCCAGACGTCGAGGTCCAGTCCAGTCATGCGCTCGAGTTCGTCGATCTCGGGCCGGAACTCCTCGGCCAGCAGGGCGCGCGCCTCGTCGGTCAGGTCCGGATAGCCCGGTCTGGAGTTCAGCGCGTCGAGCGCGTGCGGGACGCGGAGTTTCCGGAGGAAGTCGGCGAAGGCGGTGTCGCCGAGATACGACTGGTAGAGCCGGTTGGGCGTCACGAACCGCGGGCTCCCGCCGGTCATGTACCGCTCGTCGGTCTTCGACCACGACCCCCGTTCGGCCACGCCGAGAAACGAACAGAGGTCGTCGAGCGCCCGGTCGGTGTCGTCGATCCAGCGCTCGAAGACGAGGAACTGCAGCTGGTCCCGGTCGAACAACTCGAGCAGGTGCCCGACATGGACGGGGTAGCGGTTCCGGTACACCCAGCAGCGGGGGTTCGACTCCTTCGGCCGCTCGCCCGCGAGTTCCGCGCGCACTGCCGCCGCGAGGGAGGCGGCGCGCTCGCGGCCCTGTCGGTAGTTCTTCCAGAACATGGAGTTCGCGCGGGTCAGCGGATTACGGAGCGTCACCACGAGTTTGACGTCCGGGTACGCCCGCCGGATGCGGGCCGGCGCGTCGTCGTCGGGGTCCCAGCGGTAGGGCTCCTGGCCGAGTCCGTCGTACAACTGGCCGCGCAGGAAATACAGCGGGGTGGCCTCGCCCGCGACGCGGTCGCCCGCCCCCGCGAAGTTCGACTCGTAGTGTTCCAGCCCCCGCGAGTAGTTCGGCTCGCGGTCGAAGAAGTGGAGTTCCTTCCGGTCGGGCAAGAAGAGGTCGTCGTGCTCGCGGAGATACTGGTACAGCGAGGTGGTCCCCGACCGCGCCGCGCCGACCACGAGAAAGTCCGGCGGTCTGCCCGTCTCCCGAGTCACGTGTTCTCGGCTCAGCGGGACGGAGCCGGTCGAAATAAAACCCGCTGCTCACGCCAGTCGCGGACCGACGACGGCGACGGTCCGCCGTCACTCGCGATAGCCGAGTCGGCGGAGTCGCTCGACGGTCTCGGCGTCCGTCGCCACCCCGTCGAGGTCGGTCTCGGTCGCCCGGATCTCGGCTCTGTGCTCGTCGAGTCGGGCCGCGAACGCCGTGACCCGGTCGGGGTGGTCGCCGGCGACGTCGTGCTGTTCGCCGGGGTCGGCGTCGCGGTCGTACAGTTCGTCGGGGCTGTCCCCGGGCCGCTCGACGAACGTCCAGCGGTCGTCGCGATAGACGTAGGTGCGGCCGTCGTCGTCCGCCCAGCCGCCGACGACGGACTCGCGTTCCCAGTCGCCGTCGCCGACGAGTCCCGCGAGGCTCTCCCCGCGGTAGCTCGCCGGGCTCTCGAGTCCCGCCGCGTCGAGCAGCGTCGGCGGCAGGTCACAGAGCCCGACCAGAGCGTCGTAGTCGCCGGCATCGTCCCACCCGTCGACGAGCAGCGGGACGTGACATTTGACGTCGGACGCCCTCGCGCCGCTGAAGGAGCCGTGTTCGAGGAAGTGCTCGCCGTGGTCGGCGGTGACCGCGACCGTCAGGTCGTCCAGTCGGTCGCGGGCCGTCTCGACGAGGCGCTCGACTTGCCGGTCGGTGAACCGGATCTCCGCGTCGTAGAGGTCGACGAGCGTCGCCAGTTCCGCCTTGGTCAGGTCACCGGGCCGGTCGACGGCTTTCCGCCTGAGTGTGACCGCCTCGCGGTCGCCGACGACCGCGTCGCGGAACCGTCGCTGGTCTGTGGCCGGCGGCAGGTACGGGTGGTGGACGTCCATGTAGTGGACCCACAGGAAGAACGGCGGGTCGTCGACGG
>Ga0207719_100599_pt1 | contig 17667 bp, 16 predicted proteins | sample A23P1SouthBayCA_2_FD_187279 | JGI IMG/M metagenome (GOLD analysis project Ga0207719, IMG submission 187279) | Aerobic enrichment media microbial communities from Eden Landing Ponds, California, USA - A23 P3 (3) (SPAdes) | ecosystem: Environmental > Aquatic > Marine > Unclassified | place... | reverse complement strand
CAGTCCCTCGGCGGTGGGAGCCAGCGACCCCCTGCCGGTCCACCGCAGCACGAACAGCGTCCCCTCGAACAGCGTGATCATCGTCGCGCCGATGATGATCGGAGCCATCCCGGTCGGGTCGGGGCTGACGAGGAACGCGAGGCCGAGGAACGTCCCCCAAAAGAGGAGGCGGCGGTCTTCGAGCCACCGCCGCGTGACGAGGTTCATCATAATCGCCAGCATCACGAACAGCGGGATCTGGAAGATGATGGCGTTGTACCCCATCAGGATGAGAATGAGGTTGAACGTCTCCTTGAGGCCGAACGCCACGAGCGCAGTCCCGGTAGTGTAGGAGGTGAAGTACGCGAAGATCGCGGGAAGGACGAGGAAGTGTGCGAAGGAGATGCCGACGAACGCGAGAATCAGGCTCGTCGGCACCGCTGCAAGGTAGTAGCGCCGTTCTTTGGGGTACAGACCCGGCCGCATAAACAGATACGTCTCGTAGACGAACGCCGGCAAGCCGACCACGAGGCCGCCGAGCGCCGCGACCTTCAGCTCGGTCAAGAGGAGTTCGAGCGGGCCGTACACGCGCGGTCGGCGGTCGACCATCTCCGGCGCACCGGGGATGTGCTTGTTCCAGAGGAAGTCGATGACCTCGGTGGAACTGACCAGGTTCAGACCGAACGCCGAGTTGACGAGGTCGGCACCAGGATACAGCAAGAGCGTGACGATGCCACCGATCCCGAGGACGACCGCCAGTCGGCGGATCATCTCCTCGATGTGGTCTGCGAGCGGCATCTCTTCGTCGCTCTCGGGGCCTTCGGAGACGAATCCCTCGTCGACGCCGGGCTCTGAAATCTCTGCAGCCCCCGGACCGGGACCGGCCTCTGCGTTCGCCGGTGCGCCGCCGTCCGTGCCGGCGACGGCCGGGTCGTCGCCGACGGCCGCTTCGGGGGCGGCGGCGTCGGGATCGAAGGTCGCGGGGGCTGGATCAGCGGCATCAGCGTCCGAGTCGGTCGTATCCGCGGCAGTCGTATCCGCGTCGGTGTCAGAGTCCGAAGTCTCGGAGTCGGCGTCGTCAGACAGCGCCGTGTCGTCGGTGTCTCCGTCACTGGTGAGCGAATCGTCGGAATAGCCGTCTTCGGATCCGGCGGCGTCGGAGTCAGCGGCGTCTTCGGCGTCGGCCGTCAGTTCGTCGACCGTCGCCGCCGCCTCGACTTCGGGAGGTGATTCGGCGTCGGTGGACGAGTCAGAACCGCTGTCAGCGTCGGGGAACGCATCAGGTCCCGCTTCGGAGTCGTGGCCGGACGCGGTTTCGGAGTCGTCGCCCGGTTCTGCGTCCGGGTCGGAGTCGTGATCGGACGATTCGGGCACGTCGTCGGCCGCAGACGGCGCTCCGTCGGTGTCAGGCTCCGCCGAGTCGTCCGAAGAGGAGTCGGCGTGAGACGAATCCGCGGCCGCGTCTGACGAGTCCGCATCGGCCGTAGATGCGTCGGCGTCGGGCGTCTGGTCCGCGGGCTCCGAATCGTCGGCCATTCACCAGAGTTTCGCCGCCCGGATCTTATAGGCCTTTCCGCATCGGCGCGCTGCTGTGCGGATTCTGTCCACCGCTTTCTGTCCGCCGCTGAGACGGTGACGGCCGGCCGCCGCGACCCGAACGCGTCGGCGCGGCGGTCGAAAAGATTGATAACTGCGAGCGGGCTCACTTCACGTATGTCTAGCGCGCTCGACGACGACACGAGAGAGACACTCGACGCCGGGCGGGAGACCGCCGGCGCGATGCTTCGAGCCGCGCAGAAGGACCTCCAGAAAGTCTTCATCTTCTTCCTGATCGGCTTTCTCGGCACGTTCTACGCGCTCCGGCTCTTCGTGTGGGACTTCTTCAAACGGGTCACGAGAGCCCAGATGTCCGCACAGGTGAGCGGCGAGGTCTCGATCATCGCACAGACGCCGTTCGACGTCATCCTCTTGCAGGCGAAGATCGGTCTCGCCGTCGGGGTTCTCCTCGCCGCACCCGTATTCGTCTACTTCGCCAGAGACGCGCTGAAAGTGCGCGGGTTCTGGCCCTCCTCACCGGTCCCCGTCTGGCAGCTCGTGCTCATTCTCTCCGGGATGGTCGGCCTATTCGTGCTCGGCGTGGCCTACGGCTACTACGTCTTCTTCCCGTTCACGTTCGCCTTCCTCGCACAGAACGCCATCGCTGCCGGGTTCACGCCGACGTACTCCATCGTCAAGTGGGCGCAGTTCATCTTCCTCCTCACCGTCTCGTTCGGCCTCGCGAGTCAACTCCCGCTCGCGATGACTGGGCTCTCGTACGCCGAGATCGTCCCCTACGAGACCTTCCGCGACAAGTGGCGCCACGCCGCCGTCGGCGTCTTCGCCGCCGGCGCGATGTTTACGCCGCCGGACCCGTTCACGCAGATTATGTGGGCGATTCCCGTCCTGACGCTCTACGCCGTCAGCCTCTATCTCGCGAAGATCGTCACCACCGCCCGCCGCGGAAGCGAGCAGATGGACGTCGCGGGGACGGTCAGCGCCCACTGGAACTCGATCGCGGGCGTCGGCGTCGTCGGCGCACTCCTCGTCTACGCCTTCTTCGAGCGCGGCGGCGTCGGCTATCTCAATCAGGGACTCGCAGCCATCGGGAGCGACTACGTCGTCTTCGCGCCGGAGTCGACGGCGCTGCTCGGACTCTACGTACTCGTCGTAGCGATTCTGGCTGCCATCGTCGCCGTCGGCTACTTCGTCTACCAGGACATCGACGACCTCGCGGTCGTGGAAGCAGGCATCGGTGATCCGACCGCCATCGACCTCGCCGACCTCGACGTTCAGGGCGTTCGCTCGGCTCCGCCGGAAGTGTTCGCCGCGATGGACGAAGACGAGGCGATGGCGGCCGCGGGCGACGCGCTCGACGCCGGCGACAAGGCGAAAGCGCGGGCCATCGTCGACCGCTTCGACCAGGACGGCGGTGCAGACGCTGAATCGGCCGCAGAAGCCGCCGACGGCGACGCAGCGGGGGCGTCGGGAGCGGCCGCGAAGAGCGGCGGTTCCTCGATCAGCGATCGGGCCTCCCGCGCCGGCAGCGCCTTCTTCGAGGAGTTCACCGGCGGCGACGAGGAGGACGCCACAGAGGCGGAGGCGGAGGCAGACGAGAGCGACGCCGAAGACGACGACTTCGAGGGATACTACACCGACCTCGCGTTCATCCTCGACTCCGTCACCTCGAACGCGTTCCGCATCGTCGGGGTGTTTATGACTGTGCTGGCGGTCACGTTCGGCTGGCTCTACACCGGCGGGATCAAGCGCGTCTACGAGGATTTCCTGCGCCGCCTGCCCGCACAGGTCCGGCCCGAAGAAGTGCTCAACGTCGTCGCGCTGCACCCGATGGAGGCGCTCGTGTTCGAGGTGAAGTTCTCGACGATCGTCGCCGCGCTCGTGACAGCTCCGCTGCTCGCGTACTACGCGTGGCCGGCGCTCAGAGAGCGCAACATCGTCAGGCAGCGCCGCCGCGCGATCTTCGTGTGGACGGGCGCGCTCACGGCGGGGCTGATCGGCGGCTTCGTCCTCGGGTACACGACGATCGCACCCTCGGTCATCTCCTGGCTGGTCAACGACGCCGTCCAGGCGAATATGGTGATCGCCTACCGCATCACCAACTTCTTCTGGCTCATCTTCTTCACGACCGCCGGCATCGGCCTCCTCGCTGACGTCCCGATCCTGATGATCCTGCTCAACAGCGCCGGCGTCGGGTACGAGACGATGCGGGGGCGCTGGCGCGAGGTGACCGTCGGCATCCTCGCCGTCGCGGCGCTTTTCACCCCCGCAGACGTGCTCACGATGTTCCTCGTGACGATCCCCCTGATGGTCGCTTACGGCATCGGGCTAGGCGTCCTGTTCGTGATCACGCTCGGCGGACGGCGTGATCTCGCGCCGTCTCGTAGCGCCGAAATCTGATCGGCGTCTCGGCGCAGTCGAGGCCGATGTCCGGTTCGGAGATCAGTTCTCGTCGTCGACCAGCAGCGTCGCCGCCGGACGTCGAGAGCACACCGGTCACGGCCTGCAGTATCGTGCAGGTAGTGAGAGGTGTCGTTCGCGGCCCCACGGCGTCGATAGCGAACGCCCTAAATATTCGCGAGGGAATCCTGAGATATGGCCAAGATAAGTGTAGAGATCCCCGACGAACTGCTCGCGGACCTCGACGAACACGTCGGCGACGACGGGAAGTTCGTCAACCGGAGCGACGCGGTTCGCGCGTCGATCCGCAAGACGCTGGACAGGTTAGACGAGATCGACGCACGGCACGGACGGATCGACGATGAGTGAGACGCGTGCACAGACCGGGCGGATCGCACTCGTCGCACTGTTCGTGACGGCGCTCGCGACGGCGCAGTTGACCGCCTCGAAACTGCTCGCGTTCGGGCTCCCGGTCGAACTGCCCGTGACGGGCGCGAGCATCATTCTACCCGGGGCAGCGCTGGCGTACGCGCTGACGTTCTTCGCGTCGGACTGTTACTCCGAACTGTACGGCCGCCACGCGGCGCAGGTGATGGTCAACGTCGGCTTTGCGATGAACTTCATTCTCCTCGGACTCGTCTGGAGCACGATCCTCGCACCAGCGGTGAATCCGGAGTCGGCCGCGCAGTATCGCGCGGTGCTCGCCCCCGGGACGAACATCGTCCTCGGGAGCCTGCTGGCGTACCTCGTCAGCCAGAACTGGGACGTCCTCGTCTTCCATCGCATCCGCGAGGCCACCGGCGAGTCGATGCTCTGGCTTCGGAACATCGCCTCGACGGCGACCAGCCAGGCGATCGACACGGTGCTGTTCGTCGCGATCGCGTTCTACGTCGCGCCGCAGGTTCTCGGCTTCGGCACCCAGTTCGAGATTCCGGTGATCCTCTCGCTGATCGTCGGCCAGTACCTGCTGAAACTGCTCATCGCGCTCGTCGACACGCCGTTCGTCTACGCTGTGGTCGGCTTCTTCGGCGGGTCGAACATCGACACGCAGGACGAGGCCTGGGCCGCCGAGTAATCGGCTCGTACGCCACGAATCAGCGCCTCAGAAGACGCTCGCTGAAAGAATCGACCGCTATTCCTCGACGACTTCGGCGAAGCCGAAGTTCGGCTTCAGGTCGGTAACCCGAACGCGAACCGCATCGCCCGTCTCCGTGCCGGCGACGAAGACCGTGTAGCCGTCGATCTTGACGACGCCGTCGCCCTCGCTGCCGACGTCGTCGACGACGACGTCCAGTTCTTCGCCTTCTTCGACGGGCGCCGTGATCCGGTGTTTGCCGACGAGATACAGTTCCGACGAGGAGTCCCGAGAGGCGTCCGGGCGGATCGAGCGAACGTACTCGAACTCCTCGTCGATCTCCGCGCGCAGGTCGGCGAGGTCCTGGCCGTCGAACACCTTCGCGGCGAAGTCGCCGCCGGCGGGCAGCAGGTCGAGTGCGACCTCGAACGCCTGCCGTGCGAGGTGGACCGAACGCGCGTGATCGACCGAGTACTCGCCGGTCATATTCGGAGCCATGTCGGAGATGACGACGTCCGCTCCGTCGTCGCCGATCCGCTCGCGGAGTTCGTCTTTCGTCTCCTCGTCGGTCATATCGCCGCGGACCGTCTCGACGTTGTCGTGATCGAGGTCGCGGATGCGCTGGAAGTCGACGCCGACGACGGTGCCGCGGTCGCCGACGGCCTCAGCGGCGACCTGGAGCCACCCGCCGGGTGCCGCACCGAGGTCGACGACGGTGTTTCCGGGACCGAACAGTCCCGCGTCCTCGTCGAGTTGCTTCAGTTTGTACGCCGAGCGGGCGCGGTAACCTTCTTGCTTTGCCTTGTTGTAGTAGTGGTCTTTCCCAGTCATCGGAACCACCCACGTCCATAGGATACTCTCGCCCGACCGTCGCGGGGCGAACGCGTCGGTTGCATACGACCTAAGAGACGGTCAGCGGGGAAAGGTTCGTCGGAGCGAGGCCCGAGAAACCGACACGACCGAGTTGTCACGCTAACATTACACACGAATAGTCGAGGCGGCGACGTCGACACGGCAGAGGACACAGACGACCGCGGAACTACTATCGAGGTTGCCTCACGAGGAGAGAGCCGCGGTCAGAAGCGGGCCAAGTCGTGGTGATTCGGTACAATCAAGAGTGCCCAGCCACACCCTCCGGTAGTGCGCCGGAAGAACAAACTCCTCGTCACGACAGTCGGGATCCTCGTGCTACTCGCCACGCTCGGCGTGACGAGTATGAACGCCTCGGCCGCGTTCGTTTCGCCGACGCAGATCTCCGAGAGCGAGGGAACGTATCAGGACGACTGGGTGAATCTGGAAGGAGTCGCGACGGACCTCGACACCGAGGGCCAGACGATCACCTTCGCAGTGGCAGACGGTAACCACACCGTCCCGGTCGTCTACGAGGGAACTGTTCCCGATACCCTTCAGGACGGCCGTGTCGTCGTCGCGAAAGGGCGATACGACGGCGGCGAACTCGTCGCGAACAAGCTCTCCGTTCGTGCACACGAGGGCGAAGAACGACCCGAAAGCGCTCGATGAAGTCAGGAGACGAGCCGATCGGGGCTGACGCGGTTCCGCCTGCAATCGACGTCGCAGACGTGACGAAATCCTACGGACACTTCACAGCCGTCGAACAGCTGTCGTTCACGGTCGAACGCGGATCGACGCTCGGTTTGTTCGGGCCGAACGGAGCCGGGAAGACGACGCTCCTCCGAATGCTTGCCGGACTCACGCGGCCGACCGAGGGGACGGTCTCGGTCGACGGCGTTGCCTTGGCACCGGACGATCACACTACCTATCGAACTGTCGGCGTCGTCACCCACGAGACGATGGTGTACGACGAACTCACCGCACGGGAGAACCTCCGGTTTCACGCCGGCCTCCACGGCGTCGACGACCCGGCGGCGCGGTGCGAGTCGGTGCTCGAAACCGTCGGCCTGAGTCACCGCGGCAGCGACCGCCCCGGCGAGTTCTCCCACGGTCTCCGAAAGCGGCTCTCTCTCGCGCGGGCGCTATTGCACGACCCCCAGGTGTTGCTCCTCGACGAGCCATACACCGGACTCGATCAGCGGTCGGTCGCCGACCTCGAAACCGTCCTCGACGGCTTCGACGACCGGACGGTGGTGTTGACGACGCACGACCTCGAACGAGGCGTCGAGCGGTGCTCGCGTGCGCTCGTCGTCGACCGCGGACGGATCGAAGCCGACGTCGACCTCGACGAATCGGGCGCGGCGTCGTTCGAATCGACGTACCGGCAGGCGATCGGCGTCGACGAACCAGAGACGAGCGAAGCAGTGCGATGAGCTCGTTCCTCGGCGCGATCTATCGGGTGCTCAAGAAGGACCTCCAGATCGAACGCCGGACGAAGCAGGTGACGACCACGGTTGCGGTCTTCGCACTGCTCGTCGTGCTCACGTTCGCGTTCAGTTTCGTCCAGACGCTCCAGAGCGCCGCGCTTCTCGGGCGCGGCGCGCTGTGGGTCGCGTTCGTGTTCGCCGGCACGTTCGGCGTCACGAAGACGATCGAGCTGGAAGATCGGAACGGCGCGCTCGACGGTCTGCTCATCGCACCGATCGATCGCTCGGCGATCTACCTCGGGAAGGTCCTCAGCACCACAGTGTTCATCTTCGCGGTGAGCCTGTTGACGCTTGGCGCGACGTCGGTCTTCCTCGGCTACAGCCCCTCGATGTCGACCGCGGCCGCGATCGTCGGCGTCCTCCTCGTGTCGGCCGTCGGTTTCTCCGCCATCGGCGTCGTGGTCTCGATCCTGACGTTCCGCTCGGGGCTGGACGAACTCGCCTTACCCGTCCTCCTGGTGCCGCTCGTCGTCCCGCTCTTGCTCGCTGGCGTCGAACTTACGGCCGCGCTCGAAAGCGGCGCGCCCCTCGGTGGCTGGCTCCGCCTCCTCACGCTGTACACCGGCATCGTCCTGCTCGCCGGCATCGCGACGTTCGAGTACGTCGTCGAGGAGTGAGAGAGCGGCGACTCGACGAAACGCCGTCACAGGTGCTGAGCGGTGTCGTGAACGTCTCCCGGTCGACGTGCTAGGAGCAGCCTCTACAGTTGCGACGAAACAGAACCGTCGGCTACGGTCGCGTCGGCAGTACAAAAACAGTTGCCAGCGACGCGAATCCTCAGTTAGTGTTCGCCGGCGGGCCGCCGCTTTCATCGCTCTGCTTGAGCAGCAGGAAGACGGCGAAGAAGATCGGCGAGAGCAGGCCGAGCACGAGTGTCGTGACGAACGTCGCCCCCTCGAAGGAGATCGGACCTGAGGCACCGGAGAGACCGCTGCCTTCGCCGCCGCTTTCGCCGCCACCACTGCCACCGCTTTCGCCGCCACTACCGCCGCCACCGCCGCCGCCGGATTCAAGCAGCGGCTGGGAGACCTGACTCGAGTCCATCCCGCCGCTGCCGCCGACGACGACCGCGCCGAGCATTCCGAGCGCGCGGTGCGGCTGACAGAAGTACTTGTACGTTCCTTCGCTCTCGAAGGTGTACTCGAACGTCTCGCCGGCAGCGGAGTACATCTCGCTCTCGAAGGTGCCGTCCTCGGCGATGACGTTGTGGCTGTTTCCTTTCCCGGTCCACTGCCAGATGACGGTCGTGCCAGGGTCGACGCGGATCGCCGCGGGGTTGAAGCCGTAGTAGCCGCCGTTTGCTTCGGAGCCGACCGAAATCGTCACCTCAGACTGGCCGGTGAAGTCGTACGTGCCCTCGAAGTTACCCACACCGTCGAACCAGCCGCCGTAGTCCGGTTCCGACTGGGCGGCCGCGGTGTCCGCCGAGAGTGCGAAGGTCGCTGCTGCGCCGACGCCCGTCGCCGTGCGGCGCAGGAACGCTCGTCGATCAGTCGATGTGTCAGTCGTGTCGTCCATTGTCGTTGAATCGTTGTTGAGGTTTTGTGTGCGTTCTGGTTTGCTGTCCAATACTACGCGTCGTTACGTCTGTGCGTCTTCGAGTCGTCGTTCCAGCCGCGACATCCGGCGCTGTAAGTACGTCACGTATCCGAAGAACGCGACGAAGAGCGCGGTGTATCCGGCCAAGAGTAGTGGTTCCATCGTTATCGCCTCCGTGCTGAGTGCAGTCTGCGTACTTGCTGTTCGAGTTCGTGAAGGTGGATCCGGATCCCGAGGAGATAGAGATACAGGAACGTCGCCGCGACGAGCGTCACGACGAGCGTGAGCGGATCGATATTCGCGCTGACGCCGCTGTTACCGATGGTCGTCTCGTGGAACGTCGGCGTCCACAGCCGCGTCGACGCGTACGACAGCGGGACCGTCACGAATCCGACGACCCCGTAGACGGCCGCGTATCGATCGCCCGTCTGGTCCTCCGTGGCCGAGTGAACGACCAGATAGCCGGCGTAAATGAACCACACGATCAGGAACGTCACGAGCCTGACGTCGGTCCACTCCCACCAGGAGTTCCAGATGACGCGCCCCCACGCGCTACCGAGCAACAGCGTCAGCGTCGCGAAGAGGAAGCCGAGTTCGCCGGAACTGTGGGCCAGCCGGCTCCAGAAGGGGCCGCGGTAGCGCAGATACAGCGCGCTCCCGATGAACGTCGAGCCGAGCGCGGCCGCGGCGACCCACGCGAGCGAGATGTGCCAGTACGCGAGTAGATTCGCCCCGTGTTCGATGCCGTACATCGTATCCGAAGCGTAGCCGAAGACCAGCACCATCGACAGGAGGCCGAATCCGAACGCCCCCCACGAGACGAGCCGGCTCCGCGTCAGGCGGTGGAGAAACGCCGTGACGGTGCCCAAAATCCGGGCGAACCGAATGCTCGTGCGGTTGCGCGTGCCGTCGCCGTCCGTGGATGAACTACCGATCATACGTTATAGCCAGTTCGTTACCGATGCAAGAGCAAGTTTGTCGAGCCCAAAGAGGACAGCGATTCCGAGCGCGATGAGCGCGTATCCGGTCGCTGTCCGGAACAGCTCGGTCGATTCGCCGTTCGTGACCGAATCGAGGAGGCGTCGGCTCCCGGCCTGCCCGACGTAGGCGACCCCGAGAAGCGGGATCGAAAAGCCCGTCCCGTAGATCGCCAGGAGACGGGCGCTGCCGACCACGTCCGAGGTCGTCCCGACGTACGCTAAGACGCCGCCGAGCACCGGGCCGACGCAGGGGAGCCAGATGACGCCCAGCAGCAACCCGACCACGAAGGCGTTCGCGAGCGGGTGCTCGCGCTCGTCGATCCGGCCCGTGAGCCGCGACGCCCGTCCCGCGAGCCGTGAGGCGTACCGCGAGTACAGGTCGTTCACGTCGTCGTCGGCCATCACGATCCCGAAACCGAGCATCAGCACCGCGAACGGCGCGCGGACGGAGTCGGGAGTCACCGCACCGACCATCCCGGTCGCGACCCCGAGTGCGGTGAACGTCAGTGTGCTCCCGATCACGATGACGATCGGGCGCAGCACGTGTCCGTTCGCTCCGACGACTAACACGGGGATCATCGGGAGACAGCACGGCGTCAGGATGGTCAAAACCCCCGCGAAAAACACCGCGGCGGTCGTCGGATTGTCCATCATTCGATGCTAGTCGTGATGAATCCGTTAGCTCGCCGTCTCGCCTGACGCTGCGGACGATTCGCCCTCGAAGGCGGTCGTGACCGCGTCTTGCGCCGACATCGACGACTGCTCTGTGGAGTTATCGGCCGTCGAGTTACCGACGTCCTCGTAGGTCCGGATCCACGTCGTCTCCCACGAGCCGTCGACCGACTCGTTCGTGAGCGGCTGTTCGTACCGCTCGACGTCGTCCGGGATCATACTCTCCTCGAGCGGAGTGTCGTCGACCGGGATCCCCGCGAGTATGAGCTTCTTCGTCATCGGATTCATATCGTAGCCGAAGCGCTGCTGCGTGCGGTTGTAGTAGACCGCTTCGTCGGGCGCACCGGCGACCGCCCAGTCCTTGGGCTGTCGCGGGAGGTGCGGCCGTTTGTGCGCGTTCATATATCCAGCGACGTCCTGGACGTCCTCCCAGTTGGAGAACGTGTGGCCAGCGCCGTAGGGCATCGATTCGCGGATGAACCCTGCGGAGGTGTAGATACGACCCATTCCGGCACCGTCGTTGAAGGAGTCTTCACCCCACAGCGGCGGGTACTGACCTTCGATTCCCTGTCCGTCAGCGCCGTGACAGGATGCGCAGTTCTCGAGATACAGCTCGGCCCCACGGACCGGGTTGACCTCGGGAACGGGCACCTTCTCGTCGCCCTCGGGCTTCTCGATGTGCCGCCAGTACGGGACGGTTTCGCTCGGCGTCCCCTTGTTGAGCCAGACCATATAGGACTCCATCGCCTGGATCTCACGGCTGTCGTAGGCCGGGACGCCCTCTTCGGAGCCCGGCGAGTTCATACTGCGGAGGAAGCAGCCCATAATGCGCTGCCGCATATCCCGCATCCGCTGGGTGCGGCCGGTCCATTCGGGGTAGCCGGCCGCGGTCCCGACGAGCGGAATCATATCGATGTCCTGCCCGACCATTCCGGTCGTCGTCGGGAGGTCGCCTCCCCCGTGACAGTTCGCACAGGAGAGGTCGTTCCCGACGTGTTCGGGCATCTCGTTCGACGTGTTCGCGAAGATGGCACGACCCTCACGGATGAGTTCGCGCCGGTTTTCGTTCTCCGGAAGCGTCGAGTTGTTCATCTCCTTGGGGACGAAGTTCACTTCTTCGCCCGCCGTTGCGTTCTTGTACTGGAACTCCTGTTCGCGAAGCTCCTCGCTGTACCACTTGCTCCCGTTCCACGTCCCGGGGAGTTCTCGCACCTCGCCGCCGCCACCGCTGGCGGCCGCCGGCGCGTCCGACGGGCCGCCCATAAAGGCGATAGCGCCGTTGACGGCGAACACGACGAGGATCGCCGCGAGAACCGTCCCGAAGACGAGGAGGACGGGTTTGAGCAGGAGGGTGGAATCTCCTTGACTCATCGCTCGGTCACCGTGACCGTACTTTCTACAATCATTTCGTATATTCCTCAGTTACGACGGTATCTGCGTATGAATATAGCCGAGTAATAAATATTCCCTTCTGCACAACTTCTCGCCGGCTCTCGGCGGAAAACGGGTTACTGAAAATACATTATCGTGCGGAGTATTGCCACTTCCCAGATAGACTAGAGAAGTCTACGACGGTACATTTTACTGCGGGAATCTACAAGCGGCTACACCGATGAACCCACGAAAGGCGATGACGATCGCCTTCTTCGCCCTCTTGCTCGGGATCGGGTACTTCTCTATGAACGCAGCTCCGGTCCTGTCCGATGAAGGCTACTCGTACCACGGCGAAGTCAAATGGCAGACGAACTATTCGAGCGCGGTGGAGACGGCCGCCGCGGAAGACGAACCAGTCGTGATCTACTACTGGACGACCTGGTGTACCTACTGCGAGGACTACAACCGGAACGTCTACAGCGACCCGACAGTGCAATCGGAACTCGACGGGTTCACCAAAGTCGCAGTGAACCTCGACAGCGACTCCGAGAGCGCGACCCGGCTACAACAGCGGTACAACATCAACTACCCGCCCCAGCACGTCATCGTGACGCCGGAGGGCGAGGTGCTCACTCGCATCCCTGGCTACGCGGCGAAAGACGACTTCCTCTCGTATCTGGAGACGGCCAAGCAGCGCTACCAGGCCGGACAGACGGCAAACGGCACGTCCCAGAGCGCAGATAATACGGCTGGCCGACTGACGGAGGCCGCAGTATGAATCCCGGAACGATCCTGCTCGCGCTGGCGTTCCTCGCGGGACTGTCGGGGACGGCGATTCTCGCGCGGTCGTACCTCCGCGACGACGACGCGTACCTCTCGTACGTCCCGAAACTGACTGCGGGAACGGCGGTCCTTCTGGTCGCCGCACTCGCACACCTCACGTATCAGTTCATCAGCCAGGATTACACGAATGCGTACGTGTGGGAGAACACGGCGTCGTACCTCTCGCTTCTCTACCGGGTGACCGGCGTGTACGCCGCCAACGAGGGATCGGTGCTCCTGTGGGCAGCGATTGTCGCCGTCGTCGCGCTGGTCGCGGGCCTCTCACGCGGGTACCCAACTCGACGCGGGAAACTCATCCACGCGTTCACCGTCGGCCTCGTGACGTACTTCACGGCGATGTTGCTGCTGCAGAGCCCGTTCGCCTCGGTGCGGACGGAGTTCCCCAACGCGCCGCCCGGATTCGTGCCGACGAGCGGCCAGGGGCTGAACCCGCTCCTCGTCGATCCGTATATGGCGATTCACCCGCCGGTGATGTTCATCTCCTACGCCCTGCTGACGATGCCGTTCGCCATCGGCGCGGCGCACTTCATCGCGCTGTTCCGCGGCGACGACGGCCTCTTTTCGGCGTGGATCGGAAGTGTCACGCGCTGGCTCCGGCTTAGCTGGCTCTTCCTCACCGCCGCCGTCGCGCTCGGCGGCCTCTGGTCGTACACTGTCCTCGGCTGGGGTGGCATCTGGGCGTGGGACCCCGTCGAGACGGCAATCTTGGTCCCGTGGCTGTTCCTGACGGCGACGCTACACGCAGTCACGAACTACCGGCCCGGCGGCCGCTATCGGATCCTCGCGCCGGCGATGACCGCGAGCGTCTTCGCGCTCGCTGTGTACACGACCTCGGTCGTGCGGAGCGGCGTCTTCAGGAGCATCCACTCCTTCGCCGACGGCGGCATCGGCGCGTCCTTCCTCATACTGATGGGCATCACGACCGTACTGGGCGTGGTTGCTCCGTTCACCTACTGGCTGTTGCAGAACGACGACTCCGACGACGACGCCGAAGCGGCGGCGGGCGAATCCGGCCTCGCTGGCTGGATCAACCGCTCGAATCTGCTGCACCTCGCCGTCCTGCTGTTCGGCCTCCTCACGTTCGTCTCGTTGTGGGGTCTCTCCTTCCCCGTCCTGCGGAGCGCGATGACCGGGCTCGAAGTGTCCGTCGAGTCGCGCTACTACAACCTCTGGAGTTTCCCGCTCGTGCTCGCGGTGCTGCTCCTCCTGGGCTTCTATATGGACTACGAGCGGGACGGCCTGCGCCGGAGCCTCATCAGCCTCGGCGTGTTCGGTCTCGCGACGATCGTCGGAGCCGCCGTCGCGCCCTCCGAGACCTGGCGGCTAGCGTCCGTTCGCCCGAGCGACGCCTTCGTCTACCAGCTCGTCGGCAACGCGAGCGCGCTGTCGGTGCTGCCACCGGTGGCGTACGCCATCTTCGGGACCGTGAAGCGAACGGGCAGTCGGATCGCGGCGACGGCGAGCCGAGACGCGAAACTGAAAGAGAGCGGGATCACGCTCATTCACGTCGGCGCCGCGCTCCTCGTGCTCTCGCTGCCGTTTATGTATCTGTTCGCCGGCCAGGCGTCGGTGATGGCGACGGGCGTCGCCAGCGGCGCGGTCGACACTTCCCAGCGCGACGTCGGGGACTCCCCCTACGACGTCCGCGTGCTTGGCTACGAACAGAACGAGTTCCCCAAGAACCCCGAACCCGAGACGTACGCGCTGTCGTCCTCGCAGGTCCTCACCCGCGGACAGTCGTTGAACACCTCGGTACAGGCCGTCCACGGAACCGTGACGGCGATACGTGAGGGACCGCAGGCGACGGTGGTACAACTCGACAACTCACAAGTCTGGGTCGGCGTCGCCGGGAACGGGTCTGTCGGCATCGAGACCGGCCAGGAGGTCGTCGCGCGCGGCCAGGTAATGTGGGAGTTCGTTCCGACGGCCGACGTGATCGTCCTCGCCGGGCCGCAGACGATCGGTCCCGCCGACGACCCGCCGGAGTCGGTCGTCCCGACGCGCGTCGTCGCCAACGGCGTCTCGCTCGCCGTCTACGGCGAGGACGGCATCGTCGTCTCCGGCGTCGCTGGACAGCGCGAGTATCCGCAGCAGGGCGGCCTCCAGGTCAGAGACGTGCTGATCGACCGCGGACCGCTCGTCGACACCTACGTCATCGCGGGCGTCAGCGACGGAACCGCCTCGATCTCGGTCAAGCGCGTCCCGTTCGTCACGCTGATGCGCGTGAGCATCATCGCGCTGCTCGCCGGGATGGTACTCGTGTTGTTCTTCGATCCGCGACACGGCGTGCGGACGAGTGCGAGCGCAGGAACGAGCGATCGGAGATCGACGCAGCAGACGAGCAGTGACGCCGGTGGCGTCCAGGAGGTGAGCGACTGATGCGGCGTCTCATCGCGCTCCTCGTCGTCGTCAGTTGTCTGGCGTTCGTTCCCGTGGCCTCCGCGACGACGACGGTCAGCGGAACGGTCACCGCTGAGGACGGAAGTACGGACGGCGCTCGCGTCGAAGTCGTCCCGCTCACGCAGCAGCAACAGCGCGCCGACGGCTCGGTCACGACGACCATCGACGGCTCGTCGTTCAGCGTCGACGCACCAGACGCGCCGAGTTACGCCGTTCGCATCAGCTACGGCGGCGCGACGCACTACGAGATAGTGCAGAACCGGACGCAAGTGTCGATGGATCTCACAGAGCGCGTGTCTGGAACGATCCGCAATCCTGACGGAAGCGGTACCGAGGGAGCGGTCATCGAGGTCGTCGACGAAGACCAGTTCGTCGTCGACACCTACCGGACGAACGCGACCGGTTCGTTCGCGTTCGGACCGCTCGAATCGGACGAGACCTACGAGATTCGGGCGTCTGTCGGCGATGCCGAGTACCGACGCACGGTCGACCCGTCGACGACCGACAGCGTGACGATCACGGCGCAGCCGCCGACGAGCGACACCTCGATATTGAACGTCGCGAACCGCTCGCCGACGGGCCACGTCGTGCAGATGCTCCCGGCGCAGAACGCCTCGACGAACCCGAGCGTCGTGGAGACGGTCGCCTTCGAGAATCCGACCGACCGGCCGTTCGTCGGCACGGTGACGATCGGGCTCCCGGCCGACGCGTCGCCGTACGCCGCGATGGTCGGCGGCGAGCAGGCGCAGTACAGACGCACCGATACCGGCGTCCAGTTGAACGTCAGCGTGCCGGCGAACGGCACCACACAGATCGGCGCGGCCTACGACCTCACCGGACGGCAGTTCGAAAAGCAGGTCGTCCGCAACACGTCGTCGCTCGCGGTCGTCCTGCAGGGCTACAACACCTCGAAGGTGAGCCACTCGGAGAACCTCCGCGTCGGCTCCTCGCCGATTTCGCTTCTCACGACGACCGGGTCGCTCGACGCGGGTGAGACGATCAGCGTCGACGTCTCGGGAGCGCAGATGGAGACGTCGGCGTCGGGAGCAGGCGCTACGTCCGGCTCTGGGTCCAGCGCCGATGGGTCGGCCTCGGCGGTCGAAACGTCCTCTTCGGAGAGCGGATCGATCCCGTCGTTCCCCGGCGTGCCGATCCTCGGCGGGATCTTCGGGACAGTGACCGTCGGTCTCGGCGCGTACCGCGTCGCCGACGCTGGGCTGTCGGTGCCCGACGAGGACTGAGCCCAGCACGTAGGCTCTGCGAGAGCGACGACTGACGGCTGCCGTCCACGGTTGACGGCGGCTTCTCGTCATCGCGCGCGCGAACAAGAACCAGGAGTATTTTTAAGCCCGCTGTCGTAGCCCCGCTCATATGTTCAAGGCCATCGTGAGCGCGTCTACGCTCCAGGATGCGCTCGACTCGGTGAGCGTGTTGGTGGACGAGTGCAAGATCCGGCTGAACGAAGACGAGTTGTCGATTCGCGCCGTCGATCCCGCGAACGTTGGAATGGTCGATCTCTCACTCGACGCCGCTGCTTTCGAGTCCTACGAGGCCGACGGAGGCGTCATCGGCGTCAACCTGGCGAAGCTCGAAGACTTCGTCGGTATGGCGAGCGGCGATCAGCTAGTCGAACTCGAACTCGACGAGGAGACCCGGAAGCTCAACATCCGGATGGACGGCCTCTCCTCGACGCTGGCGCTCATCGACCCCGACTCGATCCGCCAGGAGCCCGACATTCCCGATCTGGATCTCGCTGCGGAGATCGTACTGGAGGGCGCACAGCTCGACCGCGGGATCAAGGCCGCCGATATGGTCTCCGATCACGTCCGGCTCCGCGTCGACGCGACCGACGAGGCGTTCCACATCGCGGCCGAGGGCGACACCGACGACGTCGACTTCGAACTCGACACCGGCGACCTCATCGCGCTCACGGCCGGCTCGGCCGACTCGCTGTTCTCGCTCGACTACCTGAAGGATATGAACAAGGCGATCCCGAAGGATGCGGAGGTCACCGTCGAACTCGGCGAGGAGTTCCCGGTGAAGATCCACTACGCAGTCGCCGAAGGACAGGGCAACGTCACGTATATGCTCGCGCCGCGCATCCAGAGCGACTGAAGACGCGGAGCCGCAGCCAAACGGGGCCGTCGAACGAGCGGAAAATCACCCGCGGTGGCGATCGATGACGCGCTTTGCCGCCTGGGCCTTCTCCTTCCAGCCGTACCCCGCCTCGTAGACGTGGCGCTTGGAGTCGACCAACGCTTCTGGCGAGGTCTCCTCGAAGCCCCCGCGAGCCCACGCGCCGCTCTCCTGCAGCCACTCGACGACGTTCTCGCGGGTCTCCGACCACGAGAGCCCGACCATCTCGTACCACGCGATCATCGCGAACACGGCGTTGTCGTGACAGCCGGGAACGCTCCCGTGGCGGTAGAGCGTCCGCATCGGCTCGCGCGTCGGTTCCGACACCTGCTCGCGGAACTCCGCGGCGGTGAGGAGCCGCAGGACGTCGTTACCC
>Ga0207719_100597_pt1 | contig 17699 bp, 20 predicted proteins | sample A23P1SouthBayCA_2_FD_187279 | JGI IMG/M metagenome (GOLD analysis project Ga0207719, IMG submission 187279) | Aerobic enrichment media microbial communities from Eden Landing Ponds, California, USA - A23 P3 (3) (SPAdes) | ecosystem: Environmental > Aquatic > Marine > Unclassified | place... | reverse complement strand
CGGACCGACCCGGCCGCGTTGCGGTCCCGGCTCGAACACGTCGCCCTCTCGGGGGGCAAGCGGGTCCGCCCGACGGTAACGCTCCTGGCCTGCGAGACCGTCGGCGGCGAGCCCGAGGACGCGGTCGATTTCGCCGTCGGGATCGAGCTCGTCCACAACGCCTCGCTCGTGGTCGACGACATCATCGACGAGTCGGACGTCCGGCGCGGGGAACCGAGCGCGTGGGCGGCGTTCGGCCACGGCAGCGCGGTCGTCGCCTCCGACGGGCTGATGGGCGAGGCGTTCGCGTGTTTCTCGCCGGACCCCCGGGCGACCGAGCGGGCGGCGGACGCGATCGTCGAACTCGGCGAGGGCGAGGCGACCGAGCTGGTCGCCGAACCCGAGGACGAGACGGCGTACATACGCCTCGCCCGGCGGAAGACGGGCGCGCTATTTAGAGCCGCCGCGGAACTGGGCGGGATCGCGGGCGGCGCCGACGCCGGAACCGTCGACGCGCTCGGCCGGTACGCCGAACACGTCGGCGTCGCCTTCCAGATCCGCGACGACGTGCTCGACGAGACGGCCGAGGCCGACGACCTGGGCAAACCCACCGGACAGGACGCCGCGATGGAGCGTCCCTCCCTGCTCCGGATCACCGACCTCACCCCCGGGGAGGCCAACACCCGGGCCCGCGAGCAGTCCGAAACCGCGCTCGCCGCCCTCGGGGAGGTGCCGGTCGCCGACGCGACGGCCCGGGACTACCTCGCCGACCTCGCGGAGTTCGTCGTCGTCAGGGAACGCTGACGGCCGTCAGGACGAGGCGGCGAGCGCCCGCTTGCGCCACGACTCGACGACGGCGAAGGTGAGCGTGCTGAACACGGCGAGAAGCGTCCCCGCAGTCAGGAGGATCGCCAGCGTCGGCCGCCGGAGGTCGCCGATGAAAAAGCCGCTCACCGCGTGCAACACGGCGGTGATGGCGAGCACGTAGAAGGGGGCGTTGAGGTACTGCCACTCGAACTCGTCGGTGAGGTACGCGTCGGTGATCCGGCCGAGGCTGGAGGTGATGCCCGCGACGGCGATCCACCGGACCGCGCCGAACGTGAACGTCGCGAGGGCGTCGACGGATCCCGCGACCCCTTCCTCCGCCCGGCTCGTCTCGAGGAACTCGTAGCCCTCCGTCGCCCCGATCAACACGAGCACGACCGCGACGACGGTGGTGACGAGCGTGACCCGGCCCGCGTAGAGTGACTGGCGGACCGAGGACAGCGAGTCCCGGGCGGATTCCTCCATGCCGAGCCCGCGAAACAGCGCGTACAGGCCGAGCAGTCCGGAGGTCACCCCGAGCACGGCGCCGGGCCACCCGAGCCAGTCAGCCAGAATGGCGAGGGGGTAGATGAGGAGGAGCACGCCGAGCGGCACGAGGATCGTCCCGCGGGTCTCGGGATCGTCGAGCACCTGCTTCATCGTGTAGTACATCGATTCGAGGTTCTGTGCCTGGCGAACGACGACGCGACGGACGCCGTCGATCACGACCCGCGAACGGATCACCGGGAGCACGCTCTCGTCCTGGGCGCCGTCGGTGACGACCATCGCCCGGATCTCCCCCTCGGGGAGCCGGTCGATCACGGCGTCGAGCTCGCGCCCCACCTCGCGGTTCGCGCGGACCTCGTCACCCTCGGAACCAGTGACGGCCGCGACCTCGACCGGGCCGGTCGCGTCCCCGTAGATGTGGAGCCCCTCGAAGAGGACGTTCACGTCGGAGTCCTCGGCGTCGGTGGTCGCGAGCGAGACGGCCGCCTCCCTGACGGCCTCCTCGCCGACGACGGGCGTCTCCACGCCCGTCTTCCGGCCGAGGTCGTCGTCCAGGTCCACACACAGGACCAGCAGCATCACCGGGGCATACGTCCCGGAGGTTAATCCGTCTTGTTCTCCCGCGGGGGCGTCGTCTCGGCCTCCCGAGGGGCCGGCCGGCCACGTCGGTCGCGACCCCGGACCGGCCGGAGACGTCCTCGAAAGGTCTTTAGAGACACGCCGGCTATCCCGTGGCATGGCCGACTGCCCCCTCGCGGACGACTGTCCGAGCTTCTCGGAACGCATCGAAGGTCTCGGGTGTCAACACTACGGCGACCGGGGCGGCGCGGAGTGGTGCAACCACTACGACATGCCGATCTCGGACCTGAAACGCCAGCCGGTGAAGGTCGGCGAGGAGGTCGTCGTCGACGTCGACGACATCCACGAGAGCGGGGCCGGGGTCGGGCACACCGACGACGGGTTCGTCGTGTTCGTCGACGGGCTACTCCCGGAGTGTCGCGCCCGCGTGAAGATCACGAACGTGATGTCGAACCACGCCCGGGCCGACGTGATCGAGCGCCTGCCGATGGACGAAGAGGAAGGCGATGAGGAAGACGGGGAAGCCGAGACCGAGGCCAGCGAGGAGACGTCGGGCCGCGAGCGCCCACCCGAACTCGGGAGCCGCGAGGACTTCTGGGGCGGGTGAGGTCGGGAGCCGCGAGAGCGTGTCGTAGCGGTGTTTCGGGCGTCTTCGAGGAAAACAGGACGGGTTTCACGTCATCCGGGGCAGCGTAGACAATAGTGCGGTGAGGATATTGGTGACCCTCTCCGGTGAGAGCGTGCAATCTCGGGGGAACGCACCTCTCGTCGGTCAGATGTCTCGGCGGACAAACCACGTTTGACTGACGATAACGAGTGCCGTCATCATCCCGATGAGGATGGCCGCTCCGGCGAGATCGTACGTCCCATCAAGCAGAACCTCGTTTGGATCGAAGTACCGCATCGGCGCGATCGCTCCCAGCCCCTCGTAGTCCGTCCCCGTCAGCAGCGATTCAACGAGGTAGATTCCGAACGTAACGCCGAGCGCGACGCGTTGGGCGACACTCGCACGGTCGAAAAGAACCGACGCAAGCAATCCGATCCCCCCACAGGCAAACAGATATGGGATTGACAACAGATGGAGGGCGACGACATCGACGACGGAGAGGGACTCACCGATAAGGTCAGCACTGACGAGTACGACCACGGGCGTGACGACGTTCACCGTCAGTATCGGAACGCCGAGTGAGGCGAACCGTTCGAGAGCGAGTCGCTCCCGTGACACCGGCATCGACAGTAAGGTGTCCATCCGGCCGCGGTCGATGTCGTCGGCGACGATACTTGCAGCACTGTACGCGAAGTACAGCCCCAGGAGAATGACCCAGCCGAACATGTACAACTCAACCGCCAGAAACCCTTCAAGCGAGGCCATCGTCTGGATGTTGAACGCCTGGATCATCGGTTCGGGGAACGCCTCGTGGAGCTGCTCCATATCCATTGCTTCGCTGTAGGAGGGGTACGCCCACACGGCGAAGGCGGCTAGCAGCGACATCCCGGCTGCGAGGTATGCGCTCCCCTTGATCCGCTTGGCGGCGTCGTACCGGGCGAACTCAAACATCTTCATCACCCCCGTAGAACCGCAGGAAGACGTCTTCAAGCGGCGCTTCCTCGATCGAAACATCGACCATCTCGTGGTCGGGCAGTCTGGCGAGCAACGCGTTGATGTCGCCCGTGAAGGTGAACGTACACTCGGTGAATTCGGTGTGTGGATCCACTGCGTGATCGTCTGGAACGCTCGTTTCGAGGTTGTGAACGCCGTCAAGATCGATGAACTCGACGGGGATCGGGTCGGCGCTGTTGATGCGGACGGCTTTTCCGCTCCGGTCCAGGAGCGTTTCGATTGGATCCACGGTGACGAGCCGGCCGTCACGGATGATCCCGACGCGGTCACAGAGCCGACGGACTTCACTCAAGATGTGCGAGGAGAAAAACACAGTGACGCCTCGTTCACGCTCCTCCCTGAGGAATCCGGCGAACCGATGTTTCACAAGGGGGTCGAGTCCGCCTGTCGGTTCATCCAGGATCACGAGGTCCGGATCGTGCATGAACGTAGTCACCAAACCCAGCTTCTGTACGTTCCCACTGGAGTAGTCCCGAACTCGCCGGTCGAGTGGCGGTTCGAACAAGTCCAAGAGCTCCGCCCGTCGGTCGTCACCCTTCACTGCTGCGTGGAGGTCGAGAATCTCGGCACCCGTCGCTTGTTCGTCGAACGCCTGGTCGTCCGAGAGATGACCGATCCGATGTTTCGCGTCGATGAGTGCCCTGCGGTCCCGAATATCATTGCCGAGTACCCGTGCCGTCCCCGCGGTCGGGTTGATGAACCCCAAGAGCATCCGAATTGTCGTTGTCTTCCCCGCACCGTTCGGACCAAGATACCCGAAGATCTCGCCAGGTTCGACGGTGAAGGTGATGTCGTCGTTAGCGAGAACAGTCCCGTAATCCTTCGTCAACCCGTCCAGTTCGATTGCTCCCATACCCCACCTATTCAGCTACGTTCATTTCGTTCTATCGGCAACCCATGTCGGCGGTTGCGACTCCGGCGTGCGAGATGCGCGTCCGCTACTCGCGTAGCGCCCGAAACAGCCAGAAAGCCCCCGTACCCGGACACGCCTCCCGGGCCGATCCCCCTGATCGCGTTCGCTCGCATCGCTCGCTCATCCTCGAACCGGGGGAACCACCGGAGTGGGACGCCGCGATCACTTCCGCTCCGGTCACGATACTTTTTATACTATCGGGCACCAAGCGGGATGTGCCTCCCATCGAAAACACCGTGGAGGCGGAACACGCATGACCGATTTGCATACCCAGGCAGAAGAGATACGAGAGCAGTTCGACGACCACCTCGACGTGGACGTGGCGGACATCGAGGAGCGCCTCGAGACGCTGATCGAGGAGTACAAGGTACCGGCCGAGGAGGCCCGCCGGAGCGTCGTCAACCACTACGTCGACGAGGCGGGGATCGAGCGCGACGAGTTGGGCGGCGGGGACAACGCCGTGGTCGAGGTCGCCGACGTCGACGAGCCCGAGCAGTGGGTCGACCTCACGGCGAAGGTCGTCGAGCTCTGGGATCCCCGCAGCGACTCCGTGGCCCAGGTCGGCCTGCTCGGCGACGAGTCCGGCCGGATCAAGTTCACCAAGTGGGCCAAGTCCGACCTCCCGGAACTGGAGGAGGGCGCGGTCTACCGGCTCGGCAACGTCGTCACCGACGAGTACGAGGGCCGCTACTCCGTGAAGCTCAACCGGACGACGACGATCGAGCGCGTCGAGGAGGAGATCGAGGTCGGCGACGACACCGTCGAGGTCGAGGGCGCGCTGGTCGACATCCAGTCGGGATCGGGCCTCATCAAGCGCTGTCCCGAGGAGGACTGCACGCGCGTCCTCCAGAACGGCCGGTGCTCGGAACACGGCGAGGTCGAGGGCGAGTTCGACCTCCGGATCAAGGGCGTGCTGGACGACGGGGAGACGGTCAACGAGGTGCTGTTCGACCAGGAGGGCACCGAGGAACTGACCGGGATCACCCTCCAGGAAGCAAAGGACATGGCGATGGACGCGCTGGACACGTCCGTCGTCGCCGACGAGATGCGCGAGGCGGTGCTGGGGCGGTACTACCGCATCGCCGGCCCCCGGTTCAACCGGTACGTGCTCGCGGACGACGTCGAAGAGCTGGACGACCCAGTCGATCCCGAGGCCGTCCTCATCAAGGCGAGGTCGATAGCATGAGTTCCGCACCCACCCGCGAGGTCGCACGGCGCGTCTTCGCACGCGAGTTCAACGACGCCAGCTACACGTTCAAGGAGTCCGAGGAGGAACGCGCGCCCGTGTACCTCCTGCTCCCCACCGGCGAGCGCGCGAACCGCGTGTTCCTCGTCGGGACGCTCACCGAGACGGAGGACGTGGGCGAGGATTCGGAGTACTGGCGCGGTCGCGTGGTCGACCCGACTGGGACGTTCTTCGTGTACGCCGGGCAGTACCAGCCCGAGGCGGCGGGAGTCCTTCGCGATCTCACGCCCCCCGCCTACGTCGCGGTCGCGGGCAAGCCCCGCACCTACGAGACCGACGAGGGCGACGTGAACGTCTCGGTGCGCCCCGAGTCGATCACGGTAGTCGAGGAGGCCACCCGGGACCGATGGGTCGTCGAGACCGCCGAGCGCACCCTCGACCGGATCGAGCGCTTCGGCGACGAGGCAAACGAGTACGCCCGGATGGCGACCGAGCAGTACGGCGGGGACGCCACGGCGTACCGCGAGATGGTCGTGGCGGCCCTAGAGGAGTCCGACGCGGCCGAACCCGAGGCGAGCGCGTAGCGCGTCCCGGGGTAGACCAGTCACCGCCGGCCCGACCCCTCGTCTGACGAACGCTTAAGTGGCCGTGCGGTCCAGTTACGCGTCCGATGGGCAACAAGAACAAGACGGTCTCCTTCCGGGTCAACGAGGACACCTTCGAGGAGCTCCGGGAGGTCGCCGAGGGGCGGGACCTCTCCCTGTCCTCGGTGTTCCGGGACTACGTCGACACGTTCGTCGCCCACGAGGGCCGCGTCGAGGTCGTCCCCAAGGAGGGCCTCGACGACCCGGACGCGGACTTCCCGCCGAAAGTCGAGGTACCGAAGGAGTTCATCCGCGAACACGAGCGCCTCGAACTCGAAAACGAGTACCTCGAACTCGAAGTCGAACACCTCCGGGAGCAACTCGATGAGCACAAGGAGTACATCGCGGAACTCAAAGAGCGCCTCGAAAGCGACGAGGACGTGATCTACCTCGAGGACTTAGACGGGGAGACCGACGAGGAAGAGACGTTCCGGATCGGGTGAACGCGTTCCGATCCCGGACAACCGCGTGCCGACGCGGACGGACCGGACGATTCGTGTTCGCGCCTACCCGAGCGTGAAGGAGAGGTTCCCGCGGCTCTCGTACTCGGTCCCGTCGCTCGTGTAGATCGCGACGCCGCTGAGGGAGTACTCGCCCTCCGCGTCGCCGGCGATCGTCACGTCCCACTCCGTGGCGGCCGACCCGCCGGCCTCGATCGAGTCGAACCCGGCGCCGTTCGCCGGAGCCGCCGTCACGTCCTCCGACCCCGATCCGAGAAGAACCTGTCCGTCCGTGAGCGGCGCGGAGCCGATGTTCTCGACGGTTACGGTCATCGTGACCGTCTGCTCGCTCGTGATCACGACCTCCGAGAGGTCTACCTCGCTCTCCACGGTGACTACCGCCGGCGACATATCGGCGTAGCCGGCCGCCCACATCAGCCCGCCCTTGAGGTGTTGCTGGAATTCGGGGACGTCGAAGTTGTACGAGTTGTGGCCGCCGCCGGTGTAGAACACCCGCCCGTCACCGACCCTGTTGTACCAGATGGTCGGGTGGACGCCGTCCATCTGGGGGCCGCCGAACGTGCTCTTGTCGAGCCGCCCGATCACGGTGGCTACCTCGGAAGGGTTCTGGGTGAACGTGTACCACTCGTCCGCCCGGGTCCACCGGTCGTCGAGGTGTTTCGTCGATGGGTGGGTGTGATCCTCGATGACGGTTTCGGCTTCCACTTGCGCCCCCCCGTGGTTCTGGAACACGCCGCCAAGCAGCGTGTTCTCGTACCAGCCCCAGTTCTTGTGGGTGTCGGAGCCGGCGTGGATGCCCATGTAGTTGCCGCCGTTCTCGATGTACTCCCGGAATGCGGGCTTCTGGTCGGCATCGAGGAGGGGACCGGTGGTGTTCTGGAACACGACGACGTCGTAGTTCTCGAACTCCTCGACAGTGGAGGGGATGGCGTCCTGGAAATCATCGACCGCCCGTTCGCCCTGATTGTCGATGAAATCGACGGTGATCTCCTCGCCGAACTCGCTGCCGATGTCGGCGATCAGGTCTTCGAGCGTGTCGTTGCCGTTCTCGATGGAGGCGTGCCGGAACCCCTTGGTGGCGGAGAGGACGAGGATGTTCCGGGTGGCGTCCTCCGGCAGTCCGGGAGGTTCCATCGGTGTCCGGGTCGGCGTTGGCGTCTCCGTCTCGGTGGGCGTGGTGGTGTCCGTCGGCGTGTCGGCCGTCGTGGACGTCCCCGTACTCGTCTCCGTCGGTGCGGTCGTGTCCGTCGTCGTGTCCGACTCTGTGTCCGTCGCCGTCGCAGTCGCGGTGGGGTCGTCGCCGGTGTCGGCGTCGCCGCCACAGCCGGCCAGCCCGACGATGCCGAGCGAGCCGATCCCGACGAGGAACCGCCGCCGGTTCGTGGTGTCGGTCGCGTCGCCGTCGTCTCCGTCGTCGTTGCCGTGTGTCGCCATACTCGTTCATCGTAAACCAGGATCAAAGATCTGTCGGCTCCACCGTAACACGTGTGGGTGGACCCCCGTCGGGGCGCTCTATCGTGGCGCCGACCGGCAGGTATCGTGGCGCTCCGAAAGCGTTTTGATGAGTCCTTGCGGACACACGGTATGCCGACAGACACCGAGACGGGGTACGACCCGTCGCTCGGAAACAAGTTCGTTTTCGTCACCGGAGGGGTGATGTCGGGACTCGGGAAGGGGATCACCGCCGCGAGCACCGGGCGCCTGCTCGAAAACGCCGGGTTCGACGTGACGGCAGTGAAGATCGACCCCTACCTCAACGTCGACGCGGGGACGATGAACCCCTTCCAGCACGGCGAGGTGTACGTGCTGAAAGACGGCGCGGAGGTCGACCTCGATCTGGGCAACTACGAGCGGTTCCTCGGGGTCGACATGACCTCCGATCACAACGTGACGACGGGGAAGGTGTACCGGGACGTCATCGAGCGCGAGCGGGCGGGGGAGTACCTCGGCAAGACGGTTCAGGTGATCCCCCACATCACCGACGACATCAAGCGCCGCGTCCGGGAGGTCGCGGAGGGATCGGACGTCTGCATCGTCGAGGTCGGCGGGACGGTGGGCGACATCGAGGGGATGCCCTACCTCGAGGCGCTCCGCCAGTTCGCACACGAGGAAGACGAGGAGGACATCCTGTTTGCCCACGTCACCCTCGTTCCCTACTCGAAGAACGGCGAGCAGAAGACCAAGCCGACCCAGCACTCCGTGAAGGAACTCCGGTCGATCGGCCTCCAGCCGGACATCCTCGTAGGGCGGTGTGAGGACCCCTTAGAGGAGAAGACCCGCGAGAAGATCGCGCTGTTCTGTGACGTGCCCACGGGGGCGGTGTTCTCGAACCCGGACGTCGAGGACATCTACCGCGTCCCGCTCGTGGTCGAGAAGGAGGGGCTGGACCGGTACGTCATGGACCACTTCGGCCTGGCGGAGCGGGCGCTCCCCGAGGACGAACGGGGAGGAGAGTGGCGTGAGACGGTCATGCGGGAGCCGACCGACACCGTCGACGTCGCCCTGGTGGGCAAGTACGGCCTGGAGGACGCCTACATCTCGATCCACGAGGCGCTGAAACACGCCGGCTTCGAGCACGCCGTGGAGGTGAACCGCCACTGGATCCACTCGGAGGACCTGATCGAGGACGACGCCGACGAGCGCGACATCGCCGGCGAGATCGAACTCGGGGACATGGACGCGATCGTCGTCCCCGGGGGGTTCGGATCGCGGGGTACCGAGGGTAAGATCGAGGCGGTCCGGTACGCCCGCGAGAACGACGTGCCCTACCTCGGACTCTGTCTGGGCTTCCAGATGGCGGTCATCGAGTACGCCCGGAACGTCCTCGGCCTGGAGGGCGCCCACTCCGCGGAGATCGACGAGGGAACGCCCCACCCCGTGATCGACATCCTGCCCGAACAGGAGGGCATCGAGGACATGGGTGGGACGATGCGGCTGGGTGCCCACGAGACCGACATCCAGCCCGGAACGCTGGCGGCGGAGCTCTACGGCGCGACGGAGTGCACGGAGCGACACCGCCACCGCTACGAGGTCAACCCCGGCTACATCGAGGAGTTAGAGGAGGCGGGGCTTCGCTTCTCGGGGCGGTCGGGCAGGCGCATGGAGATCCTCGAACTCCCGGGCCATCCGTACTTCGTCGGGACGCAGTTCCACCCCGAGTTCCGGTCGCGACCCACCCGGGCGAGCCCGCCCTTCGTCGGCCTCGTGGACGCCGTCCTCGCCGAGCGCAGGGAGGAGGTCGAGGCACGATGAACCCCGGGGAGTTCATCGAGGAGAAGATCGCCGAGATCGAGGCCGAGATCGGGGACGCGAACGCGATCATCGCCCTCTCGGGCGGTGTCGACTCCTCGACGGCCGCCGCCCTGGCCTACGAGGCCGTCGGCGACCAGCTCACCCCCGTCTACGTCGACACCGGGCTGATGCGGAAAGGCGAGACCGAGGGGATCCGCGAGACGTTCTCCTACATGGACTCGTTGCGGATCGTCGACGCCCGCGAGCGGTTCCTCGACGCCCTCGAAGGCGTCACCGACCCCGAGGAGAAGCGCCACGCCATCGGCGAGGGGTTCATCCGGGAGTTCGAGCGCGTCGCCCGGGAGGTCGGCGCCGACTACCTCGTCCAGGGGACGATCTACCCCGACCGCATCGAGTCGGAGGGGACGATCAAGTCCCACCACAACGTCGGCGGACTCCCCGATCGCATCGACTTCGAGGGCATCGTCGAACCGATGCGGGACCTCTACAAGGACGAGGTCCGTCAGGTCGCACGGGAACTCGACCTGGAGGAGGTCGTCTCCGAACGCATGCCCTTCCCCGGGCCGGGCCTGGCCGTCCGGATCATCGGCGAGGTGACCGAGGAGAAACTCGAGGTCGCCCGCGAGGCCACGGCGGTCGTCGAGGACGAACTGGAATCCTACGACCCCTGGCAGGCGTTCGCCGCCGTGCTCGGAAAGGCCACCGGGGTCAAAGGCGACAACCGCGTCCACGGCTGGGTCGTCGCCGTCCGGTCGGTCGAATCCCGTGACGGCATGACCGCCCGCGCCCAGGAACTCGACTGGGAGACCCTCCAGCGCGTCCAGTCGCGGATCACCGGACAGCTGGACAACGTCTCGCGGGTCGTGTACGACGTGACCCACAAGCCCCCGGCGACGATCGAGTACGAGTAATTCGGGGGCAAATTTTTGTTTGGCGGGGCGGTAGGGGAGGTATGTCCGGCGAGCTAGAAGACGAGACGACGGTCAACGACAGCTACTCGGTCACGGTTCCGGCCGCCGTCCGCCGGAGAGCAGGGATCGAGGCCGGCGACAAGCTCCGGTGGAGCGTGGACGAAACGGGGAACCTCTCGGTCGAAGTCGTGAAACAGCGCCGCGGCGCGTTCTCGGCGCTCGATCCGGTCGACACCGGGGAGGAAACACACGCGGCCGAGGATCACAACCTCGTCCCCGGCGAAAAATAATGGCCCGGGTCGTCGTCGACGCGAACGTCCTCATCGCGGCCCGGCTGTCGCGGGACCAGGATCACGACCGAGGGCGACGGGTCACCTTCTCCGCCGTAAACGGCGGAGCTTGTCGGTGGACTCCCGTTCTGACCACTAGACAGTGGTAAGCGTGAAGATGCCGTTCACGTTCAACGTCCCCGACTTCAGGGCAAGGTGACTGGTTGCCCCTCCAGCACCGGACTTGTGCCAGTTCTGGAGTAGTTTCCGAGCGATGTTCTTCGCGGCGTTGTAGTCGGCGTGGTACTCGCGGTCGCATTTAAGACAGCAAAACTCGTCGCCGTCGCGGTTGTCTTCGTGGGTAAAGCTACAGTCAACGTGACTACATCGTTGACTGGTGTACTGTGGCGCGATTTTCTCGACGCCAATGCCGTACTCGGCGGCTTTGTACTCGGTGTACTCTTGGATGCGACGGAACGCCCACTGCTGGAATTTGCTCGCGTTCGAGATGCGTTCGCAGATATGTTTCAGTTTCTCGAACGCGATATGCGTGCAGTCGTGGGCGAGAGCCTCATGGACGAGTGTCTTCGAGACACGATGCAGGTAGTCTTCGCTCCAGTTGGCGAATCGCCCACCGAGTGATTTCATCGTCAAGTGCGCCGACCGCGTTCCGGCCTGTTGCATCTGTCCACGCCGGTTCTCGTATTCACGCCGCTTGTGGTTGAGGTAGTCAGCGTTCCCGATGAACGCGCCAGTCGAAGTGACGGCGAGATGTCCGTCCACGTTCAGATCTACGCCCAGTACCGTTCCGTACTCGGCATCTTCCGACTCTGTGTTCGTCTCTTTGACAACAGCAATGTGGAGGTAGTAGTCGCCATCACGGTGATGCAGTGTCGCTTCGCGTTTCTCCCACTCCGAACAGAAGTACGCCGTCGGTGGCACGTCTTCCTCAGGCAGGACATACTCTGCTTCGATACGTCCGTCCACAGTCGCAAGCGTGGCGTAGTCGTCGTAGTAGGTAATCGCGTTGAGGTTGTAGACAACCGAATCGGATGTGAACTGTGGTTTCGAGGGATTTTCCCCGTCTTTGCGTTTTTCGGCACAGGAATCGAGTGCGTCGGCGGCTCGATTCCGCGCCGCACACACAAGGTCGGCGTTGAGTTCGTTGGTCGCTTCGCGTACTTCGCTGTATGTCCGGTCGTGTAGCTCAGTTTTCGACGTGACGATGTAGCCGTCTTCTGTCCCGTTCCAGCCGTCGTCTGCAACCATCTGAGCGGCCTGTTTGAAGCGGTCTATCGTCTCTTGGAGAAGGTGGTGAGCATTGTCGTCTACGTCGAGTTTCACGACGGCAGTACGTCGAAGCTCCACAATTACCATATTGATTTGAACTGGTATAAAAGCTATTCATATAGTGGCACAGCATTGGGGAGTCAGCCGTGGTGTAGTCGGTGGATTGCCACACGGAGCTTACGCGATTCCCTCCCGCCCTGTTCGCTCCTCGGTTCCGACTGGTGTCGCAACACTCGTCACTCACGGGAAGGGCGGGATTCCCTCGCTGAATCAAGATTGCCGAGGCGTTCGATCAGGGCGCACTGCCGGGAGCGTACGTCCCAAGTGACGTCCTGCACGAGATCGTGAACTACCTGCAGGCCAGGAGTTCACACGGTGTCGCGGCGGAGACGCTCGACGCGATCATCGAGAGCAGCGGGTTCGAGATCCAGTACACGCCGAAACGAGATTTCGACGCTGCCCGGTCGGTGTTCAGGACGCACGATGGCCTCTCGCTCACCGACGCAACTATCGTCGCATCGATGCGGCGCCAGGACATCGAGTACGTGTACTCCTTCGACGGCGGGTTCGACGCTGTCGACGGAATCACCCGTCTCGACACGCCGACGGATCCGTTCGGCTCGCAGTAACGGTGTGACGCAGGTACTCCCAGACGGCGATATCATCGCCCCCCAGGACCATGACGTCGTCAGTTCGCCTCGTGTGGAGCGCTCTCCGACCCCGCCGGTGAAAAACAGGAGGAGGACATACACCGGGATGCTGCCGAATTCCCGGTCGACGAGGACGACGCTGTCGCCGTAGTCGCGTTCGATGTCCCATCCCTCCGGGAGGTACGACTGGACGCCCCTTCGGAAGTCGGCCATCTCCTCCTCGGAGTCGGCGGCCGGGTCGTCGGATCCGTCCGTCGGGGAGGATCCGGCTCCCCGGAGCCAGCGGTGTCGGCGCCCTCCGCGTCCGGGTCGTGCTCGCCCATACGGATCTCCGTCACACGCGCGGGAATAAAATCGCTGGTGTTCCCGCGGCGGGCACCGCCAAGGCTCCCGGAAGGACCAGCACTGCCGGGGACAACCCGAGCGAGTTAAGCCCCCACTCTCCCGAACGGACGGCATGAAGGCTATTCTCGTCGGTCCGGACCGTGGTCTCGGGGACGCGCTCGAATCCGTCGGCGTCACGCTCTCCCGGATCGATGGGTTCGGCACCGGCGACGCCCTGCGCGAGGCCGGCGTCGAGGACGCCGACCTGCTCGTGCTCACCGACGTCGGCGAGGCGACGGCGGTGTCGATCGCGAAGGAGGCGAACCCCGGCATCAGCGTCGTTATCTACGCCCCGGACACGATGCCGGAGTTCGTCCGCGGGCAGGTCGACCTCGCGGTCGATCCGGACCTGCTCGCGGCGGACGTGGTGGCGTCGGAACTAGCGGGCGAGGGGGAGTAGCGCGGCGGTCAGAACACGCTGTCGGCGGTCGCCGCGCCGACGACGCTGAAGATCGCGCCCACCGATACCGCCTTGAGCGTCGTCACCGCCATCTCCCGGGGCGGCGAGCCGGCCAGGAACGTCTCCGGGGCGGTGAAGGCGACCGCAAGCAGGGCGACGGAGCCGAAGGAGACGATCATGAGCGAGACGAACCGGACGGGAACGCCGGCGACCTCTGCCTCGCGGTCGGGGTCGCGGTCGTCGTCGGCCTCGTACAGGGCGCCGTAGCCGATGGTGAAGACGATCCCGACGGTGATGAGGGTGTGCCACCAGCGCATGTTGCCCGCCAGCGTCCACACCTCCTCGGTGACGACGAAGGGACCGGCGAGGAGAAACCCCCCCACGACCTGCTGGGCGGTGTCGGCGACCGCGTACCGGTCCGTCCGCCCGACCATGCCCGATGGATGTCTGGGGAGGATAAAACTCCCACGGGCCGCGGCCGTGATCAGATGCTCTCTGCCGGGGCCCCGGGAGCGACACCCACGGTGAGGAGCGTCCCGAGTTCCCGGTAGCGCTCGACCATCTCCGCGCGGCTCTCGAAGACAGTCGTGTCGGAGGCGCGATGGGGGAACTCGCGTTCCGGGGGGATCTCGGTCTCGCGATCGGGGAGGTTGTCCTGGCCGGCGACTGACAGCCCGGCGTCCCGGAACGCCGCCCGGTAGTCCGCGCGGCTCCAGAGCGTCAGGTCGGGGTCGACGGCGTCGTCCCAGCCGTGGGCGTACTCGTTTTCCTCGTAGTAGTCCACCGCACAGTAGAACGTGCCGCCGGGACGGAGCACGCGACGGATTTCCCGGAGCGCCTCGTCCGGGTCCGTCGCGTAGTAAAACGCCTCCATCGAGAAGACGTGGTCGATCGCGTCCGAACGGAAGGGGAGCGAACCGAACCGGCCCCGGAGAAAGTCGATGGCGGGATCGTCCGTGTAGGCGCGGGCGTTTCGTAACATGCCGGGCGAGGCGTCCATCCCGTAGCCACGGATCCCGCCGCGGGCCTCCGCCAGGGCGCGCAACGCGTACCCGCTCCCGGTACCGAGGTCCAGGACCGTCTCGCCCGCCTCGACGGGCATCCGGACGAGGGCGCGTTTCGCGGTGTGCCAGTGGCGGTCCTCCATCCCCCGGTCGCGTCCCTCCCGCGCCCATCGGTCGAACTCCTCGCGGATGCTCATGTAACGGGTTGCCGGGTGCCGGTGAAAAGCCCCTCGCACCATCCCGGCACCGACGACGGGGCGACCGATGGACGTTTCGGAAGGTGAGCCCCCGTCACTGCCGGACGCATGAGCTTCTTTAACTGCCGGTTATAGGTTGAGCAGGTGCAATACCACGGCCTTCAGGCCGTGGATACGCGCCGTCACTCCGACAATCAGTCCACTAGCAACACCAGGACTGGATATTCAACTCTCATGCACAAATTTTACATTTCAACCGAGTATAACTGGTTATACAGACGTTCCATAATGCTGGAAGCTCACCGCACACACCAAGCTAAGATCTGCAACGATTCACAGGTTGGAGACTGGCTTGACCTGCACGGGTGGAGTGCCAGCAAACTCTGGAACGTCGCTAATTACCACGCACGACAAGTGTGGGACGAAACCGGCGAGATCCCTGATCACAAAGACTTGAAACGAGAGTTGAAAGACCACCCAAAGTACAACGGGCTGCACAGCCAGTCCAGTCAGCGGGTTCTGGAGGAACTCGCTGAATCTTTCACCTCATGGTACAAGTCTGACGATGATCGGGATAATCCGCCGGGCTACCGCAAGCGCAACTACTACGACCAAGACGGGAATCGAGTCCACGAAGAACACCCCCGAAGCACGGTGACGTGGAAGCAGAAAGGGTTCAAACACGACCAGAAACACAACAAGATTCGCTTGTCGAAAGGTGCGAATCACAAAGAACACCCACGAGCGCGGGAATATATACTGGTCGAATACGAAACCCGGCCCGACGCAACCGTGGAAAACATCCAGCAAGTCCGCGCCGTCTACGACCGGGCGAAAGACCGCTGGGAGTTGCATGTCGTCTGCAAAGACGAAGTAGAAACTCCAGAATCTCCCGGTAATGGAACTGCTGGGATTGACCTCGGTATCAGCAACTTCGCCGCTGTTGCGTACAGCACCGACGAAGCGGAGTTGTACCCCGGCAACCGATTGAAACAGGACGGGTACTACTTCCCGAAAGAGATCGCTAAGTGCGACGATTCAGGGAGTGACCGAGCGACTCGGCTCCATGCGAAGTGGAGTGAGCGCCGCACGCACTTCTTCCACTCACTAGCGAAGCACATTGTCGAACGGTGTGTTGAGAAGCAGGTGGGTCAGCTCAACATTGGTGACTTGGAAGGCGTTCGTGAGGATGAAGACGGCGAATCGAAAAACTGGGGGCGGCACGGGAACTTGGACTTGCATGGCTGGGCGTTCGACCGGTTCACCTCGATCCTCGAATACAAGGCGAAAGTTGAGGGGATCGGAGTGACCGAAGTGGACGAAAAAGATACATCGAAAACGTGTTGCGTCTGCGGGAAAACCGACGAGACCCAGCGTGTTGAACGTGGTTTGTACGTGTGTGACGAGCACGGTGATGCGTTCAACGCCGATGTGAATGGGGCGGAGAATATCCGTCTCAACATCAACGAAGAAACTGAAAGTAACTCCGAGTCTTCGGCCAACTTGGACGAAGATAGGTGTACCGGCTGGTTGGCACAGCCGTCAGTCTACCTGTACGACCTCTCCTGCGGATTCCAACCGCAGACAGAGGTGGTTAACTGTAGACCTTAATATCCCCACGCTTGGGATTCCTCCGCCTGAAGGCGGAGGAGGATGTCAAGACGCGCGTCCTGCTTAATCATGAGTTATTTAGATGAAGGGGCACAAGGAGCCGTCGGAGACAACCGATCACATGACGGAGCCAGTAAGCACGCGGGTCGTCGAAGTCGTATCCCGGGCGAAGGACGTTGACCCGGTCGAGCTACCGCCGCTGTACGAGGCTGTCGACCCCGACGCGCTGGACCTGTTGTTCCCCGGGGGAACGGACTGTGAGCTCCGGTTCACCTACGTCGGACAGGACGTCATCGTCCGGAACGGCGGCGAGATCGTCGTCCGGAAGGACGGCGAGGCCGTGGCACGCCGGGGGGCGTCAACCGGCATGTCGGCGTAGCGGTTGGAACTGTTTTCCACGTCGAGCGTACGTTCTCGTGGGATCGATCGTGACGTCCGATCGTCCCGGCAGTACTGGTTTGAAAAGTTTGATTAACAAAGGTCACCTCCACCGATCCATGGACCGTGTCTCCGGGATGTATCGCGAGTTCGACGCGGTATACGAGACCCGGCACGAGCGTGGCGAGGAGTCGATCGTGATGGCGACGAGCAGGGCCCTCGCCGAGGCCGAAGGGGTCGATCCGGAGGCCCTCCCGCCGCTACACGAGTCGATCGACGCGGACGCGCTCTCCCGGCTGTTCGACCGGGGCGACGGCGTCGATCGGCCGACGGAGACCCTGCTCAGTTTCCGCGTCGGGAACTGGCAGGTGTTCATCCGGGGCGACGGACGCCTCCTCGTCTGTGACACGACTCGGCCCGTCGACCCGACGCCCGTCTTCGATGCCGAAATCAAGGCCGACGCTGGAGTCGAAGCCGACCGGTGATCGGGACGGTCCTCACCCGATCTCGACCATCGTGAACCCGAAGTCGACGCTCACGCTGTCACCCTGTATCTCGTTGCCCGCCGTCGTCGGGAGGCGGTACTCGACGACGAACTGGACCGTCTCGTTCGGCTCCAGCTCCGCGACCGGGATCGGCTCGTCGTCGAGACGCGCGAG
>Ga0207719_100596_pt1 | contig 17741 bp, 18 predicted proteins | sample A23P1SouthBayCA_2_FD_187279 | JGI IMG/M metagenome (GOLD analysis project Ga0207719, IMG submission 187279) | Aerobic enrichment media microbial communities from Eden Landing Ponds, California, USA - A23 P3 (3) (SPAdes) | ecosystem: Environmental > Aquatic > Marine > Unclassified | place... | reverse complement strand
GCGGTTCCTCGATTCCGAGCCAGAAGACTGGCAGGCGAAACTAGGCGTGTCGCTCTTTGGCACGCTCAACTGCACCCACGCTGCGCTGCCCGGTATGGTCGAGCGCGGCGAGGGATCGGTCATCAATTACTCCAGCGCCTCCTACCGCGGTAACGACCCCGGTCTGGCCGTATACGGGGCTGCGAAGGCCGCCAACCGCTCGTTCACGAAGACGATGGCGGCCGAAGTTGGCGACTCCGGCGTCCGCGTGAACTGCGTCTCGCCCGGAACCGTCGAGACGCCTGTAACAGCCGGATTCGTCGAGAAGTACCGCGAGAAACTCGGCGACTCCTACGCACTCGGCCGCGTCGGCCAACCCGAGGAGGTCGCACGCGGGGTCGTGTTCCTCGCCAGCGACGCCGCGAGCTGGATCACCGGCGAGACGCTCCACATCGACGGCGGCTATATGCGTCGCTGAGGGCTCCTCGGCTTTCGGCGGCTACTCGTTATCTTCTTTCGCGGCCGCGCTCGCGGCTGCGGTAAACACTTATGAGTCAGTCTGCATCGAGAATCAAACACCCGCGGGTATAGCTCCTGTCCAGATGGTCACCATACACTTTAGATCGCGCCTATCTGAGAAGTATTCTACAAGATAATAATTGTGGGTGGTAGTGTTAAGGACGTCCGGCGTCTGCCCCGTGCTGCCTGCCTACTGCTCGTACTGTTCGCGCGCCCGCTCCCGGAGCTTGACGCGCTGGATCTTGCCCGTCTCGGTCCGCGGGAGCTCGTCGACGTATTCGACGCGGCGCGGGTACTTGTACGGCGCCAGCGTGTTCTTGACGTGATTCTGGAGCGTCTCGGTCAGTTCGTCACCCGGTTCTGCGCCCTCAGCGACGACGACGTAGGCCTTGACGACCTGTCCGCGCTCTTCGTCCGGGGCGCCGATGACGGCGACCTCGGAGACTTCCTCGCGCTCTTCGAGTACGGCTTCGACTTCGGGACCGGGGATGTTGTAGCCGCTGGAGATGATGAGGTCGTCCTCGCGGGACTTGTACTCCAGGCGACCGTCCTCGCGGTGGACGTAGATGTCGCCCGGGAGGCTCCAGCCGTCGACGAGCGCTTCGTCCTGTTTCTCCGGGCGATTCCAGTAGGAGATGCCCGTGGGACCGCGCACGGCGAGCATCCCGGCTTCGCCGCGGGGGAGTTCCTCGCCCGTGTCGGGGTCGATGACCTTACACTCGTAGCCGGGGACCGGATAGCCCGTCGCGCCGGGGTCGATCTCCTGGCCCTCGCGGTGGCTCACGAAGATGTGGAGCATCTCCGTCGTGCCGATCCCGTCGTAAATCTCGACACCGTAGCTGTCTTTGAAGTTGTTGAACGTGCTGTGGGTCAGCGGTTCGCCGGCGCTCATCGCCATCCGCAGCGATGACGTATCGTACTCCTCGGGCCCGTCCGGATGCTTCGAGAGCATCTGGTTGTACGCGGTCGGGATGGAGCACAGGATCGTGATCCCGTGGTTCTCGACGGCTTCGAGGAGGTCACCCGGCGAGGCGTTCTCGACGAGACTCGACGTAGCCCCGAAACGCAGCGGGAACGTCACCAGATCCCCGTAGCCGTAGGCGAAGGGTAGGGGAGGGTTACCTCCGAAGACGTCGTCTTCGGTCGCGTTGAGACAGTACCGAGCGTACGCGTCGGCGGTCGAGAGCACCTGTCGGTGCGTGTGTGTCGCGCCTTTGGGCTGGCCGGTCGTCCCGGACGTATACAGCATCAGTGCGAGGTCGTCGCGCTCTGTCGCGTAGGCGTCGAGTTCGTCGCTGGCTGTCTCGGTCAGTTCGTCGTAATCGGCGTGCTCGTGCTCGACTCCGTTTCGCTGGACGACGATGACGTTCTCGACGGTGTCGAGGTCCGGCAGCGCCTTGTTAATCTCCTCGAGGAGGTCGTCGTAGACGACGACTGTCGACGCCTCAGCGTTGTTGATGATGTGTACCAGTTCCTTCGCGCGCAAGAGTTTCATCGACGGCAGCGCCACCGCACCGACCTTCTGAGCCGCGAGACAGGAGATGACGGCTTCCGGACGGTTGGTGAAGCGGACGACGACGCGATCGCCGGGCTCGACGCCTTGATCTAGGAAGGCGTTCCCCAAGCGGTTGACACGCTCTTGCAGCTCTGTGTACGTAATTTCTCGATCCTCGAAGCGGATGGCGACGTTGTCGCCGCGCCCCTCCTCGACGTGGCGGTCGACCAACTGCTCGGCGACGTTGATCTCTTCGGGATAGTGCAGTTCCGGTAACGCGTGAACGAGCTGGGGCCCGTTGTCGGGAAGATACGACTCTGGTATATTCTCTTGCATCGCTTACTTCGATTATCAGAATTTATCAGCAAATAGTTTGCGGTCGACTGTCACAGACGAAGCCCGCGATCCTACACGTTGTCGGTCGTATTCGGACAGCCTAGCCTGCGGGCTCTGAGCTGTCGATAGCCTGGATATAATCAGGCACGTCCAGCGCGCGCGAGCCTCCGAAGAGTAGTGTAACGGTTATTTTGTGAATTTCCATTGCCAAGTCCACTACATTTCTTGCCGCCGTCTCGGTATTTGACCCGATTTACCGTCCGTAACACCCCCTCTTAGGTGCCGATAACGTTTGGTATATGATACGAACCGTCACATTCAAATCCCGTTACAAAGTGAATGATGATGACAATGTCAAGGAAGACCTTCGACAGGCGGGCGATTCTGAAAGCGACCGGTGGGGCTGCGACGATCGGACTGCTCGCCGGGTGTTCGAGCAACGGTGGCGACAACGGTGGGGGCGGCACCGAGACCGACGACTCGGGCGGCGGTGATACCACGACGACGACCTCCGGAGGCAGCGGCGACTCGGACGCTATCAACATCGGGTCGGTCCAGCCGCTCTCGGGTGGTTTCACTCCGTGGGGACAGGCGCACTCTGCGGGACTGGCATTCGCCGTTCAGGAGATCAACGCCGACGGCGGCGTCCTCGGCGGCCGCAACCTGAACATCGTGGAGGCGAACTCCGAGAGCGACCCGGCCGAGGCGTCTTCGATCTTCGAGCGCTTCGCCGAGCAGAACGACATCGTAGCCGCCACCGGCCCGGTGAGTTCCGACGTCGGGATCCGAACGTCCCGAACGGCGCAGGAACTCGGGATCCCGATGATTATGCATATGGCCGGCTCGGACGAGACGATCACGCCCGAGACGCTCCACTCGTTCCGACTGGGGCTTCTTCCGGCGGCCACGACGATGCAGGCGCAGGCACAGTTCGTCGACGACGCCGGGTATCAGTCGGTCGGTGCCATCGTCGGCGACTACGCTTGGGGACAGTCGGTGAAGACCGGCATCGAGGAGAACTTCGGCGTCGACGTCAACGTCCAGGTCGCACCCGTCGGTGCCAGCGACTTCTCGTCGTACATCCGCCGGATGCCCCAGGACGTCGAGATGGTCGTCGCGACGGGCCACCCGCCAGGCTCGCTGACGATCACCCAACAGCTCTACGAGCTGGGGTACGAGCCAGAGATCATCACCGGACCCGGCCTCCCGCCGGCCGTCATTCGCTCCGCACTGGGTGAGAACGCGAGCCGCGGCTTCACGCACCTGCATATGAGCGACGTCTACACGGACGAGTACGCCGAAGTCGCCCAGCGCTTCGGCGAGGAGGTCGGGAGCCAGTTCGACACGCACACGTCTTACGGCTACGTCACGGGCAAGATGATCGCTCAAGCGATCGAAGACGCCGGCGAAGCCGACCCGGAGGCCGTCACTGAGGCGATCCGGGCCATCGAGTTCGACACGCTGTTCCCCGAGCCGATCCAGTACTCGGAGTACGGCGAACTCAAGAACCAGGTGCAACTCTACAGCACGTTCTCGCTGGACGCCCCGTCGTACTACCCCGACGGCAACTACAGCCTGCAAGAGAGCTTCCGGACCGACCCGCTTCCGGCACTCCCGCCCGAAGCCTGAGCTGACTCGGGAGCACCCTTCACGAGGGCTCGTCCCCCGCTGTGCGCGGCCGCGCTCGGCACCCCACGTCTCTCGCTATTATGAATCCAATCTCACACGAAAACGCATCCGAAGTCGAAAAGTATACACTGGTATCCGTAATCTGGGGCAATAGATGGTAACAGTTAGCACATTGGCGGCACTCGCCGTCGACGGGCTCGCGTTCGGCGCGTCCCTGGCGCTTCTCGGCGTCGGGATCACGCTAGTCTACGGTTTGGGTGAGGTGTTGAACCTCGCGATCGGCGCGTTCGCGGTTATTGCCGCGATCACGGCCGCGCTCTTGATCGACAGGGGGATGTCCCTCCCGATCGCGATCCTCGCGGGGCTCGCGTTCGTCGGCGTGTTCGGCTTACTTGTCGACCGGACGCTCCTCTCGTTGGTCTACCGTTCGGAGGGCGAAGAGCGGATCCTGCTGGGCATCTTCACGACGCTCGGCCTCACGGTGTTGCTCGAAGGCGTGATGGTCAACTACGTCTCCTCGCGATACTCGCTGCCGCTCGGCATCTCGCCGATCGACGTGGGCGCGACGGTCGTCACCGGCACGTCGGTCGTGAGTATCATCGTTACTGCCGTGATTATCGCCGTTCTGTTCCTCTTCTTGAACCGGACGTTCCTCGGGAAGGCGACGCGGACGATCTTCCAGGACGAACGCGGCGCACGGTTGGTGGGCATCGACCCCCGAAAGCTCCGCACGCTGGTGTTCGTCCTCTCGGCGGTCGTCGCCGGGCTGGCGGGGATCCTCGCCGCGGCGCGCTCGAACGTCAGCGTGGCGAATAGTTTCCAGTTCACGACCTTCGCGCTCATCGTCTCGATCGTCGGCGGGATCCGAAGCCTCGTGGGAGCAGTCGTCGCCGGCCTCGTACTCGGCTTGATCAACACGTACGCGAACTTCTTCGTCGGTTCGTACTTCGCGACGATCATCCTCTTCGGCGCGGCGATCGTTTTCCTCCTCGTTCGTCCGGAGGTGATGTCGTCGTGAACACCGAACGGCTTCCGGGGGCCCGCAGCCTCGCGCTCGTCGGCATCCTGTTCGTGATCGCCCCCCTGCCGGTGCTCGGCAGCGGCTACTACATCGGCGTCCTCTCGCGGATTCTCCTGTTCGCGTTGTTCGCGCTCGCGCTGAACATCGTGTTCGGACACAACGACCAGCTGTTCCTCTTTATGGGGGGACTCGGCGGCGTCGGTGCCTATACGACTGCCTTGGTTGCGGACTCGTTCGGCGTGACGCCGTGGATCGGGCTGCCGGTGGCCGCGCTGCTCTGCGGTGTCATCGCGATGTCGGTGAGCTGGGTGTCCGCGCGGCGGCGCTTCACGGTCATCCTGATCTCGATCCTGACGCTGAACCTCCAGTTGGTGTTCTCGGAGGCGTTCATCGGCGCTCGGGATCTCACGGGTGGGTCGACGGGCTTCCCGTACGAACTGTTCTCGCTGTCGGGCGTCGCCGAGGCGGTCGGCGTCCCCACGGCAGTGGTGCTGTACTACCTCATCCTGGCGTTCCTGCTCGCCGGGATGGTGCTGTACCTCTGGCTCATCAAGTCCTCCCGGTACGGGATCGCCTTCGAGGCCATCCGCGAGGACGAGCTGGCGGCCGAATCCATCGGGATCGACGTGGTCCGCTACAAGGCCATCGCGGGCTTCATCGCGGGCGTGCTCATCGCGATCGCCGGCACGCTCTTGGCCCGTGAGGCGTCCTACATCACGCCCTCGATCTTCACGTTCCTCGCGGTCGACGTGATCGCACTGATCGTCCTCATCGTCGGGGGTATCCGGCGGACCTACGGCCCGATCGTGGGTGCGATCATCGTCGAAGTCATCGAGGCGGCGCTCGGGACGTACGCGGCCAACTGGCGGACGGCCATCTTCGGCGGCCTGCTGATCATCCTGTTCCTGTACTTCCGCAGCGGCGTCATCGTCGCCGCAGAGGACCTCCTCGAAGACTGGGACATCTCGCTCGGTGGCGGTAACGGTGGAACGCCCACCGAGGCCGACGCAGAGAGCTAATCTCTCGCGTCGCTTCTGCGCTCTCGTTCCGTAACCGCCCGACGAGATCGCCTTTGTGTTGTTCGATAAGGCAAAACCGTTATTACACAAAGGCGGTCTGTATATAGGTACCAATGCTTAAGGCCGCGAACATCCGCAAGAAGTTCGGCGGTCTCGTCGCCATCGACGGGGTAGACCTGGAGATCGGACAGGGCGAGATCGTCGCACTCATCGGCCCGAACGGTGCTGGGAAGACCACGCTGTTCAACACCATCACGGGCGTCCTCGACCCCGAGGAGGACACCGAGATCACGTTCAACGGCGAGGACATCGTCGCGCTCGACACTCACGAGATCGCTCGCTCGGGACTGCTTCGCACCTTCCAGATCGTCCGCGTCTTCGGTGAGATGACCGTCTTCGAGAACGCGCTCGCCGGCGCGCTGTTCGGCAGCGACGAGTCGATCTCCCAGGAGGAAGCAGAAGAACGCGCCCGAGAGGCGCTCGCGTTCGTCGGTCTCGAAGAGAAAGCGGAGATGGAGGCCGGCAACCTCCCGATCGCACAGCAGAAACAACTCGAACTCGCCCGTACCGTGGCGTCGGATCCGGACCTCGTCCTGCTCGACGAGATCGCGAGCGGACTCACGCCGGGAGAGATCAGCGAACTCTCGAATACGATCCGCCGCCTCCGCGACGAGCGCGGCATCTCGGTCTTCTGGATCGAACACATTATGGACGCAATTATGGGAACTGCAGACCGCATCATCGTACTGAAGAGCGGCCGGAAAATCGCCGAAGGAACGCCCGAGGAGATCCAAAACGACGAGGCCGTCGCCGAGGCGTACCTCGGGGAGGACCACTCGTGATCGAACTCGACGGCATCGACGTCTCCTACGGCAACATCCAGGTCATCTGGGACCTCGACTTCCAGGTCACCGAGGACGATGGCGTCGTCTCGATCGTCGGCCCGAACGGCGCGGGGAAGTCGACGCTGCTCCGCGTGATGTCGGGTCTGCACCCGGTCGATGACGGCACCGTCACCGTCTGGGGTGAGGACGCGGCGACGCTCAGCCCATCCGATATCGTCCGCAGGGGCTTCGTCCACGTCTCCGAAGAGCGGAATCTCTTCGGGGATATGACAGTTCGCGAGAACCTGGAGATGGGCGCGTACACGAAGCGCGATGACCTCGAAGCGACGATGCAGGAGGTGTTCGAGCTGTTCCCGATCCTCGAAGAACGCGCGGATCAGCGCGCGGAGTCGATGAGCGGCGGCCAACAGCAGATGCTCGCGATCGGCAGGGGACTGATGGCCCGGCCGAAGATCCTCGCGTTGGACGAACCCTCCGAAGGGCTCGCGCCGCAGATCACCGACCGCGTCTTCGAGAAGATCGAAGAGATCAGCGAGGACATTACCGTCCTCTTGGTCGAGCAGCACGTCAACCGTGCGCTGGCGATGGCCGAACGGGCATATCTCTTAGAGAACGGCCGCGTCGTCCGCGAGGACACCGGACAGGGACTCTTAGAGAGCGACCACGTCAAGGAAGCGTATCTGTAAGATGGTCCGGTATTTCGAGGAGATATCGGCGGACGAAACGCACGACCTCGGGTCCTACACAGCCGACCGCGAGGAGTTGCTGTCGTTCGCCCGCCGATACGACCCACAGCTCATCCACACCGACCCAGAAGTGGCCAAAGAGACGATGTACGGCGGACTCATCGCCAGCGGCTGGCACACAGCGAGTGCCTGTATGGCCCTCCTCGTCGAGGAGTTCCTCCGGGAGACGGCGACGCTCGGCTCGTTCGGGCTCGAAGAGCTCCGCTGGCGAACGCCCGTCCGTCCCGGCGACACCGTCTCCGTCGAACTCGACGTGGTGGATACGACGCCGTCGAGCAGCCGTGAAGACCGCGGGTACGTCGACCTCGAAGTCAGCGCCGAGAACGGCGACGGTGAGGAAGTCATCTACTGGCGGTCGACCAACATATTCCTCACCCGCGCCGCCGGCGACGCGTGGCCTCTCGGTGCGGACGGATAGGCCCCGCCCGCAACGTCGTTTGCCGTCGTGACCAGTTCCGAGCGCTCCGTCACTTCTCGCTGCTGAGCCGTTCTCCGCCGACGTAGAGCGACTCTGGGTCGTGCTCCGTATTCTCCGTGTACGCTTCGTGGTACTCCATCAGTTGGAACAGCGTTCCCGTGGCGTTCCGCGGCGACACGAACGCCTCTGTCCACTCCGCGTAGGATTTCCGATCGACGACGTCGACGCCGGCGGTGTCGAGTTTCTCGATCGTCGCGTCGATGTCGGCCACTTCGAGCGTCACGTGATGGAGGCCGGGGCCGTGCCGCTCTAAGAACGCCGTGAGGAACGACTCCTCGGCGATCGGTTCGATCAACTCGATCCGGGAGGCGTTCCCTAGGCTGTAGTAGACCCAGCGGAACTCTCCGTCGACGGTGTCGTCGAGCAGTCGTTCACAGCCCAGCGCGTCCAATACGGGCGCTGCGTCCTCGACCGATTCGACTGCGATGCCGACGTGATCGACGTGGATAGACGTCTCGTGGTTTGGGGTATCGTCGCCTGTCATTGCTGTGTTTCTGTGCGCGAGCCGAGGTTACAAAAGCGTCACTGGCGACGAGCGCCTTCGTCACCGGTTCGATCTACACCGCCCCGTCCAGGTCCTCCGCTTACTCCTGCCGGAACGGCGCCAACATCTCGTCGGTGAACTGGGTGGGCTCGCCCTCGCGATCGAAGCACCCGTACTCGGAGACGCCCTCGATACGCGTCTCGTCGTCGGTTCGGAACGTATGTGCGATCCGCACCGTCTCCTCGTCGACCGCTTCGACGTCGCACTCGACTTCGAGTAGCGAGTCGAAGAGCACGGGGGATTTGAAGTCCCAGTGCCAGTCACGCAGGCGGAACGGCTGTCGTTCGCCGGCGAGTTCGCTCAGCCGGGGGCCATCGTTCGCGACGAACGATTCGAGCGCGATATCGGCGAATCGGGGATACTCCTCGAAGTAGGCCAGTTCGGAGCCTTCGATGTGTGGGCTGTGCACTCGGAAGTACTCCTCGAAGGTCGGATAGGCGTCGGCGTCGTGGGCTCCGCCCGTGGGGCCTATGTCAACCTCCCGGTCGGCCTGGAGTTCGCGGAGCCGTTCCCGCGCCGCTTCCGGGAGACGCAGCGCGCCACCTTCCGGTGCGATCGTCACGTGGGTCATTCGCGCTGTCGAATAAGGGTCGCCGTCGGCGTCGACCGCTTCGTAGAGAAGTTCCACGCTGGAGTTGCCGACGCTGAGCGGCGTGACTTCCACCGAAACGGTGTCGCCGAACGTCGGATACCGGTGGATCGTTGCGTCGAGTCCGACCGGCGCGTACGGGATGGCGTCGTCGGCGACGAGGGCCTCGAACGGATACTCGACCTCGTAGGCGATTTCCTGCGTCGAGATGAGCTGCCAATCGAAGAACATCGCGTGGTGTACCAGTGGTCCCGCAAGCTCGCCGAAGCGAACAGAGTGATTGTCGATAGTTCGCATACCTCGGGGGTCGATAGCCGGTGACAACATAGTTTAGGTGCCGGCAAGAACCCGGGACGGTTCGGGGACGTTACATCTCTTTTGCAAGTCTTCACTCTCGGTAGACCGACAGCGTGTGATTGGGTAAGTAATCAGCATCAGCTGCAAATGACACTTTAGCCCTCTGGAAACCACTCGGGTTTGTTACTCGAACCGCCTGGAACTCCGTCTCGTCTCACCGTGGCTCTGTTCAGCACCCGGAAATATCTGCTTACCAGAAGAAAGCTGTTCATACCCAGCTAAAGTGAAATAACATTCTTTGCCGCATACAACAGCTTATATTTTGGAACGGTTGGCCTGAGCTGCTGTGTCGTCTCCAGCACCCCGTTCACTTCCTGCAGACGGTAACAGCGGCCAGCAACGAAGCAATCATAGGATAAAATACAATGAAAGTAATTTGTGAAGACGGCCTGGTCATCGACTGTACTGATTTTAAAGCGATCGACACGGGCATCGTCTTGATCGGCGGCGAGGAAGAACACGGCGCCGTCGGCTACGTCCCAAACGAGCGACTGGAGTACGTCCTCCCCGACGACGTCGTCGCATTAGAACACGACCGCCTCGGCGTTCCCGCGCCCGAGATCGGTTCGGCGGACGAACTGGAGTCGCGACTCGGAACGTTCCTCGACGAGATCGAGACGCTCCGGGAGGGGCTCGATCGTCAGATCGAAGACCTCATCCACGAGGACGCAGTCGAAGACGAGGACGTCGAACGCCAGGACCGCCTCTACGAGCGCCGCCGGACGATCGACCGGGCGCTCGAACAGGTCCGCAAGCGCGCCCAGCAGTTTCAACAACTGTCGCTCACAGAGTTCGAGACCGGAACGCAAGCACCGTCGGCGACCGGTACCAATACCAGCGATCCCGAAGAAACGGCAGCCAAAGAATCGATCGGCGAGTCGCCCCCCACAACGGAGGAATCCGGTCCGTCCGAGATAGACGAACAAATTTCACGAATCGAACAGCAATTAGAAAAACTTCTAGAAGTAACATATACACCTGGCGGGGACGACGCGGAGTCCTCGACGGATACAGTCGCAGAAACAGAGCGAGAGGTATCCGAACAGACCGACGCAGTGGTGTCCGAAGAGACGGACGCGGAACCTGATCCTGCCGAACAGGACATCGAAGGTATCAGCGGCCTCGGACCGACGTACCACGACCGTCTAACAGCGGCCGGCATCGATACACTCGGCAGTCTCGCGGACAGCGATCCGACCGACGTTGCAGCGGCGGCGAACGTGACCGAAAACAAGGCACAGGACTGGATCGATCGCGCCAACGAACTCGTGCGTGAACAGCGTTCGACGGCGTGAATATCTCTGATTATGTAATTTTTATAAGTATAAAAGAAATCTACTTTTATCCATCCAAATTTCTCATTGTCCAATGGGGTCGCCGACCAACGGACGTCTTGGAGACCGTCCACGGCAGACCGATCCCTCGACGGCGAGGCAGTTCCCGCTCCGACTCGTCGCGAAAGCAACATCGAAGTACGACACGGTCGAAGGCTGGGCTGTGATACTTGACGCGCGTCGTGTGATACCTGGAGGGCACCGTGATGGCTGAGTCCGGCCCGATCGAGATCAATACGTTCTCGCCGGTGTGGACCGCTGGGTGGCAGTGGCCGTGGGTAGTCGTGATGGCGCTCATCGTCGCGGGGAACTTCCTCTTCGTGAGCGATCAGATCTACCTCGGTACTGGCCTGCTGATCGGTGGATTGGCGCTGACCGGCCTCGGCGTGCGTGCCGTCGTGAACGGGGCGGCGGACGCACTTGCCGACGGAACGAACAAGCTCTGTCGGGCCGCGGCGGGGATCGACAGCGAGGTGGACGAAGCGTCGGTATACGCCGTGACTGCCGCGAAGGGCTCCGTCCTCGGTCTCGACGTCGCGAAGCGTTATCAGGCGACCGTCCTGACGGTTGGCGAGGACGCCGTGACGGTCTACGACGATGCGATGGTGAACTTATTCAACACCAAATGGTCGCTTGCGACGGACTCCGAGGAGATCCCCTACGAGCGGATCGACGGGATCGCGTACGCTGACGGTTCGGTGCAACTCCGGCTTCCCGACGGCGAGCGGTCGTACCCGGCGGACGAACGGCCGGCGGACCTGCTCGCGGCGATCGAGCAGCGTCTCTCGGCTGGCGAGACCTAACTACCATTTAGCTATTCCGGCGGACTACGGACGCTGTAGACCGAGCCAGGACAGGCGATTTGGCCGGTCTACGCGGGGAGTTCCGCTCTCGGAACGGTCCCGTCTCCATTCCAGTTACGGGACTGGTAGTACTCTCTGATCGCGTCTTCGAGGCCGGGCAGTTCGTCGGCGTACGGTAGGCTGTCGTCGTCGCTGTCGAATCCGCGCTGGTTGTTGAAGTGGCGTTCCAGCGTCACCGTTCGACTGCCGACGGACAGCAACTCCTCGAAGTCGGCACCGAAGAGCATCTCGTAGCGTTCCGGGGTCATATAATCGCGCGAGAATTTACAGATAATTCCGCTGTCGTTGAGCGCCATCAGGTTCTCGCGTTCGACGAGCCGTTCGGCTTTGCCCTCGAATCCGACGGGATCCATCGCTTCGTCGTCGGGCACGAGCGGGTACTCGACCGAATAAAACGTGGCGTACATATGATCCGCGCCCCGGTTCGCCACCGCGTACGAGAGCGCCTGTCCGTGCAGGACGCGTCCCTCGTGTGCGGCGAAGTCCATATACTTCACCGACCAGTTCTCGACGCCCAACTCACCGTGAATGCGACCAATACCCTCCGCGAGCGTGTCGCCGACGCCGTCCCGGTGGGCGATCTTATCCAGCAAGTCGAGGATCAACTCGGTGTCTCCGAAGGCGTCGTTGGCCGCCAGGTACGCCGCGACCGTGTTCCCCGCGGAGATTGCGTCGAGGCCGTACACGTCACAGCGCTCGTTCGATTGCATCACGTCCACGATGTCGTCGACGCCGGAGTTCGATCCGAACGCCATCGCCACCTCGAACTCGGGACCCTCGGTCTCGATGCCTCGCGCTTCGTCTCTCGTCGGCAGTTTGCACGCGAACGCGCACGACGAGCACGTTCCTTTCTTGTATTTTTTCTCAGCCACTGCATCCCCGTTGATTCCTTCGACGCCCGCAAACGACTGCTCGGAGAAGTAATACGAGGGCAGTCCGTTCACCTCGTTCGCGAGGTCCATCACCGCGACCGTGCCCTGCTGTTTCATAATGTGGTCGTCGGTGGCGGCCTCGCGGTGGATCTCCATTTGGCCCGCTGGGACGTCGATCTCCGGCGCGGCGTCCCCGTCGAAGGTGATCGCCTTGACGTTCTTCGAGCCGAGGACTGCCCCGAGCCCCCCGCGTCCGAACGCTCGCTCTTCGGTCGTCATCACCGACGCGAATCGAACCTCGTTCTCCCCGGCCGGGCCGATGCACGCGACGTGGTCCGAATCGAGGCCGTGCTCCTCGCGAATGTACGCACACGTCTCGGGCACGGTCGCGGCGGCAAGATCCGGCACTTCCTCGAATTCGAGACCGTCGTCCCTGACGTGGACGATCAGGAGCGTATCGCTCGCGCCCGTGAGTTCGACGACGCTGTAGCCCGTGTCCGCGAAGTGCCGCGACATGAATCCGCCCGCGTTCGAAGAGAGAAGGCCGTCGGTCAGCGGCGACACTGCTGTGGCGTTCATCCGCCCGGTGAAGCTCATCTGTGAGGCCTGCATCGGCCCGGTACTGAGAAAGAGGCGGTTCTCGGCACCCAGCGGGTCAGCGTCGAACGGGACACGGTCGTGGGCGAGTTTCGTACCGACCGCCCGGCCGCCGATGTACGATTCCAGGACGTCGTCGATCGATTCGGTCGTCGCATCTCGCGACGTGAGGTCCACCGATAGCAACGGACCAGAACTGTGTAGCATTGTTGAGAGACAGATTTCTACGGGCATAAAACTCAGTATCGAACGTCGCCGGGCACGATAGCGGTGCGGCCTGCCTCGCCGAGGCGCTGGCTCCTGGCGAGTACACCGTCGCGTCCTTCGAGTGGTTCTGATCGGGGCGTCGTGCGCCAGACCGTCTGGGAACAGAACCAAGTCTCGTCGCCCCAATACCTACGTCGATGACAGATACGCACCCTGCACCACAGCTCCGGCGGGCCGAAGACATCGAGTACGAGACGGTCGAGTTGGCAGATGGACTCAAGAAGGGCATTCTGCTCGGAGACGAGCACGGAACGCCGAACTTCAATATGCGCCGCTTCGTGCTGGAACCGGGCGCACGCGTCCCACACCACACCAACGAGGTCGAACACGAACAGTACGTCGTCGAGGGTGAGTACCTCGTCGGGATCGACGACGACACGTACTCCGTCTCAGCAGGTGATTCCCTGCTGATTCCCGCGGGTGTCGAACACTGGTACCACAACGACAGCGACGAACAGGGCTCGTTTCTCTGTCTCGTGCCGAAGGCTGCAGACGACATAACGCTACTCGAGTAAGTTCGCCGACGGAAGATCTCACACCGCAGCGTCGCCGGCCGAATCGCGTTCTCACACCTGGGCGGCACTGAACCTGCCGTCCGTCTCTCACGTCGATCTGGAGGCGTCACTCGTCGCTGACGCATCCGTCTGCACCGGCCGAAGGGAGAGTGCGCCGACCCCCGCGCCCACCACGAGCACGGCACCGATGTAGAAGGCAGTCGACCACCCCACCGTCGCGATGAGCACGCCGGTCACCGTGCCGCCGAAGACACCGCCGGGGACCTTCGCGGTATAGATCGCGGCGTAGTTCTCCGAGGAGCGTGCCTCGCCGTAGTAGCGGCCGACCAGGCTCGGGAAGATCGCGAACACCGGGCTCCGGAAGAACGCCGCCGCGCCCACGAACACGACAAACAGCGACGCGTACCCGCGAGCCCCGCTCGCGACGGCCCCGGCGAGTGCCACCCCACAGAGCACGAGCGACGCGCCGGCGGTCCGTTCTTCGCCGATGCGATCCGACAGGCCAGCGAGCACTAACAGCCCGCCTCCGTCGGCCAGCGCGATGATCGAGGCGACGGTCGTCGCAGTCGCCGCCGAGAGGCCGAGGCCGGTCGTGAAGCCGACCGACTGTCCGATCAACATCAATCCGACGCCGTTGACGACGACCATCACCCCATAGAACACCCAGAACTGCCAGGTTCGTGCGGCAGTTCGCCAGCCGACCGCGTCGTCCGCATCGTCGGACCCGCTGGGGGCACCAGCCGAATCCGTTTCAGTGGTGTCCGTCCCGCTGGAGTCCGTCGTCGTAGACGATTCCGGACCTGACGATTCCGATGACGGGTCGCGCAGGAGCCCCGCAGCGAATAGTCCGACGATCCCGACAGCGACGCCCAACAGGAGCAGGGTTCGCGTGAAGGCGGCGTCGATCGCCCCCCTGACCAGCGGGATCACCACGAAACTCACCCCGCCGTAGGCCATCGAGACGATGCCGGTCGCCAGACCGCGGTACTCGTCGAACCACTTGACGGGCGTGTTGACCGCGACCGTATAGGCGATGCCCGCGCCGAGACCGCCGATCGCGTAGGACGCATACACCACGGGAAGAGTGGGGGCGACCCCCAAGCCGGCGTAGCCCGCGAACATCAACGCAGCTGCCGCAAAGAGCAGTTTCCGGGGGCCGTACCGATCCCGGATGCTTCCGGCTGGTAACTGGACGAGCGTCTGGGCCACCACGAAGAGGGTGAACACCGTCCCCAGAGCAGTCTGTGAAGCGGGAATGCGCGCGCTGACGGCGGCACTGAGCGACGACCACACGAACTGGTAGGTGCCGGCACCGCCCATCACGGCCGCACCCAGCGCCACGAACAGCCACCGACGCGTCGATCGCTTCCGACTCATCGTACTCACTACGACGCTGGGTCAACGGCTTATAGTAGTCGACATCCGGAAGGTAACTGCAACGAATACAGACCAGTCACATCGAAATCAGCACGATCGCCAGGATGCTGAAGAAGATTCCCGCCATCTTCCGCGGCGTGAGCGCTTCGTCGAACGCGACGATGCCGATGACCGAACTCACGACGATAAAGAGCCCGTAGATCGGCACGACGATGCTCACTGGTCCCAGTGCGAGCGCTCGATAGTACGTCAGCAAGCCGACGGTAAGCAGGATGCCGAGGGCGACGACGTGTGGCGTATATCGGTGTCGCAGATACGGCAGGGGTGATTGCCCGCGATAGAGCAACACACCGCCGACAACGACGAGGAGAACGAAGTTCGAGAGGAAGACGGTGGGCGTACTCGGGATCACCTCCATCGCGATTTTCAAAAGCGGCGCGACCAGACTGTAGGCCACGAACGCGAGGATCGAGAACTGCAGGTACTGCCGCGCCATCATTCGGCCCCCGAACTCAGATAGACCGCGAGAATCGCGGACGTGATGCCACCGACCCGCGTGAGTGTGAGGGCCTCGTCGAGAAAGAGGATCCCGATGACCGAACTCCCGACGATGAACATCCCGTATATCGGCACGACGACGCTCACCGGGCCGCGTTGTAACGCGAAGTAATACGAGAGGATCCCGATCCCGAGAAACACCCCGCCGACGTAGATGTACCCCGCCGTCGGTAGGAACACGTAGGACAACAGGTCGGTGTCCGTTACGGCCATCACGCCGAGCGTGAGCACGAGGAAGACGACCGTAGCGACGAACAGCGACACTGTCGGGGGAACCTCCTGTGTCACCTTGCTGGTCAGCGGTGCGAGCATCCCGTACGATACGAGCGCGACGATCACCCACGGCAGGTACTCCATACGGTATCGTCCCACTTGCACGTCTTCACTCACCCGATCGCACGCTGTCGTTCGATCGGGTCCGCAATCAGTCGCAAATGCTACTGGAACTCATATCCCGACAGTACAAGTGGCTCCGGATGGGACCTCAATGGCACGATGGACGAACTCCTCGAAGTCGTCGACGTCGTCGCCGACTCGGGATTTGAGGGCGTCGTCACCTGGATTCTCCGTCTGGTCGGCCTGCTTGCCCTCTTTGCGGGGCTCGGCCTCTGGCTCGGTACCGAACTGGGACTGCTCTGGCTGCCGGCCCTTCTCGTACTCGTCGGGCTCGTCCTCTTGGTGGCACCCAGTGTGCTCTTGCTGCTCGCGGAGTTCGCGTGAGGGTCAGTTTGTGGGCGCCACGACAGGCTACATTCTGGCGGTCCGCGCCGCCCTCGGCCGACGGCGTTATTCCTCGGGTCGAAAAGCATAGCGTATGGACGTCGTCGTTACGGGCGGACGTGGAGAGACCGGCCGCTGGATAGTCGACCGACTCACCGAGGAGCACGCAGTTACGTGTCTCGATCGACGCCTCCCGGATGGGAACGGCCACCCGGACGTCGCGTATCGAGCGCTCGATCTCACGGATGCGGGGAGCGTCTTCGACGTGTTCACCGAACTGCGCCCGGACGCGGTCGTCCACTGGGCCGCGATTCCGACGGCCGGAACCAGACCGAGAGTCGACACCTACCGAAACAACACGCTGGCAGCGCATAGTGTCCTCACCGCCGCCGGCCGTATCGGCGCGCAAATCGTGCAAGCGTCTTCTGATGGTGCGTACGGCTTCTTCTTCGCCGAAGAGACGCCCCTCCCGGACGAACTTCCGATCACCGAAACGCACGCCCGCCGCCCGGAAGACGAGTACGGACTCTCGAAGGTCGTGACCGAGGAAATCGGGAAAACCATCGCCCGCCGCGACGACGTTCCGGTCGTCTCTCTCCGCCCGTCGTGGATACAAACCCCCGGCGAGTACGCGTGTCGCGACGACGAGTACACCGAAGATCTGGCGGCCGGCGCCGGGAACTACTGGTCGTACGTGGACGTTCGCGACGTCGCCGACCTCGTCGCGGCAGCCCTCGGAGGCGACGTCGACGGCCACGAGGCGTTTAATTGCGTCGCCGCAGACAACGCCCTCGGCCGACCGCTTCGTGAACTGATGCTCGAGTACTACGGTGACGTTCCAGAAGCGTGCTCTGTGGCTGGCGACGCGGCCGCCTACGACACGACGAAGGCCAGCCGGGTCTTCGATTGGGAACCGACGCGGTCCTGGCGCACAGCCGCTACCGAAGCGGTTCCCGAGCCACAGGTGTAAGGAGACCTCCGGGGTGGCGTCTCGACTCTGGAGGGGACGTAGCTACAACAGGTAGTCGCCGTCGACTCCGCTAGCGACGTTGGTCGGTCGCGGTATCCGGAATCCGGTGCT
>Ga0207719_100595_pt1 | contig 17782 bp, 21 predicted proteins | sample A23P1SouthBayCA_2_FD_187279 | JGI IMG/M metagenome (GOLD analysis project Ga0207719, IMG submission 187279) | Aerobic enrichment media microbial communities from Eden Landing Ponds, California, USA - A23 P3 (3) (SPAdes) | ecosystem: Environmental > Aquatic > Marine > Unclassified | place... | reverse complement strand
TCTCGTGGCCGCGGGCGTCGAGTTCCCACTGGACCTCCCGGACGATGTGCGCGAAGTCGCCGCGCCGCGACCCCGTCGTGTCGAGGCGCACGCTATCCAGGTCGTCACCGAGCGCGTCGACGGCGCGGAGCACCTCGTCGACCTCGTCGCTGTACGTGTCACAGAGCGCGACGCGGGGAACGTCTTGAGAGACGGCGTCGTCGAACGCGCGCCACGCGACCTCCTGATTCCCGCGGCCGAAGCAGATGAGCATCGCGTGGGGCATCGTGCCGCCCGCCTCGATACCCAACATCTCGCCGGCGGCGACGTGGGAGATGCCATCGAGGCCGCCGACGAGCGCGCTCCGTTCGACCATCGCCGCGATGGAGGGGTGGACATGTCGGGACCCGAAGGAGAGCATCGTCGTCTCGGGCGCCGCGCGGCGGGCGCGCAACGCGTTCGTCGCCATCCCGCTGGCGTGCGACAGGAAGCCCAAAAGCGAGGTCTCGTACCGGCAGAAGTCGAGGTAGTCGCCCTCGATGGAGAGGACGGGGCCGCCGTCGAACAGCGTGCCCTCCGGGAGCGCGTCGGCGTCGAGCGGGAGCCCGGAGAGGAGGTGTGCGGCGTCTTTGAGGCCGGCGAACACGTCGAAATCGCCGGTGGGGAACTGGTCGGCGGTGACCTCCGCGACGACGGTCGGGTTCCGGTCGGCCGCCGAGAGCGTCTCGACGGTTCGCTCGAAGTAGGCGTCGGTGGCGCTCCCGTCAGCGATGGCCGTCTCGGGGATGATGTCGAATCCGTTCATGCCGCTTTAGACCCGGTACACGCCGCGTGAGGAAAACGCTACCCCCTCGGGTTGACGTCGTCGAGCGCGTCGACGCTGGGCGCGTTCGTCACCGTCACCGTGTCGCCATCGACGCGCACCGCGAAGGCGTCCGCAAACTCGCTTTCGCCCTCGGGTATCCGCCAGACGCCGTCGCGGACGCGCTCGCCGCCCCAGTACGCGAGCAGACTGCGATAGCCCGCCGCGAACTCCCGGGCGCCGGCGTTTCGTTTCCACTTAGTGCGCCAGACGTAGCCGAGTTCGCCCGACTCGGTGTGCTCGTAGGCGCGGAGTTTGTCGCCGTCCCAGCCGTCGGCGTACGGCATGTCGTATTTGATTGGGTCGAGCGAGCGGTCCGGGCCGTCTTCGAGGAACTGGCTCGGCGGGACGACGCCGCCCGCCCGGGAGTCGTCGTAGGAGGGGTAGGCGAACATCGCCGTGATGCCCGGCATCCCCAGCGAGTCGTAGTCCGGCCCGCGCACCGAGAGCGCCCGCCACTCGTCGTCGTGGTCGGGCGAGACGGTGACCGACGACGAACCATCGCGACCATATTTGGACGGCGAAATCACCTGCGCCGCGCTTCGCGGCGGGTCGGCGTAGGCGTCGTTCACCGCGTCCCACCCGCCCCGCTCTTGGAGCGCCCGAACGAACACCGGCCCGTCGCTGTACGGGAAGTAGTTCAACAGCGCGAGGCCCATGTGCGGGCCGTCTGCGGTACCCGAGCCATCGCCGCCTCCACTCCCACCCCCGCCCTCCGAGGGGGGCGTCACGCACTCCCATTTCTGAGTACAGCGGCGCTCGTAGCGGTGATCGAGGAGGCTCGCGTCGCCCTCGATGAGGCCGAGATTCGCGTTCTTCTGCTCCAGCGTCGACTGGTTGTATGGCGGGTTGAGGTGGCGGAACTGGTAGGCGTGGACGAGTTCGTGCGCGAGCGTCGAGTCCGAGATGACGGGGTTCTCGCCGCCGGCGATGACGACGATTTCGTCCCTGCTCGGCGCGTAGTAGCCGAGCACCTGGGTCGCCTGCGTCTCGCGGCGCTCGGTGTCCGAGTCGGCGCGCTCTCCGACGAGGAACAGCGCCTCGTCGCGCGCGTTGTCGAGCAGCGCGGCGTCGGAGGGGCCAGAACCGTCAGCCCCGCCGCCCCCGAGCACCTGTTCGCGGTACGCCGCCCGGGAGAGCACGTTCACTTTGACGGGGTCGTCGAACTCCACGTCGCGGAGGTGTTCGACGCGGGCCGTCGTGCGCGCGACGACCATCCGCCGCTCGGTGTCGTTGAGGCCGTCGTCGACGGTGACCGGAAGCGTCTCGTTGTACCAGATGCCCTGCTCCCACCCGACGACGTCGCCCTCGGGGTCCGGGGGGCCGCCGGTGTCGTAGTGCGCGGGGGCGTTACAGCCGGCGAGGAGCAACAGCGCCAGCGCCGCCACGGCGAGGAGGAGACGCGAGCGGGTCATCGGCTATCGCCACGGGGGAGCCGATAGACGGAGAGCATCAAAACGGCCGCGAGGGCGGCGAGTGCGCCGAACCCCGGCGTGGGACCGCTCGCGGTGGTGCTGGTCGGAATCGGTTCTAACGTGGTGTTCCCCGCCGGCTCCGTATCGGGGCGAATATCGTTGACGGCGCCGACGGACGGCCCGTTCACAATCCGGACCCGCGTGTCCGTTCGCTGGACGTGGAAGGCGTCCGCGAAGTCGCCGCCGGGAACGACGTAGGTGTCGTTCGCGACTTCCGTCGCGCCGTGGGTGTCGAGGGCGTCGAGGTAGGCGCGCTCGAACTCGCGGGCGTCCTCGGCGGTGTCCCAGCGGGTCACCCACACGTAGCCGTTCTCCACGGTGTCGTTGTTCCGGTAGGGGAGCACGCCGTCGCCGGCCCACCCCGCCGAGGGCGGCGCGGAGTAGTTGTACGTGTCGTAGGGACCCGACGCGGCGCCGAGACGACTCGTGTCGACGATGCCGGCGTCGTACGCCTGCGACTGGTACCAGAAGCCGGCGAACACCGACGCCTCACCGAGCGTGTCGGCGCCGTTCTCGCCCTGCTCGGGGAAGCGCTCCCAGCCGTCGCGCGCGGTATCGGTGAACTCGACTTCGACCGGCTTCTCCGCGGTGTCGTGTATCGTCTGCTCAGTGCTGTTCGGCGGCGCCATCATCGACTCGTTCACCGCGGCCCACCCGCCGCGCTCGCGGAGGGCGTCGACGTACGCGGGGCCGTCGGAGTACGGCTGGTAGATGGTGAGATACATCCCGTAGTTCGCGGGCATCGACCCGCCGCCGCTGGCCGGCGAGTCGACGCAGGACCACGCCTCGCCGCAGCGCTCGTCGTATCTCGCCTCGACGTAGCCGGCCTCCCCCTCGACGATGCCCGACGCGGCGAGGTCGCCGTCCTGGGTCGCGGCGCTGAACCGGGGCGCCGAGAGGTTGTGGTACTGGTCCTGCAGGGCATGCGTCAACTCGTGGACGAGCGTCGCGCCGTTTATCGTGAGTTCGCCGTCCGCGGAGACGACGACGAGTTCGTCCGTCCCCGGCGCGTAGTAGCCGGCGACGGACCCGCCGTACAGCGAGTCGAGGACCTCGTTCGCGTCCGCGTTCTCCCCGACGACGAGCATCGCCTCCCACACCTGGTTGTTCCAGGCGTCGAAGCGCGCGCTCGTGTTCGAGTCGTTGCGCTGGCGTTGGTACTCCGAGCGGTTCCGGACGGTGACGGAGACGTTCTCCCGGAACTCTAGATTCCGAATGTACTCGACGCGGGCCATCGAGCGGGCGACGAGCGCCTCGCGCTCCGACGGGGAGAGGCCGTCGGACTGGTCGACGTCGATGGACTCGTTGTGCCAGTAGCCGTTTACCCAGCCGACGGTGTCGTTTTCGGGGTCCGGCGGCGCGTCGTTCTGGAGGGATGCGGCGTCCGCCCGATTTAGTGAGGGGTCCGCGAGCGCGCCGGCCGACGCCGGTGCGACGGCCACCCCGACCATCAGCAGGGCGAGCGACACCGCGAGGACGCGGTTCATCAGCCGTTACACGGGACGGAACGCATAAAAACCGTCGGGAGAGTCGAACGGTCCTCGTGATACGGGCGCCACGCGGGGCCCGGGCCAACGGTTTTGGCCGTCGCTTCCTACTATCTGGTATGGCGTTCGACCCCGAGCGGACGGCGCTCGTCGTCGTGGACGTACAGAACGGGTTCTGTCACCCCGAGGGGAGCCTCTACGCCCCCGACTCCGGCGCCGTCGTGGAACCGGTCACTGAACTCGTCGAGCGGGCCCGGGCGGCGGGCGCCCGCACCGTCTACACCAGGGACGTTCACCCGCCCGGACAGTTCGACGGGAACCACTACTACGACGAGTTCGAGCGCTGGGGCGAACACGTCGTCGAGGGGAGTTGGGACGCCGAACTCGTGGCCGAACTCGACCCCGCCGGGGAGCGAGAACACGTCGTGGAGAAACACACGTACGACGCCTTCCACGACACCGAACTCGACGGCTGGCTCTCGGCGCGGGGCGTCGACGACCTCCTGATATGTGGCACGCTCGCGAACGTCTGCGTGCTCCACACCGCCGGCTCTGCGGGCCTCCGTGACTACCGGCCCGTCGTCGTCGCGGACGCGTTGGGGTATATCGAGGCCGACCACAGGGAGTACGCCGTCGAACACGCCGACTGGCTGTTCGGTGAGACGACGACGCGCGAGGAGGTTGAGTTCGCGTAGCCCAGGGCTCGGAGCGTTTCCGAGACCGGCAGACTTAGGCGCGGCGGCCCGACAGAACCGCTATGTTCACGGTTCGGAACGCGACGCTCGCGGACGGCCGAACCCGCGACGTGCGGGTCGACCCCGCCGCGGGCGCCATCGACGCCGTCGGTGAGGACCTCGACGCCGAGACGGGGATAGAGGCGGCCGGAAAGCTCCTCCTGCCGGGGATGATAGACGCGCACGTCCACTTCCGGGAGCCGGGCGCGCCCCAGAAGGAGACGTGGGCCACCGGGTCGGCCAGCGCCGCGGCGGGCGGCGTGACGACGGTGCTCGACCAGCCGAACACCTCGCCGCCGACGGTCACCGGCGAGGCGTTCCGCGAAAAGAGAACGTTGGCGAGCGGCGCGTCCCTCGTCGATTTCGGCATCGACGGCGGCGTCACGCCCGACTGGGACCCGGACTCGCTGTTCGCGGAACCGCTGGCCGCGCTCGGGGAGATATTCCTCGCGGACTCGACGGGCGAGATGGGCATCGGGGAGGCGCAGTTCCGCGACGCCGTCGCCCGGGCCACAGAGGAGGACGTCCCAGTCACCGTCCACGCCGAGGACGCGACGGCGTTCGAGGAAGACGCACTTCCCGAGGCGGGGTTGGAGGGCGGGGACGCCGACGCGAGCGCGTGGAGCGCCTACCGGCCCGCAGCGGCCGAAATCGCCGCCGCGGAACTCGCCTGCGAGGTGGCCGCGGACACCGACGCGCAGGTCCACCTCGCGCACACGTCGACGCCGGAGGCCGCCGAGTTGGCCGACGAGGCCGGCCTCACCTGCGAGGCGACGCCACACCACCTCTTTCTCTCGACGGACGACGCCCGCGATTTAGGCACGTATGGCCGGATGAACCCGCCGCTTCGCTCGCCGGGGCGCCGGGACGGCCTGTTGGAGAAGCTCGCTGACGGCGTCGTGGACATCGTCGCGACGGACCACGCGCCCCACACGAGAGCCGAGAAGGAGACGACGCTCACCGAGGCGCCGAGCGGGGTGCCGGGCGTCGAGACGGCGCTTCCCCTCCTGTTGGCGACGGCCGCCGAGGGGGAGCTGTCCTACGAGCGCGTCCGGGACGTGACGGCGCGCAACCCAGCTGAGATATTCGGCCTCGACTCGAAGGGGCGCGTCGAGGCGGGGTACGACGCCGACCTCGTGCTGGTCGAACCGGGCGACGGCTCGGAGATTTCGGGGGGCGCGCTCCACTCGAAATGCGAGTGGACGCCGTTCGAGGGGTGGACCGGCGTATTCCCCGAGTGGACGATGGTGCGGGGCAACGTGGTCTACGCGGAGGACGACGCGGGACTTCCCGAGAACCTCGCGCCGGACGGCGAGTTCGGCCCGCGCGCCGGCGAGTTGGTGTAACCCGAACCCTCACTCCGAGTCGACGTGCGCCTCGGGGTTCTCCGGGTCGAACGTCTCCCCGCAGTGGGGACACTCGACGCCCTCGTGGCGGAGTTCGTCGCTCGCGGTGCGGACCTCGCGCATCACGCTCGAAATCCGCTCCTCGGCGTCGAGTTCCTCCTCGACGGTCATGTCGACGCCCTCCACCTCCAGGAGGAACTTCGCAACCTCGGTGGCCTCGTACATCACGTCGTCGAGTTCGTCGGCGGTGAGCAGGTCGCTCATCGCGCCGTAGAGGAAGGTGGCGCCCGCCTTCCGGACCTTCTCCTCGAACGCCGAGCGGGCCTGGTTGACCGCCTGTGGCGTGTACGTGTCCGTCATGAAGGGGACGAGATGGGGGAGGTTGTTCCCTATCTTCGTCATCTCCACGCCCGTCTCGGTGCGGAAGTCCGCACAGAGGCGCGTGATGGCCCACTCGCGGGCCGTGATGTACGTCCGCTCGCGGAGGAAGTCGTTGACCCGCTCGTACTGCGCGCCGTCCATCTTCGTGAAGCGTTCGTACGTCGCCACGTCGGGAGGGACGTCAGCGCCGGGCGCCGTGTCGGACGCGGCGGCGTTCCCCGCTCCGGTCACGTCGTCCCCGTCCCCGGCATCGTCGGCGCGCTCCTGCTCGGCCGCGCCGGCCCGGCCGTCCCCGGATGCGGCGGTGCTGTCGTCGGACCCCGGCGCCGTCTCGGGGGTGTCCTCTGCCATATCGGGTGTGGGCGAGCGCCCCGCAAAAGGGTGTCGCCGCAGGGCACAACGCTTTTGCGGGCGCGCCGGGTGCCCACCGGTATGGACGTACTCCTCGGCATCGGTGGCAGCGACGACTCCGTGCGGGCGTTGGAGTGGACGCTCGACCGGGCGCGGGCCGCGGGCGACGACCTGACCGTGGCGGTCGTGGAGAACCCCGAGTCCGAGCGCGATGTCGAGGACATCGTCGCGGACGTTCGCGAGCGGCTAAACGACGCCGGCGTCGACGCCGAGATACAGCGCGTGTCGGGGAACCCCGGGAGCGCGCTGGTCGAACTCGCTGAGAGCGGCGAGTACGACCAACTCGTGCTCGGCGGCGGCGAGGAGAGCCCGATGGGGAAGATACGGCTCGGCAACATGTCCGAGTTCGTCCTGTTGAACTCACACGTCACGGTGACGCTCGTCAGATGACGCCCGGTCCGGAGTTCCCCGACGAACCGACGGGGCCGTTCCCCACGCCACCCCGCACGCTTGCGGACGCCGAGGGGCGCGAGATACGCCTGCGGGCGTGCGACGACGAACTGCCCGAAGCGCTCGTGGAGATGTACGTCGGCTTCGACTCCGCCGACCGCGCGCAGGGCGTCCCGCCGACCGGCGAGGGCGCGATTCGGGAGTGGCTCCACGGTCTGTTCAGCGGGGACGCTCACAACGTCGTCGCGGAACACGGGGAGCGCATCGTCGGCCACGCGACGCTGGTGCCCGACAGCGGCGGCGCCCACGAGCTCGCCATCTTCGTCACGCAGGAGTACCAGGGCGCGGGCATCGGGACGGACCTCATCAACGTGTTGTTGGGCCACGGCGCAGCGGAGGGCGTCGAGACGGTGTGGCTCAGCGTGGAGCGCTGGAACCACGCCGCGAAACACCTCTACGAGAAGGTCGGCTTCGACGTGACCGGCTCGGAGGCGTTCGAAATCGAGATGACGATACGCCTACACTGAGAGGACCGGCTGGGAAGCATATAGGAGAACGTACTCCGCGACCTTCTCCAACACTTCGGCCGTGCCGCCCGCCCGTTCGCGCGGGACGACGATGAAATCCGCGCCCACGGCGTCGGCGGTGTCGAGGGTCACGCTCCCCGGATGGACGAGTTTCCGCGTCGTCGAGAACCCGGCCGACATCGACACCTGGACGGGAATCTCGAACTCGACGGCGAGCGAGCGGACCTCAGCGAGCGCGGCTCGGGTCTCCTCGGCGGTGGTCTCCGGCGCTATCTCCCCGGCCTCAAGCGAGCGCGCGGTGCGCTCGGAGAGCACGTAGAGGGCGTGAACGTCGGCGCCGTATCGGTCGGCTATCGCGACGGCGTACTCCGCGGCCTCGATGGACTCGTCGCTCCCGTCCACCGGAACCAGCACCCGGTCGGCGTCGAACTCCATACCCGGTGGTCGAATCCGCGCGGTAAAAATCCACCGCGGTTTAAACGAAACGGGGCGGTTTGAAGTGCGGCGGGCACGGAGGGGGCGGTATGATAGAGACGATGGTCGTCGCGACCGACGGGTCAGCGAGCGTTCAGCGGGCCGTCGACGTGGCGCTCGACGTGGCGTCGCGCTTCGACGCGTCGGTCCACGCCCTCTACGTCGTCGACACCGGCGACATCGAGTCCTCGCCGGAGGAGGTCCGCTCGGAGCTCCGGAACGGACTCACCGAGCGCGGGGAGGAAGCCGTTGCGCAGGTAGCCGAGGAAGCGCCCGCGAACGTCCCCGTCACGGCCGCCGTCGAGGAGGGGCGCCCCGCGCCGGCTATCATCTCCTACGCGCGCGAGGTGGGCGCCGACGCCATCGCCTCCGGCACCCGCGGGCGCCACGGCGAGAACCGATTTCTGTTGGGAAGCGTCGCGGAGGAAGTGGTCCGCACCGCGCCGATGCCGGTGTTGACCGTGCGGCAACTCGCCGGGCCGGAGAGCGAGGAAGCGGCGGCGAGCGAGGCGTAAGCGCCGACCACGGGGTTCTTGTCCGACGGCGCCGACGCCGGTACATGGACGAATCTGTCATCGAGGACGCCGACCTCCCCCTGGAGCGGAAGTCCCTGCTCCCCGGGAAGGGGTTTTTCCTGCCGGACGACGTGCGCGCGGAGCGCGCGATACAGGAAGTGAAGGACGCCGCTGCGGGCGCGGACGCCGTCGTGGTCACCGACACCGACGCCGACGGCCTCGCCTGCGCGGCGCTCATCCGCGAGAAACACCCGAACGCGGCGCTCGTGCCCTCGGGCCCGTACAACCTCGCGGACGACCTGGAACGGGTTGCCGAGTTCGCGGCCGACGGCGTCTCGGTGTACGTCTGTGACCTCTGCCCCGACGAGTTCGGGGGTATCGCGGACGCAGTCGATGTCCTGGGCGAGCGGGCCACCGAACTCCGCTGGTTCGACCACCACCAGTGGGACGACGACGTGGCCGACGCCGTGCGGGCGGCCGGCTTCGACCTTGTCGTGGGCGACTCCGACGCGGAGTGTACGGCCGACGTGGCGCTGCGCTCGCTCGATATCTCCTTCCCCGAGCATCTCGCGGCGCTCGCCGCCGTCACCCGGGACCACGACCTCTGGATAAAGGAGGACGAGCGAAGCGACGACCTGGCTGATTATGCCCGGTGGGCCGACGACGAGGAGGCGTACATCGCCACCGTCCGGGAACACGGCCCGGACCTCCCCGAGGACGCCCGCGAACTGCTCGCAACGAAGCGCGTCGAGAAGGAGGAACTCATCGAGCGCGCCGTCGACCGCTCGGAGTACCACGACATCGGCGGATACACCGTCGGCGTCACCTACGGACGCTGCTCGCAGAACGAAGTCGCGGAGGCGATGCGCGAGGCGGGCGCCGACGCCTCCGTCGTCGTCAAGCCCGCGGGGAGCGCCTCGTTCCGGGGGACGGAGACGTTCGAGCGGTGCCACGAAGTCGCCGCGCTCGTCAACGGCGGCGGACACCCGCGCGCGGCGGGATGTAAACCGGACATCTACGACGACATGCTCGACTACGCGCACCACTGGACGACACAGGGCGCAGTCGCGAAGCGGACGCTGCTCGCGGCGTTCGAACGCGTCGTCGGGGAGCAATCGGACCCGGACGCGGAAGCGTAGCGGAACGAAGCGGGAACGCGTGGGCGAAGGGTGGACGCGTGAACGAAGCGGGGTTACTCGACGACCCAGCGCTCCGAGTAGGAGGTGCCACAGGCACAGCGGACGTAGGCGTGAATCACGGCGCCCTCCGCGTACCGGCCGCCGGCCTCCTCGTTCTCCTCCTCCGCGAAGGCGAAGACGAACTCGGCCGTATGGTCGTGGTCGTCGTCGCTGTTCGGGCAGTCGCCGCCGGTCAAATCGCGTTCGACGTGGCCCTCGGTGCGCATCGCTTGGCCGGCGAACTCCATCGCGTCCTCCCCGAGGAGTTTCGGGAGGAGTTCGCGCCCGCGTTCGCCGGGGACGACGAGGACGACGCCGTCGTCGACGGGGTCGGCGTAGGAGCGCTCGGCCAGCGCGTCGAGGTTGTCGACGACCGTATCGGCGAGGTACAACACGACGCTGTCGGTGTCCTCGCCGGCGAGGAACTGCTCGCGGCCCACCTTACTCCTCGTCGTCTTCCTCGTCGCCCTCGCCGAGGAGCGATTCGACGGACTCCTCGCCGCGCTCGGCGATGCTGGCGTTTATCTGGACGACGACGTCGCTGATTTCCTTGCCCCGCACGGTGGCGCGCTTGCGCTCGCCGTCGCGGGACGGGTCGAAGCCGACGCCGCCGGTGAGGAGCAGTTCTTCGAGGTCCGGGCCGTCGACGTCGGCGCGCATCGGGCGACCGGCCTCGTCGGAGCCACCGGTGAGTTCGAGGGTGTAGCCCTCAAGGCCGACGGCCTCGCCGTCGACTTCCTCACCGAGGCTGCGACCGATGAATCGGTTCGCGTCCTGGTCTTCGACGTCTATCTGGTAGGAGTTGCCCGTTTCGGGGTCCGAGACGACGACTGCGAAGGTTGCCATACGGGCACGGAAACGCGCGGGCCGTATAAGTCCAACTTTTTTACCCGCTCACGCGGCTGCGCGGGAGCGCTCGGACGCCGGGGCGCCCGCTTCCTTCTCCCCGCCGACGAGGAACGCCGCGAGGTTGCTCGCGAGGACGTCGTTGCCGCCCGCCGTCGCTTGCCCGGCGGTGAGGAAGTCCGCGTCGCCGACGACGGTGGCGTTTCCGCTCCGGACGACCACGTCGTAGTCGCCGCCGTCCCGCGTCGAAGAGAGGTTGACCGACGCCGCGCGCACCGCGGGCGTGCCGCCGTCGCTGACCAGAGGGACGGCCCCACGGAACACCGCGCGCTCGACGCCAGCGCCGATGGCCGACCCGTCGGCACCGTTCCCGTAGACGCCCTGGAAGTGATTGGCGTTTTCGTCCATGTCGTAGAGGTAACCGTCGTCGAAGTGGACGCCGAACGCGTTGGCGAGCATCGTCGGTCTACCCGCCGCCAACTCCGACGTGTCGGCCGGTTCACCGAGCAACAGCACGCGCCCGCCGGCGTCCGCGAACGCCGCGACGCCGTTTGCCGCCGCCTCGGTGTGTCGCTCGCCGGGCGAGGGGACGACGAACGCGTCGGCGCCCCGGAGCGTCTCGTTGAGTGTGTCGGCGGCTGAGCCGACACGCTCCTCGCCGCGGTACATCTCTACCTTATGGCCCGCTCGAACGAGGGCGTTCACGAAGGGCTGTATCGCCACGGTGTCGGCGTTCCCGTGGGCGATGTCCACGACGACGGTCTTCCCGTCACCCTCCGCTTCGGGTGCCGTCACCGCGCCGTCCTCGGGGACTGGGTCGGGAAGGAGGGAATCGGTCCCGTACGCCGGCGTCTCCGGGGCGGCCGCCGGGTCCGCGGGGCCGGGACCGCCAACGAGGACGGCCGCGCCCACTGTCCCCGCGAGAACGAGGGCGAACGCCAGCACGAACGCGCCGAGCGCCTCACGCGCTGACATTCAGACTCACCCCCTCGGCGTCGGCGGCCGTGTCGATGGTCCCGTGGAGCATCAGATAGCGGACGGTACCGACGCCGTCGTCCACGAACAGTCCGTTGTCCGCCTCGACCGTGACGTCGGTCCCCGCGACGCTGAACCCGCTGGCGCCGAGTCGGGCCAACACGTTCTCCGTCGGGGGTCGGTATCGGACCACGTCGTAGGCATCCATCCCCGCGGCGTCCGCCGCGTCGGCAATGGCGGTGTCGATGCCGGCAACCCGGTCTGCGAGACCGATGTCGACGCCGCGCGCGCCGGAGTACAGCTTCGCGTAGGAGAGCGCCTCGGCCGTGACCGAGAGGTTCTCTCGCTCGGTGACGACGGAGCCGACGAACGCCCGGCGGAGCGTCTCGATTCGCTGTCTGACCTCGGCCTCAGTCGCGGTCGTACCCTTGTCCGGACCAGTGACGATTTCGTTCGTTGGAGTCCCGTCAGACGGCAACACCGCGCGCACGCCGATGCTGCCGACGGTGGACGCCGGTGTCACGTAGATACGGTCCGCGGGCGCGACAGTGTAGTAGGCGCCGGAGGCGGCGGCACCCGTGACGCTCGCGACGACGGGCATGGTCTGGCTTGTCCGCTTGACCGCGAGGTACAACTGCTCGCTCGCGGCCGCGGTACCGCCGGGACTGTCGACGTCGAGTACGACGGCGCGCACGGAGTCATTACGGCGCGCGTCGCGCAGGTCGCCAACGACGTTCGTCGCTGATTCGCCCGTGATGGGCCCCTCGACTTCGACGACGGCGACGTTGCCCTCCGACTCAGAGAAGGCGTCCCACACCTGGGGGGCGACGGCCGCGCCAGCGACCATGCCCGCGAGGCCGAGCACCACCACGAGCGTTCCGACCCGGGCGCGGGTGCCGATCATCGGAACCGCTCCCCTCGTGTCGTCCGCGTCGTCCACACCACGCCGCCGTCGCCCGAAATCTCGGAGGGGCGGACCGCGGCGAGAAACAGCCCTGCGTTGTACATACCGGTTGCTTTCGGGGCTCCCTAATAGGCGTTCTTGTAGCCCGGACGACACCGACGGAGCCAAACGCCCGAGCCACCTATCCGGGAGCGATGGAGGTGCGCTTTCTCGGCGGCGCCGGCGAGGTGGGGCGGAGCGCAGTGCTCGTCAACGACCGCCTCCTGCTCGACTACGGGATGAAGAGCGGAACGCCCGCGCAGTTCCCCCACGACTGTGACCCCGAGGCCGTCGTCGTCTCCCACGGCCACCTGGACCACGTGGGCACGGTGCCCGCGCTGCTCTCGGGGGACCGACGGCCCCCGATTCACTGGACCCCGCCGACGAGACGGTTGGCGCGAACCCTCGCGACGGACACGCTGAAACTCCACGGAACGGGCGGGAAGTACGGCGGCGCGCCGGACGCGGGCGGTTCTTATCGGTGCCCGTTCACCGAGACGGAGGTGAAGCGACTGGGCGAGGTCTCCGAGACGCACAGATATGGAGAGCCGTTCGAGGCGGCGGGTCACGAGGTTACGCTCTACGATGCCGGCCACATCCCCGGGAGCGCACACGTCCTCGTCGACGATGGCGACACCCGCCTGCTCTACACGGGCGACTTCCACACTGACTCCCAACGCCTCGTTGCGGAAACGACTGCCCGGCCCGACGCGGACATCGTCATCTGCGAGAGCACGTACAGCGACGTGGAACACGACGATCGGGGCGGCGTCGAGGAACGATTCGCACAGAGCGTCAAGACGACGCTCTGGGAGGGCGGAACAGTCGTCGTCCCGGCGTTCGCCATCGGGCGCACCCAGGAGATGTTACTCATCTGTGAGGACTACGACATCCCCTGTTACGTCGACGGGATGGGGAAAGAAGTCACCGAAATGCTGTGTCGCCACCCAGAGTTCGTCCGCGACGGCGATGCGCTCCGGCGCGCGAAGTCCCACGCGAGATTCGTCACCGGTCGCGACGGCCAACGGAAGAGAATTGCCGAGCAAAAAGCAGCCATCATCACCACCAGCGGGATGCTCTCCGGTGGCCCCGCGATGACGTACATTCCCGAGATTCGGGCGAACCCCACGAACAAGATAGCGATGACCGGCTATCAGGTCGCGGGGACGCCGGGACGGGAGTTGCTCGACACGGGACGCGCCGAGATCGACGGCCGCGTGATGCCCGTGAGCGCGCAGGTCGAACAGTACGATTTCTCCGCACACGCGGACCGGGCAGGAATACGGGCGTTCCTCGATTCCTATCGAGACGCCACGGTGCTCGTGAACCACGGCGACCGCTGTGAGCAGTTCGCCGGGACGCTGCGCGCCGACGGGTACGACGCGATAGCGCCCGAGCGCGGCGAAACGCTGGCACACGCGGAGTGAGGGGTTCGGGATAGCGGCCATCGAGCCACCGTTCCGTGACGCCATTTTTGATTCTGAAATACACGGTAGAAACGCCATAACGCCGCCTATCCGCTCTTTACTGGTTTTAACCCCCCGACACCACCGACCGATATACCGGCAAGAAAGCAGGGGACGCGGGAGTACTGGCCCGTATTACTGGCGAAGCGCGGTTTATACGGGAGGAACCCGTGTGTAGAGACACGAGAACACCTGCCCGCGGTTCGGCAGTGTGGAGGCAATCGATGACGAAGGCAAAAACACGGCAAGACGAGAAAGAGGAGCGACACGACGACCACCTACAGGACATCGAAGCCGGGGCTGGTTGCACGGAGATCTGGGACCGCCTCTCCGAGCAGCGCGAGGAGTGAGAACGTTTTTGGACTGTCCCGCCGACAGCAGTGTATGAGCGAGGGGCCCGACGATTTACCGTCCGACCGGGAGTCCCCGGTGGGGCAGCCTGTTCTCCGTGGCGACACCGAAATCACGGGAGAGCGTGCGGACGAAGCGGTCGCGTTCGACCCCGACGACCCCGACAGCGTCGCCCAGGCCGCGCGAACGGTTCGGGCGTTCGCTGACCAGACCGCCGGCACGGAGGACACGGTGTATATGCTCCGGGGCGCCGCCGCCTGCGCGGCGCTCGTCAGAGCGGAGGGGTCGTACAAGGCCGCCGCCGAGCGGGCGGGCGGGGAGGCGACGATTCCCTTCATCCGGAAGTGGGCCCGCGTCCACGACCTACCGCGCGCGGTGCGACGTCACGTCGCACTCGGAGAGATTCCGCCGACGGCCGCCAAACACATCGCGCGCGTGAGCGGCGACGCTCGCTACTATCTCGCGTGGGCGGCCCTCGACGGGGCGCTCACGGTCCGGGAGGTGCGGGCCATCGCGGGCGAGATTAACGATGGCGTGGACGTCCGAACGGCGCTGGCGGAACACGACGTCGTGCTCGGTCGTCTCACCGTCGAGTTGCCCCTCGACGTGTACCACGAGCTGCGGCGCGAAGCGTCGCTCAACGACACCGAACCCGACGCCGTTGTGGCCGACGCGCTCCGCGCGTACTTCGAGGGGTAATGGCAAGCGTTTAGGCGCCGTCGCACACAGTCTCCCGTGAGGGCCGATAGCTCAGTCCGGCAGAGCGTCTGGCTTTTAACCAGACGGTCGAGGGTTCAAATCCCTCTCGGCCCGCTTCTGCGAGGTTCACGAGAGAAAGCTCTCGTGAGCAAACCAGAACGCATCGCGTTCTGGTGAGAACGTCCGTGACGAGCGAAGCGGGTTTGATTTGAACGAGGTCAGTCGCGCGCAGCGAAGCGAGCACGTCTGAGGGGGTTCAAATCCCTCTCGGCGCGTTTTCCTGCGTCTCCGCGAACGTGATGAGCGGAGGCTCGTGGCGGCTTGTCGACACAGCGAACAAAGCGAGCAGTGAAAACGCCGAGGGGTTCGAAGCAGGGAGTGGAGCGCAGCGGAACGACCGAGGTTCAAATCCCTCTCGGCCCGTTCCTGTTCTCACCGTGAGTAGCGCGTCCTTGCCCCGAGCCACGCGTTTCGGGGGAGTCACAACCGCCAGCGTTAGGGGTTCCGACCCGGAAGAGCGCGTATGAGCACGACTGACGACGCACGTTTCGCCGACCGACTCGAACCGTTCGGACTCGCCGCCGGGGCGTTTCTCGTCCTCGTCGGCATCCTCACCATCGTCGGGATGCCGTGGCAGACGCTCCGACCGCTCGCCGGCGCCATCCAGACGCTCGGCGGCGTCGCGGCCATCGGCGTCGGCGCCGCGCTCGCGTGGCTGGCGCGCCTCGAACGCTGAGCGTAACGGGTCGAAAAAACGTTTTCTGCGGGACTCAGTACCGCGGGGGAAGCCACGCGAGCGCGATGAGCAACGCGGCGGCCATCGAGGAGAGCAACGTCACGCCCCAGAGGCCGTTGATCCGCTCGCCGTAGTACGACTGTGCCTCGAGACTCGCTCGGTAGCCCTCGAAGTCCTGGGAGAGCACCAGCGTGTTCCCGTCAGGGAAGTGCGCGATGTACGTCGTCTTGGGGTCCTGTCCCAGCGTGACGTTACCGCCCTCGCTCGCGGACACGGTGTTGTTTCGCACGGCCGTCCAGTCGACGGTGACCGTCGTGTTCGTCACTGAGTCGACTGTCGTCGTTTTGTTCTGGTAGGGGTAGTCGTCGCCCTCCGCGAACGACTCGGTGCGGGGCTCCGGGAGATACGCTTCGAGCTCCTGGAGGCTGTCGTTCGAGCGGTAGCGGACGTAGCGGTCGCCGTCGCTCGTGTACGTCTGGTTGTACACCTCGTCGTCCGCGCGGAGTATCTCGGTGACGTTCTGCTGTTCGTGGAGCGTGAACGTCGAGGGGTCGGCGGAGGACTCGACGAGTAGCCGGTACGTGTCGTTCTGATAGGTGACGTTCGAGTCGTTCTCGAAGGACGCCGTGTACCGCGCGGACTCGTTCGTCCAGGCCATCGTCGCGCTGCCGTCGCTGAGTTCGGTGACGTTGTACTGGATGCCACCGATTTCGGGCTGGTCACCCGCTTCGTACGTTCGGTCGGCCTCCACCGTGATGTCGGGTTGCTCCGCGACCCCGATGTAGGCGAACGACCCCGCTGCGATGAGGACGAAAAGAACAACGGAGACGGCCGTCGCGCGTCGTTGCATACGTCAGGCTCTGGGGTGGCGGCGTATAATGGTTTACGTTTCCCCGAGTTCACGCCACGAGACGCACGGTGTCACCCACGGTGACCTCGGACGCCGCCCCCTCAGGGAGTTCGACGAACGCGTCCGCGCGGGCACGGGCGTGACCGGTCCACGGGCCGAGCGTTTCGACTCGACGGACGGTGTCCTCGACGAGCCAGACGACGTCGAGCGGCGTCCGGACGAACACCATGTGGACCCCGCGGGTGCGCACGCGCTCGAAGGGGAAGTACATCGCGTAGTCCGCTGGGAGCCGGGAACACCCCATCAGCCCGCGGGCCTTCGCGAACAGCGACGACGCCACGTCGATGTCCGTCGCTAGCACGTCCGTTTGCCCGTCGTGTTCGTGGTGTAAGGGCACGGGCGACGTTCGGTGGGGAGGGATAAAAGCACAGCTACAGGGTGAATGTTAGAAAGCCAAGGGCCGGATTTGAACCGGCGGGGGTGCGGCTCTGCAGGCCGCTGCGTTCGGCCGGACTCTGCCACCTTGGCGCGATGAACAGTAGTTCCGTCCCGCGTTTAAGGCTAGCGGTCCGAAACGACAAAAACCCCCACAGGGACGGTCCCTGTGAGGGTTATGGTATGAATGGGAGGCGGCGAACCAGTTTTCCCAGCGGCTCGCGCACGCCAGTACTCGCCGGAACGCAGGCGGGCTTATCTTCCGTGTTCGGGATGGGTACGGGAGTGTCCCCGCCGCTATGGCCGCCTTAACGCCGACCCGCGGAATCGAACCACGGTTTCGCCAACGTCGGTATTCGACTGTGTGTAAGTGTGATCTTCAGTTAACGCCTGGACGCGATAGTCAGGAGTCACCATGATTAGTGTGGCATTTGGCTTGTTAGTACTTGCGGGCTGAACACCTCGTTGCCTCGGTGCGCACACCCCAAGTCTATCGAACTCGTCTTCTACGAGTAGCCTCGGCGGTATCTCTTTTCCAGGTGGGTTTCGGGCTTAGATGCTTTCAGCCCTTACCCCGCGGTGCGTAGCTGCCCGGCACATGCTCTCTCGAACAACCGGTACACCAGTGGCACCCGTTCGTAGTTCCTCTCGTACTATACGAACGTTCCTGTCAGATACCAAACACCCCCAGTAGATAGCAGCCGACCTGTCTCACGACGGTC
>Ga0207719_100590_pt1 | contig 18088 bp, 15 predicted proteins | sample A23P1SouthBayCA_2_FD_187279 | JGI IMG/M metagenome (GOLD analysis project Ga0207719, IMG submission 187279) | Aerobic enrichment media microbial communities from Eden Landing Ponds, California, USA - A23 P3 (3) (SPAdes) | ecosystem: Environmental > Aquatic > Marine > Unclassified | place... | reverse complement strand
CTGATCGGCGATCGTCGTGAAAAACCGTTCGAGGCCGGGTTGGGTCGTCGTCAGATAGTACGGTGAGACCACGACTGCGGCATCCGCACCCGCTTCCTCTGCAGACGAGATCTTGTCGAGTACCGCTCCCACACTCGTGTCACAGCAGCCGGCGAGGACGTTCGTTCTTCCGTCGGCCACTTCGGCTACCGTCTCGATGACTTGTCGGTTCTGCGCCGCCGTCAGACTCGGAAATTCACCGATCGAACTTCCCGGGAAGAGCCCGTGCACGCCCGCCTCCACGAGGCCCCGGGTAAACTTCCTGAGGGCTGTATCGTCGACCTCCCGCCGTGACCGGCGAGTAGGCGTCGCCATAGGAACCACTGTTCCTGCAAGATTCATAATTACCGTACCGAGCACCACTCAGTTATAACTTGGGATGAGGTCACACACAGCCGTATCGACTTTGGTGATTAGCTCATATTTTTCACCGGGTTCATTCGGTCGTCTTCGCAACGCGAGCAGCGCTATGTCTCCAAGACTGACCGAGAGGAACGGGTACAACCGCTGGTTGCGAGAATCCGAACGACGGCACCCAGAACGCTTGCGATAGTAGCATTTGCAACTGATCGCGCATCCGATCGCACGACAGCGTACGGTCCGATGAGTGAAGGCTTGCAAATGCGACTGTAGTGCCACCATCGCGGAGTTGCCTCCGAAGCCTGCGTAACACTTATAATTCTAATCTGCAACGAATCCGATATGAGCCAGCAAGTAGCTACAAGTCTGGATAGACAGATGCTCGTCGGCGGCGACTGGATCGATTCTCAGGAGCGAACCGACGTCATACACCCATACGACGGCCAACTCGTCGGCTCAGTACCGATGGCGAGCGAGGAGACAGTCGTCGAAGCGATCGATACGGCAGCGGAGGCCTTCCACGCCACAGACCTCTCTGCGTACCAACGATACGAACTGCTCTCTGAAACTGCCAGACTCGTCGAAGAGCGCGCCGACGAAATCGCTCGCATCCTCACCAGCGAGCAAGGGAAACCGCTGACGGAGGCCCGTGGTGAGGTCGACCGCGCCGTCCAGACGCTCGATCTCTCGGCCGAGCAGGCCAAGCGTCTCTTCGGTGAGTTTGTCCCGATGGACGCCCAGAAAGGCTTCGCACGAGATCATTGTTTCACGCAGCGTGAACCGATGGGCGTCGTCGCAGCCATCACGCCGTTCAATTTCCCGCTGAACCTGATGGTACACAAGATCGGCCCCGCACTCGCGGCCGGCAACAGCGTCGTCGGGAAACCCGCGACGAACACGCCGTTGTCCGCCATCGCACTGTTCGAGTGCCTCGACGACGCCGCCGACGCCATCGACGCTACTGTCCCCGATGGACTGTTCAACATCGTAACCGGGTCGGGTTCGACCATCGGTGACGTGATCCTCGACCACGACGCAATCGAAGCCATCTCGTTCACCGGCTCGACACCGGTCGGAAAGTACCTCGCGAACAACAGCGGAATGAAGGAAGTGACGCTGGAACTCGGCGGCAACGATCCCACGATCATCTGGAGCGATACGGACATCGAAGCGGCGGCCGCGCAAGTCGTCGGTGGTGCGTGCTCGAACGCCGGCCAGGTCTGCAACAGCGTCGAGCGCGTCATCGTCCCCGAGGAGATCGAAGCAGAGGCCATCGAGGCTATCGTCGAAGCGGCAGAGGCACTCTCGGTCGGCGACCCTCTCGAGCCTGGTACCGATGTTGCATCGATGGTCGACGACGAGCAGTTCGAGAATCTTGTCGATCTGTTCGAAGAGAGCGTCGAGGCCGGTGCGACCGTCGAGTGCGGCGGGAACTACGGCGGCGAACTTGGCCCGCGGACCTTCGAGCCCACTGTGCTCTCAGACGTGACTCCCGATATGCCCGCGGTAAAGGAGGAGACGTTCGGTCCGCTCGTCCCCGTCGTCGTCGTCGAGGATTTCGACGCCGCTATCGAGGAGGCCAACAATACGAATTACGGACTCGAAGCCGGCCTCTTCACCCAGGACATCGACCGGGCCAAGCGGGCGGCTGACGAGATCGACGCGGGCGGGGTCAACATCAACACCGTCAGTGGCTTCCGCACCGATCATATGCCGTACGGTGGTTTCAATGACTCCGGTGTCGGAAAAGAGGGAATCAAATACGCCGTCGAGCACTTCTCTCGGGAGAAACTCGTCGGATTCCATCAGGGGTTCAACGGGTAGTTCTCGCGGTCGCTGTTACTCCAGGGAGACCCAACAATCTGACTCGGCGGCCTCGTACACGGCCTCCATCGCGCGCATATCGACGAGGCCGTGATTGCCGTCTGGGTAGATCGATTTCGGCCCCCGGATACGGTCGGCAAAGTAGTCGAATTCCTCCAGCATTTGATCCACTTTCTCCACTCCAATCGTCGCCCGGCCGTCACCGCGTGACACGTGCAGCTGCCGCGTCTGATCCTGGAAGAACGCCGGTTCGACGCGGACCTGTCCTTCAGTGCCAGTGACTGTGATTCCCGACGACTGACGCGCGTTGTGACTGGCATAACACTGCGCGTACACCTCGTGTGGGAACTCGACTGAAAACGCGACCGTCTCGTCGACCTGGTCGAAGGCGTCGTGCGTGCTCGAGGTGTTGCCCGTGACGGAAACAGGCTCTGCATCGAGCAGGAACCGGGCCGTGTTCAGCGGATAGATCCCGATGTCGAACAGTGCGCCACCGCCAGCCAGCGCTTCGTTGAGACGCCACTGATCGGGGTTGGGATCGATCCGATCGAGCAGCCGTTGAGACATATTTCCCGTCACCGACATCGGCTCGCCGATATAACCGTTCGCGATGAGTTCACGAGCGCGTCGAACCGTGGGCTCAGTATGCATCCGGTACCCGATCATCAACTCGATGTTCGCTTCGGCAGCGGTCTCTCTGAGTTCGACAGCCCGTTCACTGTCCCGTTCCATCGGCTTCTCACACAAGACGTCCTTGCCAAACTCGGCGGCCGTTTCGACGTACTCTAGGTGTAGGGCATTCGGGGTGACGATATAGACGGCGTCGTATGCATCGCGTGCTGCCCCCTCGTGGAACTCGTCGTAGGTGATTCCGAGCGTCGCGCCGTCGGTTTCGGCCGCGATACGTTCGGCCTTTGCCGACGAACTACTGACCAGTACAGAGGGCTCACACACGTTGGATTGTTCGAGCGCAGGGAGAGCCCGACCCTTAGTGAACCACCCGAGACCGACGACGGCGAACCGGACTGGTTCGATATCTCCTGGGTCGACTGTCTGCCAGTCACGCCTGCAGCTGTTCACGAGAAGGCTGTCGAGGTCCATAGTGGCCCAACTCTTTCTAGTGTGATAAATGATTGTCCCTCGAACCTTCGAGCGCTGGAGGGATGAGAGCCGCGCTGGGGCAGCGCTGTCGCTGCGGAGCGAGCTTCAAACGCTGTCGCGCAGTAGTCTGCACATTTATAATAGTTGGCTCAGAGAGTATTTGTATGTCGTTGAATAACATCTTACTCGCAGTCGGCCCCGGAGACAAAGACCGTATCGAACAGATGGCACAGACGCTCGTCGATATCGCCGGGTCTTCTGATGCAACTGTTCTTCTCGCACACGTCTTTACGCAAGACGAATTCGACTCGACGCTTGAACGAATGAGTATCGAGGACAGTAGGGACGTCCCAGCCGATACTGTCGCACGTCAACACGCGACGATAAAGACGATCGCAGAGAGACTCGACGACGAGGGTCTCACGTACGAGATCAAAGGTGCTATCGGATCACACGGTGACGAGATCATCCGCCTTGCGACCGAGGCCAATTCAGACCTCGTCATCGTCGGGGGACGGAAACGATCACCCACAGGGAAGGCCGTCTTCGGATCAACGGCGCAAGAAGTGATGCTTTCGGCTCCCTGCCCTGTCACTTTCGTCCGTGGAGAGTGATATAAAATGCAAATAATCAGTTATAGTTGATATCCAAAAATCTCGTTCTAAAACGTTTCAGATCTATATTTATGGATTTAATATCTTTGCATAAGACTGCTATGTACTTTTTCAGCCTGTCATTTTTAAGTCTGAAGGTACTGTCCACTTAGGCCAATTTGAGGAATGCACAGGTCGTAGCGTCAGGGACAAGGCTTGCAGAGCTGTGCAGCGAGCACTTCACGGAGAATGTCAAAGATATTGGGGGGGAACGGAAGTAGTCGACCTCCTGTACTCACCACCTACTCGGGTTCTCCTCGGTAGGGAGCGGTCGTGCTGTTATATGTGTTTCAAAGAACACTATCAACGTATGTCCTCCACGGCAAGTGAAACACCGCACGACTCTCGATCAGGTTTCTCGGTCGCTGTCCTCGTCGGGCTCGTCGTTTCGTTGTTCGGTGGGACGTTACTCGGACAGCTTGCTCCTCCACGATGGGTCGCGATTTCGACGGCCAGATCGATGCTGGCGAACTCGCTCAGTAGCTGGCTGCTGGTGGGCGTACTTCTCGGTATCGTGGTCTACTGGGAGGGCCGGCAGCTGGAGTCGATCGGCCTCCGGCGGCCGACCCGAAGAGAGGTGGCCGTCGGGCTCGGGGCTGGACTCGGCGGGGCCGTTCTCGGTCTCCTCTTCACCGGCGTCGCCGTCGTCACGCTGAATCTCGACCAGCCGGAGACGTTGTCAGCGATCGCTCAACTCTCGGCCCCGATCCAACTCGCCGTCGTCGGAACAGGCGTGATCGTCGAAGAGATACTCTGGCGCGGGTATCCGATCGAACGATTGACCGAGTTGACGGGCCGGCTGTGGGTTGGCGCCGGGATCAGTGGTCTCGTGTTTCTCGCCGTGCACTATCCGGCGTGGGGCCTCGCCGGCGCGATTCCGCAGGCGGTCTTCACCGTCGTCCTCGTCGGCGTGTACGTCTGGAGCCGTAACGTGGTGGTCAGTATGCTCACACACGGTGTCATCAACGTCGTGATGATCTTCGTGCTACCTGCGTTCCTCTGACCACTGACCTGACGGTGGCCGGCTTTGACTCCACCAGTTGTCTTGCCGACGGTGACTCTCACTGGTCGGTGCTCGGTTCTCCGGGCTCAAGTCCGACAGCTTCAGCAGCCGGTATTTCCCGGTTGGCGAGCCGGTCTGAACCGTACACAACGACCAAGAGGAGTGCGATAGCCACCAGTGGAATCATTCCTGTCACCTCCGATAGCAGACTCAACGATGGGTCGGGCACCCCGCCGGGGGCTATTGCTTCTGTATCAGCGGGATGGAGGACGCCCATTCCGTTGATCCCAGCGTGGAACACGGCGACGGCGAGCACACTCCCGCCCGTGCTGTTGTACATCCACGTCCAGAGGATCGCCCCGGAGAGAATCGAGACGATCCAGAGCAGTTGCTGTGAGAGTGCCCAGCCGCCCTGGGTCGTCGCCGGGTTAACGAACAGCGGGAGGTGCCACCCGACCCAGGTGACACCGACGAGAAGGCTCGCAACAAGAGCGCTGTAGTTCTCTTGCAGGATCGGGAGCATAAACCCCCGCCAGCCGAGGTCCTCCTGGCCACCGCCCCAGACAGTACCCCAGGCCAGCACGAAGATGTAGATCCCCGGGGACGGGAGCGAACGCACATCGATCGGCCCGCCGAATGCAACGAACAGGGCTACTCCCACAGTCAAGACGAGGAGGGGCAGCCCGAGGGCAAGCGCCCACCATTTGATGCCGATGCGCCAGCGGAAGAACTGTCCAATCCATTTGCGAAGGTCGCCGTCGCTGGCCCAGATGACGACCGCGGCCCCGACAGGCGGTCCGAAGCCCCCGAATCCGATAAGAATCGATTGGGTCCACGAGGCTTCGAGCCCACTCGTGATGACCACACCCTGGATACTCCAAGTGAACGCGTACGCGATTGCGATGAAAGAGAGGAGCCGATGCCGGTCGATCCACGAGCGAATGGAGGATGTCATATACAGACCTACCCGAACGATCCAGATAATAGTTCGGCGGATCCGTTGTTGAAACGGGCCAACGCCGCCTTCTATGGAAGAGGGAATCGCTGTGCATCCTCTAGCGGCGTAGTGATGCTTTTGATGCAGGCCGACGATTCATAGCTATGCGCCCCGTTCGTGCACTCAAACTCCTTGGGGGTGTGACAGTCCTCGTCCTCGCGATCGTCCTCGCTGGGCGCGTTCGACGCCGGCAGGTGTCTGCCCTGCGAATTGAGGAACTGCGGCGGCCGGCGGCAGTCGGACGCGAGCAGCGAGTCCCGACGAGCGAGATCGACGACCTACCGGATCCTGTTCGCCGCTACCTGTCCAGTGCGCTCCCGACCGACCAGCCGTGCATCGACTCCGTTCTGCTCGAACAGGATGGGGAGTTGCGTCTTGACGACGCGTCCTCACCCTGGAAGTCGTTCACCGCGACACAACACGTTACGGTCGATCCGCCGGGATTCTTCTGGAACGCGTCGATCCGTCTCGCGCCGCTCGTTTCGGTTGATGTCCACGATCTGTACCGGGACGGGGACGGGTCTGCGAGTGTCTCTCTGTTCGGTGTCGTCCCGGTCGATGGCGCCGAACCGAGTCCAGAATTGAACGAGGCGGAACTGCTCCGCTATCTCGCCGAGGCGGTCTGGTATCCGACGGCGTTGCTTCCGAGCGAAGGCGTCACTTGGGAACCGATCGACGACAATACGGCGACGGCGACCATCGAACACGGAGATGTCTCTGCATCGCTCGAGTTCTCGTTCAACGAGGACGACGAAGTGACTCGGGTGTACGCCGAGAAGCGGCATCGACGAGTGGACGACGGATTCGAACCGACCCCCTGGTCGGGGTACTGGCACGACTACCAGACACAGAACGGAGTGCGGATCCCGATGGCGGGCGAAGTCGTCTGGCATCTTCCCGAGGGTGATATGAACGCCTGGCGAGGACGTGTCACGGATGTCAGTTACAACGAGTGGTGACCGGGACGATCCGTCTTCTCGACTGACGAGATCGAGGTTCGATTTTTTCACTGTCGTTGCTGTATCTCCGGTATGGTTCCCGATGCCCTCCCGGACGGACGCGACGGAGTATGGGGGGACGACACTGTCCTCGCCATCGAGACCACCAACCTGACCAAGCGCTTCGGCGACCACGTCGCCGTGGACCACCTCGATCTCGCCATCCCCCAGGGACACGTCTACGGTTTTCTCGGACCGAACGGTGCCGGCAAGACGACGACGATGCGGATGCTGACGACCTTGCTGCCTCCGACAGAGGGAACTGCCACGATAATGCGAACGCCGCTCACCGACCGCGAGGCGGTCACGAGACATCTCGGCTACCTCCCGGAGGACCCGCCAGTCTACGAAGAACTCACGGGGCACGAACAGTTGTCGTACGCGGCCTTCCTCCACGAGATTCCGGACGACGTCGGCCCCGATCGTATCGAGGATCTTCTGGCCCGCTTTGATATGACCAACGACGCCGACCGGCGGATCTCGACATACTCGAAGGGGATGCGTCAGAAGATCGGGTTGATACAAGCACTGCTCCACGATCCGGCGGTGGTCTTCCTCGATGAACCGACGAGCGGTCTCGATCCCCGGGCCGCTCGGACGGTGCTTGACGTTATCGGAGAACTCGTCGACGAGGAAACTACGGTCTTCCTCTCGACGCACATCCTCTCGGTTGTCGATGAACTCGCCGACACCATCGGCGTCCTCCACGACGGACGGCTGGTTGCCGAGGGATCACCGGCCGACCTCAAGCGCCGCGCCGAAACGGGCGAGGAACGGACGCTCGAACAGGCTTTCTTGGAAGTGACCGCTGACCACCGGGAAGCCGAAGGTTCAGATGAGGTGCAGTTATGAGTTCGCTCGGTCACGACATCCACCACGGAGTCGGGATCGCACGGGTCGAACTTCGGCGCTCGCTCCGGAAGTCCTTCGGCACCCGCAAGCGAAAGATCGCAGTGCTCGCGTTCGCCGCGCTGTTTTCTCCGACGCTGTTTTTCTGGGGCCGCATCGCATACGATGCGGGTCAGGAGGCCGCAGGACAGGGTGAACTCTCGATCGACCTCCTTGGGATTCAGCTATCGCTGCTGGTCGTCGTCTTCATCGTTATGGGAGCGCTCAGCGTCGTACAGAAAGGACGCCCGGAAGGTGAGAGTCTCCTATTGACAGCGACGAACCCGCGTGCCGTCCTCCTCGGACTGACGATTCACTCGACGATTCAACTCGTCGGGTTCGTACTGTTGTCAACAGTGCTGTTCGCCGGGGCATTCGCACTCGGTGCGGGAGAACTGTCGGTCCTGCTGACCGCAGTGCTGGCGGTGGGCCTGTTGTTTACGGCAGTGTCGGTACTGGGAACTGTGGTGGGCCAACTCGTCACGTTGGGTCTCCTCCAGAGCCGAAGGCTTAGGGCGGCCAGTCGCGGGTTCGGAATCGTCGTCTTGTTGTCGTTGATGGCGTTGAGCTACGCCTCCGTGGCTCCCCTCGTGGGCGAAACCGAACTCCTGGCGCCCCTCACGACGCTGGCGGCCCCGGCGACTCTGTACCTCTCGTTCGTGTTCGCCGGAACGTCGCTCGGGCCGGCGGTTGGCGTCGGATCGATCGCCGTTATGATAACCGTCGTCGGGAGTGTCCCTGCCCTCCTCGCGGTGGCGATCCCCCTCGCTCGCCGACTCTGGTTCGCTGATGCGACACCCACGGGTCTTATGCAGCGTGATGCCTCCACATCGGCCGCGCAGCTTCCTACCTCATCCCGTGTGGGGACGCACCGGACGTTCCCGCCGCGGACTGGCCTCAAACCGTTGTCCATCGCCTTTGGACTGTGGACCCGTTGGCTGCGGATCCCCGTCCGCTTCTCACCGCTGTTCCCGCTCGTGATTATCCTCGCTGTGGCCGCCTTTAGCGCCGTCGATACTCTCGATCAGTTGCCACTCGTGACCGGCGGCGTCCTCGCTTTTGTCGGCGCTTATCTCTCTGGGGGGATCTTCGGACTGAATCCGCTCGGTGAAGCGGGCGAGATGCGAACCGTCGAGTTCCTGTCGTCGACATCGCCCCGGACACTCGTGCTCGGTCACGTGCTCGCAGGTCTCCTTGTGGGAACTCCGGTTTCAGTGCTCGGAGCCGTACTTATTGCTGCTGCTATGGGCCTTTCGGCACCAACTGCGCTGGCCTTCGGAGTCCTAGCAGTCGTGTTGACGGTCGCGAGCGGTGGCGTCGCCGTCGGGATCGGCTCGATCGTCCCATCACGAGACGCGCACCGCACGTACCGTGGCTACGAGGTCGCGACGCCCAGCCAGTGGGCGCTGATCACCTATATGCTCGCCGTGATGCTGCTTGTCGTCGTCGCTGCAGTGGGAACTCTGCTCGTCCTCCTTTCCAGTGATCCCGGCGTTCAATCGCCGCTATTTATCGTTGCCGCCGTTCTCGCGGCAGTCGTCTTGCTGACCATCGGATACGCGGGGACTCACATCGCTACTGGGCGGTTCGACGAACCGCCATATCTACAGACTGGAGACGCACCGAGACGCTCTCTGCTTCGAATGGTCTCACGGGATGAGGGAGACTCGTCGACGACGAAGACACGGAACACCCTCACTCGCCCCCAGCAGGTTCGGGGCCTCGTGCTCCTCGGTGCGTTCGTCGTCCTCAGAGCGATCGCAGCACGGGCTTGGAACCGATACTTTCCCGAAGGCTACAGTACCGACCCACTGTTTCTCGGTTTTCTCGGCGGGATCTTCCTCGTGCTCTCCGTCGGCCTCGTCTATTTAGGCTTCACGCGCTGGGTCGGCATCGATCTCGTCCCGTGGTGGATCGATCAGAACCGACTCCGCGGCGACCTCCTGTGGGGAGTCGTCGGCATCATCGGCGTCCTCGCGGTGACTGTCGCCGGGGCGATCGGGCTCTCGATAGTCTTCCCCGGACTCACGCCTGCCGGGGAGGCCGGAGCCACCACAGCCGCTCCGATCACCAGTGGAGCGGCGACCGGGTGGGCCGTCAACCTCCTGCTCGGGTGGTTCTTCGGGTTCGCGATCGCCGCCTTCCAGGAGGAGACGCTCTTCCGCGGCTTCCTCCAGCCGCTCCTCCAGGAACGGTACGGGCGCGTCCTCGGGATCGTCGGCCAGGCGGCCGCCTTCACGCTCGCCCACCTCGGCTACTATCCCATCTCCGCGTGGCCACTGCTTCTCGTGGTATTCCTCGTCGGTCTCGTCCTGGGCTGGCTCGTCGACCGCCGCGGAACGCTCCTTCCAGCAGGTATCGCTCACGGATTCGTCGGGTAAGAGGGCGCGCGTCTGCGACGCACAGCCCTATTGACCTCCAAGAGTACCCGATTCACTGCCCGTCGACTGAGAATTCGAGTAGAGGTACGCACCCACATAGCCGCCGATCGCGCTCAATCCGATGATCCAGGCGAAGAGCAGCGGGAACATAACCAACAGGATGATGGCGAGTTCCACGCCACCGGGAACCCCCAGCGACGATGGCTGCAAGAGGAAGAGACCGAATCCGAGACCGAGCACGAGGAGTATCGGAACGACTGCAATCCCACCGGAGATAGCTCCGGTCTTCGCACCGCGCTTCGGTGGCACCTTCTGCAGATAGCCCGCAATCCCGCCGCCGAGAAGTGCCGAGAAGCCCGTGAACGAGAAGATGATCGTTACCACTGCGCCGATGACTGCATTCTTGAGTTCGGTTCGTTCGACCATATTAGATGGTCGAACCGGAAGCGAAATAGAGTGTGCTCCCTGTTCCAGCGGGCTAAGAACCGCCCTCAGAACTAATGTGTTTTGAATTTACATATCTATACGTGATGCCCTCGAATCCCGCCCCTAGCCAGTCCTCGGGAGCGGCTGAGTCTACGCCCTCTATTACCCTCCGGCGAAGCCTCGGTGCGCCTCTCCGGGTACAGACGTACAAGAACCTCTTGTATCTCGCCCTCGCGTTTCCGCTCGGACTCGTGTACTTCGTCGGTCTCGTTTCCGGCGTAGCGCTCGGCATTGGGTTACTTATCACGTGGATCGGACTGCCGATTCTCCTGGTGACGCTCTTTGCTGCGACGGCTGTCGCTAGCTTCGAAGCCGCTCTGGCCAGATACCTCGGCGGCGTGAACGCCTCGGTACCGGCGTTCATCGCAGAGTTCGACATCTCTGACGGACTCGTCTTCCCGGGTGACGGGTTCGTCGACGCTATCAAACACCTCGTCACGGCCCGGACAACTTGGACGAGTGTCATCCTCGTCATCGCGAAGTTCGGGTTCGGACTGCTCTCGTTCGTCGCGCTCAGCGTCAGTGGTGCCGTCACGGGTGCGTTCCTGGCAGCCCCGTTCATCTACGACGATCCAGACGTCCTCCTCGGAGTCGGTGGGATGATCTCCGACGGCGACTATACTGTCGGCCCGTGGGTCGTCGACACGTTCCCGGAGGCACTCGTGGCTTCCGTCGTCGGCGTCGTGTTCCTGTTCGTCGCGCTCAACCTCCTGAACAGCCTCGCCCGATTCCACGCCCGTTACACCGCCGAGCTGCTTCAGGTAGACGACAAGGGGATGTGAGCTACTATGAGTAGCACATTCTCGGTTCGCAAGTGGATCGAGGAGCACCCGGTCCTCGCGTTCTTCGTCGGTGCCTATGCGATCACCTGGGGGATCTGGTTTCCGGTATTGACCGCCATCGATCGAGGGTGGATGGCGTACAATACGACCGCGATCCTCGTCCTCGTCGCCGGGAGTTTCGGGCCGCCCGTCTCGGCGGCCATCGTGACGTACCTCACCGGCGGGAGTCTGAAGAGTTGGTTCTCGCAAGTGCTCCGGTGGCGTGTCGCGCCGCGCTGGTGGCTCGCCGCGTTCGGCCTTCCGCTGATTCTGTACGCTCTTATGGCAGTCGTCCACCTCCTGCTCGGTGGACGACTGAACTGGGGCGAGGTCAATCCACTCGCATCCATCCCGCTGGCGTATCTGAATATCTTCCTCTGGGGCGGTGGCAACGAGGAGTTGGGCTGGCGTGGATTCGCGCTTCCGTACCTCCAGGAGCGATATAGCGCCCTCGCTTCAAGTCTCATCATCGGCGTCGTTTGGGCTGTTTGGCACGCACCCGCTGGTATCATCGAACGCGGCGTCACCGGGTGGGCGGTCGACCTTCCGATCTACGCGGTCATCGTCATTGGAATTTCGATCGTTGCGACGCTGCTGTACAATAGCACCGGAGGCAGCGTCCTGCTCACGATGGTGTTCCACGCCGGTGTGAACGCGGGCCAGGGACTCTACCCCGTCGAGGGGATGTTCACGCCGACCGGCGAACTGGCCCGCTTCGCCGCGTGGGCGATTCTCGTGGGTGTACTTCTGGCTAGCTTCGGCTGGCGGAGCCTCGCTCGTGGTGACGTCTCCGGCGCCGCACAGGCGGGGGCACGTCATCTCCCGGATGGCGACGAATCCAGACGCCCACACCTGACGGACTAACACTATGACCAAACGTTCCACCCTCCGATCTACCGGCGAGGAATCGTCGATCGAGTTCGAGCGACGGCTGGGACCACCGGCACTGTTGCTCGGTGTGACGGGACTGATCATCATAGTCGTCCCGCTCGCGATCTACCCACACCTCGAGAGTCAGTTCGGTTTCTTCGTCGTCCTGTCGGCGACGTTCGCAGCCATAGCGGGCGTCGGCTGGGTCGCCCTCCGGCTCGACGGGGTCGCCGCGCGGGCCGTGGGCCTCGGTCGGAAACACGTCCTCACAGGCGTGCTCGCCGTCGTCGGGCTCTACGTGCTGCTCAACGCCGTCGGTGCCGGTGTAGTGCTGTTCTCGGGTGAGGCCATCAGCATCGAGCTCTCGGATGAGTACGCGTCAGCCGGGATGTGGGCTGTCGCCGGGATCGCGTATCTCGCGTTCAACGGGATGGCCGAAGAGTTCGCGTTCCGTGGGTACCTCCAGAACAAGGTTATCGCGCTGTTCGGTGGCGGTGATGATCGAATCAGAAAGGCTGGGGCGATTTTCGTCGGCGTGATGCTGTTTGCCCTCATCCATATCCCGCAGCGGGTCTTGATCGGGGGCGTTACGTCACCGGTCGCAATCGCCCAGTCGTTGCTGGGAATTGTCCTCTTGGGGCTCGTCCTCGGAGTGCTCTACGAATACACGCGAAACGTCGTGTTCGTCGGCGTCCTGCACGGGACGTTCAACTGGCAGCCGATCGTCGTTGCCGGCGTTCCGGTTTCGGAGCTTGCAGCGGTCGTGGGCATTCCAACCCTCATCTTCACAGTCTGGTACTACCGTCGGCGGGCGAGCGGGACCAACGCCCCTGAGTTCTCACCGCAGCGGCAACGGGAGGTCAGTCGATGACCGCTGGCCAGGACAGAGCGGCAGTCCATCGCGTATCGTACGGTAAGATGCTTCACAGATCCACCAGCACACGATGAATTCGACACACGCACACGACGCACCGACGTCCGACGAAGTCCATACTGCTCGCCGGGGGCTCATCCTCTATTTCGGCGTGGTCCTCTTGGGATCGGTTCCCCTCCTGTATTTGATCATCAGTGCCGGGGCCCCAATTGAACAGCAACCTGTGTACATCCTCGCACTGATGTGGACACCCGCGCTCGCCTCGATCGTCGCACGCGTCGGAAACGGTGAGGGGTTCGAGGATCTATCGTTCCGACTGCGGAATCGCGAAGTGGCCGTTCGAGTCCTCCAAGCGATACTGTTCCCGTTCGTGGTCGGTGCCATCGCGTACGGTGCCGCCTGGGGACTCGGTCTCGCCGAGTTTTCAGCGCCTGTAGGGACGTCGAACCCGACATCGGCATTCGCCGGCGAGTTGGCCTTCGCCGCGACGATCGGGGCAGTCGTCGGTGTGATCTCGGCAGCGGGCGAAGAGATCGGGTGGCGGGGATATATGGCGTCTCGATTGGTCGCTGCGGGGATCCCGGCTCCGGTTCTCACGGGAGGCGTTCTGTGGGGTTGCTGGCACGTCCCCGCGATTCTGACCGGACAGTACGCTGCAGGACCGTCTCGGGTACTCTCCGCGATATTGTTCGTCGTAGTGGCAGTTTCGTTGACGGTACTCTGGTCGGCGTGGACGTTCGAAACCGGGAGTATCTGGCCGGCGATACTGGGGCATTCTGCGTGGAACGCCGTCATTCAAGGCCCGTTCGATACGTTTTCGAGTGGCGCGCTGGCGACGACGTGGGTCGGCGAGTCCGGGCTGTTCGTCGTCGCTGCAACGATCATCCTCGTGGTCGTGCTGATGTCCGATCGGGTTGCAAACAAAGTTGGTTCCACGAAGGAGTCCTTTCCTTGAACGCAGCAACTCTGTCCGACGCACTACAGAGATTACACTTCCAAAGGACGACAAATTGCTCACAAGTTGTGTTTGTGGTTCTCTGGATTACCGGATGTGCTCAAGTGCGTAGAGCGCGGCGACACCCACAATACCCGTCGTGTGGATGTGGTCGGTCTCGCATCTGACGGAGGTGGCGATCTTGTTCGGAAGGTAGTCGGGGAACGCAGACTCCTCGTCGGTGCCGGCGAATAGCCGGGAAGATACTTGACGCCGCCAAAGACGGCCTCAAACGGACGACAATCCCGGTCCAGTAACGGATTCTCAAGAATGTCCAAACTACCTGTGTAGTGTGTCGAAAGTAATGTTAACAAGCACCAAACAGAATATCGATATATGGGCGAGTCATCCATCAGTATCGATGGCACCGAAATTGCTGCGGCCTCGATGGATGGTGTGGGAATCATTTCGGGGAGCAAATACACAGCTGTAAACGACACACTCACCGAAATTCATAGGTTCGATACCACCCAGGATCTCGTCGGTCGGCCGTGGAACACACTCTATTCGCCTGAAGATGGCGAAGGCACGGCGGGGGAAATCCTGACACGGGCTCGTAAGGACGGTCAATGGCGGGGACAGGCCTTCGGTTTCAGGCAGAACGGGGACGGCATCCCAGTTGAGCTTTCGATGCGGACAACCGACGACGGCGTCATCTGTGTCGTCCGTGATGTCACCGAACGGACAAGGCGCGAACGCAAACTTGAGCGCTATGAGACGATCCTGAAAACCGTCGATGACGGTATCTACGTTCTGGATGAAGACCTCAAGATTGAGACAGCGAACGGGCGGTTCTTCGAGATGCTTTCGCAGTTCGGAATTTCCCGGGAGGAAGCACGAGATAGCTATGCGGATAAGTTGCTCCCACGAGAGGAAGATCGGACGGCTCTCAAGGAGTCCATCAACGAAGCGATCAATAGTGAGCCCCACACTGGATCGTTCGAGATCTCAGCGGAGATGCCTACTGGCGAAACGATCGTCTGTGAATCTCGGTTTCGACTCTACCCTGAACCTCTAGGCGAGTATCGCGGCTGTATCGGCATCCTTCGGGACATCACCGAACGGAAGGAACGAGAGAGCGAACTCCGGAATACCCAACGATTCAACGAGGAGCTGGTTGAGAACGCTCCGTTCAGTATGGTACGGATCGACGAAGAGTTCCAGATTACGTACGTGAATCCACGGACTGAGGAGGTCACCGGATTGCCGGATGGAAAGGAGTCGGAGGCACTCGGTGTCGACATCCGGGAGCTCCCCTCGGTCGCGGAGACGGGAGAGTCACACGTCTTCACTCCGCTGAAGGATGGGGAGACGATCGAGTTTGAGTTCCCATTCGAGTCGCTTTACGGCCGAAAGGTCTATTTCACCGGACGAGGCGTTCCGCTGATGGCCGGCCAGGAGTTCGCCGGAGCGGTTCTGATGGCTGTCGACATCTCCGAACGCCGGCAGCAAGAGAAGGATCTGGAACGTCAGCGCGACGAACTCGACACGCTCAACCAGATCAACGAACTGCTCCTCGCGGTCGCCCGGGACCTGTTTGAATCGTCGATGCAGGAGGACATCGAACAAACTGTCTGTGGCCGACTCGCCGCCTCGGACCTCTACCAGTTTGCCTGGATCGGGAAGCCCGAAGAGGACGGAAACCAGCTTGTATGCGATACCGTCGCCGGGGCTGATGATGACTACGTCGAATCAATTACCGTGATGACGAACGAGACAGAGAACGGTCAAGGGCCTGCCGGCCGAGCCTTTCGCACCGGTGCTGTTCAGGTCAGCCAAGACGTGCAGGCCGACCCAACATTCGAACCGTGGCGTGAGGCAGCCACCGCGCGTGATATACGGTCAGTGGCGGCCGTACCCCTAGCCTACGATGGGACGACCTATGGAGTCCTTGCAGTCTATACCTCTCGTCCTCTCGCTTTCAGTCAGCGGGAGCAGCGTGGCTTCGAGATGCTGGGTGAGGCTACTGGGTATGCGATCAACGCGAGCCGCACCCGCCAGCTTTTGTTTGCCGAGAAAGTCACCGAACTCAAGTTCCGGGTCGACGACGCGAGCGAGTTCGTCTCCGATGCGTCCCATAGACTGGGTTGCTCTCTCTCGCTGGAAGGATACATTTCGACTGACGATGAGTCGTGGCTGATGTACTTCTCTGTGCCGGAGACAGACGCAGACCGATTCGTCGATCTGGCCCAGAGCGACCCTGCGGTCGAATCCGTCAGAGCCGTTAGAAGGGATGCGGGGAAGATGGTAGCGGTGACGACGATGTCATCGCTTCTGGACGAGATCGTTGCCTTCGGAGGTCGGATAACGTCCGGGTCTATCGACGCCGGTCGCTGGACCTTCGTGGTGGAGGTCCCACAGTCTACGGCCGTCGCGGAGTTCGTCAAGCAAATGCGGTCCGTCTACCCCGGCGCAGACCTGCTCGCTAAGCGCGACGGTGAGCAACCAGCCGAGCGGTCAAGGTGGCTCTCGGAAGAGGCCACTGTCACCTTCACCGAACGGCAGCGGCAGGCGTTAGAGGCAGCGTATCTCGCCGGCTACTTCGAGTGGCCGCGCGAGAACTCTGCCGAGGACGTCGCCGACCTCCTAGATATTTCCCGGCCGACGCTTCAGGCCCACCTCCGGAAGGCGGAGGACAAGCTTTTGGGAGTGTTTCTTGAGGGGGGTAGCGAGATCGGTGAGCGGCCGGGTGGCTAGTCACCCACGCTGGTAGCAGCATCGTCGGAATACGGATTGTCTGTCGGCTAACGCTACGAGTGTAGGAATAACGACAATGTCACAACGGACCACTCGTTGACTTGGAGCAATCTATGAGACGATTGCCGACACTTGAGAGCGTTTCGAGGCGAAGCGTATTGCGAACGACCGGGGCCGTCCTCGGCGGCGCTGCCATCTCCGGGGTCGGTTCCGCCGACGAGATCAAGCCGGTCAAGCTGGATGTCAAACAGGAGTCCCTCAATCCGAAGAGTCGAGGCGTCATTCCGGCCGAGGTGGCGTTTCCGGATGGCCTGTTCGATGAACTCTTCCCAGATGGCCTGTTCTTCCCGGATGATATATTTATGGGACACCGCGACCAGTTCACACTGGAAGAAGATCCCGACAACATCGTCCAGGACACAGATGGCGTCACGAATCCGGTCGACGTGAAAGAGATACCCGGAACGGAGTGGCTGCTGAAATTCGACACGCAGGACATCGATTTCTCCGAGGCGGCGGTCGAGGACGGCACAGTCGAGATGGTCGTCGCCATCGTGGACGACAGTGCGGCGTTCGGCACAGACGACGTGAAGCTTCAGAGCAACCCATCCTACGATAGGAGACAGTGAACTACCCCACCCTACCGCTCGCCTGACGGCTTGCGCTTGAGGGTGGGGCTTCCTGTTTCAACGACGCGCTTTGCATCCACAGCCGAAGACACAGGGAGCGCAGTCTCCACAGACGTTGATTCGGAGCGTCCCGCTCCTAACCGCTTTGTGATACCGCGAAAAAGAATGTTCCACGCCGCGTTCGCGTCTCGATCAGCCTCGAACCCGCAGGCGGGACACGAGTGTTCGCGCACCCACAACGGTTTGTCAGTCGAAACGCCGCAGGACGCGCACTCCTTCGTCGTTCCTCTCGGGTCGACCGCCACGAAGTGCGTTCCCTCGCGTTCGCACTTGTATTCGAGCATCCGCAGGAAGGTCCCCCACGCCGCGCCTGCGCGGTTCCGCGAGTTGCCCGGCAGTTCGACCAACCCCTTCGCGTCCAAGTCCTCGACCGCCACAAAGTCGTACTCGGTGGCGTAGTAGTTCGAGAGCTT
>Ga0207719_100585_pt1 | contig 18348 bp, 21 predicted proteins | sample A23P1SouthBayCA_2_FD_187279 | JGI IMG/M metagenome (GOLD analysis project Ga0207719, IMG submission 187279) | Aerobic enrichment media microbial communities from Eden Landing Ponds, California, USA - A23 P3 (3) (SPAdes) | ecosystem: Environmental > Aquatic > Marine > Unclassified | place... | reverse complement strand
GAGCCGCTCGCGGTCGGTCCCCAGTCCGGCTCCCTCGCTCATCGCCCCGTCTATCGGCGTCACGACGTTCAGCACCGAAACCCGACAGTCGAACGTCTCGAGGGCGTGGTCCAGCGCCTCGTCGGCCAGCTCCGAGCCGTCGAGCGGCACGAGCACGTGTGACGGTGGCACGGCCGGGGCTACGCACCGTGGCCTTTAATGTTCTCGTCTCTCCCGGTGCTCGCCACGACGGGGGTGGCGGATCGCCGGGGCGGCCTACCCCCGAAGCAACCGGACGACCTCGTCGGTGACCGCCGTCTGGACGGCGAAGACGTACCCACAGCCGGGTTCGAGCACGGTGTCGGGGCCGGGGAACTCGTTTTCCGTCTGGTCGGCGACGACGACGGCCCCGCGGGGAAAGGAGACCGCGTCGAGGCGCTTTCCGGCCGCGGGCGCGCCCGCCACGACCTCGATCTCGATCAGTTCGAGGTCGTCGGTGATCTCCTCGATCGTCCGGACGCCGCCGCCGGCGACGTCGATCACCTCGTTGGCGGCGGCGTGGGCGGCCAGCTCCTCGGGGTAGACGACCGCGTCGACCATGTCCTCGTACTCCTCGTCGTCGCCGTGGTCGATCCGGGCGACCGTCTTGATTTCCGGCGCGATCCGCTGGGCGATCATGCAGATCCCGAGGTTCGTCATCGCGCCGTAGCTCGTCAGCGAGGCGATGACGTCGCTCCGTCCGAGCTGTGCCTCCCTGAGGATGCTCGTCCGTCCGCCGTCCCCATGGATGACGCTCGCGACGTACTGGTCGCTCAGGTACTCGACGCGGTCCTCGTCCTTCTCGATGATGACGACGTCGTGACCGCGGTTGTCGAGGCGTTTTGCGGTGTGGTAGCCGACGTGCTGGCCGCCGACGATCACGATCCGGAGGTCCTTTTTCATGGTTCGCCCGTTTCTCCCGCCGGGGAGGTGTGTGTTTCGGCCGCGTGGTTCGTGGGGCCGCGTCGATGTGCCAGTCCGTGCCGGGTCGGTGGTCCGTGTGTGTCACGTTGCATGATCAGTCCTCCTCTATCGAGTCGGTAGTCGCCCCGTCCTCGGGCGACGGGGGCCCCGTGCCGGCGTCGTCGTCCCGCCGCTTGGCGACGTATTCCCGGACCGTCTTGCGGTTCAGCCCGACGTAGAGGACCGCGCCGAAGGCGAGCCAGCCGACCGCGATCGCCCACGTCATCGGCGAGATGAACGCCGCGAGCAGCAGGTTGAGGACGATCCCCAGGATCGGCGTGGCGGGGTAGCCGGGAACCTCGAAGGGCCGCGAGAGGTTGGGCTGGTCCCGGCGGAGCTTGATCACGGCGAGGTTCACGACGACGAAGCCCAGAAGCGAGAACAGGCTCGCCAGGTTCCCGACGACGCCGATCGGGGCGAGCGCCGTCGCGAGCAACATGACGACCGCGCTCGCGAGGATGGCGACGAACGGCGTCCCGTACTGGTGGTGGATGTTCCCGAGGCGCTCCGGGAGCTGGCCGTTCCGGCCCATGGCGAATCCGACCCGGCTGGAGCCGATGACGACGGCGTTCAGGGCGCTGATCGTCGAGAAGACGGCGCCGAAGGCGATGAGGACGGCGCCGACCTTGGCGCCCAGGATCGACACCGGCGGCATGAAGTCCTCGGCGGCCTGCGCGACGGCTGTCTCGCCCGCCGCGCCGAGGCGTTCGGGCCCGAGCGTCCCGATGGCGATGCCGACCACGAGCAGGTAGATGACGACCGTGACGACCAGGCTGAGCAGGATCGCCCGCGGGATGTTCTTCCGGGGGTTCTCGACCTCCTCGGTGACGGTGGCAATGAGGTCATAGCCCTGGAAGGCGATGAAGGTAAGCCCCATCGCCGGCAGGACGGTCGCGGCACCGCCGCCCAGCGATCCCGGGAACAGCCCGACCAGGCCGAAGTCGCCGGTGCTCTCGGCCGGGAAAAGGGGGTCGAACAGCCCGGGGTTGACCGCGCCGATCCCGAAGACGATGAACACCCCGAGGATGGCGATCTTCACGAGCGTGATGACCGTCTCGGCCCCGCCGCTGGCCTCCGTCGAGAGGGCGTTCAGCGCGACGAAGGAGGCGACCGCGAGCAGGGCGTAGGCGAGCTCCCACCCGACGGGGCCCGCAACCGGGAGGGTGGCTACCGTCTCCTCGGGCAGCCCCCCCCAGTACAGGTGGACGAACTCGACGAAGTTCGACGAGAAACCGAGCGCGTACAGCGCGCCGGCGGACATGTAAGTGAACCACCGCGTCCAGCCCATCACGAAGGAGACGGGGTCGGGGAACGCCTCGTGGACGTAGGCGTAGCCGCCGCCGTTTTTCGGGATCGCGGCGGCGAGTTCGGCGTACGACATCGCGGTGAACGCCGTGACGCCGCCGTTCAGCGCGAACACGACGATGGCGCCCGCGCCCGCCGTCTCGGCCGCGAGCCCCGTGAGGACGAAGATGCCGGCGCCGATCATCGCGCCGATACCGACCATCGTCGCGTCGAGCAGGCCGAGGCTCGCGGCGGGCGATCGGCTCCCCTGTTCCATCTGTGCGGTTCCACCTCTCTCGCTGGGGATATAAACGCCAGGTGAGCATGGTCTCACCGCGAGGACCGAACGCGCGGGCGTCGGCGCCGTTCACCCCGACAGCGCCTCGTAAGCCTCGGCGTACGCGTCGGCGACGGCGTCTGGATCGCCCCGCTCCCCGGAACCGAGCGCCGGCAACTCGACGGCCGCGACCGGATCGATCGGCGCGACGGCGTCGGCGACGCGCTCCTCCAAGCTCCCCTCCTGGGGCCCCGTCCGCCCGCTCGCCACCTCGCAGGCGTTCCAGTACCGGCTGCCCTCGTAGATCCGGGCCCGTCCCGGCTCGACGACGGCGACGCGATCCGGATCCATCTCCTGCAGGGGGCGCGCGATGTCGCCGTAGGACTCGACGACGGCGCGGTCGTGCTCGGCGACCCGCCGCCCCAGCGCCCGGAGGTGTGGCAGGTGGCGCGCCCGGATCTGCTCGTTGAGTTCCCCGATCGAGCCGACGCGCGGCGCGTCCCCGATCGGGAGCGCCTCCCGGGCCGAGGCCGGAACCTCGGCCGCCGCGTTCACGACGAACCCCTCGCCGACCCGGTCGAGGACGAACGACCGGTCGTCGCCGCCGATGAAGCCGTCCCCGCCGGGCGCCGGCCGCCAGAGCCGATGGACGGGGTTGATCTCCTCCGGTTCGACGTCCGCGGCGCTCGCCGCCGCGAGCCGGCGGGCGTCCTTGCCGTACAGCCGGCCCGCCTCGATGGCGCGCCGGTAGTCGTCGTGGTGGAACCAGGCGTCGTTGCCGGCGCGGGGCTTGAACCCGACGCCGTCGAGGTACGCGAGCAGGCCCACCGAGAAGGTGGTCTTCCCGGCGTCGACGTCCCGCGCGCCGGCGACGAGGTACGTGCTCCGGGACTGGCGCCTGCTCATTCCCGGAGGCCGTAGTACCCCGGCTCGTCCTCGTCGCGGGGTTCGGCGACCGAGAGGTCCCCGGCGTTCGTCATGATCCAGGGGATCGCCCAGTCGATCAGCACCTCCTCCGTGTCCGGATCGAGGTCGGCGTCGGGGTCGAGTTCCTGCAGGAGGCGGGCGATCTCCGGCACGGTGTACATCTGCTCGGGGTCGAACAGCTCGGCGGGCTCGTAGAACACACAGGGGTACAGCCGGTCGAACTCGGATTTCGGGACGGGCATACCGCGGGGTATCGGGCGGCGCGGAATAAAATGGCCCGATCACGGGCCGCCGTCCTCGACCGGACCGATCGAGGTGTTACTCGTGGTGCGCGATCGCCTTCTGGTAGTTCTCCGCGACGCTGTCCCAGTCGATGACCTCGAAGAAGTTGTCGACGAAGTCGCCACGGTCGGGGCCGTAGTCGTAGTAGTAGGAGTGCTCCCAGACGTCCAGCGCCAGGATCGGGTGGGAACTCCAGAGGGCGCCGTCGTTGTGCTTGTCGACGGGCAGGTTGCGAAGCTGCTTGGCAACGGGGTCGTACACGAGAAGCGCCCAGCCCGAGGCGGCCGAGGCGGCGGCCTCGAACTCGCCCTTCCAGCCCTCATACGAGCCGAAGTCCTCCTCGATGCGCTCGGCGAGTTCGCCGTCGGGCTCGCCGCCGCCGTCGGGGGACATGTTCTCCCAGAACTCGGTGTGCAGGTAGTGGCCACAGCCGTTGTGCGACACCGAGTTCATCGCGGCGGCCGAACTGCCGAACTCGCCGGACTCGCGGTTCTCCGCGAGGGTCTCCTCCGCGGAGTTGAGACCGTTGACGTACCCCTGGTGGTGGGTGTCGTGGTGCCACGTGAGCACCTGTTCGGAGATGTGCGGTTCGAGGGCGTCGTAGTCGTAGGGCAGCGGCGGTAGCTCCGCGTCCGAGTGTTCTGGCATGGTAGTGAACCTCCACTCTATTACACTCGCGGAACCCTGTTAAAGGTTCGTGAACCAGTGGTGCCACGTGGCACGGCACCCCCTGGTTTTCGGCGTCTCGGGGGCGTTTCTCGCGTCTCGAGAGACGCGGGGTTGCGGTCGTCAGTCACTCCGCGCCGCCTCGAACATCGCGATCGCCTCCTCGCGGCGCTCGGGAGGCCGGTCAGTCACTCGGCAGTTTCTGGAGTTCCAACGCGAGGTCAGCACGATACGTCCACCGGTATCGACGATTCTCCGAGTCGAAAAGCGCGAATAGATCCTCCTGTGGTCGGCTGTACGGGTTCGTGAGGTCAACGTCGGAGCCGATCCTGTCCCCTGCACCGAGTTCGGATTCTTCGCCGTCGGCGTCCGAAGGTGGTCCATCAGCCCTCTCGATCGGAGCGTACTCCCGGGTGAACACGTGTGTCTCCTCGAAGAAGTTGTTCCGGATCTCCCCGAGTTCGACCGAGGGACCGGCGTGACGACCCTCGAAAACCGGGACGAGGTAATCGCTGTACGTCGCGAGCAGGTAGAACTGACAATGTGCCATCGGCCCGTCCACCCCTTTGCCGGTCCGACCGTCCCCCTCGTCGTTCCCGTCGTCTCGGTCGTCGGTCCCGGATTCCGACTCGTCTCGCGACCGGTACCTCCTGAGCTCGTCCGGATCGAGCAGGTCACACAGAACGAACGCGTATGTCATCGGTCGGCTGTTCAACTCCCGCTCGACGAACTGGAGCCGCCGCATCGGATACTCCTCGTAGCTGCCGAGGATGAAAAACGTCGTCTGCCCGCTGAACAGGTCCCCGGCGTTCTCACGAAAGAACAGCAGGAGGTCGGTCACGAACTCCGGCCCGAACTCGATGTCGTTGGTTGCCTCCCGGATCGTCTCGACGATATCGGTGTGATCCGGACCGGAGTCGGGGACCTCCGGCGGCTTCGTCATATATACACAATTAACCGCGGGGATTATAATTGCCACGGTCCGATTCGGTTATTTATTGATTAACCGATTCGGCTATCCCGAATCTTATGTCGCTGGAGGGCGATACGGGAAGTATGCACGATCAGATGGAGGATCCGTTCGCCGGGGAGAGCGACCTCTATCACTTCATCACGCAGGAGACCCGGTACCTGATACTCCAGTACGTCCTCGCCCACCCCGAGAACCTCCCGTCGCTGGAGGAACTGGATCACGCGATCCCCAAGGGCAAGAGCACGATCCACGAGCACCTGGGACGGCTCCGGGACCGGGGCATCGTCGACGCGTACGAACTCGCCCCCGAGCGACGCAGCCGGGACCTGCCCTCGACGTTCTACGGGCTGACGGAGTACGGCATCCACGTCGTCGAGGAACACGGCTTCCTCGACGCGAAGGGGATGCTCCAGGCGATGTACGCCGACATGAACAAGCCCGAGCGGATACGGCGATACGAGGACGCCCCCCGACCGGAGCGCAAATCGGAGGATGATCTACGCGAGGAACTCGACGAACTTCTGGGCGGGGAGCAAACGGACGAACCGGAGATCGTTCGAGATGCCATCGGGATCGCGAGTCTTCTCGACCCGGAACGGACTGGACCGCCCGATGGGGCTCTCCCTCTGTCGGAACTCGTCGAGATGAGCAGCAGTGAACTCGAGCAAGCCAAGGTCAAGCTCGAAGGCGAGCTTGAATCTCTCGAAAACGAAATGAGCGAACACGAGCGCAGGTACAGAACCCTCCTGAAAAAAGGCGCCGAATCTCCAGGAGGAGAACGGAAAACGTACGCCCAACGAGCCAAGCTGGAAAAAAAGAAGTACGCCATCAAAAAAAGGACGTACGAGAATCAGCTGTCCCGGTTGGACGCCATTGTCGACGTCCACACGAAACACGAGTACGAAGACGCCGACGGAAGGGGGGACGGGACGGGGGACTCGGAGGAGTTCGAACTGATCGACCGGATCCGAGAACGGCAGATTGACCCGGAAGAGATAGACATCGAGGAAACGATCGATCCGGACGCCGGTGCCGGCGACGAAACGATCGACGAAGGCGTGATCTGATCCCGCGGGGAAGGTTCGGCAGTCACTCCCCTCGCGCCGCCTCGAACATCGCGATCGCCGCCTCGCGGCGTTCCGAGTGATCAACGATCGGGTCGGGGTACTCGGGCGCGTGCATCTTCCGTGTCCCCTCATCGAGTTCGTGCCAGGAGTGGACGGCGTCGGCGGGCACACCGTCCAGTTCGGGTACGTACTCGGCGATGTACTCCGCGTCGGGGTCGTAGCGCTCGCCCTGGGTCATCGGGTTGAAGATCCGGAAGTACGGCTGGGCGTCGGTACCCGTCGAGGCCGCCCACTGCCAGCCGCCGTTGTCGTTTGCCGTCTCGTGGTCGACGAGCTTCCGGCGGAACCAGTCGTAGCCCTCGCGCCAGTCGAGCAGCAGGTCCTTCGTCAGGAAGGAGGCGACGATCATCCGCACGCGGTTGTGCATGTACGCCTCCCGGCGTAGCTGGCGCATCCCGGCGTCGACGATCGGGTAACCCGTCTCGCCGTCCTTCCAGGCCTGCAACGCCTCCGGGTCCTCGCGCCACGCGATCGCGTTCTCGTAGTCCTTGTAGTTCGCTGCCACGACGTCCGGGCGGTCCCAGAGGACGTGGATGTAAAACTCCCGCCAGGCGAGCTGGGACTGGAACTCCTCGACCGCCTCGAGAGAGGACTCGTCCGGTGCGTTCGCGTGTGCCTCGTCCGTGGCGGCGTACACCTCCCGGGGACCGATCGTGCCCCACTTCAGGTGCGCCGACAGCCGGGAGGTGCAGCCCTCGGCGGGGTAGTCGCGCTTCTCGTCGTACTCGTAGATCGGGCCCGCACGGAACGCCCGGAGGCGCTCGCGGGCGGCCGCGGTGCTCGCCTCCGGAATCTCGGCCTCGGGATCGTCGAACCCCAGGTCGGCGGGCGTCGGCGGGTCGCCGGAGTCGCCGTCGACCGCGGCGAGATCGTCGCGCCCCGGCGGATCGAGGGGATCGTCCTTCGGGCGGTCGCGCCACTTCCGCCCGAAGTAGGTGTACACCGAGTAAATCTCGCCGTTGTTCGTCGTGATCGACCCCGGTTCGTGGTGGATCGCGTCGTGGTGGGCCTCGTGGGCGATCCCGGCGTCCTCGAGCGCCGCCCGGACGTCGGCGTCGCGCTTTCGCGCCAGCCCGGAGTAGTCGCGGTTCCAGACGACGCGGTCGGCGCCGTGCTCGCGGGCGACCTCTGGCAGGACCTCGCGGGGATCCCCGCGGGCGATCAGGAGGTCGCTCCCCCGGTCGCGGTAAGCCGCCCGGAGCGAGCGAAGGCCGTCACACATGAACGCGACGCGGGGCGGCGAGGCGTGGTCGAGGACATCGCGGTCGATGACGTAGACGGGAACCACGGGATCCGTGCCGGTCGCCGCGTCGAGGCCGACGTTGTCGGCGACGCGCAGGTCCCGCCGGTGCCAGAACAGGGGCATGTGGGTGGCGTGGACCGCGGACCCCTTAACTCACAGTTCCCCGTCGGTGTCCCGGAACACCCGGTAGGACCCGCGCCCGACCGCGACCTCGGCCTGTTCGCCACCATCGGTCGTGCTCTCGACGGTCACCTCCGCGACGCCGACGGTCCGGCCCACCCGGATCGCGTCGGCGGTCGCGACCATGCCCGAGGTCGCCGGGCGCAGGTAGGAGACGTTGAGGTCGATCGTCGCCACGCCGCCGGCGAGGGGATCCGGCAGATCGCTGCGCACGCAGAGGCCGCCCGCGGTGTCGATCAGCGTCGCCGCCACGCCGCCGTGGACGGTGCGGCCGTTCTCGACGCCCGACAGCCGGGGGTTCGTGAGGTCGTCGCTGTAGGGCACTCGCATCACGATGTGCCCGGGGTCGACGGCATCGACCTGGACGCCGAGCCAGGAGAGAAAGCCGTGGTCATCGATGTGGGACTGCAGGAACTCGCGGGTGTCGGCGCCGAACTCGGTCATGAGCGTGGATGGGTCGGGGGGAGAATAAGGCCACCGGGACGGACGAGCATACGTCACCCCACCCCGTTCAGTCGACGTTTGATCCGCCTGGACGGTAGTCATATCACCCTCGCCCCGAACAGGGTGAGTAACGGATGCCGGACGATCGGATCCCGGACGACGCGGGAAGGGACGAGGAGGAGACTCGCCATATCGATCTCGAACGGATCGACTCTCTCCCGTTAGATACCGCGCTCTCGATCGTCGGCGAGGAGACGCGGGCCGAGATCATTCTCCAGCTCGGTGACGCCCGGAGTACGGACCCGTCGGCGTCGAACGCGCTCGGGTTCTCGGAACTGATGACGCGGGTCGGGGCCGAGGACAGCGGCGGGTTCAACTACCATCTCGGAAAACTCGTCGGCACGTTCGTCGGGAAGACCGACGACGGGTATCGACTCCGGTTACCGGGGCAGTTGCTCTACCGGGCCCTGGTCGCCGGGACGATCACCGAGCGACGGACGATCGAGCCGTCCCCGATCGGGGACTGCCCCAGATGTGACGGGCAACTCTCGTGGGCGTATCACCCGGATCACCTCCTCACCGTCGAGTGTGTGTCGTGCGAGACGCTCTTCGACGCGATCCACTTTCCGACGCGCGGCCTCGAAAATCGCTCGACGGAAGCAATCCTCGATGCGGCCTACGGGCGGCGCCATCACGAGGTCGGGGCGATGCGCCGGGGTGCCTGTCACGGCTGCGGCGGGATCGTCGAACGGTCGCTGCAGCCCGGCGCGTCGATCACGTACGGGTCCGGATCGGTCGAGGAGATGGCCGGCCTGGACGTGTACGCCGTCCTCGCGTGCGAGGCGTGCAAGACGAGCCTCGTGGGCCACCCGACGAACGTCGCGCTCACGGCCCCGGTCGTCGTCGGCTTCTTCGCCGATCACGGTCGGGACGTCGCCCTCTCTCGCTGGTGGGACGATCCCATCGCTGCCGCACGAGACGCGATGGACATCGTGGGGAAGGACCCGCAGGCGGTCGAGATCCCGTTCGAAATTGACGGCAACCGGCTGGAAATCCTGGTTGACGCCGACCTTCAGGTCGTCGAAGTGGAGCGATCCTAAGGACCGTACCCACCGGTATCCGGAGTCCTGTGCTATCGCCAACAGAATCGTCGTTCGGAAAACCGTTAAGCTACCTCCGTCCTGTCGCTCAGCTATATGAGTGTACGCCAGACGCTCCCGATACGTCCGAAACTCGTGAAGGTCGTCGCAGCTATCGTCATCGGGCTGAGTATTGGCACCCTCGTGCCGCCGGACGCCGTGATGCTTCCGGTGTTGGGCCGGGTGTCCGGTATCGTCGTCGGCGCCGTCGGACTACTCGCTGGTACCCTTCTCTACCGTCGGGCACCGGATCTCACTGGGACGGCGAACTGTGGCTGTTCGGGGGAGTGTGGGTGCGCGTGATGCGGGTTCTCCCGCCTTCCCGAGCGTATCGCGCGCTCCGGTAGGGTCGGTCCGGGACCCACACCTCGTTCTCCCCGATCACTCCGTCCCGGGAACGCCGTCGATAGAACCGCGGCGCCCGTCGAGCAGGGCGAACCGTTCCCCGCGGCACCGTTCCAGCCAGGCGAGCAGACGCTCGGCCCACCCCAGTTTGCGGCGCTTCTCGGCGCTCACGTCGGGATCGTCGAAGTCCCACCCCGGGAAGACGAGTTCGCCGGCGCCGAGGTGATCGGCGAGGAACGCCGCCCGGTCGCCGTCGGTGAACCCGCCGACGTTCGACACGGCGGGGCGCGGTTCGGCCTGGGTCGTCGCGAGGACGTTCCCCGTTGCCATCCGCGGGACCCACTCACGGACCGCCGGGACGTTGTCGCCGTGGGCGTGGACGGCGACGGGCGTGCCCTCGCGTGTCAGGTCGACCGCGGTTCCGGGGGCCTTGTCCAGATCGGTGACCATGCAGTCCACGCCGATCCCGGCCGAGAGGAGCGTCTCGGCGGCGTTCGAGGCCGCGAAGACGGCGTCCGCCCCGCGGGCGAGCGCGAGTTCGTCGTCGAGCGTCGGCGCACCCCCGGCGATCGCGACTGTCCCGCCCGCGACGTCGAACCGGTCGAGGTCGAACGGGTCGACCATCGCCGCCAGTTCATCGCGGGCTGCCTCGTCGCCGGCGCGACCGTACCCGAAGTCGTCGAGGATCGCGTCGTAGACCGGCTCCCAGGTCGCGAAGTCCATCTATCGGTCCAGGGCCCCGTGCAGGGCGTCCCGGAGGCGCTCTAGCCCGTCGAGTTCCCCGCCCAGTCGATCGAGGCTCGCGGCGGTCCCCGCGAGAAAGCCCCGCTCGCCGTCGGCGACGGCCGTCGCGCCCGTTCCCTCGGCGGCCGCGATCAGGCGATCGCGACCGCCGGGATCGAGCCCCGACAGGGCGAACGCCCGCGCGACGCTTCCCCCGGCAGCCTCGCCAGCCAGTCCGAGGCGTTCGAGATGTCGATCGGCCTCTCGGGCGGTCGTCACGTCGAGTTCCTCGACTCCCTCCGTTCTGACGCGCTCGCGGGCGAACGCCTGCCCGACCAGGGCGGCGTCCCGCGTCTCCGCGACGTCGTGGGTCCGGACGACGTGGGCACCGCGCTCGACCGCCATCGCCGTCGCGGCGAGGCTCACCGGGAGCGCTTCCTCCGTCGAGCGCCCCGCGAGCTCCCGGACGAAGTTCTTGCGGTTGATCGAGACGAGGATCGGTTGACCCAGCCCACGGAACTCCCGCAACCGCCTGAAGGTCTCCCGGTCGTCGTCGGTGGTCTTGTCCTCGGACCACCCGCCGAAGGCCGGGTCGACCAGCGTCTTCTCGGTGAGTCCCTCGCGTTGCAGCGCCGCGTAGATGTCGTCGACGTCCTCGATCGCGCCCGGGCGTTCGAGGTCGGGCGGGCTCGCCATCTTCGAGACGGCGGCGTCACGCTCCCGGCACACGCGGGGCATCTCCGGGTCCGCGAACCCACAGATGTCGTTGACCATGTCGAACCCCCGGTCTAAGGCCTCCGCGGCCACCTCGTGGTAGCGCGTCTCGATGGAGAAGGCGGCGTCGCTGTCGACGGCCTCGATCGTCTCGATCGCCAGGTCCAGGCGGTCGAGTTCCCACTCGGCGTCGCGCACCTCGAAGCGCTTGTTCGCGGACTCCAGCCCGACGTCGACGATGTCCGCCCCCTCCCCGATGAGTTCCGCGTCGACGTACGCGGCCGCCTCGTCGGGATCGTCGAACACCGAGGGATCGTAGGGCGACTCGGGGCTGAGGTTGAGAACGCCCATGATCCGTGGAGGGTGTCCGTCGCCGATCTCGAGGCCGGCGGCGTCGACCGTTCGCATGGCCGGACCTGGGGATCGCAGGGGCAAAACCGGACCGGTCCGGCGGCGACGGACTCCTCACGGCCGGGAGGGGGTGACTCCCCACGGGCGTCAGACGGGCGACTTTTGTCGCCGGGCGCAGTAGGTCCGGCCATGGCGAAAGTGAGCATCGGGCTACGGGGGTGGCGCTTCGAGGAGTCGGAGGTGTTCGCGCCCGACGGCGGGATGCGCCCGATAAACGAGATGCCGCCGGACGCCCGCGAGCGCGTCCTCCGGCTGTCGGCGCTCGTCGGATCGCCCTGTGACGCCTGTCGACTGATCCACGGCGAGGAGCGCCTCGGCCGCTGTCACCCGGCCGAGGTCGTGTACGGCGAACCCCACGCCGAGGTCGTCCTCTGTGGCGTCCACGAGCCGGACTTCCTGTACTGGTACCGCGAGGAGGGGGGCGACGCGCACCGCGGCACCGACGAGTTCGGCGCGGCCTTCGAGTCGTGGTTCGACGACGGCGGCGCGGCGCCGGAGGGCTACGGCGGGATCGAACACGTCGAGACCGACCCCGAGAACCTGCCCGACCCCGAGCAGTTGGACGCGGCCTCGGGCGGGAGCTGTACGACGTGTGGTCCCGACGTCGGCGAGGGCGTCCCGGACGTCGACGGCGAGAACGCCTCGGACAGCGCCGGGACGGCGGACGACGACGGCGCGAAAGACGACGAGCCGGATCTCGACCTGGGCGTCGACTACCCGACGGGGTGAGCCGTGGGCGAGATCGCCGTGGCGGTCGTCGACGCCGACACGCCCGGCAACGTCGGCACGATCGCCCGGGCGATGAAGAACTTCGGCTTCGCGGACCTCCTGCTCGTCGATCCGCCCGACCTGGATCCCGACGGCGAGGCCTACGGGATGGCCGGCCACGCCCGCGAGGACGTGCTCCCCGGGGCCGAGGCGACCACTTTCGACGCGATCGTCGAGAACTACTACACCGTCGGGTTCACGGCGATCACCAACGAGACCGGCGCGAACCACGTCCGGTACCCGTTTCTCACGCCCGCCGAACTCGCCGGGGAGCTCGCGGGGATCGACGCCGACGTCGCCCTCGTCTTCGGCCGGGAGGACGTCGGCCTCACGAACGAGGAGATGGCCCGTCTCGACCGGGTGTGTTCGATCCCCGCGGGCGCGGAGTACCCCGTGCTCAACCTGGGACAGGCCGCCACGATCGCTCTGTACGAACTCCGGGGCCTCACGGGGACGGAGAGCCAGCTCCCGGAGATCACGGACCGGGCCGACGCCGAGCGAATCGAGGGGCTTCTCGACCAGTTCGGCGCCCTCCTCGACGCCATCGGCTACCGGGAGGTCAAGCGGGCGAAGACGGCACGGCTCTGGCGGCGCCTGATCGGGCGTGCCCACCCCACCGAGCGCGAGGTCACGACGCTTCGTGGGGTGCTCAGGCGTGCGAGCGAGCGGGCGCAGGAGGATGACCACGGTCCGCACGGCTGACCAGGGCCGGGAGAGGAACCGGAGTGATCGACTGCCCGCATATATCCCTTCTGCGGAGCATATATACGCCCCCGGTTCGAACACGGGGCATGGTCGACGCGAGCGCGACCGACCGGTGGCGGGAGGATCGGACGACGTTCCAGCGCGTCTACGATGTCCTCGTCGGCTCGACGGCGTTCCTGACCGCGGGGGAGTACGCCGAGCGGGCCGACTGCTCCGAGACCGGCGCCCGGGAGGCACTCGAACAGCTTGCCGAGATGGGCATCGCGGACCGCCGGGACGGTCGGCCGGCCGCCTACCGCCGGAACGGCTCGTACTTCAGGTGGAAGCGCGTCGAGTCGCTTGCGCGCGAACACGGTGCCGACGAACTCCGGGAGCGGGTCGACGACCTCATCGCCAAGGACGAGTCGTTCCAGGCGGAGTACGGCGTTCCCGACCCCGGTGCGGTGTCGACCGGTGACGTGCCGGTTGATGACCACGAGGAGCTTCACGAGCGGTGGGAGGATCTGAGCGAGTGGCGCACCGTGCGCCGGGACATCCGGATCCTCCGGCGTGCCGTCGAGCGGACGGAGACGCGCGTCGACGACGGCGTGCGAGCGTGACAGACGAGCGTCCGGGCGGTCCGCTCGATGTCGCCACGCTCGAAGTGCTCGCACGGCGTGCCGGCGAGCACCCGATCGTTGACGGCTGGGAACTCCGGCCGGACGCAGTGTCACCGCGCCGGCTCGAACTCCGTCTCGACGACGGCCAGTACCCGGCGTCGGTCGAGGCGGCACGGATCGACGTCCGGTGGTTCGAGGGTGGCGACTACGCGGTCCATTACCTGGAGCGGCGCGGCGAGGACACCTGGCAGTGTCGCTGGGATCGACATCCGAAACCCGGGGCACCCGGGGCTCACTTCCACCCGCCACCGGACGCGGCTCCGGAGGTCGAACCCTCGGGCTTCGGGGCGACACACCACCTCGACGTGCTGTTCGCCGTCCTCGACTGGGTCGGGGGGCGAATCGAGCGGATCCACGGGTAACCCGATTCGCCTCGGACTGTTCGAAACCACCCGCCGTCATCCACTGTCGTCCGTCCCGCGTCGCTCCCAGAACACCAGCGCCTCCATCGACGCGACGAGCGTGTCGTCCTGGTTGTACGCCCGGACGTCCACCCTGACGATCCCGCGGTCCGGCCGGCTCTCGGAGGGCCGTTTCGCCAGGATCTCGGTCTCGACCGCCAGTTCGTCGCCCGGGCGGACGGGTTCGTGCCAGCGCAACTCGTCGACGCCGGGCGATCCCATGGCGGCCGAGTCCGCGAGGATGCCCTCGACCAGGAGGCGCATGCACATCGCGGCGACGTGCCAGCCGCTGGCGACGATCTCGCCGAACATGGACTCGCGGGCCGCCTCCTCCTCTACGTGCATCGGCTGGGGATCGTACTGCTCGGCGAACGCGACGATCTCCGAGCGCGTGACCTCGTAGGTGCCAAAGCGATCCCGGTCGCCGACGGCGAGGTCCTCGAAGTCGGTCACTGCCGCGTGGGGGCCGTGTCGGTCCCCGTCATCCCGTGTTTTTCATGCCCGCCGCGATTCCCTTTACCGTCAGGCGGAGCGTCTTCTCCTCGGTCTCGCTGCGGTGGGACTGGGAGAGCAGGTTCGCCTGTAGCAGGTTCAGGGGGTCGACGTAGGGGTTGCGCCGGTCGAGGCTGTCCTCGAGCCAGTCGCGCTGGATCGGGCCGTCCCGCCCGGTCACGTCGAGCAGCAGTTCGCGGGTGCGCTCGTACTCGCCGGCCAGGCGCGGGAAGAACTTCTCGCGCAGCTCCGGGGAGGCGAGGTTCGCGTACTCCTGGGCGATCTCCAGGTCGGTGCGGGCGACCGCCAGTGCCGCCCGGTCGAGCGTCGTCTCGAAGAAGGGCCACTCGTCGTACATCTCCGCGAGCGTGTCGACGTCGCCGCCGTCTTCGAGGTACGCCTCGATGCCCGTCCCGAGGGCGTACCAGCTGGGCAGGATGCACCGCGACTGCGTCCAGGAGAACACCCACGGGATCGCGCGGAGGTCCTCGACGTTGCGCTCGCCGGTGCGCGAGGCCGGCCGCGAGCCGAGGTTGAGGTTCTCGATGACGGTGATCGGCGTCGCCTGTTCGAAGTACCGCACGAACCCCTCGGTTTCGAGGAGATCGCGGTACTCCATACGGGCGACCTCGGCCATCTCCTCCATCGCGTCGATCCACGCGTCGGGGATGTCCGGATCCGGCTCCACGAGCGCCCGTTTCCGCGCCCGCACCTGGGCGTTTATCATCTGTTCCAGGTTGCGCTCGGCGATCCGGCGGTTGCCGTACTTCTCGGCGATGGCCTCGCCCTGCTCGGTGAACTTGATCTCGCCCGTGACGGTCTCCCGGGGGAGCGCGAGCATCGCCTCGTTCATCGGGCCTCCGCCCCGCGAGATCGACCCTCCACGGCCGTGGAAGAGGCGCAACTGGACGTCGTGGTCGTCGGTGATCTCCGCGAGGCGGCGCTGGTTCTCGTACAGCGACCAGTTGGCGGCGAGGAAGCCGTTCTCCTTGTTGGAGTCCGAGTAGCCGATCATGACCTCCTGGACGTCACCGCGGGCCGACAGGGCCTGCCGGTAGGCCTCGTTCTCGAAGAGGGTGCCCATGATCCGGCGGGCGCCCGAGAGGGCGCTTTTGGTCTCAAGCAGGGGGACGACGTCGATCCCGCAGTGATCGGGGAGGTGAACGACCCCGGCCTGGTCGGCGAGGAAGAGCACCTCCAGGACGTGGCTGGGCTCCTCGGTCATGCTGATGCAGTAGGTGTCGATGGCCTCGACGCCGTACTCGGCCTGCCAGTCGGAAAGCGAGTCGAACCGTTCGAGGACGCGCGCGGTCGTCCCCGAGAGGCCGTCCCGGTCGCCGAGGTCGATCAGCGGCTCCTCCCGGAGGATCGCGTCCGTGAGGACCTCGACCCGTTCGGGTTCGTCCATCCCGGCGTAGTCGATCCCCTCGCGGGCCAGCGCCTCCCCGACCGCCTCGGTGTGGTTCTCCTGGTGGTCCCTGAGATCGAGGCTGGCGAGGCTGAAGCCGAACGTCTCGACCTGCCGCGCGAGCGGGTCGACCCGCGCCTCGGCGACGACCTCGCCGCCGTTCGCCCGGAGGCTCGCCCCGATCGTCTCCACGTCCGCGAGGAGTTCGTCGGCGTCCTCGTACCCGCCGGGACGGATGTCCTCGACCCGGTCGAGGCGCTCGCGCATCAGCTTCAGCTTCTGGCGGTACGGCTCGTTTGGGTACCGCTCCTCGGCCTCGCGGGCCACCCCCGGGAGGTGCTCGCGGTCCGCGGCGAGCGAGTCGTGGAGGTCCCCCCCGACGTCGATGCGCTCGCCGTCCTGGCTGAGCGCGCCCGAGAGCCGCTTGAGCTCCTCCCGGTATCGCTCCAGGACGACACGGCGCTGTCTGGCGAGCGTGTTCGTCGTGACCTCCGGCGTCACGAAGGGGTTGCCGTCGCGGTCGCTGCCCGCCCACGACCGGAACTCGAACAGCTTCGGGACGTCGATCGGCTCGTCGAGTTCCGCCTCGACGGCGTCCTCGAGCTCGTCGTACACCTCGCCGACGACGTCGAAGAGGGTGTTCTCCAGGTACCACTGGACGTTGCGGGCCTCGTCCTCCGGTTCGGGGCGGCGCTCGCGGACCTGTGGCGTCTGCCAGAGGCTCGTCACCTCGGCCTCGACCTCGCGCTCGACCTGTTCGCGCTCCTTGTCCGTCAGGAGGCGTTCGTCGAGCGTTTCGAGGTGGTTCGAGATCCACCGGAGCTTCGACTTGACGGTCTTGCGGCGCGCCTCGGTGGGGTGGGCGGTGAACGTCGGCTCGATGAGCACGTCGTCGAGAACCTGCTGGATCGTCCCGGGGTCGGTCTCGGAGAGTTCCGCCACGGCCGTTTCGAGGCCGTCTTCCAGGGACTCCTCCTGTGAGCTCCGGCGGATGGCGCGGACGCGCTCGCGCTCCTCGGCGAGGTTGATCAGCTCGAAGTACATCGTGAAGGCCCGCGCGACGACGCTCTCGAGCTCGGGTGCCAGCCCGTCGAGGATGTCGTGTAGCGGCGCACGCGAGTCGCCGTCCCCCCGGCGGTAGTCGATCGACGCGGTGCGGAGCCGTTCGACCGTCTCGAAGGCGGATTCGGAGGACTGTTCGCCGAGCGTGTCCCCGACCAGTGCGCCGAGTTCGCGGACGTCCTGGCGGATCGTCCGGTTGTGGAGTCGCATTATGTTCCGGAATACGCCCCGGGGTCATAAAACGTGTCGAGTCAGATATCGGTCATGATCGTTCGCACATCCGCCGATCGGACGGCACGGCCGGGGTAGCGGTCAGGTTTCGTACAGCCAGGCCCCGTCGATCCGGTCGTAGTCGACGAGTTCGTCCGCGTCGAAGAACAGCTCGATCTCGCGTTCGTTCGCGCCGGGGTCCTCGTGGTCGGAGCCGTGGATGACGTTCCGGCCGAGATCGAGACCGAGGTCGCCCCGGATCGTGCCGGGGGCGGCCTCGGCTGGGTCGGTCGCGCCCATCATCCGGCGGACCTGCCGGGTGGCGTCCTGGCCTTCCCACACCATCGCCATCACGGGGCCGGAGGTGATGAACTCCACGAGCCCCTCGAAGAAGGGCTTGCCCTCGTGTTCGCCGTAGTGCTCCTCGGCGAGGTCGCGGTCGATCTCGGTGAACGTCGCGGCGACGAGCTTCAGGCCCCGTTCCTCCAGCCGGGAGATCACCTCGCCGACGAGCCCGCGCTGGACGCCGTCGGGCTTGACCATGACGAAGGTGCGCTCGCTCATCCGTCGGCGCCCGTCCATTCGAGGTCGCGGGGCTCCCGGCCCAGGTCAGCGTTGGCCTCGCACTTCGAGGAACAGAAGTGGGTGACGGTGCCGTCGTTCTCGACGTACATCGTGCCCGTCCCGGGCTCGATGTCGGCGTCACAGTAGTCACACGTTCTGGACTGGGGCATCACTGACCTCCGATCTGGTCGGCCTCGCGGGCGGTCTCGCGCAACTGGAGCACGTCGCCCACCCGGACGGGGCCGAGACAGTTTCGCGTGATGATACGTCCCTGGTTCGACCCCTCCTTGATGCGGCACTTGACCTGCATGGCCTCGCCGTGCATACCGGTCTTGCCGACGATCTCGATCACCTCGGCGGGGG
>Ga0207719_100584_pt1 | contig 18399 bp, 16 predicted proteins | sample A23P1SouthBayCA_2_FD_187279 | JGI IMG/M metagenome (GOLD analysis project Ga0207719, IMG submission 187279) | Aerobic enrichment media microbial communities from Eden Landing Ponds, California, USA - A23 P3 (3) (SPAdes) | ecosystem: Environmental > Aquatic > Marine > Unclassified | place... | reverse complement strand
CCAGCGGATTCATATTCGGTTCGCGCTGGTGGACGCGTTCCAGTTCGATCCGTGCACCGAGGCCGCCCTTCGCGACGAGTTCCGAGGACGCGCCGCCGAGACCGGCCGCGCCGAGGTCCCGCGCCGACTGGACGAGGTCGCCGTCGATGAGGTCCTCGTTCGCTTCGATGAGGAGTTTCTCCGAGTAGGGGTCGCCCACCTGCACGGCGGGGCGGTCCTCCGTCTCAGCGTCTTCGGCGAGGTCCTCGCTGGCGAAGGACGCGCCGCCGAGGCCGTCGCGTCCGGTCGCGTTGCCGACGAGCACGAGTTTGTTCCCGGGCTGCTGGGCCTCGGCGGTCACGAGGCGTTCTTCGTCGAGCAGTCCAACGCAAGCGACGTTGACAAGCGGGTTGCCCTCGTAGTCGTCGTGGAACTCCACGCTTCCTGCGACCGTCGGCACGCCGATCGCGTTGCCATAGTCGGAGATGCCCTCGACGACGCCGTCGAGGAGGTAGCGAGTGTGCTCGCGGTCGAAGCCGCCGAAGTAGAGGCTGTCGGCGAGCGCGATCGGATACGCGCCCATCGAGAGCGTGTCGCGGACGATGCCGCCGACGCCCGTCGCCGCGCCGTCGTAGGGATCGACGTACGACGGGTGGTTGTGGCTCTCGATGCCCATCGTGATGTACGTCTCCTCGTCGGCGTCGCCATCGTTGTCGGGCAGACGGACGACGGCAGCGTCGTCCCCGGGACCGACGACGACCTGCTCTCCGTCCGAAGAGAACGCAGAGAGGAGGGGTCGAGACGAGCGATACGCGCAGTGTTCGCTCCAGAGATTCTCGAACAGCGCGGCCTCCGTCTGGGAGGGGTCGCGCCCGAGTTCGGCCGTAACGAGTTCGCGATCAGAGTCCGGCAGGCTCATTCACTTCCCTGTTCAAGTAGGCGCGATTAATGCTTTTCTGTATGCACGGACGTGCATTTCATTGGTGTGAGATAGAAGCTTGGTGACGTACCGCGAGGCGTGGATCGGGTCGCTTTTTTAATCTGGGTTTCTATGCTCACTCGTGCTATCGGTCGAGCTGCACGCGCACTCGTCGCTGTCGTACGACGGCCGCGACCCGGTCGAACTGCTCTTAGCGCAGGCGGAGGCGGTCGGCCTCGACGCGCTCGCAGTGACGGATCACGACGAGATCGACGCGAGCCTGGAAGCCGCAGCGCTGGCGCCGGAGTACGGCCTCGTCGGAATCCCGGCGATGGAGGTGACCTCCGCCGCGGGTCACATCCTCGCGTTCGGTATCGACGAACTCGTGCCGGCGGGGCTCTCCTACGACGAGACGCTCGACCGCATCCACGAACAGGGCGGCGTCGCGGTCGTCCCGCACCCGTTTCAGTCCTCACGGCACGGCGTCGCAGCCCACATCAGCCGGGACCAGCTCGCCGACGCCGACGCCATCGAGGTGTACAACTCCCGGCTGTTCACTGGCTGGGCCAACCGCAAGGCAAAGCGCTTCGCGACCGCTCGCGGACTGCCGATGACCGCCGGCAGCGACGCCCACATCAGCGAGATGGTCGGCCAGGCCGTCACGCAGGTCGGGACGGACGACCGCTCGGTCGAGGGAATCCTCGACGCGATCGTCGCCGGTGAGACGAGCGTCGTCGGCAGTCGGACGCCCTGGCGCATCTCCTTCAGGCAGTTCGGCGGCGGCATCAAGCGCCGAATCAAGCGTACCGTCTCGGACCTGGTGTAGATGGCGTCCGAGGAGACAGCGACGCCCGGCGCGGACGCCCCGCTCGACGGTGCTGATCTCGAAGTGGTTCGTGATGCGACAGAGACACGGGACCCGCTCCCAGGAACGGGGGGCTTCGCGGGCGAGATCGACGGCAATCTCGTCCGTGACGTTCTCGGACGCCGTCCGCTTTTCGTCGACGCCGACGACGCCTCCGCGTGGGCGTTCGACCCGCGCGAACTTCCAGCACCGGTTTCGGTGCCGGCCGGAACGGCCGTTCCAGTCGGGGAACGACCAGACCCCGGCGCCTCCGACCGCCGCTGGACGCTTCCGGACCCCGAGCCGACTGCGGACGACGACGCGGCGCTGGCAGCGGTCCGCGACGCCGTGCTCGCTCGAACGCGGGCACTCGGTGGCGACGACTCCACGGGTGACGTCGCCGTCGCGTTCTCCGGCGGCGTCGACTCCGGCGTCGTCGCTACGGGCGTTCCCGACGCGCCGTGTTACGTCGCCGGCTTCGAGGGCTGCCACGACGTCGCTGCCGCGCGCGCGGCGGCGGCCGAGATGGACCGGGATCTCCGCGTCGTTGAACTCACACACGACGACATCCGCGAGGCCGTCCCCGAACTCGTCGACGTGCTCGGCCGCACGAACCCGATGGATCTCTCGATCGCGCTCCCGCTCTTTCTCGTCGCCGAGCGCGCGGCCGCCGACGGTTTCGCTCGCCTCGCGCTCGGCCAGGGAGCAGACGAACTGTTCGGCGGTTACGCGAAGGTCGAAAAAGCCCCCGAGGACCCGCGCGTCGCGGCCGATACCGTCCGGGGCGCGCGGCACGAACTCCTCGGGACGCTCCCCGATCAGGCCGAGCGCGACGTCCTCGCGGTCCGCGCCGCCGGGATCGACCCCGTCGCGCCGCTGCTCCACGACGACGTCGTCGCGGCTGCGCTCGATCTGCCCGGCCATCTCCTCGTCGACGGCGACCGGCGGAAGGTCGCGCTCCGGGAGGTGGCGCGTGGCGTCGTCCCCGACTCGGTCCGGACGGCGGACAAGAAGGCCGTCCAGTACGGAACGTACGTCTCGCGCGAACTCGACCGGCTGGCCCGCCGGGCGGGCTACAAGCGCCGGATGGACGATCACGTCGAGCGGTACGTCCGGGCGCTCGTGAGCGACGGCCCCGTCACGCCGCCCGAGGCCGACTCGTAACCGGGTCGCGTCGGCGGACCGTTATTCTTCGGCGCGCTCGACGGCCTCGATCGCTTCCAGGGAGAACTGCACCGTGTCGGGGTCGATGTCGCTCTCGCGGAGGTCCTGCTCGTCGTACCAGTCCCAGACCGCCGCGTCGGCCTCGTCGTCGCCGTTCGGGTCGATCTCGCGGGAGTTCACACGCGCGAAGTAGACGTGATCGATGTGCTGGTGGCCGATGGTCCCGTCGTCGTGGACGTTGATGTCGTAGAGCATCTGGTGGCGCGGCCGCGGGAGTTTGCGGCCCGCGGGCGCGTCGACGGCGTCGGTCCCGTCGAGCAACTCGGCGTCGAGTCCCGTCTCCTCGCGGACCTCGCGCAGTCCGGCCTCGTGCGGGAGTTCGTCGCGGTCGACATGGCCGCCGGGCGGGATTCGGATCCCGAGGCGTCCGTGCCGATGCAGCGCGACTGCTCCGCTCTCGACGATGTAGACCGTCGCAGTGAAATGACGCGTCGTCTCCATACTGCTCCGTTCGCGGGCTCACGGGAGTCTCTTACTATCCCGTAGGCGATACGGTTCGCCGCTCGGGTGTGCCGCTTATTGGTCGCCTGTCGGGGCGTCGCCGCGCCCAACGCCGCTCTTCCGTGCGATGGTCTCTAGCTTCTCCCGCGAGAGCCTCGTTTTGACGAAGCCGGGGATTCCGTCGGGGAGCGCCGCGCGGAGTTCCTCGTCGTCCAGTTGAGCGATCGGATCGGCCCCCTCGGGAGCGGTTCCGCCGTCGCCGTCGGCAGACGCTCCGCCTGCGTCGGCCGTCTCGCTCCGACGGGCCGCTTCCGACGTGGACGGCTCTCCGTCCGTGCCTCCGGTGGACTGCCGGCGATTCGTCCGGGCAGCACTCGCGGCGTCGCGCGCTCGTGCGACGGGGTTCGAGGCCGATCCAGTCGGGGCCGATCCGGCGGGTTTGGATCGCCGCACGCTCGCCGATCCGACCCGCGTCCCGCCGTCGGTCACCGACCGTGCGGTGCCCGTGCCGACGTCGGTGTCCATCGTGCCGGTCTGGAGTTCCGAGAGGGCGGCGTCGACCTCGTCGGCGGTCTCCGACTGCGAGCGGATGTTTTCCGTGATGACGTCGACCTCCGCGGCGACTTCGGAGGCGTGCTCTGCGGCCTCGTCGACGACGCGGGCGATGTCGGAACTCGCCTCGGCCTGTTCGTCGGCGGCGCGTGCGACCTCGTCGATGCCGTCGGAGGTCTCTGTGACCGCGTCGACGATCCCATCGAGCGTGTCGACGGAGTCGTCGACGCTCCCGAGCGCCTCGTCGATGCTGTCGCCCACCTCGTCGAGACCGCTGGCGGTGCGGTCGATCCGGGCGGTGACGGTGTCGATCATCTCCTCGACGCGCTCGGCCTGCTCTTTCGACTCGTTGGCGAGCGATTTGACCTCGTCGGCAACGACCGCGAAGCCCGAGCCGGCTTCGCCCGCTCGGGCGGCCTCGATCGAAGCATTCAGCGCGAGTAGGTTCGTCTGATCGGCGATGTCGTTTATCACTTCGACGATCTCGTCGATCTCGTCGACGGCGTCGACCAGTTCGTCGACTTCGTCTGTGATCTCTTCGCGTTCCTCGTCGAGCGCCTGCATCTCGGACTCCGCCTCCGCCGCGGCGTCGAGTCCGTCCGTCGCGAGCGACTCCGCCTGCTCACTCCGCGAGGAGACCTGTTCGGCCGTCGAAGCGATCTCCTCGATCGTCGCCGACAGCGTCGACACCTTGCCGGCGATGTCCTCGCTGTGCTCGGATTGTTCCTTGGCGAGTGCGTCGATGCGGTCGGCGCTCTCTGCTGCGCCGTTCGCCTCGTCGCGGAGCGTCCCGACCGATTTTCCGACTCGGTCCCGGAGTTCGCGCGAGCGTTCGATCTCTGCGCGCATATCCGCGGAGTACGAGTGCAGGTACGTGTCGTTGACCACCTGCATATCGAGGTTGAGGATCCGCGTCGCCGCCATCGCGTCGCGGAAGCCATCTTCGATCGCGTCGCCGACTGCGTCAGCGTTCTCGGCGGCGTGTTCGGTCGCGGCGTCGACTGTCGCCTCTTGAATCGTCTCGAAAAACGCTGTCAGCAGATTCCCGAACATCCCGCCGAAGTAGTGCAGCGGCATATCGAGTCGGTTGTGGAGCTGTCCGATCCGGGTTCGGTGGGTGAAGTACTGGGTGTCGTACTGGCCGCCGGTGACCATCCGGAGATAGCCTTCGACGATCGCCCGGATGTCAGCGTCAGACCGCGGCGAGCGCTCGATGATCTCCGTCGTCCGATTGTGGGCGTAGATCGGATCGACGAACGAGTCCACGAGCCGATCCATATTCGCTTCGACGGCGCCTTCCAACTCCGAGACGCGGCGTTCGTCCTCCTCGGAGAAGTCGACGAACTCCTTCCGCCAGGCCACTTCGTCCGGCGTCAGTCCGATCTCCGCGGCGACCTGCTCCGCAGACGTAGTGGTGCCGATCGACGGGCCGTCGACAAGTGAATCCATACGCCTCCCAGCGCCCGGCACCTAATAATGGTATTACCCCGGAAATCACGCGTGATAACCGGGCTAGCGGCCGTTCAAAGGTCTGTTGGCCGCGGCGGATTCGGTTCCCAGCGACGCGCCAGAGCGCACCGAAACCCTTACTCCCAGGCCACGGTTCCTCACGGATATGAGCGAGACGCCCGTCGACGCCGAGGAGGTCAAACACGTCGCAGAGCTAGCGCGTGTCGATCTCGACGACGACGAAGTCGACGCGTTCACGACGCAGTTCGCGGAGATCCTCGAGTACTTCGAGGCCCTCGACGAGGTGCCCGAAGTCGAGAGCGAAGCCGACCTCGTGAACGTGATGCGACCCGACGAGGTCGAAGCGAGCCTCGACCAAGAGGAGGCACTGCAGAACGCTGCAGAGACCGAAGACGGCTTCTTCAAAGGCCCACGGGTGTCATAATGAGTCAGAACGCGTTCATCACCGAGGAGACGATCGAGGGGGCCGACGACGGCCCGCTCGCGGACGTTACCGTCGCCGTCAAGGACAACATCAGCACTGAAGGCGTCCGCACGACGTGCGGGTCGGCGATGCTCGAATCGTACGTCCCGCCCTACGACGCGACCGTCGTCGAGCGCCTGAAAGACGCGGGCGCCACCATCGTCGGCAAGGCCAATATGGACGAGTTCGGGATGGGCGGCACCACCGAGACGTCGGCCTACGGCGCGGTGAAGAACCCCGTCGACGAAGGTCACGTCCCCGGCGGTTCGTCCGGCGGCTCGGCAGCCGCTGTCGCGGCCGGCGACGCGGACCTCGCGCTCGGCTCCGATACGGGTGGCTCCGTCCGCAACCCCGCCGCGTTCTGCGGCGTCGTCGGCATCAAGCCCACTTACGGCCTCGTCTCCCGGTACGGCCTCGTCGCCTACGCGAACTCCCTCGAACAGATCGGCCCGATCGGCACGAGCGTCGCGGAGACCGCCGCGCTCTTAGACGTCATCTCCGGCCCGGATCCGAGAGACTCGACGACCCGGTTCGACCTCGACGAGGACGGAAACGGCACGGACGAGACCGACCACCCCGCGGCCGACTCGAACTACGCCGGTGCCGCCGACGGCGACGTCGACGGGATGACCATCGGCGTCATCACGGACCTCCTCGCGGGCGCGGACGACCGCGTCGTCGAGGCGTTCGAGACGTCCCTCGACGACCTCCGCGCGCAGGGTGCAGAGACGGTCGAGGTCTCGCTGGACTCGCTCGAACACGCGGTGCAGGCGTACTACGTCATCGCGATGTCCGAAGCGTCCTCGAACCTCGCGCGCTTCGACGGCGTCAGATACGGCCAGTCCGGGGGGTACGAGGGCAACTGGAACGACGCCTTCGCCCGCGCCCGCGAGGAGGGCTTCGGCGAGGAGGTCAAGCGACGCATCCTGCTCGGCACCTACGCGCTGTCGGCAGGCTACCACGACAAGTACTACAAGAAGGCCCAGGACGCCCGCGCGTGGGTGAAGCGCGACTTCGACGACGCGCTCGATCAGGCGGACGTGCTGGCGACGCCGACGATGCCCGTGCTGCCGCCCGAACTCGGCGAGAGCCTGGACGACCCGCTTCAACTGTATCTGATGGACGCGAACACCGTCCCGGTCAATCTCGCGAACCTCCCCGCCATCTCCGTGCCCGCGGGCGAGGCCGACGGTCTCCCGGTCGGTCTGCAACTCATCGGGCCGAAGTTCGGCGAGGAGTCGATCGTCCGCGCCGCGTCGGCCGTCGAAGAATAAGCGGTCGTTCTGTTCTCTCGGCCCTTCCGCCCCTCAGCGCTGCCAGTACTCCGGCGTGAGTAGTACCAGGACCGGGAAGATCTCCAGGCGGCCGATCCACATCAGGAAGACGACGAACAGTTTGCTCGGGTCCGACAGCGATAGGTAGCCGCCCATCGGGCCGAACGAACCGAACGCGGGGCCGACGTTCCCGATCGCGGTCGCGGCTGTCGCGATCATCTCTAAGACGGTGACGTCCAGACCGACGCGAAGGGCGTCGACGAAGAGGACAACGGCGGCCGCGACGAACAGCGCGAGGTACAGCAGCGTGAACATATAGATGCCGCGGAGCGCCCGCTCGTCGATCGGGTTGCCGCCGAGCCGGATCGGCCGCACCGCTTCGGGATGCGCCGTCGTGAACAGCTCTCGGCGCAGCGATTTGAGAATCACGTACCACCGGACGATCTTCACTGCCCCGCCGGTCGAGCCGGCGGAGCCGCCGACGAACATCGCAAAGAGCAACACGCCCTGTGCGGCCGGCCCCCACGCGTTGAAGTCCATACTGGCGTATCCGGTCGTCGTGACGATCGCGGCCGCCTGGAACGCGGCGTGGCGGAGCGCGGGCTCTATCTGGCCGGTGATCTGCCCGCTGACGGTGTCGAGATACGCGGCGTCGAACGTCCCGCCCTCGGGGGCGACCTGTGCGAATCCGCCAGTGAAGAGGATACCGCCGATGATAGCTGTGAGAACGGCGAGCACCCCGATGTAGAACTTAAATTCGGAGTCGCGAACGAGCTGTCGCGGGTCGCCGGTGAGCACGTGCCAGAACAGCGCGAAGTTCGTCCCGGCGGCGACCATAAACGGAATGATGATCCACTGTGCGGCCGCGCTGAACGCCTCGATGCTCCGCGCCTCGGGGGAGAACCCGCCGGTCGGCATCGTCGTCAGCGCGTGCGCGACGGCGTTGTACAGCGTCATCGCGGGATCGACACCCGTGACCGACAGCGAGTAGAGCAGGATTGCCTGCAGGACGGTAATTCCGAGGTATGCGCCCCACAGCGCACGCGCGGTTTCCGCGATGCGCGGCGTGAGCTTCTCGATTCCGGGGCCGGGCGCCTCGGCGTCCATCAACTGTGCGCCCCCGACCGAGAGTTCCGGGAGGATTGCGACCGCGAGGACGACGATCCCCATCCCGCCGAGCCACTGGGTGAGCTGTCGCCACAGCATAATCGACCGCGTGTGCGACTCGAAGGAGATGTCGCCGAGAACGGTCGCCCCGGTCGTCGTGAAGCCGCTCATCGCCTCGAAGAGCGCGTTCGCCGGGTGCGCGAGCGTCGATTCGGGGTGGACAGGAGCGACCAGCGGCGGGAGGCCGTGCGCTTCGATCAGGTACGGAACGGTCCCGACGAGGGCGACGGCGAGCCACGTCGCCGCGACCATCAGAAAGCCCTCGCGCGTCCGGAGGTCCGGGTCGGGATCGAGGCGTTCGAGCCCGACGCCGACGGTGACCGTGAGGAGGATCGTCGCGAGGAAGGGCGCGACCGTCTCCCCGTAGTAGAGGGCGACGACGAGCGGGAAACAGAGCGGGACCGCGAGGTACTTCAGCACGGATCCGACGAGGCTGAAACTGGCGCGGGCGTCGACTCGAAAGTTCATCGGGGCTGTGGCCGCTGGCTCTCGCCCGCGGGTGGAAGATGTTTCGGTCCGGTGATCGAAGCGGCTGCTCGGGCGCTCATAGCAGCGGGGCCACGTCGTCGACGACGTCGATGTCCGCGAAGACGACGACGTGATCGCCGACCTGTGGGACGGTGTCGCCCCGCGGCGCGATGAACTCCCGCTCGCGTGTGATCGCGCCGATCACCACACCGTTCGGAAGGTCCCGTGCGGACTCCTCGATCGGGCGTCCCGCGAGGATGCTCTCGTCGTCGACTTCGATTTCGAGTACTTCGGCCTTGTCGGACTCGATGAGCGCGACGTTCTCGGCGTCGCCTTCACGGGTGAACCGCGATATCTCCTCCGCGACGACTCCCCGCGGACTCACGCCCACGTCGACGCCGACGGTCTCGAAGAGGTCGACGTACTCGCTGGTGTCGATGATGGCGATGGTCCGCTCGACGCCCATCCGCGCCGCCAGCAGCGACACGAGGAGGTTCTTCTCGTCGGAGTCGAGCGTCGAGACGACCACGTCCGCGTCGCCGACGTGCTCGCGTTCGAGGAACTCGATGTCGGTCGCGTCGGACTCCATCACGACCGTGTTCGGGAGTCGCTCGGCGAGGTTGCGCGCGCGATCGCCGTCCTGCTCGACGAGTCGCGGCTTGAATCCGCGGTCTTCGAGCAGGCGCGCGACGTGATAGCCGATCTCAGAGCCGCCGACGATGACGACCTCCTCTGCGGTGCCGGGCGATTCGTCGGGTTCGACCGAGCGGGCGAACTGCTGGACGCTCTCTGGCGAGCCGATGACGATGACGCGGTCGTCGGCGTTGATGACCGTCTCGCCGCGAGCGATCTCCACGCAGCCGTTTCTAAGTATGGCCACGAACGTCAGCGAGTCGAAACGGTCCGCCTCCGCGACGGTCTGATTCGCCACCGGGCTGTCGGCGTCGACCTCGAACTCGGCCATCTGCACCTGACCGCCGGCGAAGGGGTCGACGTCGCGTGCGGCCGGCAGGCCGATCATTCGGACGATCGACTCCGCGGCCAGGAGGTTCGTACAGACCATGAAGTCGACGCCGAAAGCCCGCGCCGAGCGCTCCCAGGTCCGGAGGTACTCGGTGTTTTTCACCCGCGCGATCGTGAAGGCGTCCGAGATGGCTTTCACGGTCGAGCAGACGACGATGTTCGTCTCGTCGTCGTCCGTCGAGGCGATCACCATATCGGTCTCCTCGATGCCGGCCTCTTCGAGCGTCGCCACCGACGTGCCGTCGCCGGTCACGCCGAGCACGTCGAACGAGTAGTTCAGTTCCTCGGTCCGCTCGCTGTCGCAGTCGACGACGATCACCTCGTGGGTGTCTGCGAGGTCGGCCGCGATGCTCGATCCGACCTGTCCCGCCCCGACGATGACTACGCGCACTGACGACCACCCGGATTCATCTTTCGGATGTGCCTGGCGAAGGCGTATCGCTCTTTCGGCATCGCTCTATCTCCGCGACTACGTCCCGCCCCTGACGTCGGCCCGCTCCCCACGGACGGTGCTTCTTAGCCGGCGTCCGATTTCGACCGCCGTTCGACGGTCAACTCGACCGGTCGCGCCGACCCTTCGAGGTCGGCGACGACGCGCTCGACGAGCCGCTCGGCCTCGCTCGTGATCGCGGGCTTGATCTTCTCGACGACCCAGCCAAGCGAGACGAACCGCGGGAGGTCGATCCCGCCCTCGTTCGCCGAGGACGGATCGTACGCCACCTCGAACGAGACGCGCGAGGCGGCTTCGGCGTCGTCGGGGGCGTCTTCCGGCAGTTCGTCGAGCGCTTCGATCCGCCAGCGGCCGCTGGCGTCGAGATTCTTCACGATCCGCCACTCGATTCGCTCTGGGGGCTCGACCTCCGTTACCTCCGATTCGACGGTATATGTGAGCTTCCACCACGCGAAGCGCATCGCATAGCGCGTCCCTGCGCCGCCGTCACCGCGTCGCCTGGCGACGTTCCGTAGGTGTTTCGAGTAGTCCGCATAGCGAGGGAAATCGACGAGAAATTCGTAGGTCTCCTCGGGCGGGAGATACACGACGGTGCTGACGACGAGTTCGTCCACGCGGACTCGTTGGGCGGCGGCACAGAAAGCGTTGTGGGCAGCACCGTGTACCGACACCGGATATCGCCCTGTGAGACGCTATCGTACCCGATCTCGGGTGTCGACCACAACGTACTTGTCTCGGAGAAGTCATATCCGACACGATGGTCGGTTCGACCCTCCGGGACATCAGCCGGCACGTCGACTGCCTCGCGGCGCGGGACGGCCCCTACGCCGTCGTCTGCGGGCGGACGGGCTGTGAGCCACACCCCGTCTCGGGGCTGCGTTTCGACGACAGAGACACGGCCGCGGAGGCGGCCGAGGCCGCCGCAGAGTACCGCGCGACGCTTCGTCAGTACGACCCACAGGTCCCCTTCTACGAGCCACTGGTCCACGACGTCGAGGACGGACCGGCGGGGCTCGCAGCCGCGGGCGACGACGACAGACGACTGCGTTATCTCTCGTTCTGCCACGACGTCGCCGGCGCGATCTTCGAGGCGTTCACCGACGCGGATCTCCGCGAGGTCGAATCCGCGGCGATGGAGACGTATCTCACGCTCGCGGAGGTCGTCAGCGACCGCGACGACTTCTGTCTCACGATGCTGTGGAGTATGACGAGCGAACTCGCCCACCGGACCACTCGGACCGAACACCTGCCCGTCGTCGACGCCGCGGCCGACTCGCTTCGAGGGCCACGCGCCCCGACAGCGATGCGGCCGGACGAGGGAGTCCGTGCGGCCGTCGAACACCTCGAACACGTCGGATTCGTCGGCTCGCAGTCCGTCTCGCCCGCTCGGGGCGACGGTTGGGAGGTGACGCTCGGCGAGTACGCCCTCGCCGAGCGGACCGGGCGTCTCCCGACGCTACCGATCTCGATCGCGCTCGCCCAGCGGCTGCCGGAGACGCCGTTCCGCTTCGCTGCGGCGACCCCGCTCGGTGACCGCCGCTGGCGACTCCGGATCGAACCGGGGGCGGTGCCGGACGGCCTCGTCTCGATCGACGCGACCGACGACCAGCGACTGTACGACACCGACTCGGAGTACTGACGACCAACGCTTGCGTCGCCCGCCCCAACCGTGAGACTCATCGGCTGTGCCAACCTCTCGGCAGATATGTCCGAACACCCTACAGACGCCAGTACTGCGCCGAGCGACAGTGATGCCGGTACTGACTTCTCCGATTCGGTCCCCGATGGCGGTGATTCGAACGCCGCAGACGTCCTCGTCGTCGGCGGGGGCGTCGCCGGGCTAACGGCCGCGACGTTCACCGCCCGCGCGGGACTCGACACCCTCGTCGTCGACGCCGACGAGAGCATCCTGGCGCGGAACGCCCACTTGGAGAATATGCCCGGATTCCCGGCCGGCATCAACTCCCGTCAGTTCCTCGATCTCCTGCGTGAGCAGGCCGACGAGAACGGCGTCCGGCGACAGACGGGGCGCGTCCGCGACGTCGCGCGAGACGGCGACGGATTCGAAGTCGCAGTGGCGGCCGGCGACGACGCAACGTCCGAGGAGCGAACGATCAGCGCCGGCGCCGTCGTCGCCGCGTCGTGGTCCGACGTCTCGTACCTCGACAGCCTCGGCGTCGAGACGCGCGATGCGGGATCGAAGACGTACGTCGAGGTGGACGAGCTTGGGCGGACGAACGTCGAGGGCGTCTACGCTGCGGGTCGGCTGACCGAGAAGTATCACCAGGCAGTCGTCGCCGCGGGCCACGGTGCCGAGGTCGGCCTGACCGTCGTTCACGACTCCGAGACGGCGTACTACAACGACTGGGTGACGCCCGAGGGCTACTTCACCGACCGCGGCCGCGAGGTCCCGCCGGGCTGTGAGGAGATCGACGCCGCCGAGCGCGACCGCCGCGATTCAGCGTCCCGCGAACGAATGCACGAGGCGTTCACCGAGGCGCATCCGGAGCCCCAGCGGACGCACCCGAGCCTCGTCGACGACGAACTGGGCCGACTCGACGAGTAGCCGTTTTGCGCCCGCTCGCGCGGAGGGAGCCAGACCGGGGAGTTTTACCCCGCCGCCGTCGAACCCCCGGGCGATGTTAGACGGCGTCAACGTCGCGCTCGGCGTCTCGGGGAGTATCGCCGCCGTGAAGGTGGTCGAGCTCGCCCACGAGTTGCGACGCCAGGGAGCGAACGTCCGCGGGGTGATGACCGAGAGCGCACAGGGAATCATCCACCCGTGGGCGCTCGAATTCGCGACGGGCAACGACGTGGTGACCGAACTCACCGGGCGCGTCGAACACGTCGAACTCTGCGGTCGCGACGGCTGGGCCGACGTGCTCTTGCTCGCGCCCGCGACGGCGAACACGGTCGGCAAGATCGCGAGTGCGATCGACGATACGCCCGTGACGACCTGCGCGACGACCGCGCTCGGCGCGGATCTGCCGGTCGTGATCGCGCCCGCGATGCACGAACCGATGTACGACCACCCGGGCGTGCTGGACGCCATCGACCGCGTCGAGTCCTGGGGCGTCGACTTCGTCGATCCACGGATTGAGGAAGGGAAAGCGAAGATTGCAACCGAGGACGCCATCGTCACCGCCACCGCGCGCGCGACGACCGAACAGACGCTCGCGGGCCGTCACGTGGTCGTCACCTCGGGCGCGACCGCAGAAGAGATCGACCCCGTCAGGATTCTCACGAACCGCGCGTCGGGCAAGACCGGCCGCGCCGTCGCCCGCGCCTGCTACGTCCGCGGGGCCGACGTCACGCTCGTCCACGACGCCGGCGACGTCCACTACGCGGACACCGTGACCGTCGAATCCGCCGCCGAGATGCGGGATGCGGTCCTCGCCGCGGTCGGTGGAAACGATGCCGACGGCGACGTGCCCGCCGCGGACGTCGTCGTCTCCGCGGCCGCTATCTCCGATTACACAGTCGAAGCCGCCGCCGAGAAACTCCGTTCGGGCGATCACCGCACGCTCGAACTCGAACCGACGCCGAAACTCCTCGATGGGGTGCGCGACGCGTATCCGGATCTCCCGATCGTCGGCTTCAAAGCCGAGACATCCGGTGACGACGAGAAGATGGTCGCAGCCGCTCGCGACATCCTCGAACGGACGGACCTCGCGTTCGTCGTCGCCAACGACGCGTCCGTGATGGGCGACGACGAGACGCGGACGCTGTTCGTCGACGCCGACCAAGTCGACGAGTTCTCGGGATCGAAGACGGCGCTCGGTGGTGCGATCGCGGACCGGATCGCCGCGACCGTCGAGGCCTGACCCGCGGCGCGCAGACCGGTCTGCCGCCCTCAGTCCTCGCCGCTGCTGTCTGACCCGAACGGGCTGTAGGGGTTGGTGTACTCGTTGCGGATGATCTCCTCTTCGACGATCTCGAAGCCGAGCGAGCTGAGCTCCCGGCCGATCCGGCTCAGGTCGTCGCTGTCACGGCCGACGGCAGTGATGTGGACGTTCTCCTCGCCGGTCATAATCTCTCTGACGGAGATTACGCCCTCGACGTCGAGCGCTTGCTCGGCCAACCGCTCACGCTCGGGGATCGGGGCCGTACAGAAGATGATCGTGTAGAGCTGATAGCCCATCTGCTCGTAGTCGACGTCGACGTGCGTCCCGCGGATGATCCCCTCCGATTCGAGCTTTCCGATCCGGTTTCTGACCGTGCTCGCGGAGACGCCCTTCGCCTCGGCGATGTCGCTGCTGGATGTGTGTCTGGCGTCTTTCTGGAGCGCATAGACGATGTAGCGGTCGAGATCGTCAAGATCGACTGCGGCCATACTCTGTGTGCAAATCGAATCATAGATAGGTGTTGTGCTTGTGGCGATAGCGTCAGTGGGGGAGCTATAGGGAGTATCGTACCTGTTCGGAGATTCTCGCTGTACCGTCCGGCGAGATATCTATGGAGACTTACGATATTCCCTATCAGAACACCCAGCGTTCGAGCATCTGAGCGATCCGCCCGCGGCGCTGTGCGTCCTCCGGGTGGACGACGAGCACGGGACGGTTCGCCGTCGCGAGATACGACGCGATCCCGTCGTTACCGCGTTCCGCAGCGCTAACGACGAGGAGGTCCGGAGCGGTCGGCTCCGACTCCGGGTGCGTCGCCGTCCCGCCGTCGGTGAACGGTGCGTGGCTCGAAACCGGGGCCGAACACAACTCGGCTACGTCGCCGTGATAGTCTCGGAGCGTTCGCTTCGCGACGACGGACTCGTCCTCGCGATCCACGTACCTGAACGCGATCGATCCAGCGGCCGACGTGGCGATCGCGTCCGCGATGGCGACTTTCGCCGGGTCGTACGGGCCTTCGTCTGAGAGTACGCCGACGACGCCCACGTCGTCGAGTGCTCCGGGCTCGGCGTGCAAGAGTGCGACGTCACAGGGTGCGTGCCGCCGAACCCAGTCGACGTCGGAGCCGAACAGCCGTCCGCGGAGCCCTGCGGGCGTCGCCGTCTCCTCGGTGAGGAGGAGATCGACCGACTCGTGGGCGGCGTAGTTGACGGCGGCGTGGCGCACGTCGTGACAGACGATCGTCCCGCTTTTCACGGGCACGTCGAACTCGCAGTCGAGTTCGCTCGTCTGCTCGTCGAAGCGAACGTCTGCGGGGGTTTCCGTCTCGGAGGCGTACGTCAGCGGGACCTGATCTGGGACCTGCTCGAATCGCACGACGGCGACCTCTCCATTGTGTGGGCGAGCGAGGTCGGACGCGATGCGAACGAACGACCGCTCTTCGTCCTTCGAGACCTCGTGATCGAGGGCGACGAGCACGCGGTAGCCGCTGGCCCACTCGTCGAGCGCCTGCTGCGTCCGATCGACGGCGCTGCGGCCGACCTGCCGGCGAACGGCGTCGACGGCAACGCCTTCGCGGTCGACGCGGCGGCGCCCGTAGAGGAGGAACCAGGCGACGCCGACGGCGATCAGCGCGACTGCGCCGACGAACGGAACCAGTCCCATCTGCGTCAACAACACGAGGCCGCTGAGGACGCCGACGATCTGGACCCACGGATACAGCGGTGCGGTGAACGCCGGATCGTACTCGGCGTTGCCCTCGCGGAACGCGACGAGCGCGACGTTGATCAGGACGAAGATGAGGATCTGGAAGGCGCTCGCGAGCTTTGCGATCTCTAAGAGTGGGACGAACGCGATCAGCACTAGCAGCACGACACCTGTGAGCGTGATCGAGTTCGAGGGCGTCCCGAAGCGCTCGCTCACGGACGCCATCGAGTCGGGGACGAGATCGTCGCGCGCCATCGCGAAGGGGTACCGCGACGAGGAGAGGATCCCGGCGTTCGCCGTACTCACGAGTGCAAGGACCGCGGCGAGGACCACGGCGACCACTCCGGGGGTTCCGAGCGTCGCCCCGGCGGCGACGGCCATCGGGGTCGCGCTCTCGGCGATCGTCGTCGGCTCCGTCACCCCGACCATCACCGCGACGATCAGCACGTAGAGGACCGTCGTGAACGCGAGCGACCCGAGGATCCCGAGCGGGATGTTCCGGTCGGGGTCGGCGATCTCCTCGGCGACGCTCGCGACTTTCGTGACGCCCGCGTACGAGACGAACACCAGTCCGGTCGCCGCCAGCAGGCCGCCCGCGCCGTCGCTGAAGAACGGCGCGTAGTTTGGTTGGCGGATCGACGGGCCGCCCCCGACGACGAACCACACGAGCGCAGCGAGCATCACGACCACGATGACGACCTGCAGTCGCCCGGTCTGTTTCGCCCCGAGGACGTTCACGACGACGAGGAGCGCCGCCAGCGCGAGCGCGACCTGTGTCGTGGCGCCGGGCGACACGTCGAACAGCAACAGGAGGTAGGGAACGCCGCCGACGAGCGCGAGCGCGCCCTTGAACGACAGCGCGAACCACGTTCCGATACCGGCGACAGTGCCCAAAAGTGGCCCCATCCCGCGTTCGATGAACAGGTAGGTGCCGCCCGCCTCCGGCATCGCCGTCGCCATCTCGGCTTTCGCGAGGGCGGCCGGGACCACGAGCACGCCCGCGACGAGGTACGCGAGGATGACGGCCGGGCCAGCAATCTCGACCGCGAGGGCCGGGAGGATGAAGATGCCGCTGCCGACCATCGCGCCGATGCTGATGGCGAGCACCGCCGGGAGTCCGAGGTCGCGTTCGAGCGTCTTCGGCACGTCACCTCACCATCCGGTCGGTCGATCGGTCGGAACCCTCGGCGACGGCGCCCCGCGTCGGACTGTCCCCGATCGAATCGGCGTTCTCCTTCGCGGTCGTGAGCGCCGAAACCCGGACGTCGAGCGCGGCCGCAGTGGTCTCGGCGACGCAGATGGTGTCGACGTCCAGTTCGTCGAACGCGTCGCGGTTTCGTGGGTCGTTGACGAGAACGACGAGGTCGATATCGGCGTCACGCAGCCGTAACCGCTGGGCCAACAGGAGGTTCATCCCGTCGTTGTCACCTGTGAGGATCACGATCTCCGCGTCGCGAGCCGTTTCGACGGCCGTAGAATCGGTGTCTGTCACTGGTGCGTGGGTCGCGGTCACTCCGTTCGACCTCGCGGTCTCGACGGCCGTTTCGCTTCCATCGACGAATCCGACGTCGCCCGTTGCTGGATGGTCTGTGAGGTCCTCTGCAAGACGACGACCGATCTGGCCGCCACCGAGGACGAGTATGTGTGTATCTGTCATCGTGAAGTGTCACGGGACGGCTTCGTGGGAGTCACGCGAATAAATGTAGAGGACAGAACGTCATAAATTCTTTCTTAAATTGCTGAATTGTCCTAGAAGTATGGCATTATTAAACAAACAGTCCTCTGCTGCGGCGTGGATGGGAGTACTGCTGCTCTCTGCCTTTGGCATCACGAGACGCGATCTGTCCCCGCAGCAACTCGGCGCTGGCACAGTCGAGGCCGAAAAACGAGCGGGGTGTAGAGAGTTTCCAGAAACCTGACGAGTGTCGGTCTACAGCAACCCGACGAGTGTCGCCGCCAACACGACGATGACGAGGAGCACGCTAGTGGCGATGCTCGCTCTGAGGCTTCCCTCTTTCAACGAACTCCCCTCGCGGCCGACGACCGCGGTCGCCGGTCCGCGAATCGCACCGTAGGGGTCGGAAGCGGCGTCGAGCGCCGCGTTGGCCGTCGCGACGACAGCGCGGTCGACGGTAGCGAACAGGTCGGTGACGCCGCGGACGAGGCCGCGCATCCCGTAGAACGTGGCCGGTTCGATGACGGCGTCGACGTCGATGCCGCTTCCGATCTTCGAGAGCGGTTTCTTGAGCACGGCGAAGCCGACGACACCGAGGAACGCCAGCAGGAAGCCCTCACCGAGGTGGCTCAGTGTGAAGGGGTGGGCGTCGGCGGTGCTGCCGGGCAGCAGCGCGAACAGCGCGTCCGGGTAGAGCCCGAGCACCACACAGAGCGCCGCGACGCCGAGCATCGCGATCCGCTGGCCGGTGACCGAGCGACGGACGTTCCACGTCCCGCTGTGCTCTTTCAGGAACGCGTAGTAGCCGAACTTGATGAACGACATAAACGTCCCGACGCCCGCGAGAAGCAGGATGTAGAAGATACCGTCGAGGTGCTCTTTGTGCGCGGCCGCGGTGAT
>Ga0207719_100582_pt1 | contig 18454 bp, 16 predicted proteins | sample A23P1SouthBayCA_2_FD_187279 | JGI IMG/M metagenome (GOLD analysis project Ga0207719, IMG submission 187279) | Aerobic enrichment media microbial communities from Eden Landing Ponds, California, USA - A23 P3 (3) (SPAdes) | ecosystem: Environmental > Aquatic > Marine > Unclassified | place... | reverse complement strand
GAGGTCACCCCCGAGGGCGAGGTCGTCTGGGAGGTGTACGCCCCCTTCCAGCCCTACGACGCCGAGCGCGTCGGCACCGGCGACGAGTCCACCGGCCCCACGATGGCCCAATTGAACGCGACGGGGACCCACGAGATGACCGGCAGCCAGGGCGTCAACGACACCCGGGCGGCCGTCTGCTACGACTACCTGACCTCGTCCGACCGGGACGCACAGCTGCTCCCCGAGGACGCCACGTTCCGGGAAAACACGCCCAACGCCGACGGCGCTGGGCCGTTCGCCGGGGACGAATCGAGCGCCGTTGAGCCGACGGATCCCGGCGACGGGAGCGTAGCCACCGACCCATCCGACGGCGGCGACTCCGCCGGCGAAGGGACCGAAACCCCCTCCGCCGACCTGCCGCTGTGGGTCCCGGTCGTGGCGCTCCTGGTCGTGGTCGGTCGCGCACTGCTCGCCCAGGAGTGATCGGGTTCCGGGATCGACACCCGTCGTGGTGTTGACCCGACGGGCAGCCACTGTGGCGTCGCCCGCCCCGGTTTCGAAATCCTTTTTCACTCCGTTCCCATCGGGTCGTATGCGAGCCGCCTTAGCTCAGACTGGGAGAGCACTCGACTGAAGATCGAGCTGTCCCCGGTTCAAATCCGGGAGGTGGCATTAGACTCACAGTTCAAATGCCCGCGGTGCGGCGCGGGCGATTTTCCAGCGTTTCTTGGAACCGATTTACTGACTGCGAGTTGCGACTGTGGTAAGACGTCGCTCCACACAGGTGGTACTGCGCAGAGAATCTCGAATATGTGCTCACGTACGTGCCTGTGTACATTCCCAGGTACACGAGTGGCCACCCGACTTCTGATGGCGCTCAGAACTCACCAAAATACGGACCTACTCACTCACCGTGGCAGTGGAATCAAGTCCGACGGGTCGTCCCTGCTCCCACTCGACAGCGAGGACCGCGTCTCGAAGCGAGTTGAGTCTGCGCTCGACGACATCCAGCGGATGTGACTCGATGAACTGCGCTGGTTCGTGCGCGACGGGCGTCGTGCCGTCGTTGGCTTGCAGATGAACTGGCCCGAGGTCGTCGTGCGTGTCGTCCTGATGCCAGCCGACCAGCAAACTTCGCTCTGGCTCGATCCAGTTGAACCAATAGTACTCCTGCGGCTCCCCAGTCTGCAGTTGAAACCCGATCTCGACCCGCGCGGCTGTCACCGGGTACTCGTCGTCATCAAGGAACTGTCGTGGGTCTACTTCAGCGACAACCCGGTACGGGCCAGCTTCACGCGGCTCAGCACGTCGCCGCCGAACGGTCTCGAACTCACCGCTGAGTCGATTCTGGATGCGGTCGTGGAGCCGCTTGCTCTGCAAGTTCGCCCGGTTAGCGAGGAAGACGACCATTAGGCGAGTGTCGAGAGAGAGTCAGTCCGCGGTGACGAGAGTTCCACGACGTCATCGTACAGCTGGAGGGCGTGCTTCACGAGCCCAAGCTCCGTGTTGATCGCCTCCCACGTGGCGATCACGTTGCGACGCTCACGAAGCTCCGCAGCCGAGAACTCCTCGTCCGCGAGTTGCTCCCGGAACTCATCTAGCGAACTGACCCCGTACTCGGCAGCCAACGCTTCCTGGTCCTCTTTCAACTCTGTGAGCTGGCTCTCCAATTCGTCACGCGAGTGAACTTCGATCAGGTCAGTCACTTCGTCAAAGAGCATCCGCACGGGATTCAGGTCGTAGGCTTTCGTTCCGTCGACGGTCGTTTCCGTGACCCAGTCGTCGCTCTGCAGTCGCTGGAGTTCATCGTCAGCTGTCGCGCGCGAAACGTCTGCTCGCTCTGCGATCTCCTGCACCGATGTTGGCTCGTCCAACAGCTCCACGACGTGCCGGACACGCTCACGCCCGCTCATACTATCCGTCCACGATTCCGAATCCGGTTCGGCCATTGTAGCGCCTCTTGTACTGCACCACTCAAATAATTTGCCCAATCTCAAATATTCAAACGGCTGCGGCGATAGCAGGGGTGGCATCAACTGGAGAGGGACGAGAAGCGAGGTGGTGGTTCACACACTGCCCAGTGACGATCGACAGTCGACAGCCGCGATACGCCACCAGTGTTCGAGTCGGATCACGAATCGGATCACCTCCGGCCGGGGACAACAGTTATGCGTGATCGGGCAGCGTATGTGAATTGTAGCCAATGGGTGGGGGAGAAGGATCACGCCGCGTCCGCCTGGAAGTGATCGAGGGCGACGACGTCGAGAGCCTGGTAATCGGCTTCCGACAGGCCGGCGAGCTACACGAACTCGCGGAGGCCGCGCCGCCCGCGGTAGTGACGCTCGAACGTCCCGCCGTGTGGATGACCGAGGAGTCCGATCGAGTTCCCCGCGACGGGTGTCCGTAACCGTCCACGCACGTCTTCCGCACGTGACTGCGGCGTTCATCCCGGCTTGTATACGGTCAGTCCCTGCCGTGCCGGGTGAGACAGTTCGAGAGCCCGATCAACTCGACGGGTTCCGAATTATCGGGCGAGTACACCACCATCTGTCCCGTCTCCATGTAGGGCACCTTGTCCTCCAGGTGGGGCGGGATGTTCACGGCGGAGATGGCGTCCTCGTCGCCGAGGTTGAGCACGACCGTCGTGTTGATCTGCTTGAACACCGAGTCGGCGACGTCCTGGGGGTCCTGGGTAATGAGGAACAGACCCAGGCGTTCCTTGCGGCCCTGCTTTGCGGCCTCGGTGAATTTGCCGATCACCTTCCGGGCCTGGACGCTGTCGGCCTCCGCGAGGAAGTTGTGGGCCTCGTCCATCCCGACCACGAGAGGGGTCTCCTTGATCCGGTCGAAGTCGGGGTCGTTCGACAGCTTCGCGTCCACGAGCAGGCTCGCGACCGCGAGCACGGCCGTCTCGGCGGCCCGGGAGTTCGTGATGTGGTACGTGGGGACGACCGAGAGCCCACCGGGGCGCACGAACTCCGAAACGAGGTCCGTGATCGGGCGTGCGTCGCCGTCGAACACCGCCGAGAAGGGGCCACCGAACACGCGGCGCTTGACGGCGTCGAAGGTGGCCTCGTGGACCCGGCCGGACTCGTCGAGTTCCTCCCGGAGCGCCGGGTCGTCGAGGAACGCCCGGAACTCCCGGTACGTGCCGCCGTCCCCACGGGTGTCGAAAAAGCGCCGGATGAGATGGGTGAGGGCGTCGTACTGGTTGTCGTTGAGCCGGCCCCCCGAGACGAGCCACGGCCTGGAGCGGGCCATCGAGAAGGGGATCGTGAATTCGACCTGCTCGGCGCGGTGATGAGAAGCGGAATACGTGGCGTCCCCGACTCGGGGCACGAACGCGATGGTGTCGTCGTGGCCGCCGTGGGCGATCCCCTCGCGCTCGTATCGCCGTTCCGCGGCGGCGTCGATGGCGGGGTTGTCGTCGTGCATCTGCCCGTACTCGTCCTGGGGGTCGAACTGGACGACCGCCGGTCGGCGTTCGGTGCCGTCGTCCATCTCGTAGCGCCGCTCCGCCGCGAGGAACTGCCGGAGGACGTTCTTCGCGGCGTGGGTCTTGCCCGATCCCGTCCCGCCGGCCACGAGGGTGTGTCGGAAGACAAGGGGGTCGCCGGCGTCGTACTCGTCCTTGAGCCGGTAGTCGATCGTCGGGGGTTCCGCGGCGGTCCGGACTTTCTCGCCGCCCACGGAGAGGTGGCCGAGAAAGACGCCGTCGGCGGGGATCTTCAGCCCCGTCTTGATCTCGGCCTTGTCGTCAGCCCGTCGGACGACGGTCTCGGGCGTCGGCACCCGGTCGGTCATCCGGCGTTTCAGCTCCCCGTCGTCGGCGTACAGCACCGCGACGGGCGCTAAGGTGGCGAGGAACTTGTAGTCCTGTTCGTCGATCCCCGAGGAGCGCATCGCGCGGCGGGCGTGTATCTCGGTGGCGTCGTCGGCGTGGAACTCCTGGGCGTACTCCAGGGCGGCGATCCGACAGAACAGGCGCTCGCCGTCGGGGTAGGGAACGAGGAGGTACTCCCCGATGCGGATCTCCCGGCGGTTCTCGACGGTGACGTACGCCCGCAGGCGGGTCTCGTCGCCGGTCTCGTCGATCCGCAACCCCTCGGCGGCCGAGACGACGCCGATCCCCCTGTCGGCCCCCGGCGGGTCGATGTCGAGGCGTTCGAACTCGTCGTCGGTCGTTCCGGGACCGCCGGACGTGCCAGCGTCGCCGGTTACTCCGTCGTCGTCGGGGTCCGCGTCGGACTCGGAGGGTTCGGCGCCGGACGCCGCGTCGTCGGAGTCGTCGTCGCGCTCGAACTCGTCGAAGTCCCCGAGGTCTGCCATACGCGGAAAACAGCCGCCAGCACAATGGTACTTTCGTCGCGTTCGCTCGCGCAGACATGCGAGGGATGGGATTTGAACCCATGGACCCCTGCGGGAGCGGATCTTAAGTCCACCGCCTTTGGCCAGGCTCGGCTACCCTCGCGCATCCGACCCTTCCGGAGACACGCTCAAAAGCGCTTCCCTCCGCACGTCACCACGGTAAAGCGATCGTTTCAGTCTGTCCAGATACTAAACCGGGGGCGTCCGAACCTCCAGGTATGCCCCGCTCACGATCCCGACGAGATTGTCTCCGGATCGGCGGCGTCGCCCTCTGGGCGTCGCTCGCCGGCTGTGTCGGACAGCCCCGAAACGAGGGAACCCCGACGGACGACACCGCGGACACCCCACCCGAGGATACCCGGAAGCCGCCGACGGGGGGGACTGAGGCTCCGGGCGCGCCAGTCGACGACTGGCAGTTCGACCCAACGGACGCCACGGGAACGGCGGGCCCGACACGAACTGCGTTTGCGACGAGCACCCCGGCCGGGGCAGCTCCGGGCTCCATCGGCCTTGCCGCCGGCGGCGCGAAGGGCGTCGACAACTACCGGAACAACATCGAGGAAGGGTACCTCCCGATCCCCACCGACCTCACCTACGAGGGACTGTTCTATGACTACTACTTCGACACCGGCGGCTCCGGGAGCTGTGACTCGCTGTTTTGTCCCGACTACTCGATCGCGATGTCGGAGGATCCGCTCGGCGGGACGACGGAACGGTATCTCACGGTTGGACTCGACTCCGGGCTGTCGAAAGCCGACTTCGAACGAAAGACGCTGAACCTGGTGGTCGTACTCGATATCTCCGGCTCGATGAGTTCCTCGTTCAGCGAGTACTACTACGACCGCTTCGGAAACAAAAAGGAGGTCGAGGGCGATCCCGATCGCCCGAAGATCGACGTCGCGACCGAATCGATCGCCGCGCTCACGACCCATCTCCGGCCGGACGACCGGTTCGGCGTCGTCCTGTTCAACGACAGTTCACACCTCGCGAAACCGATGCGGACGGTCGGCGACACCGACATGGACGCGATCCGCGACCACCTGCGGGAACTCGTCGCCGACGGGGGCACGAACGTCGCCGCGGGCATCCAGGAGGCCACGGAAATGCTCGACCCCTACAGCGACGCCGATCCGACGACTCACGAGACGCGGATGATCACGCTGACCGACGCCATGCCGAACATCGGCGAACGAAGCGCGGGCGGGCTCCGAGAACGCCTGCGGGAAAACGCCGACCGCGGGATCTACAGCACGTTCGTCGGCGTGGGCGTGGATTTCAACACTGAACTGATCGACGCGATCACCGCCATCGAGGGGAGCAACTACTACTCGGTACACTCCGAGTCGGACTTCGAGGAGCGTCTCGACGCCGGGTTCGAGTATATGGTGACGCCGCTCGTGTTCGACCTGTCGCTCGAACTCGACACCGCGGGGTACGACATCGAGCGGGTGTACGGCTCGACCGCCGCCGAGGAGGCGACCGGCGAGATACTGCACGTCAACACGCTGTTCCCCTCGCCCTCGAAAGGTGGGAAGGCCAAAGGTGGGATCGTCCTGGCGAAACTGGTCCGGAACGACGGGACCCGGTCGCTGTCCCTGTCGGCGACCTGGGAGACGCGAGCCGGGGCACGGAAGGCAACCACCGCCGAGATCCAGTTTCCCGACCGGGAACCGGACTACTTCGCGAACACCGGGATCAGGAAGGGCGTCCTCCTGACTCGGTACGCCGACCTGATGAAAAACTGGATGATTTACGAACGCTCCTACGGTGATGGATCGGGAGACCCCCCGCCAGAGGGTGCCGGTATCGACGTCGCACCGCCGGAGGACGAACTCGGCCAGTGGGAGCGTCAGTCGACGGATCTGGTCGTGTCGCCGCGCTACCGGGAGCGGTTCGCCTCGTTCGCCGACCACTTCGCGGCCGAGCTGGAGGCGATCGGCGACGAGACGCTCCAACAGGAACTGGAGATCCTCGAAACCCTCGCGAACTACGACGGCTGAACGGGACGCCCGCAACCGGGACTGGGATTTCTGGCCCCGTGCGACGAACCCGCCCCCGTTACTGTCCGACGGTCACCGGGTCGCCGACCGCGAGAGACCTCGATCGATCCTCCTCGGGCACCGACGCGATCAGCATGAGCGTAAAGTAGTGATCGAACGCCTCGCGGTCGGCGAAATCGGGGAAGGTCGCCTCACGGCGCTCGACGAACCGCTCGCGGAACCTCTCGATCTCCTCGCCCGTGTCCGGATCGCGGGCAGGGACGACACACCGTCCGCAGGGCGTGACGCCCTCGAATTCGATCCCGCCCGCCTCGAAGGGGGGCGCGCCCGCGCCGACGAAGCGGTCCTCCCAGAAGGCGGGGACCCCCCCGATCTCGACGTTGGCGCGCAGGCGCCGCCGGACGCTCTCGGGCGCCAGGGCCTCGAACCACGAGGCGACCTCCTCGATGGTGGCGGTGCTGATCACGGATGGGCCCGCCGATCGACGGTCCACGAACCCGAGATCCGTGTCGCGCTCGATCGTCGTCTCGATCCCGAAGTACGCCGAAAACCAGGCTTCCGCGGCCTCCCGCTCCGCGTCGAGGTCGAACGTCCGGCGCTCGCCGTCACCCGTGACTGTCAGTGCCCGCGACGCAGGGTCGAAGTCGGCGTCGAGTTCGTGAACCCGCGGCGTGCGCTTGCCGTTGATCGGCTCGCCCTCCGGACCGAACAGGGCGTAGGTCCGGTCGCCTTCGAGCGTTCCTCCCGGTGTGATCCGGGCCGCCTCGACGCTCGTCCCGTCGAATGCCTTCACCGGGTAGATCCGGAGGCGTTCGACCGACGCCATCTACTCGCGGTGGATCTCGACTGACTCCAGGAGGACGTCCTCGCGGGGCTTGTCGTTTCCGTCGGTGTCGACGTTTCCGATGGTCTCGACGACGTCCATCCCGTCGATCACTTCGCCGAACACCGCGTGGCGACCGTCGAGGTGGGGCTGGGCGTCCAGCGTGATGAAGAACTGCGAGCCGTTCGTGTCCGGGCCGCGGTTCGCCATCGACACGGTCCCGGCGGCGTCGTGCCGGAGGTCGTCGTGGAACTCGTCGTCGAAGGTGTAGCCGGGGCCGCCCCGGCCGGTCCCGGTGGGGTCGCCGGTCTGGATCATGAAGTCCTCGATGATCCGGTGGAAGAGCACGTCGTCGTACAGCGGGTCGGTCCGGGTATCGTCGGTCTCGGGGTCGGTCCACTCCGTTTCGCCGGTCGCCAGGCCGACGAAGTTCTCGACGGTGTTGGGAACGCGGTCCTCGTACAGCTCGATCTCGATGTCGCCCTCGGAGGTGTGCAGCGTGGCGGTCAGGTCAGCCATACGAGTGGGAAGGGCCGCCCCCGTCAAAAACCCCGTCGGTCCGGTGCAGGCAGGGCGCCGGGCCGGGGCAGGTGGACCGCCCGCCCGGGGCGAGCGCCGCCGCGAGCGGTGGGTTGAACCGGCCCCGTTCCCGAGACACCGACGATGGTCGACGATCCGGCGGACCTGTCGGTCCGGCTGCTGAAACGCGTCCGGCGCGGGGAGCCGATCGACGGCCTCGAATCGACGCTCGCGGGGTACGATCCCGACGCCCTCGCCGCGGGACTCGACACCGACGGCCGCCGGAAAGCGTTCTGGTGTAACGTCTACAACGCCTACGCACAGGTCCTCGTAGAGGAACACCGGGAACTGTACGAGGAGAGCCGGCGCCGGTTTTTCGGGCTGGAGGCGGTCCCGATGGCGGGCCGGGAGCTAAGTCTCGACCGGATCGAGCACCGCCTGCTCAGGCGCTCGGGGTTCGCCTGGTCGCTTGGCTACCTCGCCAGCCCCTTTCCCGGCGAGTTCGAGCGCGCGCTCCGGGTCGAGACGGTCGACCCCCGGATCCACTTCGCGCTCAACTGCGGCGCGCGGAGCTGCCCGCCGATCGCCGCCTACACTCCCGACGGGATCGACGACGAACTCGACCTCGCGACGGCGTCGTACCTCGAAGGGGAGGTGGAGTACGACCCCGACGACGGGTTGCTCGGGCGTGGCGTCGTCCACGTCCCCCGGCTGATGCTGTGGTACCGCGGCGACTTCGGCGGGAAGGCGGGCATCCTCTCGCTGCTCCGGGAGGTCGACCTCCTTCCGGAGGGGGTGCGCCCGCGCCTGAAACACCGCGAGTACGACTGGTCGCTCGCGCCGGGGGCGTTCCGGGAGCCGTTCGACGGGTGAGCCGGGACGGACCGGCGTCAGCCGTCGCTTTTCTGGTCTTTCACCTGGTCGACGATCGTACCGACGTCGACGCGTTTCTCGCCGATCGTCGCGCCGACGAGGGCGCCGATCCCGGCGCCGGTGCTGGCGGCGCTCCGGCTCACGAGCCCCCCGAGCCCGCCGCCGACGGCGGCGCCGATGGCTGCGTACCTGGAACGGCTCAGTGCGCGCTTGAGTCTTGACATGGTATCGGAACAACGGTCCCCGGCGGTAAAACGGCTCCGGCGTCGCGGCGACGTTCCGTTCCCGGTCAGTAGGCTACCCACAGCCACGCGACGGTCCCCGACAGGGCCGCCAGGACCATCGCGGCGACGCTCGGGAACGGCGATCGACGACGCGTGTACCACCACGCGCCCCACGCCACGAGCGGGGCGGCGAGGAGGTTCGCGAGGACGACCGGGTCCGGGAGGAGCCGGCCCCACAGGAGAAGGACCGACGCGAGCCAGACCGCGACGCCGAGGAGATAAAGCGCCCGAAGCCGGGCGGCGGGCCACCGGGTCGCGAGCGTGCGCTTGCCGACGGCGCCGTCGGCCTCGCGGTCGACCCAGGTCGTATCGAGCAGGTTGACGAACACGAGCGCACAGAAGGGGATCGAGACCAGGACGACCGCCGGGGTCACGGTCCCAGCCTGGACCGCGAAGCCGTACGCGGGAAGGGCGATCCCGCCGAGGGCGGCGTTGTCGAGTTCGCCCAGGCCGCGCCACGCGAGCGCGGGGCCGACGGAGTAGGCCCACCCGAAGACGGCGATCCCGAGGAGGAGGTAAAGCGCCGGCGGGGGGTACCCGTGGACGAGACAGACGAGGGCGAAGCCGATCCCCGCGAGAGCGGTCCCGACGGCGGCGCGGAGGGCGATCTCACGGGGGAGGCCGGTCCGCTGGAGCGCGCCGCTACCCCCCGAAAACGGGGTGCGAACGGCGAGGTAGTCCGCGAAGTAGTCGGCGTACTCGTTGGCGTAGTGGACGCTCGCGGCAACGGGGAGGAGCGCGAGGAGTCCCGCGATCGCCTCCGTCGGGTCGAACGCGACGCCCCGGGCGAGCGCGATCGCCGTCCCCATGACGTACACGAGGGCGATGAGCGCGAGCTGGTCGGGTCGGCTCATCCCGGCGAGCGCCCGCCCGAGCCTCCGAACCGAACGGCGCGTCACCGTCTCGAGGCGGTGTAAGCCATCGGGCCGGCGACCATCAGCGCGAGGCCGAAAAACGAGTAGAGGGCGCCGGCGTCGCTGATCGAGGGGACGACGATGAACAGCCCCCCGAACGCGATCAGCGTGAGGGCGGTGAGCTTCGCCGACTTCATCACGATACCTGCGGGCAACGCGAGTAAGAAAAGCAGGAACACGGCGTGTCCGGTGTGGTAGTTCGCCAGGAACTTGTCGATCACCTGGAGGACGAACGCGCTCATTGGCGGATACTCCCCGCGAATCGTCCTTTAACCTTCCGTTCCGGACCGGACGACACCCGGCATCCGCCATCCCCAACCGGGGCTCGCCGTACCGAAGCTTGAATGCCGAAGCGACCGTACGTCCGGACATGACAGTGACCTGTTCGGACTGCGACGTCGAGGGCGTCCAGAGCGACGAGGCGACGTTCAACGTCGTCTACGAGTGTCCGGAGTGTGGGAAACAGATCGCCTGCGCGGTCGCGAAGGAGTAGCTGCCCCGAACGCAACTGAGGTTGTGGTGAACACGGAGGAGTGAAACCGACGGCGGCGTTTCGGCAAACCTATTTGCACCCGGGGACCGAAGACCGGACGATGGGTGACGGCGGCGACCGCGAGGTGCGCGTCCTCCGGAACAAGCGGGAGGCGACGCGGTACCGGGTGCTCGTCGAGGTCGCGGAGCGCCAGCCCGCGGTCAGCCAGCGCGAGATCGCCGAGGCGATCGGCGTCACCTCACAGGCCGTCAGCGACTACCTCCGGGGACTGATCGAGGAGGGTCACGTCCGCAAGCGCGGGCGCGGACGCTACGAGATCACCAAGGAGGGCGTCGACTGGCTCATCGGCCACACGGACGACCTCCGGGAGTTCCTCGATCACGTCACGGAGAACGTGATCGGCGAGGTCGAGGTCGAAACCGCGATCGCGACCGCGGACATCGACGAGGGCCAGCCCGTCTCGCTGTCGATGTGCGACGGCGCCCTGCACGCCCGACCGGGGACGACGGGGAGTGCAACTGCGGTTGCAGTCACGGACGCCGAGAGCGGGGACGCGGTCGGCGTCACCGACTTCGAGGGGATCGTCGAGTACGACCCCGGGACCGTCACCGTCGTTTCGATCCCGCGGATCGACCAGCAGGCGGCGCCACCGGATGCGGACGCCGTCGCGGCGCGCGCCGTGGACCACGACTTGCTCGCGACTGCGGGCACGGAGGCGCTCGTCCTCGCGCGGCGCGCGGACCTCGACCCGGACGCCAGGTTCGGAACGGCGTCCGCCGTGACCGAGGCCGCGACGAAGGGACTGGACGTGCTCCTGCTCGCGGCTGCGCCCGCCATGGGCACACACACGAGCGCCTTGCGCGAGGCCGACGTGAGCTACGAGGTCGTCGAACTGTAGCGCCCGACATCGAGGGCGTTGCTACGTCGCGGCCTCGATGGCGCGCTCCAGGTCCGCGATGATGTCGCCGGGGTCCTCGATCCCCACTGACAGCCGGACGAGTTCGGGCGTGACGCCCGCGGCCGCCTGTTCCTCCTCGGTGAGTTGCTGGTGGGTCGTCGAGGCGGGGTGGATGATCAGCGTCTTCGCGTCGCCGACGTTCGCCAGCAGGCTCGCGAGCTCCGTGCTCTCGACGGTCGTCTGGGCCGCGTCGTACCCGCCTTCGAGGCCGAACGTGATCATGCTCCCGTAGCCACCGTCCAGGTACTCGGAGGCGTTGTCGTGGGTCGGATGCGACTGTAGCCCGGGGTAGTTGACCCACGAGACGGCGTCGTGGTCCTCCAGGTACTCCGCGACGGCCATCGCGTTCTCGCAGTGGCGTTCCATCCGGAGGGGCAGCGTCTCCAGGCCCTGGATGGTCTGCCAGGCGTCGAAGGGCGCCTGCTGGTTACCCAGGTCCCGCAGCCCCCGGGCGATGGCGGCGTAGGTGAACGCGGCGTCGCCGAACGTCTCGGCGAAGTTGACGCCGTGGTAGGCGGGGTTGTCCGTGGCGAGTTCGGGGTACTTCTCGGCGTGGTCGGTCCAGGGGAAGGAGCCCCCGTCGATCACGACGCCGCCGATCGTTGTCCCCGAGCCGTGCATCCACTTGGTCGTCGAGTCCCACACGAGGTCCGCGCCGTGCTCGATCGGCCGGCAGAGCGCCGGCGTCGCGAACGTGTTGTCGACGAACAGCGGGACGTCGTTTTGGTGGGCAATGTCGGCGATGCGCTCGATGTCGGGCACGTCCAGGGCGGGGTTGCCGATCGTCTCGCAGTGGACGTACGCGGTGTCCTCGTCGATGGCCTCCTCGTAGGCCTCGTAGTCCAGGGTGTCGACGAACCGGGTCGTGATGCCCCGGCGCTCGACGGTGTGGGTGAAGTAGGTGTAGGTGCCGCCGTACAGCGAGGAGGCGGTGACGATGTTGTCGCCCGACTCGGCGAGCAGGAACGTCGTCAGGTCCAGGGCGGCCATCCCCGAGGAGGTCGCGGCGGCGCCGACGCCGCCCTCCAGGTTCGCGACCCGCTCCTGGAGCGTCTCGACGGTGGGGTTCATCAGCCGGGAGTAGATGTACCCCGGCTTCTCCAGGGCGAACTGCGAGGCGGCGTCGTCGGCGTCCTCGAAGACGTAGGAGGTCGTCTGGTAGAGCGGCGGTGCGCGCGCGCCCGTCGCCGGGTCGGGCTCCTGGCCGGCGTGGACGGACTGCGTCCGGAATCCGGGGGTGTCGTCGTCTGACATCGCGACGGGGAAACGCGGGGGCGGGTATAATAGCTGTTGAAACCGTCCGTGTCGTCGCTACTGGAAGCGTCCGTGCCGTCGTTCGTCCCCCTCGCGTCGGCGCGCGGCGCGGCCTGGCCGGTCGATCCGGGTTCGTCACCCTTATCCCCGCGTTGTGCCTACGCCCCATTAACTGTTAGTATGATCCTACTCACGGACCATGGACCCGTCGACGGACGGAGGCAGGCATGAAACCGATCGAACGCTTCTTCGAGACCGTCACGGGGTACACGAAGCCGGCGATCGCGGTCATGCTCCTCCTGACCGTCGCCGTCGGCGCCGGGGCGCCACAGGTCGAGCAGTCCTCCTCGCTGGACCAGTTCCAGACCGAATCGGAGGTCGCCGACACCCTCGATTACGTCAACGCGAACTTCACCGTCGGCGACGAGAACACCACGACGGTCCAGGTGATCCTGCGGGGCGAGAACGTCCTCTCGAAGGAGTCGCTGAACGCGAGCCTGCAGTTCCAGCAGGCGCTCCGGGACAACGAGACGATAAACGAAACGCTCGCGAGCGAGAACCCCAGTGTCGGCATCGCGAACACGATCGCGATCACGTCGCTCGTCGAGGCCGAGGCGACGGAAGTCCGCCGGCTGGGCGCGCAGGTCCGGGAGTTGAACGCGACGATCCAGGCCGAACGGGCTGCCCTCGAAGCCAACCGGACCGCCCTGCAGGAACGCAGCGACGACCTCAACGCGACGGTCGGCGTGCTCAACGCGACGCTGACCGACCTCGCCGGGGCCAACCGGACGGCGCCCGTCCGTCCCGCCTTCGAGCGGGCGAACGCGACGGCGCCGGTGAACCTGACGGAGTCCGACTTCGCGACGTTCGAGACCGCCGTCTCGCGGCTCCGGAACGCGACGGCGCCGCCACGCAACGAGACGGCGGCCACGGCGGCGTACGAACTCGGGACGCGTGGCGTCCTCCAAGAGGAGTTCACCGCGCTACAACAACGGGGGGACGCCCTGGAGAACAGGAGTGCCGAACTCCGGGAGAAGGGAGACAGGCTCGAGAACCTCGCCTCGCAGCTCGAAGCCGCGCAGGCCGACGTCGAGGCGGCCCAGTCGGCGAACCTCTCGACCCAGATCGACGAGATCGGGTCGATGAACGCCTCCGAACTCGACGGCGTGATCCGGAGCGTCCTGAGCGTCGACGGCGGGTCAAACCGCGCCTTCGGGTTCATGCCGTCGGAGGAGTACTACGAACCGGGGTCGACCGAGGCCGGGTCGACGACGATCCTGATCACCCAGCGGACCGCCGAGGCGAGCCAGGCTCCGGGAGTCGCCTCCGATCGGATCGTCGAGAGCCAGCTCGCGATGCAGGATCTCGGCCAGGACCACAGCGACGGCGTCGAGTACCTGGTGTTCGGGTCGGGCATCATCTCCGATGAGATCGAGAACTCCCAGAGCGACAGCTTACTGATCGTCGGCCCCCTCGCCCTGATCTTCGTCCTGATCGCGCTGATCGTCGCCTACCGCGACCCCCTCGACATCCTCCTCGGGCTCCTGGGGATCGGGTCCGTGCTCGTCTGGACCTTCGGCTTCATGGGCTGGGCGGACATCGCGTTCAACCAGATCTTCATCGCCGTGCCCGTCCTGTTGATCGGCCTCTCGATCGACTACGCGATCCACATCTTCATGCGTCACCGCGAGGAGCGCGTCGACAGTGACGGGCTCGGGCCGCGGAAGTCCATGGCGGTCGCGCTCGGCGGCGTCGGGATCGCCCTGGTCTGGGTGACCGCGACGACCGTGATCGGATTCCTCTCGAACCTCATCAGCCCGGTGCCGCCGATCCGGGACTTCGGCGTCGTGAGTTCGGTGGGGATCGTCGCGGCCCTCCTCGTCTTCGGCGTGCTCGTGCCCGCCCTGAAGATCGAACTCGACGAGGTCCTGGAGGGGTTCGGCCTGGACCGCGAGAAGCGTGCCTTCGGCACCGGCGGCGGCCGGCTGGGGGAGGCGCTCTCGCTTGGCTCGACCGCCGCTCGCAAGTCGCCACAGGCCGTGATCCTGGTCGTCGTCCTGATCAGCGCCGCCGGGGCATACGGCGGAGCCCAGGTCGACACGAGCTTCGACCAGGAGGACTTCCTCGCGGAGGACCCGCCGGGGTGGATGAAGGAGCTCCCCGAGCCGTTCAAACCGAGCGAGTACACCGCGAAGTCGAACCTGGAGTACGTCAACGAGCGGTTCGTCCGGCAGGACTCCCAGGCACAGATCCTGATACGCGGCTCGGTGACGGCCAACGACACCCTGGTTCGGCTGAACGAGACGCGTGCGGCCGCCGCCGAGAAAACCGTCACCCAGACGCTGTCGAACGGCGAGCCCGACATCCGGGACCCGCTGTCGGTGATGGAGTCCGTCGCGGCCCGAAACGAGACGTTCAACGCGACGTTCCGTGACCCGGACGTGGACACGGACGGCGACGGGATCCCCGAGGAGAACGTCACGGCCGTGTACGACGCGCTGTTCGCGGTCGCGCCCGAGGAGGCGGCCGGCGTGATCTACCGGACCGACGACGGCGAGTACGAGGCGGTCCGGATGGTCGTCTCGGTGAAGGGGGCCGCCGACCAGGGCGCGGTCACGACGGAGATGCGCGACGTCGCCGCCGGGGTTGAGGGCGACGGGCTGACGGCGACCGCCACCGGCAGCGCCATCCTCAACAAGGTCGTCCAGGACGAGCTCCTGCAGACGGTGATCGAGAGCCTGATAATCACGCTGGTGGCCATCTTCGCCTTCCTCATGGTGACCTACCGGATCACCGAGGGTAGCGCGACGCTGGGCGCCGTGACGCTGCTCCCCGTTGCCTTCTCAGTGACCTGGATCCTCGGGACGATGTACCTGCTTGGGATCCCGTTCAACGTGATCACGGGGCTGATCACGAGCCTCACGGTGGGGCTTGGCGTCGCCTACAGCATCCACGTCTCCGAGCGGTACAACCAGGAACTCGAACGCACGGGAGACGTCCGCGAGGCGATGCACACCGCGGTGACGGGCACCGGCGGCGCGCTGCTGGGTAGCGCCGCGACCACCGTCGGGGGCTTCGGGGTGCTGGCCTTCGCCATCCTCCCGCCCCTCCAGCAGTTCGGCATCATCACGGGCATGACGATCATCTACGCGTTCCTCGCGGCGGTGCTCGTGCTCCCGAGCCTGCTCGTGGTGTGGACGAGGTACGCGGGGCCGGAGTGGGCGCAGGCGTCGCTCGCCGGGGAGGGCGCGTCGGCCCGTCCGGACGGGACGGCCGACCGCGATCCGGTCCGGGAGGACTGATGGCCGAGACGCCGACGATCGACGACGACGAAGCCGCCGTCGAGGCGCTCAAACGCTTCGGGCTCTCGACCTACGAGGCCCGGACGTTCGTCGCCCTCCAGAAGCTCGAAGTCGGGAGCGCGAGCGAGGTGGCCGAGGTGACCGACGTTCCCCGGTCGCAGGTGTACGGCGCGACCGACGAACTCGAATCCCGTGGGCTCATCGACGTCCAGCAGGGGACGCCGACGCGGTACCGTCCCGTCGACACCGAGGAGGCCAGGGATCGCCTCTATACGGGGCTCCGGGCCACTGGCGACGCCGCCTTCGCGTACATCGAGGACGTGCGCGGGGAGCAGGCCAACCTGGAGGAACGGGGCGAGGCGATCTGGACGGTCGAGGGCGAGGAGAACGTGGCCGCGCGGTGCGCGTCGCTGATCGGGAACGCGGACGCCGACGTCCTGTACGCGGCCAGCGACCCGGGGGCGCTCGACCCGCTTCTGGAGGCGTTTCGCGGGGCGCTCGATCGCGGCGTCGCGGTCACCGTCGTCAGTGCCGAACGGCCGGTGCTGGACGCCGCGCGGGAGTCGATCGAGGGCGTCGACACCCGGGTCGTCCCGGATGATCGCGACCCCGGCGTGAGCACCGGCCGGGTCCTCCTGGTGGACCGGGACACCGTGCTGTTGAGCGTGCGTCCCACCGAGGCGATGCCCCACGTCTCCGAGGAGACCGCCTTCTGGAGCACGGAGACGGGGTTCGCGATGCTCCTTGTCGCCATCCTCCGGGAGTGGTTCGGCGACGTCGGCGTGGAGTAATCCGCCCCGGCGGCCGTCGTACCGAGGGTATACTCATTACCCCGGCCGGTGTACGGCCCCGACATGGCCGAAACCAGGTACCTCTCGACCCAGGCACTGCTCGGCGCGCTCGTCGTCGTCCTCGGAGTGGTGTTGCTACTCGACACGACCGGCGTCGCCGACACCGGCTTCCTGCTGGACTACGTCCCCTCGCTTTTCGTCCTGCTCGGCGTCTACGCCCTCGTCGCGAGCGGGTTTCGCAACGTGTTCGGCCCCCTCGTGGTGATCGTTCTGGCGGGAGCCTGGCAGATCGCGGCGCTGGATCTGCTCCCGGACGCGGACCTCGTCTCCTTCTGGCCGGCGCTGATCATCCTGTTTGGCGTGTCGCTGCTCATCGGGCGGATGCGGACGACCCCCGAGCAGGTGGGCCAGAGCAGCGTCGACGGCCTCGCAGTGTTCGGCGGGCGCAACCAGCGCGTGACGGCGACGGACTTCGCCAGGGCCGACCTGACGGCACTGTTCGGCGGGTACGAACTCGACCTCCGGGACGCGGCGGTGGACGACCGCCCGGCACGGGTCAACGCGATCGCCATGTTCGGCGGCGTGGAGGTGATCGTTCCCCGGGCGTGGAACGTCCGGCTCGACGTGCTCCCGATCTTCGGCGGCGCCGAGGACGAACGTCCGCGCCGCGAGGAGCAACACGAGGAGGTCGACCTCGTTGTGACGGGGTTCGCCGCCTTCGGCGGGATCAGCGTGAAGGACTAGTTTCAGACCGCCCCGCGGCGGTCGCGATCAGCCCCAAGGGATCGCGTTCGGATCAGTCCCAGAACGATCGTGTCCGGGCGTACTCCCGTTCCCGCGCGAGGATGTCCCGGTAGAAGTCGTCCTCGTCCTCCCGGAGTTTGGCGATGATCCGGGCGGCGTTCGTCGGCCCGACGCCACGCGCCGCGAGCGCGACGATCGCCTTCTTCCCGTGGGCCTGCACCAGATTCGCCCGCCGGTGAGCGCGCTCGGTCATCTCCGCCTGCTCGTCGGACTTCTCCGCCGCGCGCGCCGCCGCCACCACCTCGTCGGCCATCGGATGCAGGGCGGCGATCCGCGTCGATCCACAGTCGGGACACGCCGGCTCCTCGGGAGCCCGCTTCACTTTCGTCGTCCGCCCCCACTCCTCGCAGTGCAGGCAGAACAGCCGAACCCGGTCCTCCTGCAGGCGCTCTTTCACCGTTTCGATCACGCTCGCGTCGGCGTTCTCGGGGGTCACGAGGTCCCGTCCGCTTGACCGTCCGGATCGCCCGATCGGCGTCCGATCGTCGGCGGTGACGAGATCGAGGTTGCCGTCCTGCAGATCCGCGAGGAGGGCGCTCGCCCGTTCGGCGTCGAGGTCGTCGTGGAAGATCGACCGGACCGCCTCCTCGTAGACGGGCGTGTCCTCCAGGGCGGCGAGCAGGCGCCCGGCGCCGATGCCCTCGCCGCTGCCCTGCCAGCGCTTGAGCGCGCCGAACGTCGCGGCGACCTGCGAGAGCCTGAACTTCAGCGTGTCCGAGCGCTTCAGCGCGAGTTCGAGCAACGACTCGACGTGGCCCGGATCGGTGTCCAGCAGGACCTCGCGGACGTCCGCGGCGCCCACTCCCGGGGGCACGTCGAGTTCGATCCGGTAGGGATCGATCTCCATGCCGACGGCCGAGCCCTCGACCTGCCCGAGGAGCGAGGAGACCACCCGGCCGATCGTCTCGTTTGCCTGGTGGCCCGCGGCGACGTTGACGACGACCGTCCCGCCGGCGGCCTCGATTACGACGCGCTCGTCGGTCGGGACCGGGTGGCCCTCCCGGACGCCCTCCTCGATAGGGTCCAGCGCGTCCGCGATCGTCGCGGCGTCGGCGGGGTAACGCCGCGCGAGGTCGCGGGCGACGGCGT
>Ga0207719_100578_pt1 | contig 18610 bp, 22 predicted proteins | sample A23P1SouthBayCA_2_FD_187279 | JGI IMG/M metagenome (GOLD analysis project Ga0207719, IMG submission 187279) | Aerobic enrichment media microbial communities from Eden Landing Ponds, California, USA - A23 P3 (3) (SPAdes) | ecosystem: Environmental > Aquatic > Marine > Unclassified | place... | reverse complement strand
TCATCGGGCAAGTATCCGTTCTCGTGCAGTACGTCCCAAGCACGCCAATCAAGGACGGTGAAGCGGTCAGGATTCACGAACAGCAGGATTGCCGATGCCATTCGGACCTGTACGCCGTCAAGTTCGGTGAGGATATCCACCTTCTCGATGACGCTATTCATCTCGATTGCCTTGCTGACCTTCTCTTGAACTTCGACGGGGTCGTTACGCTCGAAGTACCCGATACTGCGGCTACTTTTCCAGCGTACAATCCACTCCATGTCCTCTATCGACCACGACCCATCCGCGAACGACGAGGGCAAGCTTTCGAGGCGGTCAATCTCCTCTGCATACTGGTCCTCCTCCGCCTCGTAGGCGACTTCTTGCTCTTCGAGTAACTGTTGGGAGAGAGTCATACGAGAGAGTCCTTGCACATCCCTCCGAGCAGTGAGAAGTTATAGCTTACTCAAGTCGAGATGGACTACTTTAGATGTTATTTCATTTTTCCGACGTAAGTATCGCACTATCGCTGTGATATCCTCTATGCGATACTCCGCTCGTTGGATGACTATCTGCGACGAGCGTATCCTCGAACGTCTATCGGAGGTCGAGACAGACACGCCGAAGGGTATGGCCGATAGCGGAGACGTCCGGTTCAGTCGCCAATACATCGGGGAGCGCTGTCGGATGCTGACGGATTACGGAATGCTCCAGCACCTCGGAAATGGTGTCTATCGAATCACAGAAGTCGGAGAGCAGTATCTTGAGGGCGAGGTTGATGCAGAAGACCTCGAATCCGACGAATCCGATTAACGAACGGCTGTCTCTCAACGTAGACCGAAGAGACTCGCACGACAAGCGGGAGCAACAAGACGCTCCGATGGATACATCGGAACGAGCGAGGAACCGCACAGACAGTCAGTCTCTCGTGTTGAATAACTCGCGTGCCTCACCGGGGGACAACGGCGCTTCAAAATCAGGATTGTCTAGGCTTAGTTCCGACGGGTCACGCCATCGGCCCTCGATGTCCGGTGGCTCGTCAGGGCAGGAGTTTGTCCCAGGCTTCTCAAGCTGGTACTTCCGTTCTCCCGTTCTACTGTTTTCCCAGCCGTGGCCCCCTTGTGAGCCGACATATGGAACCCAAACACCCGGCGGAGACGGTTCATCGTCTCCGTCAAGACTCTGAACCATCACGCCGTCTTCTCGCCGCTTATCGACATATTGGCGTGGGCTGTTTTCATATTCGCGCAGTTCCTCAGCAAATTCACGCTGCATCGCACGCTTTTGCCTGTGCTTTTTCTCGGCTTTTCGAACCTCTGGCGGCTTGTACTCCTTGCCCTCACGCCGCGCCATGCGACGAAGATAGGCCTCTTCTTCCCATTGCTCCTCCTTCCGCATCATCTTCCACTTGCTCGAGAGGTACTGGTTCCAAGAACTCATCAAGAGGGGGTTAGTGACCAGGCCATAAGTATATTTCTTATATTTGACAGTTTTTGTAGCACATTTTCCCATAGTAGATTGTAATACCGAGAGCCGATACAGGCCACATGACCTCGAACCAGCCACAAGAGCAGTCACCCCAAACGGGCCACTGAGAACACGAAGCTGAAAGAATTCTCGAACAATACGAACTCACAGGTGCGAACCACTACGTTCGGCGTCAAAGCCGGTGACAATGCGTTTTCAGTACGATAAGTGAGTGGATATGCAGGATTGTTTCAGCTTCGGAGAACAGGAGATGCGAAGGAGAAAAGCGTCAGAACTCAGGGAACGCTACTTCAGCCGGCCAACGGAATTCGGATTTCACACGAACCCCCGTCGTAGTTCCCCCTCGACCGGGAACCTCGACCTTCTCGCCTAATCCAAGAGTGGCAACCCCATCGATTCGGTCACGAGCGGTCGGTCGGCTCACATCTAGAATATCCTCCGCCTCGCTCGGAGTGAGCGGCCCCACCCTATCGGGGTCGAGAAGCGCCCGAACGACATCTCGACGTTTCGACGGCATCGTACTCAGGGCGACCCTCCCACACACCTCGACGTCTCCGAGTTCGAGTCGGGTGCGGCCGTGAATGAGCGCGTGACCGCGGGCGAGGTCGTGGAGTAGCTTCCCGATTCGCTTTGGGGCCTCGATACTGGCTCTACCGTTTTGAATTGAACCGCGGGCGTGGGCGACAACCCTTGCGAGGCGTTGGAGAGAGGTTTCAACCTCCTTGCTCATCGGTTCGTCAGTCCACGTAACGCTCTCAGCACCATCGTGATAGTGCCACAAGTCTCGTAGGAATTCCTGAACAGCTTCCTGTCCTCGCTCGATTGGTCGGCGTTCGCCCCCGTCAACAACCGAGCGCAACCAGTCGTCCTCGTAGTCCTCATCGGGCCACTCGACGAAAAGAAGGCGCTGCCCGACGTTGCCCATCAACCTCCACGCCCGCGGGCTAAGAGGCGTTGTCGCGCCGATGAAATTGAATCGGATGTCATCGTATCCGGCTTTACCGTGGGTTGCCGTCTGGCGATAGTATCCGTCGCCGTCCATAATCCGCGCCAACTTCCCCCATCGACTACGGATAGTTTGTTCGCTGCCGGTAAAGAGCGTATTAGCGTCCCTCACTGCGAGGGTGCGGCCTTCGAGTTGCGGGAGCAGGTCATTGTTTCCCGGGTTTCCGTTCGATTTTGAAGACCCTGCACTCACGAACGAGGCCGGCGTGATATCTGAACGACGACAGAACTGCTTGTTGAGGCCTCCAAACGTCTTGAGGAGCATCGTTTTGCCCACGCCCGACTGACCCTCAATCATCATCGCTCGGGACGATTCTATGTCGTCGAGCAGGAGCGTCGCGTGGGTTGCTAAGAGTGGCTTCATCAACGTCCAGCCCTCCTTGCCGAACTCCTCTGAAATGACCTCCCGCACGTCGTAGTACGTCAGAGAAGGCGGGGCTACCGGCTCGTCGGATGCCGCGACCAGATTCACCTCTTCGGGTCTGACCGGCCCACCCCGGGCTCGATTGTACCGGCGAGCGAACTCTTCGTCTGTGTGACCTCGTAGGGCACGTTGTCGCGCCCGGTCCGCCTCATCGCCCGTGTATGTCGTTCTCGCCGACTCCCGCATTTCCGTGATTTCATCGCCAGTACGTCGTAGTGACCGCTGTCGCATCTCCACCACATCCTCGTCTGAATACGTCGTATTCGCCGACTCGTACATCTCGGCGAGTTCGTCGTTAGAGTGCTCCGAGAGGTCCAACGAGAGGACGTTGGAGGGGATTGCACGGTTGCGCTCCCCGAGGTCGCGGCTGAACGGGGCGTCTGTCACGGAGTTTGTTTGCTGTGCGTTTCGTCCGTCGTGGGATTGGGTTTCGGACATTTTCGATACCCTCTGTGAAGCCTTCCAGCGAACCGACCGCCAGCCGACTGAATCTCGTGACTTCACGCCTTAGAGTGAGAGACCACCCCGGATTACACGTACGAGCCAAAAATCCCCCCGCGCTTAGGAAGAAGCCTTGACATGCTAGAGAATAGCACGTCGTATTCTCCACCTCATCGACACACGTTTGAATCGAGTTTTTTACTAGCTACTTACGTAGCTAGCTTTTTTAGCTGTTTACGAAGGAGAGTAGTGACCAAATTAGCTCGGGGTTGAACAACAGATTTCTCTAGCACCTGTCTTCCCCTACGCCGTTAAATAGCTCAAACCTAGTCTAACGCAGATGCTTACAGTCTAAGCAATAGCAGAGCGAAGTCGATGGAACACGGGGACCACAGGTAACGAACGCAAGCGCACCACCTTGCTCTTCGGTCTCCACGAAGTGAACACGAAGACAACGACTCGGACTAGTGCTGAGACAGGTCCCACAGCAAGAAGGAGAATGTCTATTTGAGCGATTTACGAGATTTCGGAATAGAAAGTCCTCCACCAAACCTACCAGCGTCTTCTCCGAGCGCCGTGGCATGCCTGACTACTGCCAACGGTGTGGTGCGGGGCTTGCCGGCGACGCCTCATACTGCTCCGAGTGTGGTTCCGCAGTTGGAGACGTCCATGAACCAGACACAACCGACAGAGAGACCTCGACAGACGGCGATTCGTGGGACTGGTCTAATCCCCGTGGTCCGTTCCAGTCACCTCGTCGTGCCCTCGGGGCACTGAACGTCTTCGGCTTCCTGTCGTTCTTGATAGCCATCGGTCTCAACGCAGTCGGCCTGCCTATCACTGCGCTCCCGCATCCTCTCGACATAATCCTCTTCATCTACTGGTTTGGGGTGCTCGTCGTCGGACTACCGCTGTGGGGACTCCTGCATGTCACCGATAACGTCCTCGGATTCCTCAAACCGGATTGAGGGACGCTTCCTTTGAGACGAAGCAGACTCCTCGCTCTTGCAGGGCAGGTTCCATCTGTTACATCGTAGGGGCCGGGGTCCCGAACAGGGAGAGCGTTACGCGTCTTGTCGGAGACGCGAAGGTAGGTACACCGATGACCTCTGATTGAGCAATGTGCAGCCGGAAACTGCGATTAGTTTCACTCCACTCGGACAAGCATTATCTTGACACTCAACAAGTACGATGCATGTGGATTGAGGTGCTTCCTGCGGTCGTCATCGAGAATCTGGACGTAATTGCGCTGATACTACTCGGGTTGCTCGTTGAGAAGCAGTACATCAGCCGACCCGCCATCTGGGCGAACGTCGCAGCTATCAATATCCACCTATACGACTACTCGTTCGTCAGCGACTGGCTCACCTGGTACGCGAATATCGGGCTTCTCGTTGCGGGTCTCGCCCTCTACACATACGGATTCGATGAATCACTCCCCGGATGGTACTACACGCTGGCCTGGGCATACTCGTCAATCCCCGTCGCGGCCATAGCATACCTGACGTGGAGCGGTGCGCTCTGAGACAGTTAGAAGACACAACGATTCTCGTTTCTCTCAGACCGAAGACGCTCGTCGTCTCTCCCGGTGCAGAGGATGTCCGATAGAACACATGGACCCACGTCGTCGACCGTCAGACGAACGAGTCTCTTCGCGTCTCTGCGAAGTGCTCTGCGAAGGGACACCTGAGTATCGGCATAATCCTCTTCAAACAGCACTTCGTGACCTTACAGTATGGTCGAAACACCGATAGCGGATATGATGCAAGACCGTCCCAAAGTCATTGACGGTCCTGTACGTCCCGCGGTGGGTCGTTCTATCGAACGATTTGCAGAGGAAAATCCAGAACAGTTCAAGCAGATTCGCGGTAAGATGTTCGAGAAGGGCGGTGAACTGATTATTCGCGGTCTTGAAGAACGACGAGATTAGTCGAGAGTCACACTACAAGTCGAGAGACTTGATGCACTCAAGATATTCCTGCCGAGCGTCGTTCCGGTCGACGCGGGTGTAGACGTCCATCGTTCGGTTGTTCGCGTCTCCCCGAATGTGCTGGAGAATGTGGTCCTTCATCCCCTGGTTGCGCATGAGGGTGGTGAAGACAGTTCGGAACGTATGAGGCGTGAACTTGCGGTGGAAGCGCGTCTCACCCTCATTCATCACGCCTGCCTCAACCGCGGCGTCTCGAACGGCCCGCTGCACCTGCGTTGTATTCACCCGATTCCCCCGGACGCTCAGGAACAGATACTCGGAGTCGTTATCAGGGCGGACGAGTCGATACCGCTTGATGGCGTGCCTCACCTCCTCATCCACGGGCACAACCGTCTGACTACCTCCCTTGCGCTCACGGAGGCGAATGAATCCGTCGTCGAGCATCAGGTCGTCCTGTTCGATTTCGAGCGCCTCACGAATCCGGCAGCCTGTCTTTGCGAGGATGACGGTAATCGCCTTGTTTCGTGGGTCGGCAACGTTGTGGACGATTTTCTTCGCGTTCTCCCACGTCGCGCAGTCGGGACGCTGCCGGTACTTCTGCGGAATCTCTTCGAGGACGACCGCCGCCGGGTTCCCCGTGATGTTCTCGAACCGCGGGCGCTTCATCGCCCACCCGTAGAACGACGAGAGTGATTCGAGGTAGCGGCGCTTCGTGTTCTGCGAAAGGTCACGAGCAGCGAGCTTCCCGACGTAGTCCTCGATGTGGCGCACCTCGACGTCTTCGGGCGCGAGGTCGGGGAACTCCTCGTGAAAGAACGATTTCAGGGTGCGGGAGTAAGCGTTCAGCGTCCGACGACTGCGACCCATCGCCTGTTTGCGTTCGATGAAGTCGTTGACCGCGTCGTGCTCGTTCTCGTAAATCTTCTCGCGGGTCTTGCCCGTCATGCCTCGACCACCTCTGCGTCAGCGTCTTCGTGAGCGAGTCGCCAACCGTACCCTTGCTTGTACTCGACCTTGTCTTCTTCCGCGAGGTCGAACAGCTGTTCCTCGACGGCATCCTTGACGATGCCTGTGAGGACGCCACTTCCGGTGACTTCCCGGAGGATGCTTTCGAACTCCTGGTAGCGGTCGGTGAGGAACGCCGTGACGAACTCCTCGTGTTCGATGTCGATTTCTCCCGGCTCGGAGTTGCGAGCGTCTTCGAGGTCGTCCTGCAACTGCTCGACTTGCAGTTGAAGCTCCTCTACCTTCGATTCGTTCTGACTGTATGCGAGGAACCCCTCCTGACGAGCGGCACGGGCCTCCTGTATCAGTTCGTAGAGGTACTTTGACCGACTGCCGTAGCCCTGCTCCTCGGCCTCTTCCATCCACTCCTCGGCGTGCTTGCGACTCGGGTAGATGGCGACGTAGGTCGTCTCCTCGGACAAGCCGACCTCGTTCTCCCATTCGGTCTGCTGTGGCTCTTCATCACTCATCGTGTCTCACAACAGACAATTACGGCTGGACGCTCCTAGGCCTATGGATAGCAACGACGGATGTGACGACCGAACGGGCTGCTAATAGCAATCGTCTTTTCGATTCGGATAGCAGTCAGGGTCAATAGTAGCGCCGTCATCCATCTCGATATCTCCGATATCCTTGTAGAACACACAGAGTGCCGATTCCATATCGAACATGGCGCTCGGCATCTCCTTGTCTAATTCCTCAAGGGCAAACTCTTCGAGTAACCGAATACAGTGCTTCGCGGCTTTGTGGTCCAAATCTATCCCGAACACCTCTTTGAATCCCTTTGGCGGGTTGCTGCCGGTATTGAGATATCGGGGACGAATTGTGGCTGGTGTGAACTCCTCGTGCCCATGAACAAACGCTACCACTTCGAGCCAATCATAGCCTGTCAGAGGCCCAAAGTAGCTAACTGATTTGAGTGAGTCCCAGGCGGTTACGAAGGTCTCGTGAGCCGCCTTCTCTTCTTCGTCTATATCACTCTGATACTGCTCGAGTACCTCGAAAAATTCCTCAAATGACGCGACGGGCTGACTGGCAACGGTGAGTGAATCCAGGGAGCGAAGTGACTCCTTCACCCGAGAGGCGTTGACCTTCCTGTGGGAATGGCGTGTGTCATATTCCGAGAAATCATCCAACTCATCCGACTCGGCTGCTTCGATAGCATCTGCCATTGACTCGATTCCATGAACATCGATAAGGGCCCTTGGTGTGTCTCTGGTCCAGCCTCCGGCGATGTACGCAAACGTAGCGAAATAAGCGATTTCCGAATCTAAGGGATAATCTCGGTCATCGAGCCAATCAGCAAGAGTCGAAAAGTGCTCTGCCTCAAACAGGTCGATATCCTTTGCGTAGTACGCGAATTTGGAACCTTGAGGGGCGTCACGAAGCGTGCTGTAATTGCGAGGACTAGTCATGAATATATCAGGCCAAGAAACACCTCCATATTGAATCTAATCCTGAGCAAGTTCTCGAAACCAACTATCTGCGGCACAATCTCTTGGACGGCCCAGACGTTTTTGAGACGGCTATCTGTATGTCGTTGCATGCCGAATCCACTCTTCTCGACCTACACGCAGGGCGAGAATCGGGTTACATCAACGGTCATCGCCGTTCTTGAACACGTCAACAACCAGTTAGCCGAAGATATTCTGGAAGCGTTGACCGACGAATCCGACCTGTCGCTCGTCTCGTTCGATAATCAAGTGACAGGCGTCGACTCGGTTCCCGATGCTGCAATCAAGAGTTCAACCGCTCTCTGGTTCGAGACGAAGACGAGTCGCGACGCTGTGGACAAGGAACAACTCGAGAACCATCTTCATGCACTCAACGAGGACGAGGCGGAATTGCAGCGCCTCATTGTCCTGACTCCTGATGCTCGACTGCCTGATGAAGTGGCCGAAATCGAAGACGAACGTATCGTGTGGGCCAACTTCGACTCGCTCATTGACACCATCGAGACGGTGCTGGAACGAGACGTAGGGAACGCCGAGGCGAGTATGTCCGTCCCAACCGAACGTGAAGCGTTCCTTCTGCGCGAACTCAGTCGCTTTCTCTACGACGAAGACCTCGTCAGCGGAAAAGAGGACCGCGTACTGGTCGTCGCGGCTCGCAAGGCATGGCCCGAATATCAAGAGCACGGGCTATACTTCTGCCAGGCGAATCGGTCGTTCAAGCCTGTCGACCACCTCGCGTTCTACACCGACGCTGAAATCAAAACAGCAGTCCCGTCAGTAACGGATGCCATCGAGAGCATCGAACTCACCGAGGAGACAGTGCGAAATCACCCTGACCTCTCGCAGTCGCAGCGCGAACAACTGCTTGATGCAGTGACGCAGTTTCGCAAAGAGGGGTCCGAACGATACGGTGAAACGGAGAAAGTCATCTTCCTGCGTGATGGTATCGAACTCAACCGCCCGGTTAAGAACGACAAGACAGCGAGTGATTCTGACCGCACGGTTGCCTTTGTCCAGGGACACCGCTACGTCTCATTCTCGAAGCTTCGGAATAGCCCCGAGTACACAACCGAATTAGAGGATTCCGACTAACTACCACGCTATGACGGAGTCGTACCGTTGATGGCGTTCTCAAGAAGGTCCAGAAATCCGCTATCGTACCGCTCGTCTACGTGATTCACGTTCCAAAGACCCGATTCTCGTATCGCCCGACTCTGGCTGTGCCGACCGAGCCATCCTCCTCCTCGTGGGTCAATCGTTTGCTTGTCGAAGTTGCTGAGGAGGGCGATAACATTTTGTTCGAGGTACGCTCGGTCGCTGTCGGCACTCGGTTCGTCGTCGAGATTCACCCAGAGGAACGGCTGTTCGCGGATGTAGGTGCTCACCCGTCGTTCGAGGATGTATTCCTCGTCACGAACCTCTGACCGCTCACGGTCGATGCTTGACCAGCGTTTGTCCCAGTCGGGATAGTCGTAGTGGAGGTCGTGCTTCTCAATGATGGCTTCGCCGACACGCTTGCGATACACAGAGCCGCGGTGAGCGCCCCCGTGAGGATGGTTGGAACTCCCGCTTCCCGTTCCGTAGTGTTGTTTCAGCCTATCCCAGAGCGACGTGCTGCTCCCCGCAGACACCGCGTGTGTCCCGACGCGGGTAACGCGCAAGTGGTCAGTCGAGGCGCGTGTTTCGCCCGGTTCGAGGAAGAAATAGACGCCGCGGTCGGGCCAGTCCATGTACCCAGTGCAGTTCTTGAGTTTCCGTGTACCGCCGACTCGTTGCTCAAGGTTGTCGAGTAACCTATAGAAGCGGTCGAGGTCGTCCTGACGAGCCATTCTTACAGGATTCCTCTCATTCACGCATAAAGAGTTTCACCACTCGGTGCAACGGCTTCGAGTAGAACGCCGGATGGACATCCTCGTAATCTCACCGTGTTCCAAAGACAAACGATACGACCCCGTTCTCGACTGTGAGGCGGTGGACGAGCACTCGCGCGAGGAATTAGTGCAGGAACACAGCGAGCACACCACGACTGCGGCAGACATGTATACTGGTCGTGAACACCAGCACGTCGAAGAGGCAGTCACTCATCTCCGTGAGGTTGCAGACGTCGACTGGCACATCATTTCCGCGGGATTTGGACTGCTACGTGACAGGACCGAAATTCCGTCCTATGAGTGCGGTTTCAGCGACATCGAATCCGTTCGAACGAGGGCCAAGCGAACGGGATACGATATTGACGACCTGACGAACGACGAGACGATTCAGGCAGTCGGCCGCGAGAAAGGAATACCTCAGGCGTTCAGTGATGTACTGAGCCGAGAGTATGACTTGCTGTTCGTCGTCCTGAGTGAGCCATATCTTCTGTCAGTGGCGGATGTGCTCACCGAGATACCAGAGCAAACGACAGCATTCGCTTTCGCCTCAAACGGGAGTAAGCAGTTCATTGGTGATTGCATCTGGATTCCCGCCACAGAAACGGAACGGCAAGCCCTCGAAACGACGTGGATGGAGCTTCGAGGCAAACGATTCCGTGAGATAGCGAAAATATTAGATGCAGAACCACTTAACGAGATGCGAAATTTCGCAGGAGATGAATTCTCAGAGGTCGACCGAGTTTGAACCGGGTACTTTCCCGCGTTGTGTAGGGTTGTAAGTGTCGACGCTGGTTGAGGTTTATAATGTGGGGGTGTATTCTCGCATTATATGGAAGCACGGTTCCGACAGATTCGTAGCCTCTTCGGTAAACGCGGCGTGAAATTCGAAGTCCCACCGTATCAGAGGGGATACGAGTGGGAACGAAAGCATATCGAGGACTTGTGGTTGGACCTCCAACGAATTGATGACCAAGTTGACCAGCACTTCCTCGGGAGTATTATTTTACTTGAAAAGGAATCCGGGAGTCTCTTCGAGATTGTTGACGGACAGCAGCGGATGGTGACAATTTCGATAATCATGATGGCTATTCGTGACGCCCCGAACGTCGGGGATAGCGAGGACATGCGAATAGACGATATATTGAATTCGTACCCTGCAAATGAACCAGTTCGACGATTACACCTGTCTGACGAAACTGCTGACGAAAGCTTCGAACATCTCTGGAACGGCGATGTAGACGAAGCGGAAGGGCGAATCCGAGAGGCGTATGAATTCTATTCTGACCGGGTAAGTGAGCTGAGTGAGAACGAGCTTCACCGGTTGATGGATAATGTTGTGAAGTATCTGCGGGTCGTCGAAACCGTATCGAGAGATGCGAGTCTCGCATATACCGTATTCCAGTCACAGAATGACCGGGGGAAGGAGGTCTCGCCTCAAATACTGGCGAAAGCCCGTATTCACGGTGCTGCGGAAGACTTAGACAACGAGGCAGACCGGCAGCAAGTAATCGGACGCTGGGACCACATCTATCGGCTTCTTGAGGACAACTTGGGTGGCCCCCGATTCCAGAGCGACCTCCGGGTTCGACGCCCGATGACCCAGATTCTCATCAATTCAGATTCGCCTACTCCGACTCAAATCGATAAAGGCGCATTATACCGGAATTTCGAGGAAGTGCTGAACAGCTATGATAGTGTAGTTGAATTCGTTGAGTGGTTCCAAGACCAGGTGGATATTTACTTAGAAATCAGTAGCAACAGCTACGATATCTCCGGACGCGATATTCCGGACGACGCTATTCGACACCTGCAATATCTAAATTCCGCGTCAACCCATTCTGAGGTTCTTTCTCTTGCTATCTATAATAGCGTAGACGAGGATATTCTGCTGAAAGAGTATTTCCGGCTTGCATCTATTCTCGGAGTCCGGATGGAGATGGGCGGAACCTCATCAGCAAACACGCGTGATGCAATATACAACACCGCCAGAGAGATTCGAGAAACTGACGACCCGAATGATATCCGTGGCGTCCTACGGGCTGCAATTGACTCAAGAACGCCAACCGATGCCGAAATCATCGAACACCTCAAAGCAAACCAACTGAATATCCGCGGCTCCTGGCGATTTAGGACGCTTTTGAAGCTCGTGAGTATTGAGGAAGAACGTAGAGGGCCACTCAGAATGGAGTTAGGTAATCTGGACATCGAACATATTGCCCCGAGGAACACGTTTGGTAACAGTAAATACGCTCGCTGGCGCCGGAATCTCTCGGATGAGGAGTTCGACGAGAAGAAGGATAAGCTCGGCAATTTGACTCTCCTACTCCCGAACGACCATTCGAGTCTCGATGAGACATCGTTCGATGATAAAAAGAATACATACCGTAACTCGGATGTCAAAATTGCCGAGGAAGTTGCCGATTACGATGAGTGGACGGATGACCAGATAGAGGAGCGTACCGAGCGGTTAGCGCAGGAACTAATCGAACGATGGTCCATCTGATGCATCTGAGTATCTAATAGAGATGGTCATCGAATAATTCGTAGAAGCAGTTGAGAACGTCGCCATATGCCATATCATCGCATCCTATTCCCGCAATGGGCATCCATCCACAGTCAGCCGATTGACGATGACTGATAGTCGTTGGAAGGATTCAACGCTCATCGGCTGGTTCACCATGGTCACGGCAAGATTTATTTTCTGTCAGCCTGACTATTAGGTGTCTCCCAATGAAAACCACGCGGAGACTGGAGAGTTCAAATGAGTTCTGGAGAGGCAGCCACAGGCACGAGTAGCGACGCAGCCAAACCACTGGGGAAGAGCAAACCGGGATTTAGTCGAGAGTACCCCGTAACGGGGGTCGTTAACCGGGTGAAGGTTCCCGACGTAAATGAACGGGAGGCTGTTCTATCCGACCCTTCGGTTGAGACGGTGATGCTGTCGATTGACTCTGTACGCCGGCTAGTTCATCATCACGACGAAACCGCTGGTACATACTTTAGGGATGACCAGACAGTCATTACCACCACAACCATTCATGATACTACACTCAGAGGGCTGGAGTGGGCCAAAGAATTAGATTTAGTCCGTAAATTCGGGCCGGACTATCACATCCCGACCGAGTATTCTGTTTACCAAACTATGTCCCGTTCCCAGCAGGCGGAGGCCATAGACGACTGTATGGAGGGGACGGAATGGATGGCGAATATGCTGACAAACCACTCGACAGAGGTCTTGGTTCAGGCTAAAGGCTGGCTGCCTTGGCAGTTCAAACGATGTCTACCGACGATGGGAAGGTTGGATACTGACTTCGTCGTGTTCTACGCGACAGGCTATAAGAACAGAGTCTACGAATTAAAAGACGACCTGAGCACGCTGGTTTCCGAAATGAGCCCCTCCGGGATTCTCCTAATCGGAAAACAGTCCGGTCGATTCCTCAGCAAGGCAATACCCGAAGTGGTCAGTGCTGCGGGCGGACGGTGGAGATGGAAATCTGGTCTAGTTGGAGAGGGACACGACCCGGAAGCGCACAGCAAATGGAAATCGAGGAGAGAGAAGGAACTCTCGTGCGGACAAGCAATACTCGACTCATACGATTCGACCGAGGTGAATGAAGATGGGTAAGAAGTACACGCCTTCGAGTACAGGAGATAGTGGCAGCAGCCCCCGACAGGGAACACGCAAACCGAGCGGAAGTGGTGGCGGTGCAGGAACCACGACAGACAGGCGTCAAGACTACGCAATATTCGTCTCTCACTCTTGGGATTACGACCAGGAGTATGCACGGTTAGTTCGTCTGTTAGAGGAGGCAAACCGCTTCGATTTCAGGAACTATAGCGTTCCTGAACAAGGGCAATTCGACACGGAAAGCGACGAAGAATTAGAAAATGCCCTACGAGAGAAGCAAATCAAACCTTCATCAGTAGTGGTCGTTCTGGCGGGCCTGTACTCGACACATAGCAAATGGATTGGAAAAGAAATCCGTATCGCTAAGGAGGAAGGGAAGCCCATTCTCGGCGTGAAGCCCTGGGGGAATGACCGAACCTCAAACTACGTTGAGCAGCACGCTGACGAAATGGTAAATTGGAATACTGATTCAATCGTAGACGCAATACGCGACTTAGCACCATGAGAGGCGGTCGATTCAGAGGCCTCGAAAGAAAGACGGCAATACCACGAGTGAGGTAGAGTATGGATTTACCGAACCGTCCGGGGCGAACCTGGCAGGATATTCGCCACAACGTCCTCATCAACAATTCTATTGAGTGGGTTCAGCAGGATGAGGTTCCGCCCATACCGCCTGACCTTGATGCACACACAGATGTTCTTCCTGGTGTCAGAGTTCACCACCGGAGCTGGGCCAGCGGGGATGATATCGCCGTGTGGGAACCCGGGAATACTAACGTCTACTTCGTCACGCGATATGAAGTCGTAAAGCAACTCCTCAATAGCAAGGACGATATCCCACAAGGAGTAATCACAGTACTACTTCTCGCTGGAGGTGCTGTCGTCGTCAAGTTCCTATGGGATATTCTACAAAACCTCACCGATAGCAACACTGGAACCGCCACCAGCAGCCCCAGCGGTTCCGTTCAAAAGCGCCCACGGCCAGAGAACCGCCAGTACAACGTGTTCATCAGCCACGCATGGGACTATTACGACGAGTACGAGCGCGTAGTTGACTTTCTAAATGACTTCGATGAGTTGGACTGGCAGAACCACAGTGTTCCCCTGGATGACCCGCTCAATACGGTGAACGACGCTCACCTTCGGTCCCGACTTCGAGACCAGATACGAACCACTGCCGTCGTCCTCGTGCTCGCGGGAATGTATAGTGCGCACCGTGAATGGATTCAGAACGAGGTTGAATTAGCAAACGAGTTCGACAAACCGATTGTAGGGATTCGCCCTCACGGCTCGGAGCAGACGCCGAACGTAGTCGAAGACGCAGCAGTCAAGATGGTTGGTTGGCGGCAAAAATCAATCGTAGGAGCAATTGTTGAGCATGCGAAATAGTGGTGTCTCGTCTATTCACCAGTGTAGTCCCAATATTTCTGAGTCGGGCTTTTTCCGTTGAGTACGAGGACAGCGTAGATGGCCCAGATGACGGTGAGGATACCGACACCCCACCAGTAGAAACGTAATTCACCCAGAAGTGAGAGTGCTCCGAAGATTACCAATACAGCGTAAAAGAACCCGAAGACACGCGGCCACCAGACCTCAACAGTGGTGTGTTTGATATAGACATCTGGCTCTTCACCCTCTTTGAGACGGTCCCATTCCATCTGAAACGGGTCATACGGGAGGTGTTCGGCCATTTGCCAGAGGACGCGGTACTTCCCGCTGTTCAGTTGTTTGTATGAGAGAATGTGAAAGGTCCAAAGGACGCAGAAGGGCAGGCCGATAGCTCCGATGAACAGTATCCCGACGGGAGTGATGAATCCGAGCTTTCCTCCGATTCCAGCGACACCCAATAGAGCAATGAGCAGCCGTAGGTAGAAGCGGTTGTTCTTGAGACGGCGATTGCTTACTTGGTGAGTCGATTGACCGTAGAACTTCCACTGCTCAAGTGCCGTATTCTGGTCAATATCCTCGCTTGCCGTCTCGGTACTGTCCTCTGCCTCGTCACCACTCATGGAGATAAATCACGAATAGCATCAACAATAGAGTCGGTATTCCATCCGACCATCTGGTCCGCATGCCGCTCAACGTAATCGGAGGTACTGTCACTTCCCCACGGTTCAACGCCTAGAATAGGTTTGTCCACGTCCTCGGCAATCCGGATTTCTTTGCCAATCCAGTCACTATAAGACGAATACAGGCCAGCAAGGGCGATGAAAACAGACGCAGGTTTAATCTGTCCTTCCCGAAGTTCCTCTTCTAACTCCTCGTCGGAATTCGCGTCAATCGCATCCTCCTCTGGGACGCTATAATTTCTGTACTCGAAGTAATTCGCGCCGTCAAGGAGGTCAACCATCCGTTCGTACTCGTCACTGTAATCCCACGAGTGAGAGATGAATAACCGGTATTCACTCCGGTCCTTCGAACTCAGTGTGGTAGTTCGGTCGCTACGGAATGACATATGCGTAATTCGACACCCCCAGAGTATGAAAGTTGCCGAAGCGAGGTGAAAGTAATCAGCCGTGTTGAACACCGAGAAGGAATTTATTCGACGAAAACGATAGTGGGGATATGTCCCATCGAAATCGTTCCGTCTGGCGCGAATGCCCCGAGTGTGGCGAGAACCAGAAAGTGAAGCAAGGTGGATGGGCAACGTGCCGAAACTGCGGCGAGAACTTCCACGTATAGCCACCTCTGAATCACGACGGGAGGGCGTGGAACGTGCGAACCTTGATACTTCGAGGTTCGGAACAGTTCGGATAATATGGCTGAGCGAGCGTTCATGGTTCGCGCCGGGAATGACAACGAGTTAGTCGAGGAATTCGAATCTCGTTCTCTGGTCGCGGTTGGATGGGAGGAACTGGGGGATGTGTCGGATGTCCGGTCATACGAGGAGATGAAGGCCCGATTCAATTCGACTGATGAATATTCCGAGCACAACAGCCGGCGTATCGCCCAGAATGCGGGGCAGGTGAATCGATTTGCGCTTGAGATGGAAGAGGGGCATCTGGTTCTGAGCTACGACAAGACGGAACGCGAGTATCTCATCGGCGAGGTCACGAGCGGGTACGAGTGGAAACCGGGTGACCATCCACCGGGATATCCGCACGTCAGACGCGTCGAATGGGAGGACACGGTTTCCCGCGACGAGTTCACGACCTCGACGAAGAATACACTCGGGAGCACGCTAACGGTGTTCTCGCTCGACGACTGCATTGATGAAATCACGGGCGTTCTAAGCGGGGAGACACCCGATGAGAGCGACGACGAGGAGGATACTGTGCCATTCGTCGACGAGGTGGAGAACCAGGCAGACGAACTCATCTCCGACATTCTGGCGAACATGGACCCGTTCGTCTTCGAGGAGTTGGTCGCCGCAGTCCTACGAGCGATGGGATATCACGCAAAGAAAACGCGGGACAGTCAGGACCGTGGTATCGACGTAGTCGCTCACCCGGACTCGTTGGGATTCGAAGAGCCGTATATCAAGGCGCAGGTCAAGCGCCAGCAGTCGAAGGTCGGTTCGCCGGATATGCGAGCGTTCACCGGAACTCTCGGGAATGGCGAACGGGGCCTGTTCGTCTCGACTGGGGGCTATACGAGCGAGGCACAGGACGCGGCCCGAAACGCCGAACAGCGAGTCACGCTTATCGACCGGGATGAGTTCATTGACCTCCTGATTCAACACTACGACGACCTCGAATCCGAGTATCAGGCGACAGTACCGTTGAAGCGGGTCTACATTCCTTCGCAGGACCCTCCTCTTGAGGAGTAAGGTAATTAGACTATAGTTGACAATAGCAGCTAAAAGAACTTGTTCATGATTCGGGTTCGCTCAGAAGACTCGATATTGTTGAAATGTTCTGCGTCAAGATGTCGTCCTGCATTCCATAAGTTTCCTAGCTTGGACGAGACTTCGTACTGGTCAACTGTATCCACATCTACGGCGAATACTGATATCTGACTATTCGGAGTCACAATCAATATGCCCTCTTCAATACCTGTATCGTCTGGAAATCCAGATACATGATATGGCCCTTGTCGAAAGTGCCCGGCGGCCATCTCGAACTCAAATGCGATAAGAGAATCGCCCTGTAGTTCCCCGAAAGGATTGAGATACTTAAACAGAGTATGAAGACGTCCTTGGTTTTCTTTGATTCTTACTCGGTCAGGGGTCAAACGTGCTGAATAGCCGGTACCCGTGAAGTTGTCTAACTCATAGGGTCGAGAGCCACCGATTATTTCGTCTATTTTCTGCTCCCGTTCAAATCGTGAATCAAGAACGGAATTCCGATGAGAAATATACTGAAGAACCAAAGACACCGTCGCAACAAAAATCGGTGCTGCTAGAAGTGCAGTTTCTGCACTGATGGTTGGGAGGCCCGAAAACAACCCTGAGACGAATTGAACTGCCTGCTCACAGACCATACATACGAACAACGCACAAACTAACTCTACTTACCACTATCTCTCTCGATGAGACTAATCGAATTACGGAATGAGAGGGCTCTATAGCCGCGCTAAACACATTCACTATGGATAGATTGTGAGTCGTGAGTGCCGAGGCCACCATTTTTTGCCGGTAGACGGCGTCTCTATGGGTATCTAGTTGTGGCCACGGTAGACATAGGCCCCGGTCAGATTCTCATCGGGCGGGCAGACACGGATTTATGAATGTTGCCGAGTAATCGTACTGCATGGCCGCCGAAATTTCCGACCGGGTGCGAGAAATCGCGGAGGCTCGCGGCCTTCCGGAGTCCGAAGTGTTCGAACGGGCACTCGAACGCGGTCTCGAAGATCTGTGGGAGGACCTCGTACTCGCACAGTACCTCGACGGCGAACTCGACCGCGAGGAGGCCATCGAGCGCGTCGGTCGGACGAAAGTCGAACGAGCGGACCGAGAGCGCGAGGTCGTCGAGGAAGACGTCGACTGGGGTCTGAACGCGTGACGCTTGCGGCTGTCTCGGACGCGGGACCGCTCATTCACCTCGCCGAAATCGAGTCGCTCGAACTGCTCGCGACGTTTGACACACTCCTCGTTCCAGAGACGGTTTACAGGGAAGTTGAGGCCGGCGGTGTTCCGAACAGATTGGCCGACCTCCCGTACGAACTCGTCGAAGCCGATGAAAGCCGAGTCGGAGCGGAAGAACTGGACGCCGGAGAACGCGCCGCGATTGCGGTCGCTGAAGAGCGAGGAATCGTTCTTCTAACCGACGACCTCGCCGCTCGGCAGGCAGCGTCCGACGCGGGCCTCAAGGTACACGGTTCCATCGGTTTGACATCCTCCTCCGCGTTCACGCGGAGGAATCCTGAGCGTTGGAGATTTCAGGTTTCACAATCCCACCGAGCATCCAGACGGTGCGAATCCGACGGGATGCTCGCGGTCTGGGC
>Ga0207719_100577_pt1 | contig 18616 bp, 17 predicted proteins | sample A23P1SouthBayCA_2_FD_187279 | JGI IMG/M metagenome (GOLD analysis project Ga0207719, IMG submission 187279) | Aerobic enrichment media microbial communities from Eden Landing Ponds, California, USA - A23 P3 (3) (SPAdes) | ecosystem: Environmental > Aquatic > Marine > Unclassified | place... | reverse complement strand
CCCGCCCGCCGTTCTGCTTCGCCCGGCGGGCGAGGACGATGCGAATCTTCTCAACGCGCTCGGCACGGTCCATCTCTTCGTAGGCCTTCGCCGACGGGTCGACGCTCACACGAGACCGAAGCGCGGCCACCTCAGATTCGAGAGCCTCGACCTGCTCGGTGAGGTCGTCGATATCGTCCCGCGCCGCGTGGAGTTGCCGGCGCGTCCGGGCACGCTCCTCGCGCTCCTGCAGGAGTTCATCGGCGAGTTGCGAGACCTGCTCTTCCAACGCTTCGATCCGTTCGTCGCCGCTGGCACGGGTCTCTTCGGGAGTCATTCTTCGACCCTCCCGATCCACTTGAGGCGCGTGTTCGACGCCTTGGCGTAGAGGAAGTGGCCGCGGTCGTAGTGCCACGAGAGCGCCTCATCGACTTCGTCGCGCGACCAGTCCGTTGTCTCGAAGTGCCGGTGAATCTCCTCCACAGGAACGCCCTCACCGCTGGCAACACCCTGAAACTCCTCGGCCACTGTAGCGACGGCGTCTAGCAGATCATCGTCGTCCTCAACGACAGCCTCGCCACCGATTGTGTCAGCGAGTGCATCATCGAGTTCGGCGCCATCGTAGCCGACAAAGTCGCGGGTGATTCTCTCCCGAAGCGTCCAAATCTCGGCCGATAGCTCGGCTTCGAGTTCTTCAAGGGCTTCTTCAACAGTCCGCCCCACGAAGTCCACAACGCCGGAGTCAGCACCGACGCCGAGCGTCCGGTAAAACCGCTCATCGTAGAGCGATTCAAGTGCTCGGTGGCACGTCGGGCATAGGTCGACGAGGTTGTCCTGGTGGTCGCCACCTCCGAAGCGACGGGGGACGATGTGGTGTGTCTCCAAGAGGTCGGAGTGACCACGACCGCAGATGTAGCAGTCTTCGCGGCCGGTCTGGGGTTCGTCAGACACGACGGATCACCTCGTGGTCGCCGGCGCACTCCTCGCAGACGGTTCGCTGACCGTGGTCGGGGTGGTCGATCACGACGTCCGCGGGGTCGCGACACCCAAGACAGGCGCAGAAGGGGCCGGTGATGGCGGCACTCATGCCAACCACTGTCCTTGCAGGTCTGACCCTTGCAGGTCTTGATTCCCAAGGCCTTGCAGGCTTGCAGGGCGGGACGTCTCACCCGCCGTGAGCGAGTTAATCCCGCTATATTCGGCCCTACGAGGGTCGAATATGGGCCTTTATGTTGAACAGTAGCCCCGGATTTTCGGGGTGAAAGGCGATATATCTGCTATAGTAGTGCTAAAATCGGAGCTAGAATAGTACCATAGAAACAGATACAAATCAGTCGCCCTCACACCTCGCTCGTCGCCCGCACCAGTGACGCGTCGTCGTTGCGCGGGTCATTCACTCGCGTCGAGACGGGGTGGGCCGTGAGCTCCGCGGACGGATGTGGGATACAGCACGCCAAGGCATCCTCGAGGTTACCGTTGAGCCACGTCTCTTCCTCGCTCGGGTCGAGGACGACGGCCATCCGGTGGTGGAGGTCGGAAATCAGGTCGTTTGGCTCCGTCGTCACGATGGCAAAAGTGTCGACTGGGTCCGGGTCGTCCGATGCGCCGCCACCGCCGAACTCGCTCAGCCCCGTCTGGCGGGTCGGTGGGTGCCACCGCGACCAGAGTCCGGCCATGGCGAACGGCCGGTCGTCTTCGAACGCCACCCGGTACGGTTGTTTGCCTGCGTCACGGTCGACCCACTCGTAGAACCCGTCCGCGGGGACGAGACATCGGCGGTGTTCGACCGACTCCGCGAACGTCGGCTTCTCGGTGAGCGTCTCCGCCCGTGCGTTGATTGGTGGGTTGGACCCGTCGTCGGCCCACTCGGGAACCAATCCCCACTCGTAGCGGCTGAACCGGTCCGGGTTCGCGTCCGTAATCACGGGCAAGTCCTGTCCGGGCGCGCAGTTGTATCGCGCCTCAAGGTCAGGTGTCGCCGTCTCGAATCGCTCGGCCAGTTCCTCTGCGGGGGTGAACAGCGTGTACCGCCCACACATTTGGCCGTCGTTGGGTCGCGAGCGAGATAAACCGGTCGGCGCTTGGTGTTCGTGGCGCGACTCATAAATTGTATGTCGCTATACAAAGTCGCGAGTCGTGAGGGGTTCTGAGGTGCATCCACGAAATCGAGTCTGACTCGCGAGACTTGAACACTGAATCGGTGAGATGCGGCATCGTGGATTCTGCCGGGGTCACCGGTGTCTATTGTGAGACTATCAGCTGTACCTGTTCCAAGCGATCTGTCACCCCCGAGTGACGGCTCGCTTGCTTGACCTACAGCCGGCAGTATGAGTCGGGCTATCGCGATTTTCAGTGTCGTTGAAGCGGTGGGTGTTATTCTACTCCGTCTGGGACGTCTGCGGCCCTGCACCCGCCTTCGAGGAACGTCCCGATTCGCCGTCGACGATACGGAAGCCACCGGTTTCGCTCCGACCAGTGAGTTCCCGCTGTGGGAACGGTATTTTGATGCCCTCTTCACGAAACGCAGACTTCACGTTATGAACGACAGTTCGGATAGCACGCCATTTCCGCTGAGGCGTCGGGGAATCGATCCAGAATCGAAGTTCGAGAACGACCGCTGAATCGTCGAATCGAACCGGAAGTACCTGCGGAGCCGGTTGGCTCATAACGTCATCGAGCCCTGAAATCGCATCTAAGGCGACGGCCTCTGCGTGAGACGGGTCGACATCGTAATCGATTCCAATTTCGAGGCGCAGTCGAAGTTTTCCTTCGAGGCTTCGATTGATGATCGTTCGGTTGTTCACAGCCTCGTTCGGTAACACGACATGCTCGCCGTCGAGGTTCCGTAAGCGGACGTTGTTGATCGTGATTTCCGTGATGAAGCCTTCGTGTTCGCCGATTCGAACCCAATCGCCCACGGCGAAGGGTCGCGAAAGCATAAGGATAAACCCTGCAAGAATTGAGCCGAGAGTCTCTTGGGCCGCAAACCCCAGAACGATACCTAGGACGCCGGCTCCCAGCAGAAGATCGCTTAGCTGGACACCCCACAGTGAGAACGTTCCGAACACGGCGAAGACGTAGATCACAACTTGACTGACGTAGTAGCTGACCCGACGCTGGTGGTCGGACGTGACGCGGTCTTTCGAGCTGCCACTACTGAGGAGAAACCGCTTCAAGATACGAGTAACAGTGTATGCGGAAACGAACAGGAGTACCGTAAGCAGGAGACGAACACCAGCGCCGATACCGAATTCAAGCACCCCAACGACTGAGAGTGCGGTCCCAGCCGCGTTCCATCGGAGCATCAAGACGATGGCGGCGACGCTTGCCACCACCAAGAGGAGCCCCGCCCGGACGACCTCGGCATCCTCCGTTCGAAGCCGGGTTTTCAGGCGTTTCCCGAGGTACCAAATCACAATACCGACGATGACTGCTACAGCGACTACTGCCACCGTTTCGGTGAGTTCCGTGTTAGCTTGGAGAGGGACGGCGAAGGACGAGAGCATAGACACAAACGTTGGCACGTCTCCTATGATAATCCACTGGGTACAGGCTAGTATATCCTTACTGGATGTGCCGGCTACGGGGAGAAAGCAGAGAGTAGAATCTCAGTTCCGGTCCCTCACTCACTACGTTGTCGAAACCCCCACTGGCAGACAATTCCGGCGACAGCCCCTGCTATCGCCAAGTAGATGAATTCCCATTTTAGAAGGCGAGTGAACGTGTCGACTACGCCGGCTAAGAGTATGGTCAACAAAATCCTGAGGCCAACACTGATGTCGAATTCAAGCACCCCAATAATTGACAGTGCTGTTCCAGTGGCATCCCATCGGAACACGAGGACACCTGCAGCCACCGCTGTCAACAGTGAGATGAGTCCTGCACGAATAACCTCGGCAGCAGCCGATTGAACGCGTGTTTTCAGTCGGGTCCCGAGAACCCAAATGACGACGCCGACGGCAGTAGCACCACCAAGATACTGAGAGTCTCGACGGGGTCTGTGGTCAGCCGAAGAACTGAGACCAATAAAGAATCTATCATTTCAGCAACTTCTCTCCCATCAAATTATAATGTCTACTGAAGTGGTAGTACTCACTCTTTGATAGTAATTGGGTTTAGTTACAGTAAGCTGCTGGTTCGGTACCAACATATCTTTTTGATAGGGAAGTAGTCACTAGACGAATGGAATACGACGCAGCACTACGGCGGCGATCGCTCTTTGCGTTAGGAGGGTTAGGACTACTGATCGCCGTGGTTTTCATTTTAATTCAGTTTCAGGCGACGCTCGTGTTCACGGTCTTTCTCTACTACGCAAGCCGTCCAATCTACCGTAAGCTCGAGAACCTCTCGCTTCCGTCGCGACTCCAAGGCCGTCACCTCCCCTATCGTCGTCAAGTGCTTGCTGTTACTACAATTGCTCTGTTCCTACTGCCGTTTCTCTTCTTGCTCACCTACACTCTTGTACTGGTGGTGCCCGAAATCCAACGCCTCGTTGGCGGGAGCGGTCCCGGTGCAACGTATCTCTCCGCACTGCAGTCGGCACAGGGAAGCGGGCTTCCAGCACCGCTTGTAGGGTTAGAATTCAGTGACGTGCTGGCGATGAATCCCCAGGAGGTCGCCGCGATTCTCAATGATCCTGCAGTTCAAGCATGGGCAGAGCGAACAAGTTCTACTCTCATCAGCTCGGTAGGCCTCATCGCAAATGCCGCACTCCACGGATTTATTCTTCTGGCTGGAACCTACTATTTACTCACCGATAGTTCGCGCCTCGTAAGCTGGTTTCTCGATAACTTTGACGAGTCAGGTGTCGTCGAATCATACGCGGTGTCCGTCGACGATGAACTGTCCTCAATTCTCTTCGGCAACATTCTGAACGCATTTCTGACAGGAATTATCGGAATCCTCGTCTTCTCCGCGTATAATTTCCTCGCTCCGGGAGCAGTGAAAGTGCCGTTCGCGCCGCTGGTCGGGGCACTCACGGGGGCAGGAAGTTTGATTCCTGTCGTCGGCATGAAAATCGTGTATCTGCCCGTGGGAGCGATTCTTGCGGTTGCAGCCGTCGCCAGTGGCCAACCGAGCGCGTTCGGCTTCGTGATTCTGTTCCTCGTGTTAGCGTTCGTCGTCGTCGATACGATTCCGGACTTCCTCATTCGCCCGTATGTGAGCGGCAACCGGACGCACGTGGGGCTGCTGATGTTTGCATACATCCTCGGACCGATTGCGTTCGGCTTCTACGGCATCTTTCTGGCACCGATACTGCTCGTCCTCGTCGCGCAATTTTTCAGAACCGTTGCCCCCTATGTTTTATCCGGAGAGACGACCGGACGGCAGACCACGCTCGAAACGTTCGGAGAGACGACGAGTAGCGAGTCGAAGACAGATAGATAGCGACGGAACTCACGACGATTCGACGGGAGTGAACCCAGTTCTATCAACCAGTGCGTGGCCGGAATCCCCACTTGAAAACCAGCCAGGCTATCATGCCTGCGACGATAGCGAACACGAACTCCCGCATAAGTCTCGATTTAGGTGTCGGACTGGTCGGAAACAAGCGGGAGTCCAGTTCCCGACGAAGTCGAGGCGTTGTGTCATCCCCTTAGAAATTGTCAGCATTGGCCATTACGTCCGGGACAGCGACGGGCGTACGATCGCGGGACTGCGGCCCGGCGGTCGACATAGTCGACGATAAGCAGATGAAACGAATCGAGAACAGCAGTACACAAGCTCTCTGGCGTAGAGACTCCGAGTCATAAGGAGCAGAATTGAGCTATGAAGGGGCCTTCCGGAGACGGAAAGAACAGTCTACTCTTGTCTAGTCTTCCACGCTCGAGAGTGTGTTTCACTACGCACCGAAAACTCAGCGCTACTCTATCTCTATTGCTTGGGTCGCAATACGATGAAATCCTCCGAGTATACCGCTGTATTTATTATCCTACATACAACATGGCTACATGGAGCGTAGTGGAGGGCAGCGCTCCGGCCCATTCCCCAAATCTCCCCGTCCTCCGTCCCCCCCTGTTTTGACCGGCATCACCCCGCGATACCGTATAGAACTGGCCGTAGCCTCGGAGTCCGGGTCCTCGGGTTCGGTCGAATTCGGAGTTCCCGCCACCATCTCTGCGTTTGACAGACAGCAGTCACTCTTCGACTCCGGCGGCGAGAGGCCGATTGCCGGTCCAGACGGCGACTCGAACGCTCAGCGTTCGAGGTCTGGGAATCCACCCATGAGCAGCTGTGAGAATGCGGCCGCGAATGTCGTTCGTGCGCTCCAGATAGCTGTCTCAGTGGTGATGCCCGTCCCACCGATACTGAGCAAAAAGGTATCTGTATCGACGATGAGCATCCGCTCGGCGTATTCGTTTTCCGGCTGTTCCTGGGGAAGTCGGTAGTCAACGAGACAGTCGACAGTGTCCCACTCTTCGGGGATTGACTGGTCGTACTCTTGGAGCAATGTCACGGAGACATCCCGGTCACAGCACGATTGGAGTGCATCAAGGAAGGTCGGCTCAGGATCGTCAAGTGTTGCGGCACCGTAGTAGACTTGATCTTGGGCTTCACTGACTAGATGGATAATCCGCTCGGAGATGGCGTCGGCCCCGGTGATCGAATACACGTCCTCGCTGTCGTCACGGGAGGGTCCTGCCTGTCGCTCGAGCGATGAGAGGTGTTCGAAGGCGGAATCGCGCTTGCTCTCGAACTGCCGCTCCAGTTGCCGCTTGGCTTCATCGAGCGAAACCGGCCGGAATACCTGCGGATTCGATTGCTGGATACTGACGAAGCCGCGTTCTTCGAGTTCCTTGGTTGCAGTGTACACCTGGGGACGAGGAACTTCGGTGATATCGGCCACGTCACGAGCAGTTCCGCTTCCGAGTCGCACGAGCGCGATGAATACGCGAGCCTCGTAAGTCGACAGGCCGAGGTCGGTGAGTGCCTCGACAGCCTCGGAGTCAGTCATTGTCTTGGATAGGTTGACTGTGGGTGTTATCTGTTTGGAAGTGCTCAGGGAGCGGAAACCCCCACTACCTACGAAGCGCCTCCCAGCCCAGTGGTCATCTCGGCCTCCTCCGTCGATGGGTGGGCGCTGCTGTCGCCAACAGCACGCGCCCAGACGACAAGTGCGGGGGGAAGGACGATCAGCGAGGCGAGGTACGAATAGAGAATCGTCGCCCCCGTGAGCAGGCCGAACTGTCCCAAGATAGGCGTGATAGCGATGGCGAGGACTCCGATCCCCGTAACCGTCGTCAGCATACTTCCGGTGAGTGCACCTCCAGTCCCGCGGACAGTTTTGGTCAGCGACCCGAACACGTCGGCCGACTCGTCGTACTCCTCGGCGAACCGGTGGACGATGTGTGCCGAATAGTCGATCCCGAGTCCGATTCCGATCGATAAGATCATCCCGGTCATAACGTTGAACGGGATGTTGAGGTATCGCATCGTTGCCGCGATGGCAGCCACCGTTACGGCGATCGGGAGCAGATTGACCACGCCCAAAGACGGCTTGCCTTCGAGCAGACCGTAGATGAGGATCAAGAAAACGGCGGTCCCGAGTAATGCAAGGACCAGACTGACGAGCGCGGATTGTGCGATTACGTCCGATACCGCTTTCAGAACCACGACTCCGCCAGTTGCCGTCGCCTCATACCGGAATCGGTCCGCGACCGCCTTTGTATCAGCAGTCACCGCCGCTTGCGAGGCGTCGGACTCGACGGCGTACTCCACACGGGCTGCAGTGTAGTCGTCGGTGATATAATTGAGTGCGCGGTCGCGAGCAGGTGAATCCAGCAATTCAGCGTAGATCACCTTCAGATTGTCATCTGGGATCCCGTTCGCATTGCGATCATTGCGGTCTACTAGCGCGTCGAACTCCGCATCCCGGCGGGCATGCGAGCGAATAACCGTGATGATGCTCGTCTCTCTGGCGTGCCCGTCGCCGGCGACGAAACTATCCGGCGGATCCTCGCCGGCCCGCCATATTGACTCCAATGCGCCATCATTCGTCAGTGATCCCTCGACATACACTGTCGTCACGTCTTCCTCGCCAGTTTCGAAGTTGTCCTCGAGGTAGTTCGTCGTCCCGGTGACGGTGTACTCTCGAGGCTGGAGTTGCTCCGGGAAGTACTCGATGAATTCGGGGTTCTCCTCAGGTGGCAGGAAGTCGTCCTGCGTGAATCGACTCTCGACGCCGGCACCGTAGCTGCCGATCCACGCGGTGCTCAACAACAAGACGATCAGGAACAACTTCGGCGCCTTGCGACCGATATGGATGCCGACCGGAAGTACCTTCCCGAGTAGGGAATCCTCCGAACCGAGGGGCTGTGAACCGAACTCGGGGAATCCGACGCGCTGTCGAAGGATGTCAGCGTACACCTTCGCAGCCGGAAGGAAGATTCCGAAGATGAGGAACGTGAAGATGATGCCGACGGCGGCCACGAGGCCGAAATCGCGGATGGGTCCCAGTTGACTGCTTGCGTTGGCGGCGAACCCAATAACGGTCGTTCCAGTTACGATCGCAAACGCGACGAGCAACTGATCGGTCGCGGTCCGCATCGAATCACGTACCCCGAACCCGTCGACGCGCTCCTCACGGTACCGGTTGATCGCATGGATCCCAAAGTCGATGCCGACCGCCAACAGGAGTGGCGGGACGGCAATCAGCATCTGTGAGAACGCGATGTCCGCGAGTCCCATGAACCCAAACGTCCAGAGAATCGCCATCGCCAGTGAGACGATGCCGATGAGGAGGTCGATGGGATCGCGGTAGGCGATGATCAGGAAGAAGAGGATCAACACGACGGCAGCAGGAACGACGAGAGCCAGCGAGTCGCTAATGACGTGCGAGAACTCCTCGGAGAGGATCCCACTACCAAAGACGGTGATGTCGCCGCCAACCGATGAGACGATGAACTCCGCGTGCTGTTGGATCTCGGTGAGTGGACTCGAGCCACTCGTTCCAGCAGAATCCGAGACTTCGGATGAAAGGGAGTGCGTGACGATCCCTATCGTCGCCGTCGCCGAGGCTGACTCGGCATTGAAGTCCTCACTCAGACTGGCTTCGAGTCCCGGATTGCGTTCGACCGCCGTCTCGACGGCGGCGTCGATTTCAGTCGGTGTGGCCTGCTCGACGGCGTCGATTTCCTCGTCGATCGTTTCGGCGGACGGGTCGATGGTCCGAGCGACAGCTCGGGCGATGCTCGTGGTTTGAGCGACCTGTATCTCGGGATTCTCACGTAACCGTTCCTGTGCCTGGAGCATCCGCAGGAGCTCCGTCTTCGAGAGCACGTTCGTTCCCGATTGTATTAGTTGAGTCGTCCCCGTATCGCGTTCGAACGTTACACGCTCGAAATTGTCGTTGACGCTATCGAGGGCCTCCTGAGCGGGGACGTCGTCGGTAAACTGACTAGTCCCTGACGAGGTGCCGGATTGACCGAGTCCCAGTGAGAATCCTGCCGACAGCAACAGGAATGCCAGCAGAATCGTTTTGGGACGCTCCGCGATCCACTCGTCGACGATGTCGATATACCGTTGATACTCGATCTGAATATCCATCGGTTCAGTCCCGCTGGTTGCGTCTCCACCCGACAACACCGAGAACGCCGACTACCACGACGCTGCCGAGAATCATTCCGATGGGCAGTCCCCCGCCTTCGTTTGGCGTCACTTCGATGGGAACTTTGTACGTGCGGGAGACCTCGGTGTCACCGTCGGGCATCTCGTACTGGAAGTCGAACGAGATCGGGTATCGCTTCGGCAGCACGTTCCCGCCGGTGCTGAGCGCGATCGTGAACTCGTCGGACTCGCCCGGTTCGAGTTCAGCGATAATTCCCTCGTCGTTGTCGCTGCTAAGCGGATCGCGGACGAAGGCTTTGGCCTCGACGTTGGTCAACGGTTCGTCGCCATTGTTGGTGATTTGGACGGTCAGTGACCGCTCACCGCCCGCTTGGATCGTATCGTTAACCACCGAAACGGCGAACCGATCCTGCTGTGGCCGAATCTCCACGTTCGTCTCCAGCCCGTCGCTGTGCCGAACGTCGCCCCGTTGATTCCGGTACTTCACCGAGAGATTGAACTGCTGGGCACTGGCGCTCGCAGCATCGCTCACACTCACCGTGTATTCGAAGGTCGCCCGCTCGTCGGGGTCAAGGTCCGAAATCGCATACTCCGAGGAATCCACATGGATGTTCGGATTGCTCGAAGCAAACCTGACGACAGGATTGGTGATCGGATTGGGGCCTTCGTTGATTACTGTTCCCCGTAGCGTTCCCTCGCGGTCGACGCGGAGAGTCGTCGACACGTCCTCCAGTGCGAAGCGTTGCTCTCTTCGTGGATCCACGCCGACGTTCAACGTACGTGACGATCGGGTGATCCCGTCGACGTCGGTGTAATCCACCGTCATGTCGACCGTGTACTCCCGGAGGGACGCGTCATCGGCGAGCGACACCGTGTACTCGAGCGTTCGGCGCTCACCGGGTGCCCACGGACCAACCTGGGCCGTCGACTGCTCCGAGCCGGACCCGAATGCAAGCTCGTCGCTACGTGACATCGCTGTCACGCTAGATCCGTTCGCTGCGCGAGTCCCCACGTTCTCGACCGTTACAGAGAGATCTCCCTCCGATCCCACTTGTGCAGTCGTTGAACGGTTCACGACCTCAAACCGTGCCTGGTCACGGATCCGGATCGTAATGTACTGCGTATCGCGTTCAGTGAAGTCGTGATACTCCGCTCCGTAGATATCGTAGTTCACACCTCGCGTGTAGGCGTACGAGTACTCGACCGGGACCCGATAGGTCCCCGGTTCTGCGTCGTCTAAGACGGTTATGCCGATCGGATCGACGGATTCGGTTCCGGTTGGGACGTTTCCGACACCGACGGTTCCGGTATTCACTTCGATCGGTGCCGACCCGGCCTTCACGTCGATAGTGAGCCCCCGCGCAGTCATGACCCGCTGTTCATACTGTGAGGGGCCACCCTTGTTGATGTGGCCTCGATTTGATACGCCCAGACGTAATTCGGCTGTCGTGCCGGGCTCAAACTCCTTCGAGTTCGTGAAGATGTCCAAATCCGGCTCACCGATCACCTGTCCGGAGTTGCCGGTCTGCGCGACGACCGGTGTCGCACTCGGTACGAGGACGAGCAGTGCTAAAAACACCCCTGCAGCCCTAGATATGGAAACGTTATCGAGCATTCGCCTTCCCGACCGCGAGTGGCGGCTGATTCACGCTACTGAAACCGACCTCCAATTAGTGTATGTACATTCCTACATACAACCCAGAAGCAGACACAGATATACTTTCCCATCTGCTGGAGACTGTCGACGTCTCCGGCCATCGAAGCAGAACTATCGGATCTGGGTCATTCCACACGAGCGCTTCCGTAAGAACGGATGGCTACTCGGCTACAGAGGAGCACCTCGTCAGGACGGAGGCACTCGATAATACGCCGGCAGTGTCAAAAGTCGAATTGGATGCGCAGCGAATCTAACGTATCCACGGGTGTCGGATACGTACAGAAACAGATAGTTGTCCGCACGCCAACTCTCCAGACATCGATGTATACGATTGGAGATTTACCGGTCGATAACCGACTTCAGACCGTCAACTACAATCTCGAACTCGAATCGGCGCTCCGCCGGATGTTCGAGAACAGCTACACACAGGTCGGCGTCGAACGTGACGACGAGTTGGTCGGAATCGTGACTTACAGATCGGTTGTCCGGACACTACTGGCATTCCACCAATTGGATGTCGGCCATAAGACGCTGGATAAGATTTCAGTCGGAGCGGCAGTTGAGGACGCCCACACGATTAGCGAGGATGCGAATCTTCTCGCCGTCTTCGATGCACTCGCAGAGTACACGTATATTGTCGTCAATCGTGACGAAGAGTGGCGTATTCTAACTGACTACGACCTTCTGACGCGATTGAAACAGATGCTTGAGCCGTTTTTGTTGATCGAGTCGATCGAGATGCAGTTGCGTGAAATTTTCACGCGAGTGTTTGGCGATTCACTGGCAGAGCAGTTGGCTGAGACGTTCGACGAGGAACACCCATTGCCAACGCCGACATCAGTCGAGCATTGTAGCTACGCACACTATGCCCAGTTCATTTCCATTCATTGGGAAGAATTTGAATCTCTCTTCGATGATCAGCAGGACGTGATTCGCGAGTTAGTGCTCGAAATTGGCGACATGCGAAATCAGCTCTTTCACTTTCGAATTGAGGATTCAGACGAATTTGATCGGGACCTGCTCCGCTTTGGTCAGTCCTACTTCTCCTCGGTATAGACACTGGATAGTCAGGGACTGCTCGTTTACTCATCGTTTAGGTGTGCGGCGACTTCGACGTTGCGTCAGCGTCGGCCGGGTCGACGCTTCGAAGTACGCCTGTACCTGGTCGCGCGTCTCGGCCGGCAGGTCTTCGTACGCACGTACTTTGAAACACCCCCTGAACGGATTCACCGGCCGAACGAAACCCTGGCGCCAACACGCACCGAGGTTCGGAGTTACCCTTCTTTTCGCAACCGTTCCTCCCGGAGTTCGCCCCGCGAGTGCCACGTCCGGGGGCGACAGGCGACGACGAGCGCACCGAGGAACGCGATGGCGACGCTCGCGGTGACGACGGTTCCGGGCACGACGCCGATGGCCGCCGCCCGTGGCCACGGGATTGCCGCGAAGGCAGTGACCCGAATCAGCCACGCGGCGAGCAAGACGGCGAAAAGCGGCAGGTAGATGCGCCGAAGTCGGTGGGCAATCGCCTCCTCGGCGGTAATCTTGATGGTCGGCGCCCGGTAGTCGTCGGCGAGGGCCACCCGCCAGTCCGGGTCGGTGACGTCCGCGCTGGGGTCGAGTCCGACCGCCCAGACGTTCTCTTGGAGCGTCCGGACGCGCGAGCGCCAGATGTCGTACGCCCGGTAGCGACGGGCCTCGACGGTGAGGAAGACGGCGAGTGTCGCCGCACCGACGAGGAGGACGTAGTGTGGGTTCTCGGGGCTGGAGAACGCCCACGTGATGATGGCGGCCATGACGATAACCGCCCAGTTGGTCGTCTTGTCGAGGCGCTCCCGCCAGTACTTCATGCGGTGAATCTCGCCCCGGTAGAGGTGAGCCATCGCCGAACTCGGGCCCATCTCGGCGTCCAGCAAACCCTCGCCGACGGTGGGTGACCCGGGGCTGGTCGGGTCGGGGATGTCGTCGGGGCGTTCGGTGTCGGTGGCCACGGTCAGACGAGGAGTTGGATGTCGGCGTCAGCCATGTCTCGAATCGCCGTCGCGGCGCCGACGCCCGTGGTGACGCCGTCGTAGAAGTCCGCCTCGTCGTAGCCGAAGAGGTCGACGGTCATCTGACACGCTTGGAACTCGACGCCCATCTCCAGCCCCGTCTCGACGAGTTCCTGAATCGTCGCGGTGTCGTTGTCCGCAATCTTTTTCCTCAGCATTCGGGTCGTGAGGCGGTCCATGCCGGGCAGAGACCCGACGGCGTTCGGGACGGGCAGGTTGGGGTTACCGACGGCGCTCAACTTGAGGTTCTTCGAACGCTCCTCGTGGAGGATGTCGAGTCCCCAGAAGGTGTGAAAGACGGTCACCTCGTAGCCGAAGGCCGCCGCGGTACTCGCGAGGATGAGCGGCGGATACGCCATGTCGAGTGTCCCCTTCGTGGCGATGAGCGACAGTTTCGGCGGGTCGTCGTCGCCGTCGTCGAGTTCGGCGACCCGGGCTTCGAGTTCGTCGACGCGCGCGGCTAGGTCGGCGCGCGTGGGTTCGGTGTCTGTGCTCATTCCGCCACCTTGCGGACGTAGTGGGTGTAGACGTCCTCGCCGTCGTCCTGGTCGACGAGTTCGACGCCGTCGGTGGTCTCTGCCCACCCGGCGAGGTCCGTCATGCTTCCGGGGTCCGTCGCCAACACTTCGAGGACGTCGCCGGCAACGAGGCCGTCGACGCGTTGACTCGTCTTGACGACCGGCATCGGGCAGTTCTCGCCGCGTACGTCCAGCGTTTCGGTCACGTCGTGTTCGGTCATGGTATTGAACTCATCTCCCAATACCGTGGCCGCGAATAAAAGCGTATCGACAGTCGTTCAATGAAAGCGCACTACTAGATGCGTCAAGATGTGTTTCAAGCCGTATTTGGGCGTATAGGGCCAGATAGTCTTGCACATAATTTGATAATCTATGCAAAGCCTTATTTGCGACTGGCCGATAGGTGGGAGTGACGATGACAGCAAATCCGGACGCCATCGACGCGGTCACGCCCGAGGAACTGAAGCGACGCATCGACGACGACGAAGACGTCTTCCTCCTCGACGTGCGCGCTCGGAGCACCTACGAGTCGTGGCACATCGACGGCGTCGACGCCGTCAACTACCCGTACTTCGAGTTGCTCGACGGGATTCCGGCGGACCTTCGCGCCGACCTGCCCGACGACCGTCGGATAACCGTCCTCTGTGCGAAGGGTGGCTCCAGTGAGACGGTCGCCGAGTCGCTCGCTGACGCGGGCTACGACGTCGACCACCTCGACGACGGGATGCGTGGCTGGGCGCGTCTCTACGAGGCCCGTGAACTCGATACCGAGACTGACGCCACCGTCATCCAGTACCGACGCCCCTCCTCTGGCTGTCTCGCCTACCTCGTCGTCGACGACGGCGAGGCGGCGGTCATCGACCCGCTCCGGGCGTTCACCGGCCGGTACGCCGCCGACGCGGGTGAGCGCGGCGCGACGCTGACCTACGCTATCGACACGCACGTCCACGCCGACCACGTCTCCGGGATTCGGCAACTCGGCGCCGAGACGGGGGCGACGCCCGTCCTCCCCGCGCCGGCGGCGGCCCGCGGCGTCGACTACGACGCGGACTACGAGACGGTCGCCGACGGCGACACCCTCTCCGTCGGCGACGCCACCATCGACGTGATGCACACTCCCGGGCACACGACGGGCATGACCGCCTACCGCGTGGGCGACGTGCTCTTTACGGGTGACGGCCTGTTCGTCGAGAGCGTCGCGCGCCCGGACCTCGAAGACCCCGAGGCCGCCGCCGACGCGGCCCGGACGCTCCACGAGAGCCTGCAGGACGTACTCGCTCTCCCCGACGACACCGTGGTCGCCCCCGCCCACTTCAGCGACGCCGCGACGCCCAACGACGACGGCACGTACACCGCGGCGCTCGGCGACCTGAAAGAGCGCATGGCCGCCCTCTCGATGGACATCGAGGAGTTCGTCGAGTTCGTCGTCGCCGACATGCCGCCCCGGCCCGCGAACTACGAAGAGGTCATCGCGACGAACCTCGGCCAGCAGGCACCTGACGACGAGGCGGCGTTCGAACTCGAACTCGGCCCGAACAACTGCGCCGCCACCGCGGACGCCATCACCGAGTGATGTCGGCGCTCGCCGTCTCCCTGTCGCTTCCCTTTCCGCGGGGCGTCCTCCCCTATCTCGTCGGGGGACTCCTCGTCGGGCTCGGCGCCGCCATCGTCTACCTCGGAACGGGAATCATCGCCGGCGCGAGCACGTTCCTCGAATCGACGCTCTCGTATCTCTCGGGCGTCGAGCGGTTCAACCGTCCGGCGTACGTGGCGTCGCGGAACTGGCGGGTCGTCTTCACGCTCGGCATCGTCGCCGGGGCGGCCCTCTGGGCGTTCGCGCTCTCACCCGACCCCGGCGCGTGGACGACCGAGGTTCAGCCGTGGCGTCTCCTCGGTGGTGGCGTCCTCGTCGGCGTCGGCACCCGGCTCGGGAAGGGGTGTACCTCCGGCCACGGCGTCTGTGGCGTCGGGTCGCGCTCCGGAACCTCGCTCGTCAACGTCGCGACGTTCATGGCCTTCGCCATCGGGACCGCACAGCTCGTGCAGGCGCTCGGGGTGCATCCCTAATGAGCGAGCGCGGCCTGCCGTTCGTGACCGTCGTCTTCGTCGGCGGCCTGGTCTTCGGACTCGGGCTCGCGATAAGCGGGATGGCCAGACCCGAAGTCGTCCTCGATTTCCTCCAGTTCGAGGACGCCGGGCTTCTGTTCGTCATGGGCGGCGCCGCTTTCGTCACCGGCGTCACCTTCGCCGTGGCGACCCGATATCTCGACCGCGCACCCCTCACCGGGACGGCGTACGCCCGCCGGCTGAAGTCGTTCGACCGGAACGTCGTCGCCGGGGGCGTCGTCTTCGGCGTCGGCTGGGGGCTCTCGGGTATTTGTCCCGGTGCCGCGTACGCCAGCGTCGGCATCGGCAACCTGCCCATCCTCTGGGCGATTGCCGGAATGTTCGCCGGTGCGTACGCGCAGGGGTACGCTCGTTCACGCCTCGCCGGCTGACCCCTGCCACCGACACCGTCATGTCGGTCCGGCCACGACACGGTTGCACATGCCCTCCCTCGACGAACTCCTCTTGCTGTTGCGGGACCGTCTCGGCGAGCTGCACGCCCGGCGCCCACGGGCGGTTCGGAGCGCCGCCGGCCTGCTCGGACTGGTCGTACTCGCGCTCGCCTGGTTCTTCCGCCCGTGGTTGCACACGCTCGTCTACGGCATTTACACGACGCCAGTCTTTCCGCTCGCGGCGGCGCTCGGACTCGGTGTTGCCCTCGTCCTCCGTCGACAGCTCGGTACCCTCGTCGACGGGCAGGTGGGCTTTGCCGTCTTCGTCGTCGCCCTCGTCGTCGGGTCGAGCGCCGCCGGCCTGCTGGCCGGAGCCCAACTCGGCCAGGACACGATGGCGCGAGCCGACACCGCCGACAGTCTCTCCCAGACGGACCCCACCCGCCCACGCGTGGTGACGAAATCAGTCGCCGAGCGCTACGCCTCGAACACGCTCAACTTCCCGCAGTACCGCATCGCCGGCGGCGATATCACCGTCCGGAAAGACACGCCCTACTGGTCGTACGCGCTCGCCCCCGACGGCAGCTTCAACCACTACACCAAGCGCCAACACGGGACGGTCCTCGTCGACATGACCCAGCAAAACGCCGAGGTGGACACCGTCGTCGGCGACATGGAGCGTGGCGTCGGGCCGGCCTTCTACAACAACTACCGGTTCGCGACGCTCAAGCGCGCGAACTACCTCGTTGAGTACGAGGACCCGTTCATGGTCGTCAACGAGGGCGAGCAGTACGTCGCGGTCCCGTACACGAAACCGGAGTTCCACTGGCTCCCGCTTCCACACACGACGCCCGCGTGGGGTGGCGTCGTGTTGGTCCACGGCGACGGTGAAATCGAGGACCTCTCGCCGTCGGCGGCCCGCGACCACCCCGCCCTCAGCGAGCAGAAACTCTACCCGTTCGACCTGGCACGGGAGTCCGTCGCGGCGACCAAATACCGCAACGGCATCGTCAACACGTTCACGAGCCACGAAGACGAAATCGAAGTCGCCCCCGTCCCCGGCGAGGGCAACGACCAGCCCTTCCTCGTCTTCACCGAGAGCGGTCCGGAGTACGTCGTCGCCGTCGAACCCTACGGGCAGGCACAGGGACTGAAAGAGGTGTGGACCATCGACGCCCGCACTGGCGAGTACGAAACCTACTCGCCCGACGCGTCGCTGTTCGGCGCGCGCAAGGCCACCGACTACGTCCGGCAGGCCGCGCGAACGACCGACTGGAACCGCTTTCGGCCCTCCGAGCCGATTCCCGTCGTCGTCGACGACCAACTGTACTGGGAGGTGCGGGTCGTTCCCGAGGACAGTAGCGGCGTCGCCTACATCGCCTTCGTGAACGCCCGGTCGAGCGACGTCCACGAGGTGAGTACCACCCCCGAGGTGACGGCGTTCCTCCAAGGCGAACGCGTCGCTGACCAGTCCGGACCGGACGAGTCGGGCGCGGACGCGTCCCCGCGCATCGTCGTCGAGCGTGTCGCCCCGAACGGGACGGTCATCGAGACACTCGAGGTGTACGGCAACGAGACGGTTCGGGTGGTGCCGGCACCGGCACCCGCCAACAACACCACGGCGAGCGCCTGACCCGGCGCTATCGGGCCATCCGCACCTATTTGTCCTTTGAGTGAGAGTGTCGGGATGCCCTCATGTCGCTCGACATCCCCGCCGCACTCGAGGACGGCTTCATGCGTCTCCCGACGCGCGTTGCCGGGCTCCTGTTCGTGGCGTATCTGATAATCGGTATCGTTTCGACTGTCGCCGCTCAGACGCTCAGCGTCGCGGTGATGGAGACTATCCAGCAGTCGATGGCGGCGGGTGGGAACGCCCCGCCCCCGTCGGCAGTCGCCGGCGCCGGCGTCGGTGCCGGTGCCGGGGCGAACACCCTCGCGCTTGACGTCGGCGTTCCGGTCGCTGCCGTCCTTTTCGTGGTGCAAGTAATCGTCGCACAGGTGGTCGGCGTCATCGCCATCCGCACCTTCGTCAGCGACGCCCGGCGGTCGTTCCCGAGTGGCGTCACCCGACATCTGCCTTGGGTCATCCTGAACGCCCTCGTCGCGAGTTTCATCACCACACTACTCATCGGCATCGGCACCATCCTGCTCGTCATTCCCGGCATCTACCTCGCCGTGGCGCTGTATTTCGTCCAGTTCGAAGTCATCGTCGAGGAGGAGAACGCCATCGACGCCCTCCGAACCGGGTGGGCGCTGACGAAGGGAGCGCGCCTCAGCGTGTTCCTCCTGTTGCTCGTCATCTTCGCCATCGGACTGGCGAGTGCCGTCCCGAGCATCGCGCTCGGCTTC
>Ga0207719_100575_pt1 | contig 18627 bp, 32 predicted proteins | sample A23P1SouthBayCA_2_FD_187279 | JGI IMG/M metagenome (GOLD analysis project Ga0207719, IMG submission 187279) | Aerobic enrichment media microbial communities from Eden Landing Ponds, California, USA - A23 P3 (3) (SPAdes) | ecosystem: Environmental > Aquatic > Marine > Unclassified | place... | reverse complement strand
GCAGGCCACGGTCACCTGGACCGACACCGCCGACAACGAGGACGACATCCTCGTCGAGCGCCGGCGCGAGTACGCCGACGGCTGGGGCACTTGGCAGACCATCGCGACGAAGGCCGCGGGGAGTACCCAGCACGTCGACGACACGGTCGTCCCCGGCACGACCATCCAGTTCCGCGTCTCGAATCGCACCGAACACGTCGTCTCGCGGGCGACGACTGCCGAAACCACCGCCGACTCGGTCCGCCCGAGTGACGCGGCGCCGACGAGTGGCTGGTACGCCGAGATTGATACGCCGAACGGCACGCGAACGCCCTCCATCGTCGGGACGCCCCAGCGCGACCCGAGCGTGAACGACCTCGAACGCGTCACCATCCCCGTCCCGAAAGACGAGGCGTGGGATAGCGAGGCCTTCACCGACGCGCCGGTCCGCGTCTGGCACGATGGCGAGCGGTTGCCTGTCGACACGCTCATCGAGCGCCGGCAAACCGCGGGGCGCACCGAGTTGGTCTGTGAGGGCGGGACGGTACTCCACGAGACGGGCGTGTACCCGTTCCGGAACACCGACGTCCACAGCGCCTTCGAGACCGTCACCAACGACACGCCCTACGGCGTCGACGTGACCTCTCCGTCTGTGAGCGAGGAGGAACTCATCACCATCGACAGCGAGACCGGGGCGCGGACGTATCTCGACACCGCCCGCTCGGACGCACCGGTCCTTATCCGGAACGACGGCACCGTTGAGACCGCACAGACCTGTTTCGTGTTTGAGGGGGAGAACTGGACGAGCGGGACGACGTACGCGTCTGGCGACTTCGGCGACGGCGCTGACTACAGCCTCGACCTCGCCGCCGACGCCGTCGACGGCACTATCTCGAAGACGATCACGCTGGAGCACGAAATCCCCGGCGACGAACTCGGGATCAAAATCCGGGGAAAACTCGAATCGTTCGAGGGGGAACTGCAGGTTCGCATCGACGGCGAGACTGCAGGGGCAGATTTGGTCGCCAACAGCACGTCGGGGGCACTCTCGTGGGCGAACTACGAGGGCGGGCGCACGTACGAGAACGATAGTACTGGACAAGATGTTTCGGTGCCGACGCTGGGACCGGGAGACCACACCGTCGCCGTCGAGGCGATCAACCCGATCAACTCCGGAATCGCGCTGTCGGGGAACTGGCTCGCCGACGTCGTCTCGGTCTACGACAAGCGCCATCCCCCGAGTGGGTTCGATAACACGACCGACGCGGACAGTGCGCTTGCGACGCCGGAGCGGTACCCCGCGAACGGCGTCGGCGCCGTCTTCCTCGTCCGTGGGTATCGGAGTGGCGACGGCGCCCGCGTTGCGTCGACGTGGGACGACACGACGGGCGCACAGGCCGTCGCACTCTCGGATGACTACGGGGCCACCTACGTCCAGGACACGAACAGCGCGAACGTCAGCGCCACCTTCGGGGGGCCGTATGTCGACCTCCTCTTCCGGGCGACACTCGGTGCCTACGGAACCCAGACCGGCGCAACGCCGACGACCGGCATCAACGGCCAGTCGATGAGCGAGTTCACGCTGTTCAAGGACGTCCGCGACTCGCCGCCGATCATCGCCCAGACCTATCGCGGCCAGCGCCGGACCATTCTCACCCAGCTCGTCGAGCGCGGCGATATGCTGTGGGCGCTGGACTGGGACCGCGAAAACGACCAGCAGACCATCCAGATGGCGAACGTCGGCGACCGGGAAAGTGACCGCGATTTAGACCTCGTGAGCTACGAGTGGTCTACTCAAAGTTTGGGTAGACAATACGAGAGTGCGACAGTGAAAGGCGCGGCTCTGGAGGTCGCCGATGAAGGCGTCACCGCTGACATCCTCAACGACAACAGCCTCGACAAGGACAACCTCGTGGACGGCTCCGAGACGGTTCGGGATGCCAACACGGGGACAGTCTACGAACGCGGCCCCGACTACGACATCAACTACGAGACAGGGGTGTTGTTCTACCCGGCGGGGTCCACGCGGATCACTGACGGCGCCGGCCTCGCCGTGACGTACGAGTGGAAGCCAATTGCGAGCTACGCAAAGCCGGGCGCCTCGCCGAAGAAGGCCCTCGATGACGTGGAAGTCGCGGCGACCACGGACGCGATGTGCGAGTCGCTGGCGTTCTATCTCGTCGACCGTCTCGGCGACGGCCCGGTCGAATCTGGGACTATTACTATCCCCAGCCTGCCCGCAGGCTACTCCGTTCTCGATGCACTGGCGCTGGACGGCCTCCCGAACGACGAGCAGTGGACGCCCCGCGGACTCTCCGTCCAGGACGGCCGCGTGACGATGGAAGTGGCGTCTCGAAGGCGCGTCCAGGACGTCGTCTCGGACCTGCAGTCCCGGCTCTCCGACCACGGCGAGCACATCTAACACGACCTCGATGACGCCCAGGAGGGCCGAGGGCCGTGCCCGATGGACTGCCATACTCCAGAGTTAGACCCATGTCCAACGACAAAACCGATTACCTCGAAGCCCAGACGCTCGACCGCATTTTTGCGAACCAAGCCCCGGACGCCGCCGTCGACGGTGTCTACGTCGCGCTGTGGGCGTCCACCCCCACCAACGCCCCGGACGAAACGAACGAGATCACTGGCGGGTCGTATTCGCCGGTGCAGGTCACCGCCTCGGGGTGGTCCGTCAATTCCACCGCGGGGCCACGGGAGTACGTCAACGACTCGGTCATCGACTTCGGCGTCCTCGATTCCGGGTCGGACATCACCATCGAAGGCGTGGTGCTGTACGACGGCGCCGACACAAGCACCGCGAACGCGCTGTACTTCGACGACGACTTCTCATCGACGACCGTCAGCGCCGGCAACAAGTTCGAACTCGGGGCTGGCAACGTGACGATTTCGGAGGACTAAATGCCCCTTGGCTCCGCCACCCTCGGCGGCGCCGCGCTCGGCTCGACGGCTGACGAGGGGCAGACCGTCACGGCGAGTGCCTCGTTCGACGGGACCGCCGACACGAGCGCTACCGGGACCCAGACGGCCACCGCCAGCAGTAGCCTCACCGGGACGGCCACCACGACCGCGACGCCCACGCTGGTTCTCGTCGGGGGGAGCGCCCTCGATGGCACCGCCACACTCACCGCAACCGGCGTCAGCGTGACCACCGCGACGGCGACGCTCGGCGGCACAGCGGCCCTCAACGCGACCGGGCGCACGACCCAGATCGCGACGGCGACGATGGCCGGCACGGGGGCGGTGCGTGCGACCACCGACGCCGTGGTCACCGCGAGTGCGGCCTTCGGCGGCACCGGGACCGCGACTGCGACCCCCACGACGGCCGTCGTCGCGACGGCGACCGCAGACGGCACCGCGAGCGTCGACGCGACGGGCACGCCGGTCCAGACCGCAGAGACAACCCTCGCCGGGGCGGGCGCCCTCGATAGCGTTGGGACCGCCGTGCAAACCGCCGCGGCGGCGCTGACTGGGGCGGGGACGCTCTCGCTCGCGCCGCGCAATCCCAGCACGCAGACGGTTACCCGCACCCTGACTTGGACTGAGACCCAGCCCCGCGCGCTGACCTGGACCGCAACCCAGACTAGAGTTCTCGACATCGACACTATGAGCGACATCCAACCCCACGACCACTATCTCGCCGGTGAGAGCGAGACCTGGGAGTTCGACATCCAAAAGGACGGGGCAGACTACGACGTTAGTTCGGCGGACGTGAGCTGGTATCTCCTCCCGACCGACACCAGCGACACCAGCAACGCCGTCCTCTCGGATGCCGATAGTGGCGTCTCGCTATCGGTGAGTGATGCCGATTCGGACGGCACCAGCGAGCGTGTTGTGCTTGACATCGACCAGGGCGTGACCGAGGACATTCCGGGCTACTACACGCAGCTCCTCGTCGTCGACGACTCTGGTCCCGGCCTCGCCAAATGGAGTGGCGGCTTCCACATTGAGGACATATAGATGATATTCGACCACACACAGAATTTCGCCGAGACGGAGACCGACGCCGATATTGGGACGGGTGACACCTCCATCTCGGTCGTCGACGCGTCGGTGTTTGATGACCCCGCTTCTGTCGGGGGGTACGATATCGTCATCGGCGATTCGGAGGTCGTCACCCTGACTGCTATCGACACGACCAATAATGCCCTCACGGTCACGCGAGGCCAACAGAACACGAGTGCGCAGTCCTTCACCGCGCCGGTGACGGTGGAGCAAAACGACACGGCGGGCCTCTTCGATGGGATTCGGAGCGCGCTCTCGGAGCTGGCGGACTTTTCGGCCAGTCCGACGGAGATTGACGCCCCCGTCAACAACACCAAAACCACGACAGACGCCCTCAATATCGGCGACACGCAGTCGCTGGCCCAAATGCAAGTCAGTGGCAAGGCAGTCCCCGTCTCGGCGTCGTTCGGCGTTGCAGACGCGACAACAAGTGTCCAGTCTGCAATCGACGCAATCGCCAATGCGGGCGAAACAGGAGCGGTGTTGCTCCCGCCCGACTATATGTCTGAAAGCACGACGATCACGATCCCGAACGGCGTCGGCCTCTTTTGCCCCAGCGGTGGGTGGACTGTGGCAGGGTCGTCTGGTGGGGTGTTGCAGGTGAACGACAGCCCAGGGATACTGTTCGACGAGCCGTATCGTGGCGGCGTCTCTGGCGGCTTCACCCTTCGCGGCCCAGGCATGGGATCACCAAATGGCCCCGCGATTCAATTCGACCCCGGCGCTGGCAACAATCTACGGAACACGTTCTGGCATCCGATGGAGATTGAGAGTTGGGGCGGGGCGGCTATGGAACAAACCAGCGGCCTGTTGTATCAAAACACGTACACGAACATTCTCGCCAATAAAATTGATGCAGGAAATGCGCAGGCGGTGTTCGACTTTCAGTCTGGTGCGATTTCGGAGGTGTTGGGGTATATGGGCGCAAATGTCTTCAATTCGCACTCGGGGTCAAATTCGAGAATTCTCAACACTGACCAGAAAGGCTGGTCGATTAATTACCTGTTCGGCAATCAGGCTGTCGGCATGTTGTTCCGCCAATCTGACACGGGCAATGCAGGCTCGGTGACGATTAATCAGGGCTGGTACGAGGCCTATAACCAAGCTTCACGGGCGCCCGCAGTGATTCAGACTTCCTATTTAGACAATTTCAAAATCCACAATTTGCGGCTCGCAACTGGCCAAACAAATGAGGTCTATCGAATCATCAATAATCCCGCAAACAAGTGGCTCGCGGCGCCGATGAAACGCAGCATCGACATTGCAGGTGATATCGTCGACGTGTTCGACGACACGACCCCGCTCTCAAATAGCGAGGCTGATTTCCCCGTGACGTACACGGGTGTTTCTGCTGATGTTGTGAACAATAGCGGCGGGACGCTCTCCCAACCAATTGCGTGTCTTGGCGATTTGACAACGGTGTCGTAGTGCCAATCGGTCGGTGACTCGACGGGTCCGGGGCTCCAGGCCTCTTCTGTGTCGCAATGGGACCAGTCCCAACTGTCCCGACCATACTCGTCGCCGCCGTCGCGATGGCAGTCGTCGTCTGGATCGGCACCACGCGCCGCCTCGGCCCGGATGCTGATTGGGTCGAGGTGGTTCGCAGTACCTGTCTCCCGATACTGGACGTTATTCTCGACCCGGTGTTGGGTGGGGTTGGCGCCGCCTACGAAATCGACAGTACCGAGCGTGTCGGCGTCTTGGATGCCGATATCGAGGCCGTCGAACGGATGCTGTGGCAGGCCGGCTGTCGACGGAACGTGCTCTCAGCAACGAAGACCCTCCCCGATGGACGCAGACAACAGGGCGCGTGGGTCTACCGCGGACCGGGTGTTGCGGATGGCTGGCAGGTCGATATTATGCTGTTCGAGGCGCCGAGTGGGACGGCAGTGTTCGCCCATCACGAACCCTCAAGCGCGTTGCGTCCGTTCCGGCCGGGCGTTCTCAAAAAGCACTACCGGGGGGTGGGGTACGACCCCGCCGAGGGCGAACGGCTTTTGGTCGAGACTATTCTCCCCGACGCGCGGTGGGTGACATGACGATTACGGTCCGGCTCGCGGATGCGATTGCCTTTCCGGGCACGGATCGGTGTCTCGCCGAGTGGGAGACCTCGGTGCCACCCGAGGCGGGTGACCTGCTGGTGCTCAACGGGGAGATTTACGAGGTGGAGGGCCGCATCTGGCGCGACGAGGACGAACTCTTTTGCTCGCTGTCGCGCCGCCCGTAGCTCGTCGCTACCGATTCTGGCGACGAGGTGATACACTTCGATACTGGGGTGGACAGCGACCGCTATCTCTCGTCGATGGCGAGGTTCGCGGCGTAAGTGATTTTACGGTGTCACATGATTGGATGCCTATGTCCTTCCTTGGGTTCCTCAAGAACGTCGCAAAGATCGGTTTGGGCTACGTGGGCGGGTTCATTCTACTCTTCGCGGGATTGATGAGCTTCAGCTTCGCAAACAACACAGTACTGAGCGTGTTGCTCGTGGTGGCTGGAGTCGTTTTAGCTCTCTTCGGCGTCTACACCGAACGCGAAATGTAGGATCGCTGTATGTCCAGCGCTAACTACAGACTATCCATCACGGCCTCGGCCTGTTCGCGGCGCTGTTGGGCCTCCTTGATCGCGGCGACGCCGTCGAGGTCGAAGTCGACCCGAGCGGGTGACTGTTGGACGCGTTCGAGGACGCCGAGCGCCTGCAACGTCGAGGCGGCCTTCGAGACATGCGAGGTACTCTGCACGCCAAGGCGGTCGGCGACGGTGTCATAGTCGACCGGGCCGCCTTCCTGGATGATTGCGGCGATGACGCCTTTCACGTACCGCGGTGGCGCGTTCGATTTCTCCTTAGCCTCCTCGATGGCGGCCTGGACGACGTCTTCGTCGACGAAGTCCTGGTAGTCGGTCGGGACTGTCACCCCACCGCCCTGCTCGGCCGCCTCGCGCAGGCGTTCGTTCTCGGCTTCCAGGTCGTCGATGCGTTCGTGGGCGTCCTGCAAGCGGCCACGGAGTTCGGCGTCGTCGCCACCAGCGCTGTCGCCCACCTCGACACCGACGACGTCGCGCACCTCTTCGAGCATCGTCTCGATTTCCTCGGCGCGCTCAACGCGGGCCGCGGCGCCCTGGAGGCGCTCGACTTCGGCCTGGAGGTCGTCACGCTCCTCGCGCACCGCCTCGGCCTCGGCTTCCAACTCGTCGACGCGCTCGCGGAGGTCCGCGATGGTGGCGTTCTTCTCTTCGAGGAGTTCGCGGTCCACCTCGCCGCCGCTCGACCCGCGGTCCTCGGCGGCGTCGATGAACGCCTCGCCGAGCCGTTGCAGGTCGCGGGCGTCTTCGAGGTCTGCCTCCAACTCGGTGATGCGCTCGTCTTTATCCTCCAGTCGCGCCTCCAACTCGGCGATGCGGTCCTGGCGGCGGTCGTGCTGTTCGCTAATCGACTCCAGTTCGTCGACGAGGTCGGCGTCGATAGCCTTCAGGTCCGGGCGCTCGACGTCGTCGAGACCGGGGGTGGCGCCGGCGTCGAAGGTCTCCTTGCGGCGGAACTGCACGCGCTCGACGTCGGCGTCGCTCCAGTCGGCCTGGACGAACGCCTCCCCATCGGCGAGGCCTTCGATAGCGTCGGCGTGGTCGCGGTCGATGACCCGCTTGACGACGTCGGTGTCGTTGTTCCAGGTCAGCCGATGCCAGACCAGCAGGTCCGCCTGCGTGATGAAGTCCTTCTTGACGTCCGCCGGGCGCTGGGAGAGGCCCATAATCCCGAGGCCGCGCTTGCGCCCACGCTTGGCGATTCGGATGAGCATCTCCCCCGTCTCGTCAAGCCCACCGCCCTCGGGGATGTACTCGTGAATCTCCTCGACGAGCATGAGGAACGGTTGCAGGGCCGACTGCTCGCGGGCGAACAGTTCTTTCGCCGTCTCGCGGACCAGCGCATCGGCCTCGTCACCGTCGACGTAGCCGGAGACGTCCAAGACGATGGGGACGAGCTGGTCGAGCGCGAGGTCGGCGAGCTTGGCGGCGTGTTCGGGGCCGACCTGGAGGTCACACTCCTCGGTCGCGCCGACGTGGAGGACTTCGTAGGTCTCCTTGAGCCCCCAGTACTCGCCGTCGACGTCGACGACCAGCATCGGGAGGTTACGCTCCAGTAGTTCCTCGGCGATGACGCTCCCGGTGTTGGACTTCCCGCTTCCGGACTTCCCCGTGATGAAGGTCCGACCGGTAAGGAGGTCCTCAACGGGAAGGGTGTAGGGGTCGCCGTCGGTGGTCGTGCCGACCTCGATACGGCGGTCCATCTCTGCCGGCTGTTGGGCCGCCTCGCTCATCCGTCTTCCTCCCGCGGGTCGTCGACCAGCTCGTACAGGCCGGTGTCGTAGAGATTCTGGACGTGGCTGTGCTCCTCCAGTCGGGCGAGCCGTTGCTGGACGTACCCACGCGAGTAGTCGCCGACGTCGTCATCGGCGAGCCGGGCGCGGGTGTACGCCGGCGTCACACGGCCCTCCGCCAGGTATGCGACGATTTCCTCGTCGACAGCGCGCAAGTCCTCGGCACCGAGCATACCCGCGGATTCGGTTGTCGTGCTCACAAACCTACCGATGCACGCCGCCGCTGTAAGCCTTACGACGAAAGCGTCTATAGTTACGTTTCGATATGGGCTTACAACGTAATCTATTAGTAGCTGGCGACTAGAGTAGTTAGTACGAAGCGGGATGCCTCGGAGAATCTGAGGCCGGTGCTGGAACACCGACCCCCGCTTCCTGGACCGGAAGCATGTCAACCAACGATGCGCCGACTCTTGAAGAGTTCGGCACGACCGACGAACCGACCGCAACCGACGACAACCCCCGCGAGGAGTGCTGGTGCGCCGGCAACGACCTGGCGTGTTTCGACCACTGGCAGGCCGAGCGCGACGCCCGAGGTGAGTTCTAATGCACGTCACCGACCTATTCGACACGAACGCCGACGACGAACTCCACCACGAGAGCAACTGGCAGGACTGTCCGAGTTGCGGGTACGACAACCCCGTCACCTACGACGCTTGCACGTTCTGCGGGGAGGCGCTATGAGCACGACCCACGACTTCACGAGTCCACGCACCCGCCGCGCCCGCTTCCGGAGTCTCCGCGCGGAGTCCATCGCGCCGGGGATGTTCGAGGTCGAGCGCCTCGGCGGCGACACGCACACCGTCGACATCCGCGAGGGCGCCTGTGACTGTGAGGACTTCGAGTACCGGGTGGGGCCGGCTGGGAGTGCGTGCTACCACCTCCGCTTTGTCCGCCTCGTCGACGACGGCGTGCTGTGCCCCAGTTGTGGCTACGAGATTTGCCGCCCGAGTTGCCCCGAGCGAGTGACCACCACGGAGTCAGACCAATGAGTGACCAACTGCCCGACGGGTGGGTGCGTATCGACGAGTCCCGCTACTCGAAGCTCGTCAAGCGGGACGCCGTCACGGTTCCGAAGCGCCGGAAGGGAGAGGGATTCACGCGCGACTGCGTCGTCGTCATCACCGACGACCTCGCGGGCGTCGTTCAAGGCCCCGGTGCCCGGCAGTCCTGGCGCGTCGCTGACCCCGAAGCTGTGGCTCACCGCCTCGCCGATACTCTCGATGCGTGGGTGGCTGACGGTGGCGACCCCTACGGCGGCAGTGACCTGAACACCCGACTCGACGCGGCGGCGATGGCAGAGACGACCACGCAGACAAAACTCGCGGAGCCAAACCAATGAGCGACCACACGCAAGTCCGCGCGCTCGTCGAACAGACCGATGGCCGACTGACGATTGCAGACAAGGGCGACATGACGCTTCGGGTGACCCACCCGCGCTGTCAGCCGCTCTCGGAGTTCGAGGAACACGCGACTCTCCGGCTCTCGAAACAGGGCACCGAAATCGAACTCCGGCTGAACCGCGACGCCCTCAAGACGCTCGTCGGAGAGCTGTCCGCTGTCGCTGACGGGGAGGTGTGGGCCGATGCCTAAGGGCGCTGTCGACCACGAGTTCGACGCCAACGAACGCGACTACGAGGAGCGCGTTCGCGAGGCCATAGAGGGCATCCAGACCGAGCCGATGGCCGGCGGCGTCGCGTTCGACCTCGTGACGAGACAACCGCTGTTCGTCCGCTCAAAGGTGGCCGACTCGCTCGGCGAGTACTACGCCGAAGAGGGGTTCGATTTGGCCACCTACAAGCAACACGCCTACCTGCCGGTGCGTCCCGGCGATGCCGTCTACGAGTGCGTGTTCATCTCCGATATCGACGGGTTGCACGGGTCGCGCAAGACCTACGATTATCCCCGCGGGCGGCTGGCGCACGTCCCGGTCGAGCAGGCGTGGACCGAGGCGGAGGTGGACGATGTCTGACCGCACGGGCGCCCGCGTCATCACGGCCCGCTATCGCGACGGGCGCGGCGAGCGAACCGTCATCGAGCCACGGTCGGACGGACACTACGACGTTGAGACCCGCATCCTCACCAAAGGTGGCGACTGGCGGCCCGCCGGCCACGAAGTCGCGACCGAGGTGGCTGTCGAGCGCCTGGACGCCCGAGCCGATGGGAGTGGTGATGCCCTTCGCCGGCATCTCACCGCCGCCCTGGAGACGGTCGCCACCGACGACACAGACACGCGCTTCCACTTGCGTCAGGCGCTTCAATTCGTCGACGCCCTGGAGGCCGACCGATGACCGCCGCCTGTCCCGAGGGCTGTTGGTCCGCGCCGCTTCCCGCAAATTGGACCGACGCAATGCTCCAGTTGATGACCTGTCCTGACTGTGGGGCACGTGTGGAGGCAGTATGATGGTCGGCGATGATTTTCGGTCGTTCGCTGACCCCGACACCGAGTTCGTCCTCGTCGTCAGCGACACCCCACGCACCGCCGACGGCTTCAAACCCGGCGAGCCGACCGGCGAGGTCAAGTGTCCGTTCTGCGAGCGCTCCGCGTCGGCGCCGGAGTACATCGCCCACCCGGAGACGTGCCCCCAGCAGGGCGTCACCTCGCGCTGGTACGAACAGACGCACTGAGACCGCCGGCTTGTGGGGTATCTTTTATGTTTGCTACGCGACCAGTACCAACTATGCGACCGCTCTGTGCCGTTGCCCTCGCGGCGTGTCTCGTCCTCGCCGGGTGTGGTGCCGGTGGGACTTCCTCGACCCCGACAGCGACGCCGACCGCCACTTCGACGAGCACGCCGACCGCCAGCCCCACCCCGACCTCCACCGCGACGCCCACGGCCACGCCGACGCCGACCCCCCGCCCGACTGCGACGCCGACCGCGACATCCACCCCCACTCCGACGAGCACGCCAACGGCGACGGCAACTGCGACCCCGACCCCTGGGCCAGCGCGGCGTACGGTCTCGCTCCACGACGACATCACCTTCGAGACGCAGGGGACGACTGTCGACTTCAAGTTCATCAAATTCGACTCGCGAGAGCAGGTGGGGGGCGTCGAAGCGGATGGCAACAACCGGTTCGTCGTCTTTGAGCTAACCGTCGAGAACACCGGTGAGCGAGACCTGCGCATCGCGACGACGCAGTGGGCGCTCACCGACGACGAGGGCAACATCCACACACCACACGACGAGGCGATGGATGCCGTCGACGACCCGTGGCCCGACGAGGGGCGGGTGAGCGCCGGTGATGACGAGCAGACCTACCGCGTTGTCTTCGAGGTTCATCGGACCTACGGTATCGAGGCGACTGTCGAACCCTACGTCGGCACGGAGGGACCGACAATCCGCCTCGACCCGCCAGTGCCGGGGTGACGCGCCTACGCCGACGGAGAAGGGAGATTCACGTAGTGCTCTTGCGCCGTGGAGAAGACGCCGGCTGGATCAATTCGGAGGCGTGGCGCCTGTTGGTCGGTCGGCACGTCGAACGCGATGGTCCCCTGAAGTTCGAGGCCGGGGTTCACTTGTTCAAAGATAATTGAGTCCTCCATGTAGATCATCGCGTCCGTATCCACATCGTACTCGCGTTTCTGGACGTCGACCAGCGTGAAGACATTCGAGGAAAGGTTGAACGACTCGTTCCCGACATTCTGCACGTTGATATTGAGGATCGCGAAAACACCACTCGCCTCCGCGCCGTACTGACCGCCGACGGCGCCGCGGGTTCCGAATCCGGTGACGGCGTACTGCACTTGTCGAGCGCCGTCACCGACAACGAACGCCTCGTTCATACTGTGGGTGGTGTCAACCGGCGTTGCCGTCGGGCGCGGCGTAGCAGTGGGCGTTGGTTCTGGCGTCGGCGTTTCCGTGGCCGTCGCCGTGGCTGTCGACGTTCGCGTTGCGGTGGTTGTGGGTGTCGCCGTCTCGTCGCTCCCGCCACCACCAGCACACCCGGCACCCAGCGCCCCGAGCGTCACGAGGAAGGCACGTCGATTCATACACATCAATCAATTGTCTGTTGGCAAAAACCTATGCCCACACCACCCCGGAAATCATCTGCTGTTTTATATATCCGTCCCCCGTCACGTCAGAGCGCTATGATAACTGACCCGCGCGTCTTCGAGGACGACCACCTCCCGCGGCGGCTCAAACATCGCGAAGGGCCAGTCGAGATGCTGCTGGACAGTTGGAGCCGGGCGCGGGTCGGGGAGGCCGGCGACGAAGTCATTCTCAGTGGGCCGTCAGGCGTCGGGAAGACCGCTCTCTCGCGGTACACGCTCAGCCGCCTCGCCGAGCAGGCCGATATCGACCACGCCTACGTCGGTTGTCTCGGTGCGACACCAGCCACGATTCTACGCGCGGTCGGGGAGGCGCTCGGCGCCGACCCGCCGGGCAACGCCTCCACCGACGACCTGCGACGGCACGTCGCCGACGCCGTGTCGCGACCGACCGTCGTGATCCTCGACGAGGCCGACGACCTCCCCGGCTCGCCAGCGCTGGACCAGTTGGGCGCCATCCCACAACTCTCGACGGTCGTCATCACCCACGACCTGCATCGCTGGCTGGCCCGCCTCGAACACGCCCACGACCGCTACGGCGCCGCAACCCACCTCACGATTGGGCGATACGGCGTCGACGAACTCGCGGACATCCTCGGCGCGCGGGCGACCGCCGGCCTGCCGCCCGGCGGCGTTGCTCGCGACCAACTCGAACGCATCGCCGACGCCGTCGCCGGCGTCGCTCGTGAAGGCATCCAGTCGCTTCGGGCTGCCGCCGAACTCGCCGCCGAACGCGGCCACGAGACGATCACCGACCAGGACGTCGACGACTGCTTCGAGCGCGCCCGCCACGCCATTCGGCAGGCCAACCTCCGGTCGCTCCCCTTTCACCACCACGTCCTCTACAGCCTCCTCTTCGAGAGCGGTGGCCTGGATGGCGGAGACCTCCATACGCGCTACGACGCGGTCGCCGAGGCGGCGTATGCCGACCACCGACTGACGCCGGTCGGGAAGCGAAGCCGGCGGAACAAACTGCAGAAACTCATCGCCTACGACCTGGTCGAGCGCGTCGGTCCCGACCACAGGCCCACCTACGTCGTCGTCGACGAGGGCGTCGATCCCGATATTCGCGTACCCTGCCGCCCGTAGGGGGTCGGAAATACACTTCCATTTTTAGGTGCTATCACGCGTCGGTCCTCGTGTATGCCAGCACCCACCCAAACGCGGTCGGTCGACGTGACTGACCTGGACTACAAGACCAAACCCCACGAGGACGATGTCGTCACCGTCGAACTGCGCGAGCTATCCAGCAAGACAGTCGTGACAATCCACCACGGGAGCGAAGAGTGGGAGTTGCGATTCAGCGAGGCTGGTAATCTGACCGAGCGCTCGCCCGCGCCGCCGGCCCGGCCCCCGCGGTGGCTGGCCGACGTCGTCGCCGAAGCGAAACCCAGCCTCTCACTTCGATGATGGGGTCAGTCAGCCGTCTGTGCCGCCGCCTGATTTGGGTTTCCCTCGTCGGTCTCCTCAAGCAGGCGCTGGATGACGTCGTCGAACGAATCGCCCGGTTGCTTTCGCTTGTTGAGTTCACTCCACGTCTCGTCGGTGACCCGAATGTGATTATCCGCTTTGCGTGGCATACGCAAGGTTACGAAAGGCGGGAACATAAACGATTACCCACTATGCACCCGGTTAACCAAGTTAACCACGTTCACTCCGGTACACTTTTTGCCCATCAAAAACAAGGTGACTGTTGAGATGGGTCGGCAAAACATCAAAATCTCAGACGAGACTTGGCGGCGCCTCAACGTCCGGAAGCGGCCGGGCGACACGTTCGAGGACGTGGTCGAACGCCTCCTGGACGAGGCGCCGTGCGACGACTTTGAGTCGACGGAACAGACGGCAGATTAGCCACCGCCTGCGCGCCCGGACTAGTTGGACCTGGGCCGAGCGCGCTGGTGGCTGGCCCTGCGGAACACACAGCTATGGACCCCAACAGGACCACCGGGGAGGATGCCCCGGCACGACAAGAAGGCAACGCTACTGCAACCAATACTGAGGCCGGCGACGCGGATAACGATTCCCAACAGACGCTCGCCTGCCGAGACTGCGACTCGACGAACATCCGCGCCATCCAGGGCGAGACTGGCGTCGGCGCGTCCCCCATCGCGGAGGGGCCGTATGCCTGTAACGACTGCGGGTGGCACGGCGAGCCGCGCACCCGCGAGAAGCAGACCAGCGGCGAGGGCCGACGCGGCCTTGCTGGCCAGCTCGCGAGTGCCGATGCTGACGACCTTCGCGCCGACGGTGGGAGCGAGTGTGCCCGCCTCGGCGCCGACCGGCGGCCCGGCTACTGCGAGCACAGCATCGTGCGGACGCTCTACGGCCCGCTGTTCAACGGGGGTGAGAAGTGATGGAGTGTCAGACCTGCGGCGCCGACCTCAACCGCAACCCTCTGCGGGATGTGGACGACGGCCACCTCAACGAGGTAGTCGCCCACAAATACGACCCCAACGACTCGGTCGCTCTTAGCGAAGTCGAATACTACTGCAATCCCGAGTGTGCCGCCAAGGCGTTCGGGGGTGACGAGTAGATGTCCTGTCGGAAGTGCGGGTGCCCGACCCAGTATCGCGTCTGCCGGCAGTGCGACATCGAACAGCGGGCCGAGGAACGGGCGAAGCGCCGCCTCGACGAGGACGACGATGACGAAGAGGGCACCGACCCGGTGCCGCTTCCGGACGGGGGGCGCCCCGCGTTCATCGACCCCCGCACCGAGTGGGTCGAGTGCTATCACTGCGGTGCTACCCTCGACCCCGAGGAGTGCGACGGCGTCGACGTGTCGGATGACGACGAGTACTACCCCCGGATGAAACCCGTCTGCCCCGGTGAACATCGCGCGCCGCGCCCAGACGGCGGGACCGAGCACGAGCGGGACCGTGCGCGCCGGCAGGTTGAGGCCCGACGTCAGGCGAAACAGGCCGCGCTCACGTTCCTAACCCGGTGTGAACAGGCCGACGCCGACCCCGAGGACATCTTGGACGACGTCCGCGAGAAGCGCCCCCCGGACAGCGTGATGACCGACGGCGGGCGCGCGGTCCACCCGGCGGACGCCGCCCTCGCCCCGCGCGGCGTGGGTGACCAGGAACGTCAGACCTGCCCGAACGGGGACGAAGAGTGCGCGAAGTCGGGGACGGCACCGTGTTTTGCCTGCCTGACGGGAGGTGACGAGTGATGCACGCCGCACTCCTCTACACCTTCGACCGCGTTGAGGACCCCGACCGCCTGCCCTCGGACCTTGCCGGCGGCCTGCCGGCGGCGGACGTGTCCGGCACGAGCTACCTGGATGGGCGGACCATCTACGACGGCACGCTCGCCGGACGCATCGAGTCCGAGACACAAGTCCCGGTTGTGAGCGAAGACGGCATCGCCGAGGCCGAACAGAAGCGCGAAGAGCGCGTGATGGCCGACATCTACGCCGACCTCGAAACCGGCTGGGCTGGTGTCGGCTCCTCGACGGGCGAGCGGCTCCTCACGGATTATCTCGCCACACACGCGAACGTGCGCCCCGAGAAGGCCACCATCGACCTCGAAACCGTCGCGGGCGCGCTCCCCGACGACGCCGACATCAACGGCGTCGTCTACTCGCAGACACTCGAGGACCACGGGCGCGACGCCGCCGGCGCGGAATGGCACAACGCCGTGCAGGGCATCCCGAGTGAGGGGCTGTCGGCACTGTCGGTGAGCTACACGTGGGATGGGATGCTCGTCGACGGGATGCTCGCCGCGTCGGGATACGTGGCGGTGTACCGTGACTGGACGACAGACGCGTTCGGTCGGTGGGTCGCCGACGTCATCGAGCCGCACCTCGTCCCCGAGCGCGAGGCCGACGCCCAGCAGACACTCCCCGATGCCTGTGACGACTGCGGGCGCCGGAGTGCGGACATCCGCGAGTACGGCGGGGCGGCGCTGTGTCCCGTCTGTGCGGACAAGCGCGACGAGGAGGGGGCGTAATGGCGTCCGCCGAGTCCTTCGGGACCAACAGCCGCCTCCGACACACGATCACGGCCAACATCGGCGAGTTTGCCGATCTCCCCGCCCCCGAGGAGCGGTGGCGGTTCGGCGAGACCGACCTCTCCCGGCGCGCGTTCGCGCTCTTGCGGGAGGCCGGCGCCATCGAGCGCGTCGGGCGCGAGGGCGATTACTTCGTCTGGCAGACCGACCGCAGTATCTATCAGTTCATCCAGCGCTGGCGTGACTCAACACCACTACTCCCCTGTGGGCATCGGCCCTTCTCAACCGTGTCGCTCGATAGCGAGCGCCCGTATTCGTGCACCCGCGACGAGTGCGACGCCCGCTACACCCGCGCCGACATCGAGGAGGTGCTCGGCGAATGAGCCTCGAAGACGTCCGTCGGCACCTGGACGACGCGATGGACAAAGCGGTCGTCGGGAACGTCGAGTTGGACGACCTCGAACACGAACTGCACAAGCGCCTAGACCGAGTCGACGAGCTCCGGGCGATGCGGGGGAACGAATGACCCTCTCCCAACGCGAGCGCTGGCTGGCCGCCGCGACGGTGGTTGCCTGTGTCCTCGGGTGGGTCGTCGCTGTGTTGGCCGCCACGGGGGTGGTGGCATGACGATGACGGGTGGCACGCCCGGCGAGGAGGGCGGGACGCGGGAGATGTGCGACGACGAACACGCCACCGACCCCGCAACACGGGCGTATATCCACATCCTCCGGGGGGTGGGGTTGCCCCAACAGGCCATCGCCGACGCCGTCGGATTGGAGGCAAAGACTGCCGTCCAGCGGACGCTTCGCAAAAGCCGCGACCGCATCGAGGACGGCGAAGACCCAATCGACGTGTGGCTGGACGTCGTCGAACCGCTCTACGCCAACGACCCCGAGGCAGGTGATGCGAATTGAGTTCGTATAGCCAAATGCGGTTTACGTCACTCCTCTCGGAACTCGTTGTGGATGGCGCCCGTGACGGCGTTTTGCCCTCTGCGAGTGCCGATGTCCAGATCAACATCGCGGGCCGACAGCGCCTTGTCGACGGCGATGGCCAGTCGCATGGCGTCCTTGATGCGGGCCGAGCGCGAATAGCTGGGGTCGGTTCCGAAGTGCTCGTCGAACTCCTCGAAGACCGTGTCATCAACCCCGTTCCAAATCCCGACTGTCGTGCCGCTGGTGTCGTGAGACATCTGCATCCTGCAAGGACGGCTGGATTGTTAAACGGTGGTGATGGGCGTGTTTGAGTGTCCTGCCTGCGGGCATCTAGCGCCGACGATGGACCATTTGGTCGACCACTCGACCGACGCCCATGCGTGGAGTGTCACGAGTCGACTTGGAGACCTGGGGGTGGTGGCATGACCCTGCAAGGATTTATGCCGACGGGGGACGATGGTGTCACTACCCAGGGTCGTGGTCCGCGGAGAAGTGTGGCCGCGGGGTGTACCACCACCCACACGGCCTGGGTCCACAAACGCATGCTAGCAAACGCGCCCATCGGGGTTAAGCTTAACCCCACGACGACCTGCAAGCCTGCAAGCCAACCCTGCAAGGATTCTCGGATTGTTCCTGCAAGGATTCGTCCGAATCAGCCGACGTGGCGGGGGATTCCGACGGCCCACACACACATATTAAGGCCCTTATTCGTGATTATGGGACTACTTTGAAGTGGGCAGGCGTCGACACCAGACTATGGCCGACAGCGAGAGCGTCCCGGTGAAGACGTACGTTCCGCCCTACCAGAAGGAGCGCTGGCGCGAACACGCCGACCGACTCGGCATGAGTCAGAGCGAGTTCGTTCGGACGATGGTGCAAGCCGGGCGGCGCGACTTCGAGGTGCCAGCGGCCCCGACTGAGGAACCCGCTGAATCGCCGTCTTCGGGGCTCGAACCCCGGGTGAAAGACGCCCTGAGCGCGGAGGAACACCGCTCCTGGGACGACCTGCTCGATAACCTGACCGACGGCATGGAAGACCGACTCGAAGAGGCCCTGAACGAACTACAGGAGGCGAACCTCGTCCAGTACAGCGGTCGCCACGGCGGGTACACGCTGGTAGAGCCATGAGTGACACCGTCGACGACCCAGTAGGCTATTTCCTCCAAGACATGACCTACCACGGAAAGACGGACCGGACGCGCACTGCATACGAGCGCGTTCTCCGACGGTTCGAATCGTTTCTGACGGAGCGGGGAACGTCACCCGCGACGGCCGAACACCGCGACTGCATGGCGTGGATTCACCGCCTCCGGGGCGA
>Ga0207719_100573_pt1 | contig 18659 bp, 19 predicted proteins | sample A23P1SouthBayCA_2_FD_187279 | JGI IMG/M metagenome (GOLD analysis project Ga0207719, IMG submission 187279) | Aerobic enrichment media microbial communities from Eden Landing Ponds, California, USA - A23 P3 (3) (SPAdes) | ecosystem: Environmental > Aquatic > Marine > Unclassified | place... | reverse complement strand
CCCCGCCGTGAGCTACTGGGAGAACACGCCCGAGGCCTACGCCGACGCCGCGAGCGAGGCGGGCTACGACGCCGACGCCGTCCGCGAGGTCCGCGAGGCCGTCGCGCTGGAGGCGTACTACCAGTCCTACGAGGACAAGCGCGAGCTGATCACCGACCTGCTGTTCGGCGAGGGCGACGGCCCCGGCGGGCTGGCCGGTCACGTCAGCGAGCAGTTCCGCGAGAAGCTCGACACGGAGATCGAGACCGCGGAGGCCAACCTCGACACGCAGACGCTCGACGACACGACGGTCGCGGTACTCGACACCGACGCCTTCACCCACCGCTACGAGTTCCCGCCGACGGCGCTGTTGCTCGACGAACTCCACCGCCGCCACCGCGACGACGTGAGCGCGGTCATCGGCGTCTCCGACGACGAACTCCACATCCGCAGCGACCACGCCATCGACGTGCGCGACGTGGCCGACCGCGCCCGCGAGTGGGTTCCCAACGCGGGCCTCACGGCCAAGTCCGCCCGCGACGGCAAACTGGAGTACATCGCCGGCGAGCGCTCGGCGGTGCTCGACACCGTCATCGACGTCGTCGCCGACGAAGTCGCCTGATCGACCGACCTTTTTGCCGTTCTCGGCCGTTCGTTCATCCATGAGCGACGGCGACGCGACCGACGGCGAGCAGCACAGCCTGGTCGTCTCCGAATCGGACCTCGACTGGGACGAGTACGACCACGGCCAGCGACGGTTCCGTCGCAAGCGACTCGGCGCGGCGGGCGGCGAGGAGCTGGGAACCAGTCTCTACGAACTCGAACCCGGCAAGCGGACGTGGCCCAGACACTACCACGCCGGCAACGAGGAGGCCATCTACGTCCTCGGCGGGAAACTGACGCTGTGGGTCGGGAGCGACGAGGGGGCTGACGACGGAGGCGCGGACGAAACGGACGAGACCGGACACGCCCTCGAACCGGGCGACTACGTCGCGCTCCCGAGCGGACCGGACCACGCCCACGAGGTCGAGGCCCGGGGCGACGAGACCGCTCGTTTCCTCGTGATCTCGACGATGAACGAGCCCGACCTGTCCGTCCTCGTCGAGCGCGACGCGGCGATGCTCTTCGCAGGGGGTGCGCCCGGCAACTACGGCGACCGGTACGTCTCGCAGACCGTGGATCTGGACGCCGAAGCGGAGTACTGGGCGGAGTAGGCTGCGCTCGCATCGTCCCGAACCGGTCGGTCAAGCGCGCGCTTGAGACTCCAGAAGACCGTTATCAGGGAGAACCGAACGACGGCGTATGCGACGACGCGCGTTCCTGACCGCGCTGGCGGCCGGATCCGCTGGCTGTCTCGGTCGGGCTATGCCCGGTGACGGCGGGCGGACGCCCGATGACGGCGGGTCGACCGACGGCGAAGCCGACGTGGACGGAACTCCGACGGCGGATCCAGACGATTCGTCCATCGAACCGGCCGAACAGGGCGTCCCGGACTCCGGACCCGAGGCCGAGTCGCCCGTCGAAACCGTCCCCGTCGGCGACGGGCCGCCGAGCGGCGCACAGCCGCACGAACTCATCGTCTGGCGGGACGGTCCCCCGCGTCCGGTCGTCGTCGATATCTCGTCGCCCGACGCCGACATCGCCGTCTCGCGGGCGACCCAGCTCGACCGGGGCGAGTACCTGCGATTCGAACTGACCGAGCGCGTCGACTACGAGATAGTCGTCCGCCAGAAGGGCCGGACGAGATACGGGTTCGACCTCGCATCGAGCACGGTCGACTGCAACGCCTCGACGACGACGGCCCGAGTTCCGGAGTCCGGGGCGGTCGAGTACGGGACCGTCTCGACGATGGTGGCCTGTCCCACCGGAACCGTCGCCGTGGAAGACGGCGGTAGCTGACGCCGTCGGGACGGCAAGTGCGTCGACCGGTCGAAGGACTGGCGTCGGTCGCCCTCAGCCCCGGACCGCCCCGATACTCTTCTTCGCGCCGTAGTACGCCCACTCGGCCGAGTAACGGAAGAAGCAGCCGCGGAACGTCGGCCTGTTCGGCCGCTCGTCGGCCTCGTCGGTGTCGGCGGTGGCGGTCGTGGTCGAAGTGGAGGACTGGCCGATCAAGAAGGTATCGGCGACGTGCGCGCCGAGCACACGGGCCGGATGCGGTCCCCGAGGGTGCGAGCGACACGCTTATTCGCCGCAGGGGCCGATCCCTGACAACGCGATGAGCACCGAGACGCCCGACGCGGCCGACGCAGACAGCGACGAACCGGAGGCGTTTCTGCAGGCGTGCGAGGAACTGGTCGACCGCATCCTCTCGGGCGAGATCGAGAAAGACGACGTGGAGACGGCGAAAAAGGAGGTCTGCGGGAAGTACTCCTCGCCGAAAGTGCCGCGCAACTCCGACCTGATCGACTTCGGCCCCGACGAGCGCCGCGAGGAGCTTGAGGAGGTGCTCCAGCGCAAGCCCGTGCGCACCGCCTCGGGCGTCTCGCCGGTGGCGATCATGACTTCGCCCCATCGGTGCCCCCACGGGAAGTGCCTCTACTGCCCCGGTGGTCCCGACTCGGAGTTTTCGAGCGCACAGTCGTACACGGGCCACGAGCCCGCGGCGGCCCGCGGCGTCCAGAACGACTACGACCCGTACGGGCAGGTCCGCCTGCGGCTCGAACAGCTCCGCCAGATCGGCCACCCGGTCGACAAGGTGGAGCTCATCCTGATGGGCGGGACGATGACCGCCCGGAGCCACGACTACCAGGAGTGGTTCGTCAAGCGCGCGCTGGAGGCGCTGAACGACTACGACCTCGACTCGGAGCCGGACCCGGCAGAGGGTCGCTCCTTCGCCCCGGACCCCGAGGAGGTGGAGTTTCGCTACCTGGAGGACGTGATCGCCGAGAACGAGACCGCCGACGTCCGCAACGTCGGGACCACCTTCGAGACCAAGCCGGACTGGTGTGACCCCGAGCAGATCGACCGGATGCTCCGGCTCGGCGGGACGAAAGTCGAGGTCGGCGTCCAGACCACCTACGACCGGATCAACCGCGAGATGCACCGCGGCCACGGGGTCGACGCCTCCATCGACGCCAACCGCCGGCTCCGGGACGCCGCGTTCAAGGTCGGCTTCCACATGATGCCGGGCCAGCCCGGGATGACCCAGGAGATGTGCCTGGAGGACTTCCGGCGGCTGTTCGAGGAGCCAGAGTGGCGCCCGGACTACCTGAAGATCTACCCGACGCTCGTCGTCCGGGGCACCCGCGTCTACGACCAGTGGAAGCGCGGCGAGTTCGACCCCCTCACCAACGAGGAGGCCGCCGACCTGATCGCCGAGGTGATGGGGATGATCCCGAAGTACACGCGGCTCCAGCGCGTCCAGCGCGACATCCCCGCGGACTTCATCGACGCCGGCGTCTGGAAGTCGAACCTCAGGCAACTGGCCCGACAGCGCGCCGAGGAGCAGGGCATCGAGATCCGCGACATCCGCGCCCGCGAGGTCGGCATGAACGAGGCCGACCCCGATCCCGACCGGATCGAACTCGACGTCCACACCTACGAGGCCGGCGGCGGGATCGAGCGGTTCCTCTCCTTCGAGGACCCGGTCGCGGACCTGCTCGTCGGGTTCTGTCGCCTGCGGTTCCCGAGTTACTCGCATGCCGCGGCAGACGTCGACGATCCACGGACGGAGGCGCCGGCCGACGACGAGCCCCGCGAGGGCGCGGACGGCCGCCCCGACCCCGTCCGTCGCGAACTCGAAGACGCCGCGCTGGTCCGCGAACTCCACGTCTACGGGAGCGAGGCCGGCCTCGGCGGCGAGGGCGACTGGCAACACCGGGGGTACGGCCGCCGGCTCCTCCGGGAGGCCGAAGATATCGCCGCGGACGCTGGCTTCGGGAAGCTGTCGGTCATCAGCGGCATCGGCGTCCGCCAGTACTACCGGGAGAAGCTCGGCTACCACCAGGACGGCCCGTACGTGTCAAAGCGGCTGTAGCGACGCCCGCCGCCGGTCGCCGGCCACACCCGAACCGTGGCCGTCGCACCCGTCGCGACGTTGAGGTGCCACGGGAGCTACACTTTTGCCCGTCGCACCAGGAGACGATCTTATGAGTTCCGACGGTCCCCGGCGACGGCTCCGGGAGAACGCCACCGGCGTCGCCTCCACGATCGTCACCGGGTTCTGGCTCGCGGCGCTGCTGTTCGGCTACGTCGTCGTCGTCCCGCTGGTGGCGCTGCTGTTCGGGGACGAGGAGGATCGCGACGAGTGGTGGGACGACTGGTGGAGCGACGAGGACGAACGGGCGGACGAACCGCCCGAGGAACGGCTCGACTCGGACGGGCAGGAGGCGCTCGACGTGCTCCGACGGCGCTACGCCGAAGGCGACCTCACCGACGAGCAGTTCGAGCGGAAGCTCGACCGACTCCTGGAGGTCGAGACGCTCGAAGATCTCGAAGACAGGTCGCGGGAGCGATCGGCCGAACCGGAAACGGACTCGGGGCGCTGATCCGAGCGACCGGCGGTGAAACGGGGGGACGGTGTGAACCACCGAGACGGGGAGCGACACGCCCTTACGCGCGCCGGCTGAACCGCGAGGCATGGAGCCAAAGCGGGAACTGACGAGCGTCGACCTCGCCGCCCTCGTGACGGAGCTCAACGGGTACGAGGGGGCGAAAGTCGACAAGGCCTACCTCTACGGCGACGACATGCTGCGCTTGCGGATGCGGGACTTCGACCGCGGGCGGATCGAGCTACTGATCGAGGTCGGCGACGAAAAGCGGGCCCACCTGGCGGATCCGGACCACGTTCCCGACGCACCCGGACGACCGCCCAACTTCGCCATGATGCTCCGGAACCGGATCTCGGGGGCCGACTTCGCCGGCGTCGAGCAGTACGAGTTCGACCGCATCCTCAGCTTCGAGTTCGAGCGCGACGACGAGGACACCACCATCGTCGCCGAACTGTTCGGGCAGGGGAACGTCGCGGTGCTCGACGAGGCGGGCGAGGTGGTCCAGTCCCTGGATACGGTCCGACTCAAGTCACGGACGGTGGCGCCCGGCAGCAGGTACGAGTTCCCCCAGTCGCGGGTGAATCCGCTGGACATCACCTTCGCGGAGTTCTCCCGGCTGATGGACGACTCCGACACGGACGTGGTCCGGACGCTCGCGACCCAGTTGAACCTCGGCGGCCTCTACGCCGAGGAACTGTGTACGCGGGCCGGCGTCGAGAAGACCATCGACATCGCCGACGCGACCGAGGAGACCTACCGGGCGCTCCACGAGGCCGCCGAGCGGCTGGCCGAGCAGGTCCGGGCCGGCGAGTTCGACCCCCGCGTCTACTTCGAGGCCAGCGAGGGCGACGACGCCAGCCCCGTCGTCGACGTGACGCCGTTCCCGCTGGAGGAACGGGAGGAGAGCCACCTCGCGAGCGAGCATTACGACGCGTTCAACGAAGCGGTCGACGTCTACTTCCGGCGGCTCGACAGCGGCGACGAGGAGGAGGACGCCGGCGACGACCGACCGGATTTCGAGGCCGAGATCGCCAAACAGGAGCGAATCATCGAGCAACAGCAGGGGGCCATCGAGGGGTTCGAACAGCAGGCCGAACGCGAGCGCGAACGCGCCGAGTTGCTGTACGCGAACTACGACCTCGCCGACGAGGTGCTCCGGACGGTCCGGTCGGCCCGCGAGGAGAACGTTCCCTGGGAGGAGATCGAGGAGACCCTGGCCGCGGGCGCAGAACAGGGGATCGCCGCGGCCGAGGCCGTGACCGACGTCGACGCGAGCGAGGGGACAGTGACGATCGAGGTCGAGGGGACCGAGATCGAACTCGACGTGTCGACGGGCGTCGAGAAAAACGCGGACCGGCTGTACACGGAGGCAAAGCGGATCCAGGAGAAGAAGGCGGGCGCCGAGGCCGCAATCGAGGACACGCGCGAGGAACTGGAGGCCATCCGGCGCCGGCGCAAGGAGTGGGAGGCCGGCGACGACGAGGACGACGAGGACGACGAGGACGAGGACGAAGAGCGCGACATCGACTGGCTTTCGCGCTCGTCGATCCCGGTCATCGGCTCCGAACACTGGTACGAGCGGTTCCGGTGGTTCCACACCAGCGACGGCTTCCTCGTGATCGGCGGGCGCAACGCCGATCAGAACGAGGAGATCGTCAAGAAGTACATGGACGGGTACGACCGCTTTTTCCACACGCAGGCCCACGGCGGTCCGGCGACGGTGCTGAAGGCGACCGGCCCCAGCGAGTCCGCCACCGAGGTCGACTTCCCGGAGGCGAGCCTGGAAGAAGCGGCCCAGTTCGCGGTGGCCTACTCGTCGATCTGGAAGGACGGCCGCGGCGCGGGGGACGCGTACATGGTCGAGCCGGATCAGGTGTCCAAAACGCCGGAGAGCGGCGAGTACATCGAGAAGGGCGGCTTCGTCATCCGCGGCGACCGCACCTACTTTCGTGACGTCCCCGCCCGGGTCGCCGTCGGCATCATCTGCGAGGGCGACACCCGTGTGATCGGCGGTCCGCCGGCGGCGATCGAACCGCAGGTCGAGACCGCAGTTCGACTCGAACCGGGACGGTACGCCCAGAACGACGCCGCCAAGCGTCTCTACCGGGAGTTCCGGGAGCGCTTTGCCGACCAGTCGTTCGTCCGCAAGGTCGCGAGTCCCGACCGGATCCAGGAGTTCCTCCCGCCGGGCGGCAGCGAGATGCTCGACGACTGAACCGCCCCCGGTTCAGGGGTGCCGACCGCCCCGGGCCGCTCCCGCGACCGCTCGCCCGACTCCCGTCGCGTTTTTTGACTCGCGTCGCAGGGAGGAAGAATTAACATCCAGCCGGGAGTGCACTCGGCCGATGCTTTCCGAGGCCTTCGACTTCCCGAAAGCTGGCGACGACTGGCTGCCGACGATCCTCATCGGGGGGGTCCTCTCGATCCTGAGCGCCCTGGTGCTCCCGGCGTTCGTCCTGCAGGGGTATCTCGTGCGGGCGCTCCGGGACGGCGCCGCCGGGGAGCGGGCGGCCCCCTCCTTCACACAGTGGGGGGAACTACTGGTCGACGGGCTGAAGCTGTTCGTCGTCAACATCGTCTACTCGATCGTCGTCGTGATTCCGATGTTCATCGGGCTGTCGGTCGTCGGCGGCCTCGGAGTGGTCGCCGGCGAATCGAACGCTGGGGCGCTGTTTACGGGCCTCGTCGGGCTCGTCATCCTCCTGTTGTTCGTGGTGCTCGGTCTGCTGCTCGCGTACGTCGTGCCGGCGGCGATGGCGAACTTCGCCATCGAGGGGCGAATCGGGGCGGCCTTCGCGTTCGGGACGATCAGGGAGGGCGCCTTCACGAGCGAGTACGCGACAGCGTGGGTGCTCTCGATCGTCGTCTCGATCGTCGGCGGCATCGTCGGGGGTGCGCTGTCGCTCATCTTGGTCGGGATCTTCGTCCTGTTTTACGTGCAGGTGATGACGTACTTCCTCTGGGGGCGCGGCTTCGCCGCGGGACTCGCCGCCCGGAGCTCACCGTCGATCTGAGTCGAGGGACGGACGGCCCTCCGCCCTCCAAAGAGAAGGATTGTATGTGGCGGGCGCGGACGGTGAGGTATGCGCATCCAGAGCCGCGGTCGGGGCGAGGAGGGGCGCGAGCGGATGACGCTCGTCCCCGAGACCGTCGACGACCTCTGGCACCTCTCCTATGTCCTCGAACCGGGCGATCTCGTCTCCGGCGACACGACGCGGCGGATCCAGCGCGCCGACGACCAGATGCGGGACACCGGCGGGGAACGCGAACACATGCACGTCACCATCGAGGTCTCCGACGTGGAGTTCGCCCGCTTTGCGAACCGACTCCGGGTCGGCGGCGAGATCGTCGGCTGCTCCCGGGAGGACCAGCTCGGCCACCACCACACACTGAACGTCGAGGAACGCAGCGAGATCGAGATCGAAAAGCGGTTCAAACCCGACCAGATCGAGCGGATCGAGGCGGCCGAGGAAGCGACCGACAACCCGGACGTGGCCATCGTCACCGTCGAGGAGGGCGAGGCGTACGTCCACACGGTCGCCCAGTACGGGACCGAGGAGTACGCCTCCTTCACCAAACCGACGGGTAAGGGGGAGTACGCCCGGCCCCGGGAGGAACTGTTCGACGAACTGGGCTCTGCGCTCTCGCATCTCGACGTGGAGGCGCTGATCCTCGCCGGCCCGGGGTTCACCAAGAACGACGCCCGTGAGTACCTCGAAGACGAGTACCCCGCCGTCGCCGAGGAGATCGTGACGACCGTCGACACGTCCGGCGCCGGCGACCGCGGCGTCCACGAGGTGCTAAAGCGGGGGGCCGTCGACGACGTCCAGGAACAGACCCGGATCGCCGAGGAGGCCCGGCTGGTCGACGACCTCACCGAGCGGATCGCCCAGGGCGCCAAGGCCGCCTACGGCATCGAGGAGGTCAAGCAGGCGGCCGACTACGGCGCCGTCGAGGAACTACTGGTGCTCGACGAGCGCCTGCGCGACGAGCGCCAGGGTCGCGGCGACTGGGAGATCGACGTCGACGAGGTGCTCGAAACCGTCGAGCAGCAGGGCGGCGACATCGTCGTCTTCTCGGGGGAGTTCGAACCCGGCCAGCAGCTCAGGAACCTCGGCGGGATCGCCGCACTGCTCCGGTACCGCCTGGAGTAACTGCCGGAGTCGGTCCCGCAGTCTTCGCCGGGATCGTCAGCGGTCGCCCATCGCCTCGCTCGCCGGCGCGATGTCGACCGACGTCCCCAGGTCCGCCTCGCGGGCCTTCTCGTAAAGCAGGTACGCGCCGGCGACAGTCTCGATCCCGGTGCCGCCGCTGTCGAAGACGGTGATCTCGTCCTCGTCGGTCCGCCCGGGTTCGACGCCGGCGACGACCTCGCCGAGTTCGGCGTGGACGTGGTCCTCGTCGACGACACCGGCCTCGACGGCCGCGAGGAAGGACCCGGCGTCGGTCGTGGTGCGCTTTTGCAGGTCCGGGACGTACGTCGCCCGTTCGATCGTCGTCGCGTCGAGCTCGCGCTTCTCGGGGTGGTACTGTCCCATGGCGGTGACGTGGGTTCCGGGTTCGAGGCGGTCGCCATCGAAGACAGGCTCCTCGGCTGTCGTCGCGGTGACGACCACGTCGGCGCCTTCGATGGCGGCGGCCGGGGAGGCGACCGCGGCGACGCTCGCGTCGAGTTCCCGGTCCATCTCCCCCGCGAACGACTCCCGGTTTTCCTTGGTCGGCGAGTAGACCCACACCGAGTCGAGGTCACGCACCGTCGCCGTCGCCAGCAACTGTCCGCGGGCCTGCGAGCCGCTGCCGATGATCGCGAGCGTCGACGCGTCCGGCCGGGCGAGGGCGTCGACGCCGACCGCCCCGGTCGCGCCGGTCTTGAAGGGGTTCATGCTCGCGCCGTCGAGCAGCGCCAGCGGCTCCCCCGACTCGGCGTCGAACAGCGGCGTCATGAACCACGCGTCGCCGGCGCCGAAGCCCGCGGCGTACGTGTAGCCGCCCATCGCTCCGGTGTCCGGCAGGATCGCCCCGTAGGTCGTGAGCATCCCCGGCGGCTCCTCGTTGAGGAACTTCGTCCGGGGTTCGGCCGCGGCGCCCTCGCCACGCTGGCGATACCCCTCGCGGATGGCGTCGACGTACTCGGCCGGCGTCGCCAGGTCTGCCACCTCGTCGCTCCGCAGAAACAGCGTCTCTGTCATGTGACGACGGTCGAGGTCCAGGGGGATAACCGTGGGGGAGCCGGCGGTCCGTCCCCGTCAGAGACGGGTGACGGCGCCGGGGGATCGGCGAGATCGGGAGTCAGCGGGACCGAGGGGCGGCGGGCAAGCGACGGCAGAAACCGCTGAGAGAGGGGCGACAGCCGGAACCGGGGCGTTCAGTCGCCCTTGACGGGTGTGTCGATCGCGCCGGCGTCGGGTGCCTCGACCGAAGCGTCGACGGGACCGTTGACGAACAGCGCGTGGCCGACGACCAGGAGCGACGCCGCGGCCGACGCGGGCACGGCCAACCTCAGCGAGAGCCCCGCGGCCGTCAGAACCGCGGTGAGTCCGAGGAGGACGACCGGGATCGCGCCGAGAACGTAGTCGTAGTACCCTGGCATAATTCACGTTGTACTACGCATAATTCCCATATAATTCTTTCCCGTAGCCAACCAGATGGCTCCGCCATGAATCCTGATGACCAACCCATAAGTTATGGATCGATGGATCGACGATTCACCTTAGCTGGAGCGGGGACGGTCCTGCTCGATCGGGGGGAACGGAACCGAGGAAAAAGAGCGAGTGGACGCGGAGTCGGCGGGTCTCAGCCCCGGATCGCGAAGTGGAGCCAGCGCCAGACCGAGAGGCCGACGAGGCCGACGACGGTGACGACGAGCACGAAGATGGGCTGGGCGCCACCCTCGAACAGCGGGGTCGCGCGCAGTCCCACGCCGATCAGCGCGGCGGGGATCCACGACCGGATCGCGAGCGGGATCGCCGCCTTCGCGGATTCGGCGGCCCCCGCCGAGTACGCGCCGACGAGCGGCGCCACGACCGCCCAGCCGAGGAGAAAGGGCACGAGCGTCAGCAGCCACCCGGCCGGGTCCGCCGAAAGGTAGTCGACGCCGTTGTGCTGGACGACGCCGCCGGTGAGCAACAGCGCCAGCACCAGAAAGTCGCCGACGGCCATCGGCAGGGCCGCGGAGTCGATTCGCCGACGGATAAACGACGCAGCCGCGTTCGCCATACCGCCCCGTTGGCCCGGGGGGGTCTTTGCTCCCTCGCTTCCGATCGAGCGGGAGCGGCGGTGCGAGACCCTCAGCCGCGGACGGCCCCGTCGTCGTCGGCCCCGTCGACGACGCCGGCGACGGTGTAGCCGAAGCCGGTCTCGACGATTCGGGCGCTGTAGCCGGCCGACTCCAGGAACCGTGCCAGTTCCCCGGGGGTCGCGAACGCCGAGTCGAAGCCCACCAGGTCCTCGCTGGCGGCGACGACCCGCCCGAGGAGGGTCGAGGGGTCGAACTCCCGGATCACGAGCACCCCGCCGGGCCGCAGCACGCGGGCGGCCTCGACGACAGCGGCGCGCGGGTCGGGCAAGTGATGCAGCGCGTCGACGACCGTCACGGCGTCGACGGCGTCGTCGCGGACGGGGAGCCGACCGGCGTCGCCCCGCACGCAGTCGAGGCCGCGCTCCCGGGCGCGACGCAGCATCGGGCCGGAGAGGTCGACGACGACGCGCTCGGAGACGTCGAGGGCGACCGTCGCCCGGCCCGAACCGCCGGCCACGTCCAGAAGTCGCTCGACCGGCCGGTTGGCGAACTGGAGCCCCGCAGCGAGGGCGTCCCCGTTCGCCGGCGGCATCAGCAGGTCGTAGGCGCTCGCGAACCGATCGAAAAAGCGGACGTCGCCGGGACCGTGCATACCGGCGGATCGGCGGCCACGGCCAAAACCTCGGGGGTGGACCCCCGCTGCCCAGACCCGACCCCCTGGGACGGGGGGCGGACCCGCGTCGGTGTCGCCGGGCGTGGCGCTCATGATCCCGGGTGCCCGAACCGGAACATGGAGTTCGCCGTGCTCGGATGGCCACCCGACGGGCCGACGCTCCGACTCGACTACCGGCGGTTCGCCTACGCTGGCAAGTTCGTGGTCACGAACACCGGGAAGGCCGTGGCCCGCGAGCCCGACGGCTCCCTCCCGCCGGTCGACGACGAGCGCCCGTTCGAGGGCGACTGGGACCGGGACGTCGTCGCGGCGGCCGCGTTCAACGCCGACCGCACCGACGCGTCGGCGCTGTGGATTCGCTACGTCACCGTCCGCGACGACCGCCGGGGCGAGGGGATCGGGCCACGACTCGTCGCCGCCGTCGTCGAGGCGGCGGGCGAACGCGGCTACGACCTGCTCCGGATCGCGGTGAACAACCCCTTCGCCTACGAAGCGCTCCACCGCGCGGGGTTCGCCTGGACCGGCCGGGAGACGGGGGTGGCCGAACTGGTGCTCGAACGTCCGGTCGGCGCGCCCGCGGAGACGGACGCAGCGACGTACCAGGCGGGACTCGACGCGTTCCGGGACCGCGACCGCGGGGAGCCGGAGTCGTCGTTTCTGGCCGACCGCGCGGGGAGCGACCCGCCGGAGGCGACGCGCGACGATCGATAGCGACGCTCCCAGGCGCGACGTCGGGGGCCCCAGGACCACGGTGTCCGCCGTCGTTGCTCCAGTTCGACCGAGCAGGGAAATACTTGTGCCATGGTAACATGTGTGTTACCTATGGGAGGATCGGAGAAACATCCTGATCGAGACGGCTCGGACACGGAGGAGGAGCCACCACAATTGGCCAGGCGAGATCTGTACGACGCCCTCGCCACGTCCCACCGTCGACGCCTGCTCTACCACGTGCTCGAAACCGGCGAGAGCACCGTCGAGGAACTCGCGACCGTCCTCAGTGGGTGGGAGGTCGCGACCACCGACACGATGCACACCGGGGAGGACCGATCGAAGCTCCGTCTCCATCTCGTCCACAACCACCTGCCGCGGCTCGCAGACCGTGGGCTGATACTCTACGACCCGGAGACCGGCTCCGTCGAGCTTGCATCGCTCCACCCGATGGACGCGGAGATGATTCGTCGGACCATCGAGATTGAAGGACCCGACGACCGGTAACGATGCTCGACGACCTGATCGCGGATCGTCGCGGCAGCGAGCATCGATTCACCGTCTACAGGCGGGACGACCCGCCGGAGATCGAAACGTGGCTCGCGACCCACGGCGTCGCCGTCGAGTCGCGGTCACTTCCCCCGGGCGGGCCACCCCCGTTCATCGAAATCGAAACCGACGGCGAGGTGGTCGGAATCATCGGGGTCGAGGCCGTCGAGGGGCTGCTCGAACCGCCGATCGTGCGGCCCGGCGACCGCGACGGCGTCTCAGAGGGGTACCGGATACTGTTCGAAGTTCTCGACGAGACGGTGTTTTCGGGGGTGGAACGCCGCGCCCTCCTCGCCGTCAGCCGAGAGATCGAGGACCGGGCCTTCCGCGTCGGGGACGGAACCTTGCGGGTGAGTTTTCAGACCCTCTCGACGTTCCGAACCCAGACACCGGTCTATCGAACCCTCGCGACGGAGACGGACCTCGACATCCACGTGTACGGCGTCGACGACTGGTCGCCGCCGGCGATCCGCGGGATCACCTATCACGCCGAAGGGGTCGAGCGGTTCGAGCCCTTCTGGGCAATGGCGTTCGACGGGGGACCCGACGAGACACGGGCCTGCGGTCTGGTTGCCCGAGAGCAGTCGGACGAGTACACCGGATTCTGGACGGACGACCCGGCGATCGTCGGGGAAATCTCGACGACGCTCGACGCGGGCTGACCCTCGCGGGTGCCCGCTGCCGGACGCCGCGTGGCTCGCCCCGACTCGGGAGCTTCAAGCCGGGGCGTCGCCTACGGGGTGGTGATGGGGAACGCAGACCTCCGCCAGCTGGCGGCTCTCTCGGACGTGTCGTTCGACGACCTCGCCGGGAGCGTGGTCGCGGTCGACGCCCACAACTGGCTCTATCGCTATCTGACGACGACGGTCAAGTGGACGAGCGACGACGCCTACACCACCGCCGACGGCGAGGAGGTCGCCAACCTGGTCGGCGTGGTCCAGGGACTGCCGAAGTTCTTCGAGGCCGACGTGGTGCCCGTGTTCGTCTTCGACGGCGGGGTGACCGACCTCAAGGACGACGAAATCGAGGAACGCCGCGAGCAACGCGAGCAGGCCGAACAGCGGCTTGTCGAGGCCGAGGAGCGCGGCGACGCCGTCGAGGCCGCACGCCTGGAGGCGCGCACCCAGCGGCTGACCGACGTGATCCACGAGACCACCCGCGGCCTGCTCGACCGCCTTGACGTCCCGTACGTTGAGGCACCCGCCGAGGGCGAAGCACAGGCAGCCCACATGAACCGCCGCGGCGACGTCGACTACGTCGGCAGCGAGGACTACGACACGCTCCTGTTCGGGGCCCCACACACGTTGCGCGGGCTGACCAGCAAGGGCGACCCGGAACTGATGGACCTGGAGGCGACGCTGGCGCGCCACGACCTCACCTGGGAGCAACTCGTCGACGTCGCCATCCTGATCGGGACGGACTTCAACCCCGGCGTCGACGGCGTCGGGCCGAAGACGGCGCTGAAGCTGGTCCGGGAGCACGGCGACCTCTGGGGGGCCTGTGCGGCCCGCGACGTGTCAATCGAGAACGCCGACCGCGTCCGGGGCCTGTTTCTCGATCCGCCGGTGACCGACGACTACGACCCTGACCTCGACCTGGACCCGGACGTCGAGGCGGCCCGCCGGTACGTCTGCGAGGAGTGGGGCGTCGACGCCGACGAGGTCGCCCGCGGCTTCGAGCGCATCGAGGAGTCCCTGGCCCAGACCGGGCTCGACCGGTGGACATGAGGGCCGTCCTGGCCGAGTGACCCCCGGCGACCCGCTCACCCGAGGGCGACGACGAGCGCCGCCGCCCCGCCGCCGGCGACGATCAGCGCGGCCGACCAGCCGGCGACCTGCCGCGCGAACGGTCGCGGGCCGGCAGCGGCGAGGACGGCCTTGACGACGACGCTCGCGGCGGTTGCGAGCAGGATCGCGACGACCGCGGCGTCGCCGTCGACGGTGCCCCCCCGGTACAGCAGGACGGCGGTGGTGGTCGCGCCGGCCGAGGAGACCAGGCCGGCGAGCGCCGAGGAGAGCAACAGGCCGGCAGTGCCGAATCTGATCTGGGCGACGGTCCCGGCCGCGAGGATCACCAGGAAGGCGACCCCGAAGGTCAGCGCGTTCCGGAGCGAGAACGGGGAGTCCAGTTCGACCTCGACGGGTTCGTCCCAGTCGGCGACGACCGCCGACATGGCGACGCTGCCGACGACCAGCGCCCCGAGAGGGACGACCACGCCGGTGAGCGGCCGAAAGGCGAAGGTAAAGGCGAGCGCGATGGAGAGGTTCCGAAGGGCCATCGCGGCGTCGGCGAGCAACACTGCGGCGATGGCGTAGGGGACGGCGGCGTCGCTGTCGCGGACGTGATCGAGCATCGTCCCGACGACGGCCGTCGAGGAGGCGAGGCCGCCGAAGAAGCCGGTGACGGCGATGCCGCGGCCGCCGTAGCTCTGGACGACGGCGTAGTTGACGATGCCGATGCCGGCGACCGTGACGACCATCAGCCAGGCGACGCGGGGTTCGATCGGGACCTCGAGGACGGTGATCGGCTCCGCGGGCAACACCGGCAACACGACGAAGGCGAGGATAGCGAACTCGATGGCCGACTGGAGTTCGTCGTGGGAGAGCGTCCCGGCGAAGGAGTGGAGCTCCCGACGCAACACCAGAAGCAGCGACGAGACGACGGCGACGGTGACGCCCGCGAGCACGAGGCCGGAGACGACGAGGGCGCCGACGCCGAAAGCCACCAGCAGCGACACCGAGGTCGTCAGCGAGAGCGCGTCGCCCTCGCCGCTGCTGATGCCACGGACAGCCAGCAAGGCACCCTGGACGACCACGAGCAGGCCGCCGACCGCCAGCAACACCGGTCCGACCTCGGTTTCCTGGGCGAGAAGCATCGCGACGCCGCCGACGAGGCTCGTGAGCGAGAACGTCCGGATGCCCGCGGGCTTGTCTGACCACTCGCGCTCCAGCCCCAGGAACAGGCCGAGGACTGCAGCGAGCACCAGCCGACCGACGGGCTCGTCGAACAGGATCAGCACGTCGCTCAGCGCAGCCACCACCGTCGCGGCCATGGCGAGTGTACGACGTCGTCGCCCTTAACCTCCCAACCAGCAGGCGCCGTCGGTCCGTGGTGTCCTGCCGACGAGCGCCGTCGACGTGGCATTCCGTTAGCAACCCGGGGGCCGACGCCGCGCTGTTGGTTTTTTACGAGGGAGCGAAGCGACCGAACGCGACAGAAGATCGGGGAGTAGCGGGAAGTGGATTTGAACCACCGATCTCCGGGTTATGAGCCCGGCGGAATCTCCTGGCTATCCCATCCCGCTACCTGAGTGGAACCGCGGCGCACTGTTAAGGGTTGTGATTCGTTCGCCGTGTGCGAGTTTTCGGCGCGGTGCCCGGTCGTCACGACCCCCGAAATCGGGCGGTCCGCGGGGCGGGGTCGACGCCCCCTCAGGACCGGCCCACACGCCAGGTGAACACGCTCTCGAACACGTAGTTGAGCAGGACCGACGCGCCGATGGCCAGCGGCAGCGGGATGAACGTCCAGAGGTCGACCCCGCCGACGACCAGTTCGACCGGGACTTCCCTCGCTCCTCTGACGATCAGAAACTGCACCAGCAGCCCCCCGCTCCGGACGAGGTTCGACTTCAGCAGGCGGCGGGCGAGCGCGAGCGCCCCCGCCCGGCCGTGATCCGCGAACGTCCAGCGCTCGTTGATCGCGAACATGATCACGATCGCCACCTCCGCGCCGGCCACCTTCGCGTACTCCGAGAGCACGCCGAACTGGACGATCAGCAGGGTGCTCACCGTCAGGTCGAAGACGGCGCCGACGGCACCGACCGATGCGAACTTGCCAAAGCGGATCCCCGAGACCAGGGCGTCGAACGTCCCCTCGTTGCCGGCGGAGTCGTCGCCGTCGACCATCAGTCCTCGACGTCCGCGTGGAGTCGGTCGACGAGGGTCGGTTCGGGCGCTCCGGCGGCGTCGAGCAGCGGGTAGACCCCCTCGCGTTTGATCGTCTTCGCCCGGTGGCGCGACAGCACCAACCCCCGGGCAAGGCGCAGGCTCGTCGCGACCGGCGACACCGTGCTGCCGGGCTGGTCCTCCCAGCGGACCGGGACCTCGGCGACGCGGTACCCCAGCGCCGCGGCGATGGCGAGCAGTTCGATGTCCCAGGCGAATCCCGGCTCGTAGAGGTGTTCCCGGACCCCGGTCCAGACCTCCCGCGTGAGCGCCTTCGCGCCGCACTGGTAGTCGTACAGGGGGGGCTCGACCAGGCGCCGGGCGAGCCAGGCGAAGGCGTCGCCGAGGTGGCGGCGCGCGAACGTCTGGTGGTCGGCCACCTGCGCGTCGGGATGCCGGCGCGAGCCGACGGCGACGTCCGCCCCGTCGGCCGTGACGCCCTCGACGACGTCGACGAGCGAGGTCACGGGCGTGCTCGCGTCGGCGTCCGCGAAGGCGAGCACGTCCGTCGACAACGCCTCGAAGCCCGCGGTGATCGCGGCCCCCTTGCCCCGCCGGCGCGGGACGGCGTTGACCGTCGCCGGCAGCGCCTCCAGTCGGTCCACGACGCCCTCGCGGGGCGCGTCGAGTTCGATCCGCACCGCCGCCGGATCCAGCCCGTCGCGGATCGCCCGGACGTACCGTTCCAGGGCGCCGAGGTCGGGGCGGTAGGCGGGGAGGACGACGCCGACGGTGCGACTCATGGGATCGCTTTGCGTCGTGGTGCTCAAAAACAAATCGACTCGTCTCGCCGCCGCTTGCCCTTCTCGGTGACGCCGCTTGACCATCACAAAGCGTTTAGGTCGGGCCACTCGTCGCACCGGGTAGATGGAGTACGTCCTCGTCCTGCGCTGGCTCCTCGTGTTTGCGGCGCTTGCCGCACTCGGGGTGCCGATCGCCGCCCGCCTGTTCCCCCGGTTTGCCGGGGGCGGCGTCGGCCTCGCCCTCCCGGTCGCGCTCGTGGTGCTGACCCTGCCAGCCTACTGGGCCGGCCACCTCGCCTTCGGCCCCGTCGCGCTGGCAGCGGGCCTCGTCGTCCTCGTCGTCGCGAGCGTGCTGGCTGCCCTCGACCACGACGACCTCCGCGAGGGGCGAATCGACGTCGGCGTCGACCTCGACCGCGGCGCGGCGGCCGAGGTCGCTGCGGTGTTCGTCGCCGCCTTTCTGTTCCTCGTGGCGATCCGCGCCGTGGACCCGGCGGTGCATCCGGGCGGCGGCGAGAAGTTCCTCGACTTCGGCCTGTTGCAGGCGCTCTTCCGCGCCGACGCGCTGCCGCCCGAGGACTTCTGGTTCGCCGGCGAATCGGTCGCCTACTACTACGGCGGCCACCTGGTCTCGACGCTTTTGGCCTGGCTGACGGGGACGCCGCCGCGGTACGCCTACAACCTGGCGCTGGCCGGCTTCTACGCGACGCTCGTCGCCGCCGTCTACGACCTGGCGGGCGCCGTCGCGGCCGACCGTCTGGGCCCGGGTAGCCGGCGAATCGCGGGCGCCGTCGCCGCCTTCTTCGTCGGGATCGCCAGCAACCTCGCGACGGCCGCAAAGCTCGCCCTCTCGGCGCTTCCCGAAGGGCTGCGCCGATCGGTCGCCGAGTCCGTGGCGACGACCGCCGAGTACACCGTCGGGGAGTTGCTGGCCGGCGCCGACTCGTTCAGCTACTGGTCGGCGAGCCGGGTCATCCCCGGCACGGTCAACGAGTTCCCGCTGTTCGCCTGGCTCAACGGCGACCTGCACGCCCACATGATGGGCGCACCCTTCCTCGTGCTCGCCGCGGGGGTCGGGTACGCGGTGTATCGGACGCCTGCTGCCGAACCACGCCGGCGGGCCGCGCTCGCCTTCGGCGTCGTCCCGGTCCTGGGCGGTTTCCAGGCCATCGTCGACACCTGGGGATTCCCGACCGTGTTCGGCCTCCTGTGGCTCGCGCTCGCGTTCGCGCCCGCCAGCCCGCTGTCGGCGGTGCGTGCGGTCCGGCCCGGTCGGTCCCTCGATTCGCTGGTCCCCGACCGCGGCCCGGGCGGGGAGGCGGTGCGGCTCCC
>Ga0207719_100570_pt1 | contig 18697 bp, 16 predicted proteins | sample A23P1SouthBayCA_2_FD_187279 | JGI IMG/M metagenome (GOLD analysis project Ga0207719, IMG submission 187279) | Aerobic enrichment media microbial communities from Eden Landing Ponds, California, USA - A23 P3 (3) (SPAdes) | ecosystem: Environmental > Aquatic > Marine > Unclassified | place... | reverse complement strand
GGACCCGGCGGGGAGTTCGCTCCCCGTGTGTACCCTGGCGGCCTCGCCCGCCCCGATGGGCCCGCCAGTCAGATCCAGCCTCGCGGGGCGTTCGCGCGAAGCGTCGGCGACGTCGGCCGCCCGGATCGCGTAGCCGTCCATCGCCGCGCGCTCGTAGTGGGGGACGCTCCTGCGTGCGGCCACCTCGGTCGCCAGGACGCGCCCGTCGGCCTCGCCGAGCGCGAGCGTCCCGGTCCGGTCGGTCGTCGCCACGAGTTCCCGGAGCGCCCGCCGGGCCGCCGCGAGCGTCGTCTCTCCCCCGGTCATGGCCCGGCATCTCCATCGACCCCCGCGGCGCGGAGGTCGACCGTGGTGCGCCCCTGCCGGGTTACCTCCTCCGCGACTGCCGGCGGCGCGAAGGCGGTCCCGGGGCTGACCCCGGTCGTCACCGAGAGCGCGGCGCGAGCGTGTCTTTCCCCGGCGACCACCTCGACGGGGGACCCGTCGGCCAGTCCTCTCGCGTCGGCGTCCTCCGGGTGGACCTGGACGGTCCGGTCGTCCCCTGCCGGCGTCTCGCCCACGAACTCGTCCACGCGACGGCTCGTCAGGAGAACGAGCCCCTCCTCCGGCGAGGCGGCGTCGAACGGAACAGTCACGAACGGCGCGCGACGGCCACCGTGTTCGAACCGCTCGCGGTGCAGGACGGCGACGCTCTCGCCGTCCCTGACCGGCCAGCGCGTCCCGCCATCGGCGATCCCCGGGTAGGTCATCCCCTCGTGGATCTCCGAGACCCGGGCGAGTTCCCCGAACACCTCGCGGGGGCCGTCGTAGTCGAACGGCAGGTCGGTCAGTCGCGCGCCGAGGTCCCCCAGGATGCGCAGGTCCCGTCGCACTCCGTCGGGCGGTTCCCGGACGGCACGCATCCGCTGGACGACGCGGTCCAGGGAGGTCACGGTGCCGTCCTTCTCGGCCCACGCGCTCGCGGGCAACACCACGTCCGCGTGCTCGACTGTCTCCGTCGGGGCGGTGTCCTGGACGACCAGGCACTCGAGCGCGTCCATCCCGCGCCGGACGGCGTCGTCGTCGAGGCGGGTGATCGCCGGGTTCTCGCCGAACACCCAGGCGGCCCGGATCTCCTCGCCGAACGCCCGGACCGCCGCCAGTTCGTCCAGCCCGGGGTCGGTCGGGGGAGAGACGCCCCACTCGCGCTCGATCCGTTCGCGGGCGTCCTCGTCGGAGAGCAGCGCCCGACCGGGCAGGCGGGCGGGCTGGCAGCCGGCGTCGCCCGCGCCCTGCTCGTTGTTGAGGCCGCGAAAGAGGTTCATCCCGGTGCCCTCGCGGCCGACGTTGCCGGTCAGGAGGAGGAGGTTCAGGAGGGCGTCGGCGGCGGCCGTCCCCTCGTGGCCTTCCTCCTCGATGCCCGTCCCGGCGATGGCGGCGCCCCGCTCCGCGCCGGCGAAGGCCTTGACCGCCCCCTCGAACGCCGCCCGATCGACGCCACAGGCCCCCACGGCCCCCCCGACGTCGAGACGGTCGAGGTGTCCCTCGAACTCGTCGTAGCCGCTGGTCCGGGCAGCCACGAACTCCTCGTCGGCCATCTCCCGCTTTACGACCGCCCCGGCCATCGCCGAAAGCAGGAGTGCGTCGGTGCCCGGGCGCGCAGGGAGGTGGTAGTCCGCGAGCCGGGTCGTCTCCGTCTCCCTGGGGTCGACGTGGACCAGCGTCGCCCCGTCGTTGGCTGCAGGCCGCACGTACGAGTCGAAGGCGATCGGCTGGCGCGCCGCCGGGTTCGCGCCGACGACGAGAACGGCGTCGGCGCTTGCGAGGTCCGCCTGGGAGTTGGTCATCGCGCTCGATCCCAGGCGCTCGTCCATCGCCGTCGCCGCCGACTCGTGACAGATCCGCGCCCGGTTGTCGACGTTGTTCGTGCCCAGCGCCCGCGCGATCCGCCCGAAGAGGTAGTTCTCCTCGTTCGTGCAGTGGGGCGACCCGAGGAAGGCCAGGGCGTCGGGGCCGTGCTCCGCCCGGACGCGCTCGAACGCCGACACGACCCGGTCGTAGGCCTCTTCCCAGGTGGCCTCCCGGAGGTCGCCTCCCTCCCGGACCCGCGGCGTCTCCAGGCGGCCCTCGTCGATCCCGTCGAACGCCGCGATCCCCTTCGGACAGAGCCGGCCGTCGCGGTTGATCGGGCCCTCCCGGCCCGTCGAACGTCCGGTGGACTCGTCGTAGGCGAGCGAGCACCCGACGGCACACCGCGGGCAGACCGTGGTCGCCGACGCACCGGAGCCGGTCCCGGAGTCCGTCATCGATTCACGAGCCGTCGTCCCGTCGATCGCAGGAGGGCGACCAGGTAGCCGAGGCCCGCTCTCGCGTCTCGGCCCCGGATCGAACGCACCGCCCCGAGGAGGCCGGTCGGTTCGGCTTCCTCCTCGGCCTCCTCGACGGCCGCGAGCAGGCGGTTCAGCGTCGCGACCGAGTCGGCATCCAGGTCGAGTTCCGAGAGCGTCTTCCCCATCTCCAGGAGGTCGTCGAGCGTCCCGTCCCGGTCGAGTTCGAGGAGTTTGTCGAGGGCTTCGGTCGCGTCCCCGCCGTTCTCGCCCAGGTACTCCGCGAGCGCGACGGTCTCCTCGGTGGCGGCGCCGTCGGCCGTCCGGATCAGGCTGGAGAGGGCGTCCGCGACGTACGCGACGTCGTCCTCCTCCGCGCTCGCGATCATCAGGACGACGGTGTCGATGAGTTCCTTCGCCTCGTCGCTGCGTTCGAGAACGGCGGCGACGTCCTCGCCGTGTTCGTCGATGGCGGCCCGCAACGCCGCCTCTCCCGGCGACCGTGCGCTCCCCGCGGTCGCCCCGTCGTGGTCTCCGTCCGTCGTTGGTGTGGTGTTCGACATGGATCAGTCGTCCGCGGTCGTTTCCGTGTCCGCGCCGCCGGGCACCTCCTCGTCGGCATGGGGTCCGTCGTCCTCGGCGCGGTTCTTGAACACGATGCCCGGCTCGTCGCCCTCGAAGGGTGTGATCCGGACGCTCGTGACCTTGTACTCCGGGGTCCCGCTGGGCTCGTCGCGGTGGTCGGCGGCCGTCAGGACGTTGACCGCCGTCTCCGCGAAGTGCATCGGGACGAACACGGTGTCCTCGCCCGGGCGCTCGGTGACCTGGACCGGGACGGCGATGGCGCCCCGGCGTGACTCGACCTGGACGAGTTCGCCGTCGGCGATGCCGATCTCGGCGGCCGTCTCGGGAGCCACCTCCACGAAGTCGCCATCGACGTACTCCATGATGCCCGCCTCGCGGTGGGTCATCGTCCCCGTGTGGTACTGGTAGAGCACGCGGCCCGTCGTGAGCGTCAGCGGGTACCGATCGTCGGGCGTCTCGGCGGGTTCCGAGTACTCGACGGGGGTGAGGTTGGCCAGGCCATCGGCGGTGTTGAACGCCTCGGCGTAGAGCCGCTCCGTTCCGGGGTGGTCCATATCCCAGCAGGGCCACTGGAGTCCGCCCTCCTCCTCGACGCGCTCGTGGGTGACGCCGCCGTACAGCGGCGTCAGGGAGTTCACCTCCCGCATGATTTCGGCGGTGTCGTCGTATTCCCAGTCGTAGCCAAAGCGGGCCGCGAGGTCCTGGAGGATGACCCAGTCGGGACGGGAGTTGCCCTTCGGTTCCATGACCTTCTTCACCATCTGGACCCGGCGGGTGGTGTTCGTGAACGTCCCCGTCTTCTCGACGAACGAGCAGGCCGGCAGGACCACGTCGGCGTACCTCGTCGTCTCGTTTTCGAACAGTTCCTGGACGGCGAGAAAGTCCAGGTCGGCAAGGACCTCCTCGGCGTGGCCGACGTTCGGCTCCGAGACCGCGACGTTCTCCCCGATGACGTACATGCCATGGAGGTCGCCGCGCTCGCCCGCGAGGAACATGTCGGTGGTCCGGTAGCCGTACTCCGCGGGGATCTCGCAGTCCCAGGCGTCCTCGAACGTCGCGCGGATCTCGTCGTCGGCGACGTCCTGGTAGCCGGGGAAGTTGTTCGGCAGGGGACCCATGTCGCCGCCCCCGCCCTGGACGTTGTTCTGCCCCCTGAATGGCGAGACGCCGGTCCCGACCTTCCCGAGGTTCCCGGTGATCGCCGCGAGGTTCGCCATCGCGATCACGTTCTCCGTGCCGTGGGAGTGCTCGGTGAGGCCGAGCGTCCAGCCGAACAGGCAACGGTCCGCCGCCCCGATGGTCTCGGCGGCGCTCGCGATTTCTTCAGGCGTGGCGCCCGTCACGCGCTCGACGCGCTCGGGGGTGAACTCCCGGACCGACTCCGCCACGTCCTCGAACCCCTTCGTGCGCTCCGCGACGAACGACTCGTCGTAGAGGTCGTTCTCGATCACGTGACGCGTGATCCCGTTGATCCAGACGGCGTCGTATCCCGGCGTGATCTGGGTGTACTGGGTCGCGTACTCGGCGATCTGGACCTCGCGGGGGTCGAACACCACGAGGTCGGCGCCGTCGCGGACGTTCTGCTTGATGCGCGTCGCCAGCACGGGGTGGGCCTCGGTCGTGTTCGACCCCGTGAGGAAGACGCAGTCGGCCTCGACGTAGTCCTCGGCGTGGACGGAGGAGGCGCCGTAGCCGTACACTTTCGCCAGCCCCTCGACGGTGGGGGCGTGACAGAGGCGGTTGCAGTTGTCGACGTTGTTCGTGCCCAGCACCTGGCGGGCGAACTTCCCCATCAGGTAGTTCTCCTCGTTGGTGGCCTTCGATGAGGAGATCACCGAGACGGCGTCCCGGCCGTGCTCCTCCTGGACGCCTCGAAGGCCCGCGACGACGCGGTCGTAGGCCTCCTCCCAGGACGCCTCCCGGAGGTCGCCGTCCTCGCCGCGGACGAGGGGTTCGGTGATGCGGTCCGGCGAGTCGACGAACCCGTAGCTGAACTTCCCCTTCACGCAGGTGGAGATGCCGTTGACCGGTGCCTTCTCGGGGTCGGTCGGCCGGACCGCGAGCACCTCATCGTCGTCGGCGTACACGTCGAACCGACAGCCGACCGCGCAGTAGCCACACGTCGTGTCCTCGACGGTGAGTTCCGACAGTTGCCCCTCCCCGACGGTCTGGGCGATCTGGAACAGTTTCCCCTCCGAGAGGGTGTTCGCCGCGACGTCCTCCGCGAGGTGCTCGACGTTCTGCATCGCCCGCTGCTTGGCGCGCTGCATCATGCCCGCGACGCCTTTCTTCTCCTCCCGGTCAGGCATCCGAACCACCCCCGTCCGGCCAGCCGCTGTTACTGTTTTCGTCGAGCCAGTCGTCGTCGCTGTTTTCGTCGAGCCGATCGTCGCCACCGTCGGTCATGGATTCGGTCGACGTGTCCTCCGACTCCCCCTCGCCGCGCTTCATCGGCGTCATGAGCCGGCGCTCCTGGCCGCTCGATTCCAGCGTCTTCCCGATGCTGTTCTTCTGGGTGAAACCCGGCAACTGGATCGTCGCCACGTCCTCGAGGCCCTTCTCGACGAGCGACCCGGTCGGGCAGACCGTCACGCAGTGCCCACAGGAGACACACGTCGAGTCCTCCATCGTCTCGGCGTCGTTCTGGAAGCCGATCCGGGTGTCCTCGCCCGAGCCTTCGAGGCGGAGGACGCCCTCGACCTGTACGTCGTTGCAGGCCTCGACACACCGGTTACAGAGGATACACTTGTTGCGGTCGATCTGGATAAAGGGGGAGGAGTCGTCGAGGGGCTCGTACGCATCCCGGTCGTCGAGGACGCCGTAGCGGGGCTCCTCGACGTCGTTCTCGATGGCGGCGTCCTGGAGTTCACACCGGCCGTTCTTCCCGCAGGTCGTACACCGGAGGTTGTGGTTCGAGAGGACCAGATCGAGGTTGACGTCGCGGGCCTCGCTGGCGCGCTCCGCGTCGGTCCGGACCGTCAGGCCGTCCTCGGCGGGGTAGCTGCAGGCCGGGACCAGCCCGTGGGCGTCGGTCTCGACCACGCAGGTGCGACACTCGCTTCGCGGCCCGATCAGGTCCTCGTCGCCGTAGGAACACAGCGCCGGGACGGACGCCTCCGTCGCAGCGGCCTCGATCGCGTCGAGCACCGTCGCGCCCGCCCCGACCGTCACCGCCCGGCCGTCGACCGTGACCGTGCCCTCGGCGTCGGCGCCCACGTCAGGATCGCTCGCCGTCCCGGGGCGGATGTCCTCGGTCAGTGCCGGGGCGTCGCCCGCCTGCTCGGAGCTCACGCCGCCACCTCCCGCGGGAGTTCGGGACACGCCCCCGCCGGACACCGTCCGTCGGCGTGCGCGGCGAACTCGGCTTCGAAGTGTTCGAGCGCGGTCGCGACCGGGCGGGTCATGTGGCTGCCGAAGGCACAGACGCTCGTGGATCGCATGACGCGGAGTAGTTCCTCGACGTCGCCGCGACGGAACGACCCGTCGTACACCTCCCGGAGGAGGGCCGTGAGCTGTGTCGACCCCTCGCGACACGGGACACACCGCCCGCAGTTCTCGGCTTTGCCGTAGCGGGCCTTCTCGCCGACGTAGGCGACGACACACCGGTCCTCGCCCAGCAGGTCGACCACGCCGTCAGTGCCGAGCCCGGCGGCAGCCAGGTCGTCGGCGCTGGCGGCGATGTCCAGGTCGGGCGTCAGCCCGCCGAACTGGCCGCCGACGCAGGCCGCCTTGACCGATCCTCCAGCGTCGACGGCGTCCCCGGCCACGGACAGCGACGCGCCCTCGGGGAGTTCGATCGTCGCCTCCTCGTCGCCACGCACCGCTCCCCCATCGCCGCGCGCATCTCCCCCGTCACCGCGCACGGTCACCAGGCGCGTCGGGGACGCCCCACCGGCCGCGCGGACGACCTGTGCGAGGGTCCGCGGCGTGTGGATCAGTGTCGGCCGGCCGTGGAGGCCTTCCGTGTCCGGGGCGGGCGGGCGGAGCCGCGCCTCGAGGCGGTGGTTGCCCTCGATGGCCTCCAGGGCCATCGTCGGTTCGGCCGCGCGGTGTTCGTCGGGGCCAGTGTGGACGCGCACGTCGATCCCGGACCGCCCCTCGTCCGGGAGCTCCTCGACAGCCGTCTCGACCCGTTCGCGCGCCAGGTCGGCGGTAGCGACGAGGTAGACGACGACGTCCCCGGCGCCGACAGCACGCGCCGCCGCGAGCGCGCCCTCGAGCGCGAGGAAGGGGGCGGATTCGAGCACCAGGGCGTCGCCCGGCGAGCCGTGTGCGTTGACGACGACCGCCGGATCGCCGCCGGCCGCCGCGACGCCGTCCCACGTCTCCCCGACCGGCTCGTCCGCCGACGCGTCGCCCCACCCCCGTCCCGGAACCGCGCGGGCCGCCTCGCGGAGATCGCTCGCGTCCGTCGACAGCGTCGCGAAGCCGCCGGCGGACCGGTAGTCCTCCGGGACTGTCGGCCGCACCCAGCCACACGGGGACAGCACCGACCGCGTCCCCAGGTCGAGCGGGGACAGCGGCGGGACCGGAAGTCCCCCGGGCTGCTCGTCGTGATCGACGACGGCGTCGGCTTCCCCCTCGGGCAAACCGCCGTCGTCGAGCCGGCTCACGACGTCCGTTGCCCCGGCGGCCGTACACTCCGCGAAGAACGCGGTCGTCCCGTCCCGGCTGACCAACAGGAGCGGTTCGAGCGCGCTCGCCCCCGTCGTCCCGACCGATCGGACGGCCGCGTCCGTTGCCTCCCGTATCGCCGTGCTGAGCTCGCCCGCGTCGGACCGCGACGCGATCCGGCAGGCGGGATCGCCCGGTGTCCCTGTAGCCATTTCCCTGGCCTATGCTACCGAGGAACGAGCAAAAACCTTTGGTCCGACGTCGCCGTCCCCCGGTTCCCCCGACAGGATTAATACGTCCCACATAGTATCAGAACGCGATAATGAACGAGTTGACCGGATTCCAGCGCGACCTGCTGTACGTCATCGCTGGCCTGGGAGACCCGCACGGTCTGGAGATCAAAGACGAGCTCGAGGGCTACTACGACTCGGAGATCCACCACGGGCGGCTGTACCCGAACCTCAACACCCTGGTCGAGGAGGGGCTCGTCGAGAAGGGAGAACGGGACAAACGGACGAACATCTACAGGATCTCCCGCGAGGGACGTCGGGAACTGGAGGCCCGCCGGGAGTGGGAGAACCAGTACGTCGAAGCGTGAACGCACCGGTCAGTATCAGTCGTCCCGATCCACGATGACCTCGCCGATCAGGCGTGCGGAGCCACGCCGGAGACGACCGCTGACGGCCGTCTCGGAGACGCCGAGCAGTTCGGCCAGGTCCTCCAGGAACACCTCGCGCGGTTCGTCGTAGTACCCCTGGAGGAACGCCGCCATCAGCGCCTCGCGCTGTTCCTCCGTCAGCCCGAAATCCCGCGTCTCCCGGCCCCCGTCGGTCTGCTGGAGTTCGAGGACGTCGAGTTTGATCCCCTCCTCGCTGGCGTACTCGCTGAGTTCGTACAGCCCGTCGTGGTCCTGTAACCTGAGTTCGAGCAGCCAGCCGTCCAGGTGGCTCCTCGACTCGACGATGACGGCGCCGATCTCGATCATCTGGGGGGAGATCAGTTCCGCCTCCGGGCTGTACTCGATCCGGTAGGTCCGCCGGGAGTCGTCCTCGATGATGGACGCGAAGGCGGCGACGGTCGGATCCTCGGCCAGCGTCGTCTCGACTTCCTCGAAGTCGTCCGCCTCGATCCAGAAGAAGTGCACGTCGTGGTAGGGGTCGGTCCCCGCGTCGGAGACGACCCCGAGATCGGCGTCGGGCAGCGACTGTATCGTGTGCGTGAGCGCGATGTCGGGGTGTTTCACGTACACCTGCGCTGAGATAGGCATGGTCCTGTGTGTCAGGGTGGGAGCCGGCGTCAACCGGGACGAGCCGGGGCGACATCCGCGTCCGCCGTCGATCGCCGACACGGTCTCGGGGTTGCGTTAAACGTGTTTCACTCGGTGATAACTGTTTCGCCCGTCGAACCCTACTCCGGGTCCTCGACGACGAGCGTCATCTCGATGGTGGACTTCATGCCGCGCTTGATCCGGCCGGCGACGGCCGTCGGGGAGATGCCGAGCGACTGGGCGAGTTCCTCCAGCGATGTCTCGCGTGGCTCCGCGAAGTAGCCCCGTTCGTACGCCGCGACCAGGGCCTCGCGTTGCTCCTCCGTGGGCACGTTCGGCCCGGTGTACTCCAGGTCGGCGTGGTCCTGGCGCCGGAACTCGAGGACGGTGAACTCGAACCCGTTCTCGCGCGCCCACTGCCAGACCTCGCGGAGCGCCTCGCGGTCGGGGAGGAGCCAGCGTTCCCGCCACCCCCGGAGGTTCGACGAACTCCGGGCGTCCAGCACGAACCCGTCCACGTCCGTGACCTTGGGGGCCACGAGCTTCGTCCCCGGATCGAAGGCGATGCCCCACATCCGCCGCCCCTCGAACCCCGGCATCGGCTCGACCTCGCTCACTGTCGAGTCAGACGCGAGGATTTCGTCGGTTGGCGTTTCGGGACCGCCCTCGAACCGCATGAAATAGAGGTTCCGCCCCGGGTCCGTGCTCGTCTCCTGCACGATGGAGACGGTGATGTCGGGGTACTGGCTGAACGTGTCCGCGAGAGCGCCGTTCGCGTGGGCGAACCGGACTTCGGTGATTATCGGCATCGTCTCGGTTTCCGGCCCTTCCCGACAGTTGATCCCGGACTGGTATAACTGTACCCCGGCGATGGCCACCGGTGTCCTGCTACGCGGTCGCGGACGCTTCCCGGAGCCGTTCGATCACTTCCTCGCGGCTGATGTCGCGTCCGGTCTCGGTCGTGAGACGGCCGATCACGAGGTCGATCAGGTTGAGTTCCTGTAGCATCTCGAGCGCGTCCTGTCGCTCGATGCCGATGTCCTGTTTGACTTCGAGGATGGTGTTCGAACGCTGCACCGTCTCGATGAGCGTCTCGGCGGTGACGTCGTCGGGGAGACCGATGCCGTCGGCGAGGACGACCTGTTCGGCGTCGGCTCCGGCCGGCGTGTTCGGGTCGCCAGTTCCGGTTCCGTCAGTGGTCGGGTCGTCGGTCTCGCTCCCGCCAGTGTCCCTGTCGGCCGCCTCCGGGGCGGTCGCACCCCCCCCGTCCGATCCGGCATCGTCGGCGCCGTCCGTGTCGGACGTGGCGTAGGAGTTCGGCTCGTGGATCCCGTGGTCGATCATGTACCGCCGGACGGTCTCCGCGGTCACGTCCATCCCGATCTCGTCGGTCATCTCCGCGAACGTATCACAGGACCCGTACACCTCCGCGAGGAGCTCGGCGTCCCTGAAGGGAGGGACGTCACTCCCCCGCCCCGAACCGGGCTGGCCGTCAGAGCCGTTCGCGGCGGATGTAACCATCCGGGTAGTCGTCCCGGATCCATCGTCGACGGGGGCTGACGCCGCGAGCGTGGCCGTGACCACGCCGTCGGTCCCGATGCTCGCGTCCGTGACGTCGACCTCGACGTCGTGTTCCGCCGCCGGGACGATCCCCGACGGGGACGCGAACGTGAACTGGATCCCCCCCTCCGAATCCACGTCCGCCGCGTGAATCGATAGTCCACCCGTCCCGTCCAAGGGAAACGCGACGTCGATTTCGGCGACCAGCGGACGCTCCTCCTCCGGACCGTCGCCGTGTGACAGTTCGACGCCGCGTACCCCGTCTCTCTCCTCGCATTCGTCGAGAAACCGCCCCAGGTCCCGGAGTATCTCTCCTACTGACATGTGGCTGTTGACGTCTTATAAAGCGTGAACGAATCATGAACCTTCGTGAGGAATAATGGAGATATTTAAGTGACGTCCGCCGAGCGGTGCGCCGTCTCGTAACTCTCAGAGCTCCAGCCCGCGGATCGAGACGCCCGTTCCATCCCGCACCTCGCCGACGACGTGGCCCCCCGTCGCCTCCGCGAGCGCCGTCGCCGAACCGGGGTCGAGCGCCGCGACGAAGCCGGTCCCCATGTTGAAGGTGCGGTGCATCTCGACGTCGCTCACCGAACCCTCCGCCTGGACGAACTCGAACACGGGCTGGGCGTCGAAGGGGTCGGTGATCTCGTAGCGCGCCTCGCCCAGCCGTTCGAGGTTGGTCCACCCGCCACCAGTGACGTGGGCCGCTGCGCGGGCGCCGTGCTCGCGCATCGGTCCGAGCAGGTCCGTGTAGATCCGCGTCGGCTCCAGGAGGACCTCGCCGATCGTCCCGCCGCCGCCGGGGAACGGATCGCCGTAGTCGTGGCGTCGGGTGACGGCCTCGCGGGCGAGCGTGAGGCCGTTGGAGTGGATTCCACTGGACGCCCAGCCGACGAGGGCGTCGCCGGGCTCCGCGTCCCCGTCGATGAGGTCGTCTTTCCCCGCGAGGCCGACGCAGGCGCCGGCGAGGTCGAGGCCCTTGATCACTTCGGGCATCACGGCCGTCTCGCCGCCGACCAGCGCCATCCCGGCACGTTCCGCGCCCGCGGCGAGCCCCTCGCCGATGGCCTGTGCCGTCGCGTCGTCGGGCTCCTCGACGGCGAGGTAGTCGACGAAGGCGACGGGGTCGACGCCCCTGGCCACGAGGTCGTTCGCGTTCATCGCCACGCAGTCGATGCCCACGGTGGAGTACTCCCCGACGGCTTCCGCGACCAGGAGTTTCGTCCCGACACCGTCGGTCGCGAGCGCGAGGTACCGGTCGCCGATGTCGAGCAGGCCGGCGTACTCCGTCGTGTCGAGGTCGCCGACCGCGCCCGCAAGCGCCGCCGTGGCGGCCTCGCTGGCCTCGATGTCGACGCCGGCGTCGGCGTACGTGAGTTCCTCGGCGTCGTCATCCCCGCCCGGCGTCCCGCCGTCCCCGGAGTCGTCGATCATGTCCACAGAGGCGGCGGGCGGGCGCAAAAGCCCTCCGCTCCGGCGGGCAGGGACAACTGCCCCCTGGATGTCCGGGAACCATTTATGCCCGTCCGGACGGAACGCGCCACCGTCCGCCGATGGTTTCGCTCCCCCGGTCGCCGTCCGACCTCGAACTCTCCCGCCGGGACCGCCTGGTCGTCTACTACCTGCTCGGGATCGCCGCGATCGTGCTCCTGTACACCGTCCTGTACAACTACGGGATGCGGACGTTCGAGGGTGAGGACTACTCGGTGTTCCGGTCGTTCCAGACGGTCGTCGAGACGATGACGACGACGGGGTACGGCGCCGATTCGCCGTGGGAAACGCCCGTGATGAACGCGTTCATGGTCCTGATGCAACTGACGGGGATCGGGCTCGGATTTTTTACGCTACGGGTCATCATCATTCCGCTTTTCACGGGTGCCGAGGTCGATCTCGACAGCCGGCTCGCCCCCAAGCGCGACCACGTGATCGTCTGTGAGTACCGCCGGGACTCGGCGGTCCTCCTGGAGGAGTTCGAGGAACTCGGCATCGACTACGTGCTGATCGAGTCCTCCGAGGAGGAGGCGAAGGAGCTGTCGGACGCGGGGTACGCCGCCATCCACGGCTCCCCCCAGGACACGGAGGCGTTCGAGCGCGCGAGCATCGACACCGCCCGGGCCGTCCTCACCGACGCCCGCGACGCGAACGTCAACACGATCCTCACCGCCCGGTCGGTCCGTTCGGACGTCGAGGTCGTCGCACTCACGGACGACGGCGACATGCGGGGGGTCCTGTTCGACGCCGGCGCGGACAGCGTGCTCTCGCCCCACGAGGTGCTGGGCCGGCGGCTCGCGGAGAAGGCCGCCTCCTCGCTCGGCGAGGAGCTTTCGGGAGCGATCGACCTCGGGGCCGACGTCGAGGTACTGGAGGTCCCGGTCCCCCACGACAGCGACCTCGTCGGGGTCCGGGTCCGGAACTCGGGGATCCGGGAACGGACGGGCGCCAACGTCATCGGTGCCTGGATCGACGGCGAGTTGCAGCTCCCGCCGGATCCGGATGCGACCATCTGGGCGAACACGGTCCTGCTGGTGTCGGGCGCCCACGCCGACCTGGAGGCGCTGAGCGAGTTCGTCCGGCCGGCACGCGCACACGCCAGGCCGGAGGGAGTCGTCGTCGCCGGCCTGGGGGAGGTCGGCCGGGCCGCGCTGTCGGTGCTAGCCGACGCGGGAATCGAGGCCACGACGATCGACGTCGCGGACCGGCCGGACGTCGACCTCGTCGGCGACGCCGGGTCGAGGGCGACGCTCCGCGAGGCCGGCATCGAGGAGGCCGGGGCGATCATCGTCGGCCTGCCGGACGACTCGGACGGCCTGCTCGCGACCGTGCTGGCCCGGTCGATGAATCCCGACATCGAGGTGCTGGTCCGGATGAACGACGTGGACGCCACCGGGAAGGCGCTTTCGGCGGGCGCCGACTACGTCCTGTCGGTGCCACGGGTGAGCGCCCGGATGGTCGCCAGGGAGTTGCGCGGCGAGGCGGTGCTGGCGCCGGCGAGCCAGTCCCGGATCGTGCGCGTGCCCGCCACGCCGTTCGCCGGCGCGACCCTCGCCGAGTCCGGCATCTACGAGGAGACGGGCTGTCGCGTGATCGCCGTCACGGACGACGACGGGAACGCCGGCACCGTCGACCCCGGACACCGGTTCGACGGCGGCGAGGAGATCACGATCGTCGGGACCGACGAGTCCGTCCAGGCGTTTCTCAAGCGGTTCGACGTCACCCCGGCGAGCGAGGATCGCGTGCGACCGTGAGACGGGCATGGCCCGGATCCGGGAGCCGGCGGACTAGAAAAGCGGGAACAGCAGCCACACCGCCAGCCCGATCGTCGGGACGGCGACGACGGCGTACACGAGCGTGCTCCAGGCGATCACCTTCCGGCCGTCCAGCGGACCGTACGGGATCATGTTGAACGCCGCGAGCAGGACGTTCACCAGCACGCCGAGGTTCCCGACCTCGCCGGCGTATCCGCCGAGGAACGCGAGGGGGAGGAAGGCGGCAGCGAGCACGAGGTTCGTGACCGGACCGGCGAGCGCGATCAGGCCGTTCTCCCGGGCGGTGGTCCGGCCCTGGTGGTAGACGGCGCCGGGCGCGGCAAACAGAAAGCCGGCGAGCCCCGCCACGATCGCGAGTCCGAGCATGCCGTAGTCGGCGCGGAACTCCGCGATCTGGTCGAAGTGCACCGCGACGGCCTTGTGGGCGAGTTCGTGGAGGAGAAAGCCGACGCCGACGGTGGTCAGGGCGCGAACGAGCAGGAGTCCGATGGTGGCGGCGGCCTCGGACGCGGGGGCGTCGAGCGCGTCAAGCAGTTCCGGGCGGTCCAGAAAGAGGGCGAAGGCGACCCCGAGCGCGAGCCACGCGACCGCGAGGTCGCGGATCTCCCGACCGGTGAACCGAAAGCCCGAGGGGACACGGCGGTAGGGTTTGCGCGCCATCAGGGACACCCCTCCCGAGTGATCGTGATCGTTCGAGCAGTCATCGTATCGAGTCCACGATGATCCGGGCGCTCCGCTCGGCGCCCTCGATCAGCTGGCCCATGAGCGCGTCGACGCCGCCGATCTCCGGTGCCAGCCACGGGATGACGACGAAGGGAAACAGGACGCTCGCGGCGAAGCTCCCGATGTTGGTCATCGCCACGACGAGCACGAGCCTGAACAGCGGCACCTCCAGCATCCGGCGGTAGAGGTCACGCAGGGGCGACTCCTCGTCGGCGAGGATCTCGTTGAGCCGGCCGATGTCGCCGATGGACACCGACCGGTGGCGCAACTCGACGTACCCCGCGAACCACCCCGGCGCGAGCAGGGGGTTGATGCTCGTGAGCCAGGCGACCAGCCCGCCGACGGTCGCGCTCTGCCAGTGGGCGCCGGCGAGACGGGCCAGCGAGAAGGCGATCACCCCGTTGAACGCGAACCACGCCAGGAAGACCTTCAGCAGGAACGTCCGCCTGACGCCGGCCATGAGCAGGAGGAAGAAGAACGCGAAAAAGGCGATCGTGATCAGGTACGCGCCGGCCTTGAACACGGAGAAGCGCCGGGAGGCCGGGTCGCCTTCGAGGGTCTCGATCGGCGGCAGGCTCGCGGGGTCGTCGAGGTAGCGCTCGATGCCCTCGACGTGGCCGGCGCCGACCACCGCGACCACGTTCTTCCCCTCGCCCGCGAGCGCGACCAGTTTGTTGGCGATGAACGCGTCGCGCTCGTCGATCAGCGCCTCCGCGCCGCCGGGGCTGAACGCCCGGAACTCCTCCATCATCGCCGACACGACGTCGACGTCGGTCAGTTCCTCGACATCCTCCTCCTGTAGCTCCTCGCCGCCGCCGCCGATCCCCACCAGCCCCAGGATGAGCTCCCAGAACAGCTTGAGCTTCTCGACGAAGGTGAGGCGCGCCCAGAACCGCCGGATCGTCGTCTGGATGTCCCGGTCGACCAGTGCGACCTCGATCCCGCCCTCCTCGGCGGTCTCGATTCCCGCCTTCATGTCGGCGCCGGGCTCGATGTCGAAGCGTTCGCCCAGCCGGGCCTGGACGTACGACAGCATCCAGTACGCGAGGAACTGGAAGACGATGTTGCCCTTGAGGAGGTCGGCGGGTTCGAGGTCGTCGGGCGTCTCGCCTTTGAGCTGGCGGTAGCGGTCCTCGTCGAGTTCGACCGCGACGACGTCGGGCCGGCGGTCCTCGATTTCGCGTCGCACCCGCTCGGCGCTCTCCCCGGAGACGTGCGCGGTTCCGACGAGGTGGACCGACCCCTCCGCGACCTCCCGACTCATCGTCCCGGTGTTGTGAGTGGCGTGGTTTACGTGTGTCGTATCCGATCATCCCGTGGCACCACGCCGGGCCCGGCGTCCGGGACGGACGCCGATCCCTCCCGAAACCCGTATGCCGTCCCGACCCGCCAGGGTAACGCGTATGCCACACGACACGCCCGAGGAGATCCCCGAAAGCCGGATCGCCGTGCTGCCGGACGGCAACATCGCGGTCCAGGACGGCGACGAACTGGTGATCGTGGACCTCAGCGAGCCGTACCACCCCTCCATCGCGGCCCGGGGTGACGTCGAATTTGACTTCCACGGCCGGCTCGACGTCGGCGACGGGTCCGTGCTGGTGATCGACCCGACCGATCCCGACCTGCCGGAGTGGGTCGGGGACCGGTCCCGGTCGAAACCCGAGGACGACGAGTCGTAACCGGCGCGGGTGAGACGAGGCAGCGACCGCGGGGAGAACGACCAGTCGCGATCGACGCCGGCCGAAGGCTTATCCCCCGGACGTGTCTGTGTGGTTGCATGCCGGACCCGGACGACGCGCCGGACGGCCGTTCGACCACGCGACGTCGGCTGCTGTTTCTCGCCGGTGGCATCGCGGCCGGAATCGCCGGCTGTAGCGGGGACGACGGGGCGACGGACTCGCCGACACGGACCGACACGGCGACGGCGACCGGGACGCCGACCGGGGTGACGACGGCGCCCACGACGACCACGGACGCTCCGACGACGGGAACCGGGTCGGCCACGCCGACCGACTCGGCGACGCCGACGGACGCGGGCACCCCGACGCCCGGACACACGGGCGATGCGACCGTCTCGGGGCCGCTCGCGCGCTTCCACCGGGTGACTCTCGACTTCGACGGCCCGGAGACGAGCGAGTCCGGCGACCCGAACCCCTTCCTGCAGTTCCGCCTGCAGGTCCGGTTCGAACACGCCGACGGGACGACCTACGACGTGCCGGGCTTCTTCGCGGCCGACGGGAACGCCGCCGACACCGGCGCCACCTCGGGATCGACCTGGCGGGTCCGCTTCACGCCGGACCGGACGGGCGAGTGGTCCTACGAGGCATCCTTCCGGAGCGGCGACGGGGTCACCGTCTCCCTCGAACCGGACGCCGGCGTCCCGGTCGGCTTCGACGGCGCGAGCGGCGCGTTCACGGTCGGCGAATCCGGGAAGGACGGCGACGACTTCCGGGCGCCCGACAGGGGGTTCGTGCACAACGACGGCGGGCACTACTTCACGCTCTCGGGCAGCGGCGACGTCTGGATCAAGGGCGGCCCGAACATCCCCGAGAACTTCATGGGCTATGCGGGCTTCGACAACACGCCCGACGTCGGGGTGGGGGGAAACCACGACTTCGCCGTCCACGAGGCCCACTGGACCGACGGCGACCCGACGTGGGGCGACGACCGCGGGAAGGCGATCGTCGGCGCGCTTAACTACGTCGCCGACCGCGGGGCGAACTCGATTTACTTCCTGCCGAACAACCTCGGCGGCGACGGCGAGGAGACGTTTCCCCACACCGACCCCGATCGGCCGACCCGCTACGACGCCAGCAAACTCGCCCAGTGGGAACGCGTCTTCCAGCACGCGACCGCGAGGGGCATCTTCCTGCACTTCGTCCTCGCCGAAACCGAGACGGGCAACGAGACCTACTACGACGGCGGCGACCTGGGGACCGAACGGAAGCTGTACTACCGCGAACTCCACGCCCGTTTCGGCCACCACCCCGGAAGCGAGTGGAACGTCGGCGAGGAGAACGACTACGGCACGGAGAACCGGGAGGCGTTCGCGGCCCACCTCAAGGCCGTCGATCCCTACGACCACCCCGTGACGACCCACACACACATCGACCAGATCGAGTCGTTTTACGAGCCGCTCCTCGGGAACGACGATTTCGACGTGACGTCCTTCCAGACGACCGCCGGCGGGATGGATCTCGCGGAGACCGTGGGAGAGTGGCGCCGGCGCTCCGCCGACGCGGGCGTCCCGTGGGTGATCTCGGCCGACGAGACCCAGGCGATCACCGTCGACGACCTCGCCCCCGGCCGCCGGGAGAAGATGTGGCCCACCTACGTCGGCGGGGGCGGCGGCTACGAGTGGTACATCCGGGCGCCCGGCGGCAGCCACAGCTTGGACCAGGAGATCGAGGACCTCACCCGGATCGAGCCCGCCCTGCGGTGGGCGGGCAACGCCGTCTCGCTTCTGGAGGACCTCCCGGTCCGGGAGATGGACCCGGCCCACGACCTCGGCTCGGCCGACGGCGGGACGACGTACGTCCTCGCGGACCCCGGATCGACCTACCTCGTGTACAACGACGAGCGCGGCGACTCGATCTCGCTGGATCTGAGTGATGCGAGCGGCGATCTCTCGGTGGAGTGGTACGACCCCCGACAGGGCGGAGACCTCGACACCGGATCCGTCCAGTCGGTCTCCGGTGGCGGGGTCCGATCGCTGGGGACGCCGCCGGACGACGCCGAGACCGACTGGCTGGCGCTGGTGAGCTGAGCCCGCCGACGGACAAGGCTCGCCGACGGACAAGCCTCAAACCGGGCGAACGCGAACGGGGGTCCATGCCCGATCTGATGGACACGTACATCGAGAACCGCGAGCGCGTCCAGCCCAACCACGCGAACAACTTAGACACCGCCCACGGGGGCAACGTGATGAAGTGGCTCGACGAGGTCGGCGCGATGTCGGCGATGCGCTTCGCGGGGCAGAACTGCGTGACCGCGCGGATGGACCAGCTCAACTTCCGGCGCCCGATCCCAGTCGGGGACACGACGGTCATCGAGTCGTACGTGTACGACGCCGGCGAGACGAGCATCCGGGTCCGGCTGAAGGCCGCCCGGGAGGACCCCCGGACGGGCGAGCAGGAACTCACGACGGAGTCCTACGCGGTGTACGTCGCCATCGACGACGACCTGAAACCACAGCCGGTGCCGGACCTGTCGGTGCCGACCGAGCGCGGGCGGCGACTCCGCGAACGTGCGCTCGAAGGCGAGAGCCCCCGGCCGAACCGCGACGGCGGGTGATTCCGGGAGTTCGGAAATCGGGGAGCCTGTCGCGCGAGGTCAGAAATCGGGGAGCCTGTCGCGCGAGGTCAGAAATCGGG
>Ga0207719_100568_pt1 | contig 18795 bp, 8 predicted proteins | sample A23P1SouthBayCA_2_FD_187279 | JGI IMG/M metagenome (GOLD analysis project Ga0207719, IMG submission 187279) | Aerobic enrichment media microbial communities from Eden Landing Ponds, California, USA - A23 P3 (3) (SPAdes) | ecosystem: Environmental > Aquatic > Marine > Unclassified | place... | reverse complement strand
TCGATGACGAACAGCGCGACTGTCTGTCCGCTTTCGAGGCCGTCGGACTCCTTCGTGAAGAACTGGTAGGAGTGATCCTCGTCGACGAACGGAGCGCCAGCCTCGACGGTCTCCGTAACGAGGTCGCCGAGGTCTTCGAGGTACTCGAGGTACTCCGACTGGAGTTGGGTTCGGAGGTCGTCGAGCGCCGCGGTCGCGGGATGTTCGTCCGGGAGGTCGGTCTCGGGCTCGCCGGCGACAACGAGGTTGAGCACCGCGTTGTCGATCTGCCACGTGCCGTCGTCCGGATCGGCGTACAGCGAGACGACGTCGTCGGTCGCGCTCTCGTCCCACGTCTCGAGTTGGTGCGCGAGCCGAGCGATCTCCGCGGCCTGTTCCCACGTTCGCGTCCACGGGCTGTCCGGGCCGTAGGCTCCGCGGTAGGTGCCACGGCTCTCGCTTCCGAGGAGGGCGTCGTACCGCTCCTCGGCACGCTCGAGACACGTCTCGTAGTCGCCGGCGTCGAAGGACGCGTGCCACTCCTCCCAGAGGCGGCGTTCGAGCGCGGCGTCGACGATACAGTCCGCGAGTTCCCACGGGTCGTCGACGTCCGCGACGACGTCGGGCCAGATCGACTCGCCGAGATAGCGGTCGGCAAGGAGGCTGGCCGAGGTGGTGTTGTTCAGCAGCGACTTGAGTTCGGGGAGGTCGTGATCGCCTGCTGTCTTGGCGCGGAACTCTCTCGGGAAGCGTTCGGCGTCGGCACCGGCGTGAATCAGCCACTCGGCGACGGCCCACCGACGCGTCGCCGCGACGATCCCCACGGGTTCGTTCTCGTTGACGACCGCGTCGACGCCCTCGCTGGTGAGCAAGTCCTGCATCTGCTCGATGGTGTCGGGACTGTCGTCGATGTCGCCCCAACCGTTCTCCAGTACGAACGCGACCGGATCGGTGTAGCCGCCGGTGACGATCTGCGTGCGGAGCTGTTCGAGCGTCGGGAGCTGCCCACCGGTGAGCTGGTCGTGGAGAATCCGCGCGATCTCCCGGCGCTTCGTAGGGTCGTCGGACTGGGTGGCGCTTTTCAGCTCCCACGCATCGAGTTGCCCGCGCTCAAACGCGTGAACGGTGAGGTCTTCGATGCTCATCTCCACCTCGCCGCCCGTGTGCTCGACGTCGCGGAACCAGTCGTAGTCGCCCTCGGCGTCGTCGGGCTCCTTGACGTGTGGGACGTACCAGACCTGTTCGCCGTCGACTGGATCAGCACGGAGTTCCAGCGGCGTCCCTTCGGCGATCTTCAGGCGAACGCCGAGTTCGTCACAGGCCTGCTCGATGATGTCCTCGAGGTAATTGCCGTTGTCCCACCAGAGGACGATCGGGTCTGACGACTCAGCTCGGTCAAACTCGCTCCGGATGGTGTTTTTTGCGGCATCGGGAAGGGTCTGGGTTGCTTGCATATGTAGTTAGAGAATACCGGATGTGTTACTCGATCTGTAAATGGGTGCGACGTGCATCGGTTTATTAACTTCGCTGCTATGTTCTGAGAGGACAAGTACTCCACCCGACATCTATTTGCGACTGGCATATTGAAACGTGGTAATAATTGACTTCTATGTCTCAACAGGCTACGATTCCGCAGGTGTTTGAGGAACCTGAATTTTGGTACAAGATTGACGTTGACTACGAGGAAGCTCGGGAATTAGTTCAGACTGAAGAAGACGAAGAGGACTCGACTTCGGGGGGTGGTTCTCAGAGTGACACAGATGGACAAGAAGCAGATTCAGAAGGCCCAGAATCATTCGAAGGCGCTCTTCTCGAGGTGTTTATTCGGCGAAAGAAACGCGTCATCGAGGACAAACACGACTCTATCAGCGAATTTAAACAAAGAGTCCTGACTGCTGACGATGATGATGCAAGAAGATTGTTGAACGAAGTGTATGTGGAGTATATCTGGATTCAGAATCAGGAAGGAGAGGTATTTGAGAGTGATGCTGAGAATCCAACTGAACTTGACTTAGTTGATGACGAAGAGAATCTCGTTCAGGAGACAATCAACGATGAATTCGACCTTCTGTGGCCGGGGCAGCCTACAATCGGAAAAGAGGTGGACGACGGTGAGATCGTCGCACGCCGGTATCTGCAAACGAAACCGGTCGTAGTTAGAAAGTACGGAGAATCGTTTGAGGTGCGAGGCCGCCAATCCGATCGGAAGAAAGTCGTGAAGCGTTTTCGCTCAGATGATGATTTCCAAGAGCGGCAGCCGGAACCGGCAGAGGAACCAATTGTTGGCAAGGTAGAGAATCTCCTTGTCGAGGATAATGAGGAGTTCCGTGTAGTCGGCGTTGACTTTGCAGAATCCGAACTCCCCGAAAACTCCAGATTACGGGTCAAGAACGAACGATCGATCTACAGAGACATTCACTCGCTGCGGAACGAGAATCTTGTCTCCTTCGACGGGATTTCTGAGGTCAACAAGCTGTACCTCAAAGACATCCGCTACGGTGGGAAGTTCCGTGTTGAACTCACTCACGGTGTCGATGGAGTCGAATTCGAACTCAAGACGAACCACAAACTGGACGAACAGCGCAGTCGCTTCAAGCAAGGTTTCACTGCTGTAACGGGTATCGAATTCGAGAAAATCTACGAGTATGGCTCACAAGACGAGGAGTACCTGTTTAATCGGATTCTCGCTGAACGAGGGACTGCGTACGAGAATTATTACGAGGAGTTGAGTGATGAGGTGCAGGATGTGCTGGAGGGGAATGTAGACGCAACTGGTAACGCACTGGTCAGTACAGAAGTCGAGGAATTCAAGACCTGCTCACACTGCTCGGAGAAAAATTCCGATTCAGAGTCAGAGTGTGTTGAGTGTGGGGCAGAGGACTTCTCTGAGTCTGTTGAGGAAACTGTAGTTGAGGTCAATGACACGAGTGTTGCTACGTATCTCCAGAACCGGCTGGACGATCTCTCTCCAGCACACCCAAAACGCGACTTCTCTGGATGGGAAGTCGGAGACCGAGAAATGGCGAACCGGAAAATCGTCGAAACTTCGTTTTCTCTGACCGACTCAGAAGGACGGCGGACAACCAGTTCGTATCAAGAGGTCGATGTAGTTCCTCACGGCAACCATCCTCGTCCGGGTACTGTTAACGACTACCTCCTGCAGTGCGTCTACGTAACCTATGGCCAATCCGCCTCCGCAGACGACGAGGGATACGGTCGACTTCCTCTCTACGACATCATCACGGCAGACAACCTCGACGCACTCGTCGGGAACGCCCTGCATAATGCTATGGTCGGTGTCAAAGATAGGCTCATCAGCAAGGCAAGCGAGGCCCACGAAGAGGCGAGCGAATACTACGGGCTCGTCGACGAACTGGGCCCGATGCACGAAAACAAGGATGAGTTGGAAGAAATCTACGACCCTTCTAATGACAGCTATTTCGAGAAGCACCTCTTCTACCTTCTGAAGAGACTTTATTCACAGACGGAGCGGTGGGGACGAATTGGTGAGCGGGAAGCGGATGGGGTGCTTATCGTACCAGAGGAAGACCCGAGCGACTACTACGTGGCGACCTATGACGCAAAACTATCTCATCGTGAAGACGGATACGACCTCGGTTCGGAGGAAGAAGATCAGGCGACGCGTTACATCCTAACCGAGGACGAGCGGGAGGCGATCGAGAACAAGACGGGGGACAACGGTCTGTCTGCACATCTTCTCATCTCGCAAAACTTCGATGAGGGTGACTTCTCCCGTATCGCTGGGCACGTCCAAGAGAACATCTTGGCCTATACTGATGGAGATGCTCCTGACCAGAGACTGGTATTTATGGAGTTCAGAGCAGTGGTCGAACTCTATGAACTTCTCAACGAGTACTGGTGGGCACTTCGCGATGCTCGAATCCGAGGGAAGTTCGATAGCTATGTCATTGACGAATTGAACGACGAACGGACGGGAGATGGTGAATCCTTCGTTCACTTCGATAGCGACTCTGTGGCTAACGTTCGGGAGAATCTCATCGGTCGATTCGACCGTTATGATCGTGACCAGCTGGAATACTATCCAGAATAACGGCTCATCTCTCTAGTCCTTCAAGCGTAATCCTCAGTCAAGTTGAGATGGCCCACAAGCCGCTACCGAAGAGTTATGGCGCTTTCATGAGATGTCGTAATTCCTGATGGCGGTAATCACGATTGATACATTTGAGGTGAAGAATTACAAACCAATCCAAGATTCGGGGCCGATCAATATCGGTGATATGACGACGTTCATCGGGAAGAATGATGCTGGCAAATCTTCTTTCCTCGAAGCTCTCCACATTTTTCTTGAGGGAAATAAACCAGACAACGACCATTTCCATAAGCGAGAGGCTGAGTCGATTTCCTTCATTGCAAGGCTTGCAGAGGTACCATCTGAACTCAAAGACGCACTCTCTGATGACTACCTTCCTGATGGGGACGAAGAGTTCACGATCAAGAAAGAATTCACAAGGAGGGAAGGAACGACGCCGGGAGCCGAAACCTACGTTAATGGCGAGAAGATGGCCAAAGGGGCGGTTGTCGTCGATGGTGACGAACTGTACAAAGCGAAGTCTCGTGATTTCATATGGGAATATTTCCCTGAGCCACTCCCAATTTTCGCAGAACGTGATGTGAATGAGGAGACGAAGCTGAAGGGTGGTACCTTCCTAAACAAGCTACTCATACCGGTTCTAAAGGGTGGTGGGCTTCACGACGAGATCGACGAGCAGATTGAGGAACTCAAAGGTTCTCTTCAGGAGACCTCTGAGGGAATCGGAGATCGGTTGACGGGCTATATGCAGTCACACCTAGCTGATGTCGAGAAGGTGAATATGAGTCCCGGAAGTATCCAAATCAGCAAAGCGATTTCCCCGAAGATTCATCTCGAAGACAAGCACCTCTCGGAGAGCATCGACGTTCGGGAGCGGGGTTCGGGTGTAGGCAGTCTTCTTCTCCTGTCGATGATGCAAGCCTACGTTGATCTCCAAGTTGGTGAGGGGTATATGCTCCTCTTCGAGGAGCCGGGGAACTTCCTCCATCCAGCAGCGGAACGGAAGATGCTGGATGCCTTGCGAAGTATCGCTGATAGCGGTGGCCAAGTGATGATAACCACGCATTCGCAGGTATTCATCGATAACCGGGCGGATGCGGAAATGTACATCACGCGTCGTGACTCCGGCGTCACATCCTTCGAGCACATCGAGGAAGACGCATTCAAAGCCGTCGACGAGATCGGGGCACGAAATAGCGACATCCTCCAGAGCGACTTCGTAATCTACGTCGAGGGGCCGTCAGATGTGAAAGTCCTTGAGGCACTTTCGGAAGCGTATGTCGAGGATTGGAAGGAGCACAACATCACGATACAACATCTCGGTGGCACCGGAAATATGCGTCACTGTGAACCAGCGAAACTGAAAAAGATCAATCGGAACTTCGCCTTCTTGTTTGATAGTGATAAGAAAGATGCAGATGATGACCTGAAGGGAGAGGTTCAGTCGATTAAAGAAAAATCGGCCAGAAAGGGAATCGATTGCCATGTGTTGGAACGGAGAGAGATTGAAAATTACTACCATCCTGATGCCATAGCTGCCGTGTTATCCATCCCTGCATCGGAAGATGATGTCTCCAAATATTGTGATATTGAGAAGGTAGTGAATAGACTGGTAGCGCAGGAACACGGGCCGGGGGGAGTCGAGTCGGTTAGTGCATACAATAAAATCGACCACGGAAAGCAAATCATCGAATGGATGTACCAGAACGGAGTGTCAATCGAGGAAATCGAAGACTTCCTCGATGATTGCGTGGAGCAAGCGAACGCGTAATAGACTACAGCACTTTGTCCTCGACGATTTCGGGGACGATGCTCTTCGCGGCGAGTGGCGTGATGTTGATCGCGACGCCGTGTTTGTGGTTGGGCTGGTAGCCAGCGGTCGTGACTTCGGAAAGGGCACGATCGTCCCAGTCTGAAGGAATTTGCTTGTAGACTGATTGGCAGCGGTCGTCGATCTCCTCGGCGAGCGCCTTGAACTCCGCCAGCGGTGGTAACTCGTCCACGTCGTCTATGTCTTCATCGTCCGCAATCTGTTGGAGGTACTCTTCGTCAAGGACGGACGCGTCGTCGATGCCAGTTGCGAGCGAGGCAAGCAACTTCTCGTCCTCGGTGAGATTATCGAAGGGCTCTCCATCGTCGTTGAGGATGTCGCGCCCCTCGCGCTCGAAGTAGTAGGTCATAAAGAGGATGCCCGTGCTCGAGTAGTGATCCGAGCCTTTGAGCCGCCAGTTGAAGTAGTCGAAGAGGTCGGCGAGATGGGCTTCGACGGGCTCGTCGCTGGGTTTGGCGTACTCCTCGCAAGCGTGTTCCAGTTCCTCAAGAGCGTCCACCCACTCGTCACGCCACTCGTGGACGGCGTTCCAGAAATTATCGGAGAAGGTGTCTTGGAACCACTCCTCGCCATTCATCTCGCGGAGTCGTTCGAGCGTTTCGATGCGCTTCGCAATCTCTTTGCGGAACGCGGCGACTTTGGGGGCCAGCTCGCTGAGGCGTTCTCGATCGTCGTCGTCGAACTCGCGCTCGCTGGTGGAGCCGAGTTCCTGCATCACCTCTTCGAGTTCGGCGATCTGTTCGAGCGCACTGGAACAGAACCCGAACTCGTCGGTCGCATCAGCACGTTCGCTCGTGGAGAGTGACTCGTCGTTCCGACGCTGGTTCGCTGCCGACCGGCGCTCGCGGAGTTCGGCCTTCCGTGGTTCGAGGTACTGGTTGCTCAGGCGGTCGAACAGGCTGGCGTCGAGTTGGTGGTAGTCGACGAAGCACGCGAAGCCCTCACCTTTCGCGTCGGCGAGGAGCCGCTCCGTGCTGATCTTCCAAAGGATAGGCGTGTTTTCCATTGTATCGACGTGGTAATCGAAGAGATCGTTCTTGACGAACGCTCGGAGATTAGGGTACGCTTCGTCGGCGGCCGATTCTACTCCTAGGATGTCGTCGACCTCGACGAGTCGATCCTCGGCGTACTCTTCGTACGCGTCTTCAAATTGTTCAACGATGCGGTCGAGAATATCCGCCTGTTCGTCTGTACCTTCGAGTGGGATGATGCCGTCAGATTCCTCGCGGACAGCTTCCATCGCGAAGTGGTGGACGAGGTCTTTGACTTGCTTGTCGATGTTCTCAGGGACTTCAGGGACGGAGTCAGGGTCGGGGAGTTCGCGGATTTCGACAGACCCGGAGGTCCTGAGGAAAATCTCAGTTTCTGCAGCCTCGCGCGCATCTTGGCTAATATCTGCAGCATCGAAAATGGCCTTGTTTGTCTCTTTTGAGAGCTGTTCTAATTGCCTCCGTTGACGAAGTCGACGCTTCTCTTGTTTCCTACAGACTTCTGTTATCGGCTTGTTCAACGGACTCGAATTTTCGACAGCCTCCACTTCTGGATGAATCTCCTTAGTATGCTGATGGTCGTAAAAGAACTCCAGCTGAGAGGCAGGGTGGAGCGATGGCCGGACGTAGTAAGGGCTCGTAGGATCTTCCGTCTGTTGGCTAACAACTATCTCATATTGTTCTTTGGCGGCCTCTGCCAGTTCAGGGATCTGTTCAAGCTTCTCAAGCCACGGCAAACAGCCAAGAACGTCTGCGTCCCACTCCTTTTCTGGTGTTTGCGATAGGAATAGTGTGTTATACAAATCTGAGTTCAAAGCAGTAAGAAGGTGCCAAAGAATGTCATTATTTTCCGCAAAAAGCATGAAACTGCTGGTCTCAAACAACCCTCCTCCGTAGTAACCGAATCGGCGTGCAGTATCCTTAATTCTCGTCCATGTTAACCCTGAATCTCCATAGAATTCGTCATTAGGTGTGCGAACAGATTTACTAGATCGCTTCATTACCGACCCATTTTCTCCCCACTCCACGACGTTCTGTATCTTGGGTGTGATCCACGCATCTGAACCACCATAAGCAAGCGGCTGAAACCCTTCTACCTCCTCAGTTTCCCAGAAATGCCGAACAAATCGGCCGTCTTTCCCTGTAACCAGTCCCGAGACTGCACTCCCAACGGAATCACCGTCAATATCGGCTTGTTCAGCGTCAATATATTGGTTTGTTGAATAAAGAGACCTGATCTCGGAGGGAGTTGAATAACAAATGGGCGTTCTCGGAATTCGAGAGAACTCCTCAAGATCAACGGTGAACTCCCGCTGGACATCTATATTTACCTGTGAAATCGTATCAACATAGCCTGCCTCTTTCTCTGCTGTAGGAAGATCATACAACCGATAAAACCTGCCTGTTGGATTCGGATAGTTACCCGTTCGAACTACACTTCCGACAGTTCGGACTGTCGCATTGTCCAGCACACCCAGTCCAAACTCAGCGAGGAAATCGAACCCGCCCTTAGAGCCGACAAAATCAGTTCTGAAGTTGGTGAACCTTCCTTTGTATAGGAATGACCGGGGGATCAGCATACCAATCCTACCTGCGTCCCGAGATAGCCGCTCACAGACCTCAAAAAAGGAAACATAATAATTTGCTTTATATTCATATTTCTCACGGACATATTCCTGTACCACGTCAGGCATTTTCCCACCACCGCCATACGGCGGGTTCATCAATGCAACGTCATAGTCCTGTGCTAGAATGTCCAGCAGTCGGACAAAGCTCCGCAAGTCCTGAGCGAGGAACGAATCAGCCTCTCGATGCTCCTCCACAGCCTCGTGCAGGCTGTGTAGTACCTGTCCGAGCGTGTGACTCTCACGCGGATCGTCGCCAAGGGTCAACTGAGTGCCGCCGACGTCGGCGTCGTCTTCGAACAGATCCCCGAGTGTGCCGCGTACATCGAGCAGGCTACCGAGGCCGTGGACTTCCTCGAAGGCGTCAAGGATGCGGTCAAGCGCCTGCTGTACCTCCCGATCGTCGCCGGCCACCTCCTCGAACACCTCCTCGACACCCTCGACATCGGCCACTTTGGCGTCAGCACAGACGATTCCCACCTCCGGCATATCGAAACCGTCAGCACCCTCCGCCGCGACGCGGGTTCGGCCCTTCAGGTAGAGGTTGAACGCCGCGAGTTGGCAGGCCCGCATGTCAAGGTCGACACCGTAGAGGTTGTGCCGCAGGATCTTTCGGGGAATTTCCTTGGCGTCGAGATTAGTCTCTGCCCGCCAGATGCGCTCCAGCACGTCGAAGGCGTAGAGAAGAAAGTGCCCGCTGCCACAAGCCGGGTCGATGACACGGAGTTCGTTCGGGTGGTCGAAGTCAGTCGGCTCGCCCTCCTTCTCCGAGGGAACGAGGTAGGTACAGAAGTCCGCGATGTCCGGGGACTCGTCCGGTGAGAGCGGGCGGTTCTTGCGCTCGTCGGGGGAGAACTCCTCCTGTGCGTCAACTACGTCCTGCAGTTCGCCGGTATGTTCGAGGTAGAGTTTTCCGAGGGAATTGTCGGTGAGCATCCGCACGACCCAGTGCGGGGTGTAGAATTGGTTCGCCGCTGGCACATCTTCGGGCTCTAGTCCCTCACGATCGCTCTTCCGTCGAAGATCATCAAGAAGCTTGACGTTGTAGTACTCGTAGACCCAGCCCAGCACGTCGTCGGCCTGCCAGACCTCATCAGGAACTCCATCGAGCATCCCACAGAGGTCTTCGTAGGTATCGTCGTCGGGATCGATCAGACTGTAAGCCGTTGAGCGGTCGAAGAGAATATCGATCTCCTCGGCGAGGTCGTCGCACGCGTTCCGATAGGCTTCGAGGACGGCTTCCTCCTCCAGCATAAACTCCTTAGTAACCAGCCGGTCGGCAGCAGGCGTGAGGCCATCGTCGCGGAAGGCCGTGACCTCGTCGTCGATGAAGTCCCGAACCTCCATACAACGGAGCGCGGCCAGCCGATTGACGATCGTGTAGCCGACGCCCGTGATGTACTGCTCGTAGCCGTCTTCCCAATCGTTCCCGTCGACGGCTTCAAGTTCGATAGCCTCGACGAGGTCTTCCTGCTCCTCGCTCAGGGACGCGTCGTCGTCCGGCTTCTCGTCGAGGTCATACTCGTCCTCGAGCTGGTAGCGAACGTTCGCCTCGACGCGGTCGCGCATCTCGGTGACAACGCCCTCGAGATGCTCGCGCTCTTCCTTGTCGAGCTGGGCCTTGCGGGGTTGGGTAGATTGTCCGTCCATACGAGAATCCGTGATGTTTCAATCAGAGTCATCAAGATGTCTTGAAGATTGTCCATATTCTCTCGGACGGCGGCTGGATCAGGACTCAAAATGGGCCGACAGGGGCAGCCCTCCACGAAGCATTTATGCTAAAATGAGGAATCTGAGGTATGGTTGACGACTTCGCTGGCCCTCGGAAGCTTCGGTACTTCCTGTATCTACTGCTGTTCGTGGTCTTCGGTGCCGTGATTTCGACGATGCTCGCCGACTTCTACGGAATCACGTTTCTCGAGCCGATTATGTGGTGGTTCGTAGAGAATCCGATGGCGCTCTTTGAGCTTGCAGGATTCTTCTCGATCATCGCGCTGATCCTTATTCTGGGGATGAAGGCTCTGGAACTGGCCGACAATAGCGGCTTCTAACTGCCACAGCGCAGCAATTTAAGCGTCTTCCGTGAACAGAAGGCCGACACAGCGGAAAGCCACCCGGTGCTGGGTTAAGGTTCGAAAAGAGTGGGGTTGCGGCCTCCGCTCTCTATCTCACTCAGTAGTCTCGCCGAGTATCTCCCGAGCCTGTGACTCAAGCGCGTCGAATTCGGTCTCCTGATTCGGGTTGCAGGTAATTCTCACTCCGCTTCGACCACTCCCTCGCATATCCTCCTTGACCGCAACCGACTCAGGGTCGATCCCGAGTGCATCCGCAATCTCCGCAGCGTCTAGCGACGCCGTATCGACGTCGTACAGGTCGATGTGGAACAGCGTCCGCTTCGTCCGGATCGCGATGCGACGTTTTCGGCCCTTGTTGAACGCGACGTAGTGCTTCTGCCCCCACTCCGGGCCGTTGAGGAACTCCAGTTCCTGCAGCACGGCTGTGACGTCTTCCAGCAACCCGGCTGTTTCCTCGTTTGAACGCTCGTTGAGGTGCCAACTCTGCCCGTCCTCCTTCCACGGCTCGTCAGAGGTGTCGGGACTTACGTCCGTCACAGTGTGCTCAGGTGTCGGGATTGTCTGCTCTGCATCGAGATACAGCCGGCCGTCGTCCTTCAGGAGTTGGAACTCGATGACGGAGATGTCGATCGATCTGTCGCTGAGCCACCGGAGTACGATGTCCAGCCGCTCGCGGACGGATTCACCGACGAAGACGATTCGCTGATCCTGATTCAGCGTGTAGTCCTCGTTACAGAACTCGTCGAGCACCTCGGTAAACGTAGTTTCCTCTTCGTAGAGCGTTCGACCCCACGTCGTGGACTTGAACTTCTCGAACTGGTCGCGGAGCTTGGAGTAATCCCAGTGCGAGGTGTAGGCGGCGTACTTGAGCCCCTGAAAATCGACCTTCGGCTTCAGGGCGCCCCGTTTGAGTTCGATGGCGACCACATTGGCGTCGCGGTCGATGGCGAGAAGGTCAATGCCATCGCCGATCTGCTTGACAGAGACCTCCCGTCCCACGAGTCGAAAGTCCTCTCCGAGGATGCTCTCGGGACTATTGATTATCCACTCCCGGAGGTCATCTTCACGAAACCCCTCTTCCTTCAGGGAAACCGTTTCTAACGTGGAAACGTCTTCCTTGTCCCCGACTCTCAGCATAATGTCGAGATAGAGTCACAGGCGCATAATAATCCTTTGGAGCCAAGAGATGGACTTCAATCGCATATTCCGGATTCAAATGAGCGTGTCTCGAGTATCTGTTCGATGCGTGGAATCAAACGACAGATGTTCACCGTGATTTAACCGTCTTCCACCAAGAGGAGCTACAAAGGATGGGACTTCTTCGCTCTATCGTCGGTTCAGTACTTGGGCTTCCAGCTCGGATGTGGATTTCGGCGAGAGCAACCCTCTATCGAAGCGAGGCCGAGTTGAACGACGAGGTGGCCTCCCATCTTCCTGATACTGAAGACTTGCGCACAATCAGCGAAGTCGACATCCGCGTCCGAACGAGAGCCTCCTATCCGCGACTGGGTGAGTTCTATTCGAGGCAGGTCTTAGCTTCGATCAGCGTGGAACTGGTGGAAGAAGCACCTTCATACGACATCGTTCAGTTGCAGCGCCAGCTACGAGAATCGGATATTCCGGTCGTACAGGTTTTCGGAGACAGGCTGGTCTCCCGAGGTAACCTCGGAATGAACGAGAGACTCCTGTTTGCTGCCCGTGATGATTCCTCGTTCGAGGTCTTGATCGAACTGGGTGCTGATGTGGGCGATGTCGAGAGGTGGATCCGAGACCTCGATTTGGAACTGCTAGAGCACCTTCGTGACGTAGAGGGCGCCGCTGACGAAGGGTTCACTCTCGAAAGATATGATCATAGCGAGCGGATCGCTACGAGCATCACAGCACACCTCGAGAGATCTTCACGAGGTACAGCTCTTGACCGACTTATAACGCGACTTGAGGACGAAACGGATGATGTGACCGTGTTTCGGCGTTACGAGCCTGACTGGTACCTCGAACGCGTAGGGGGATCAGATCATCCCGGCACGACGATTCTGACCGTGAGCCATCGGTATCGTATTGACGACGATTGGCGCGGTGGTGCGGGGACTGACGAGAAAGAGTTCACCGAAACAGAGGCTTCACTTCGATGGTTACGTGAGTTCCGCGATGATCCGCCCGATTATATCGATATACGATAGACCACCTCTCCCCTCATAGATTGATTTCGGATGGGCACGTAGTTCTCGACCGTGATTACGTCCTGTGTTGCGTAACTACGAATTGAATATAAATGAGTTCGGTGTTTTGCAACAACAGAACGTCAGTCGAGCGGCTCGATCATCATCACAGAGCCATCCGGTAGTTCATCCATAGTCTCTCGAATCCGCCGCAACTGCTCATCGACACCGTCGAGCAACTGCTCTGCATCTTCAATCATTTCACTTACACGTTCCTCACTCGGTGGGCTGGTGCCCTCTACTGCATCGACGACCTCTTGGGTGAGATCGTGGTCGGGATACTCGGACTGGAGTTCGTTGGCGAGTTCTTCGAGTCGCTCGTCGACCTCGAAGGGGTTCTCCGCCTCGTCGAGGAGTTGCTCTACGTCATCAACGCTCGGCGGCTGCGACCGACTGAGCATCTCGCTCACATCAGTCGTAATCGGGTGGTTCGGACGCTCTTCCTCGAGACGGCTCGACGCGTCGCGAAGTTGCGACCAGAGCGAGGCCCCGCTACTGGGAGCTTCGAGGAGCCGCCTTGCTCGTTCGTACCGCTTAGCTTGCTGAACGACCGTCGGGTCGACGAGACCTTCCTCCGAGAATGAGTCGCCGTTCCACGCAGTCTCGAGGAGAGCGTAGAGAGCATCGATGGTTACACCGTCGAATTCGACGGCGACGCGGTCGGCAGTTTCCTTGCTGCTCCCATCGTGAGCGTAGAGCCACGTGGCGAGACCGGAAACCACGCTCTCCGGCTCTTCGTCCGGCGGCGACTCTCCCGTGATGCGTTCGAACTGCTCACGAACAACGGTTCGTCTGTGAGCGTCGGCTTCGTCGATCGTTGCTCGGAGCCGGTCAGCATCTGGGACTGCGTCACCGCCGACGATCGCTTGCATCTCCCCCGTGATGTCCGCACCGGGGTAGAGCCGCTGCATCTCCGTCGTTCGCTGGCTGAACTTCTCCCAGAGGGAGTCACCGTCCTCGACTGACTGGAACAGCCCTCTTGCCCGAGCGAAGCGCTCGGACTGCCGTTCGATCTCGTCGGACGCGAAATCGTCCGTTTCGAGACCCTCGCCGCCGAGTGCGGGCTGAAGCGCCGTTTCGAGGTCGTCCAGCGACGCCCCCTCGCCGAACTCTCTGCTGACGCCTCGCAGGACGCGTTTCACCAGCACGCTGTTCTCGTGTACCCAACCCGCTAACTCAGAGAGCCACGCGTCGGGGTCGGTTCCCGCCGGCTCCTTGCCGATCAGCGTCTCAACGGTTTCCCGAATCTGCTCCGGATCGGTGTCGCCGATCGACTCGAAGCGAATCTGTACGTCGGTCAGATTCGTCTTGTTTCTGACCGCTCGCCCGATCTCGGCCGGTTCAGTGATGTACTGGTCGTCGCGACGTAGCGCGATTTTGTTGGCCGTCGCGAGTGTGATCAGCAGTGCCGAGATCGATTCCTGCGGTGTACCTCGATACGTGCCGCCCCGCTGGACGGTCTGGCTGAGCAAGTCCTCGGCACGAAGTGACTGGGTGTTCTCGTATTCGTCGAGGAACTCCTGGCACCAGCCGTCTGTGAGTTCCGCCCGGTCAGTATCCACGCCGAGTGTGACAGCGTCCTCGCTCGAGAGCGGCCAGTCGTCGACGCCGCGGAAGAACCGCGCTATCTGTTTGGCGTCCTCGACTTCGGTTATGCCGTTGGTCAGAACGAAGCGCGTCCCGCTGAACACGGATCGGACTTCCTTTTCGACGACCTGCTCGAACACGTCCCCGTATCGGCCTCTCGTCCCCCCTGTTCGGACGTAGACATCTGCGTCCGCGAGTTGCTCGCGAATCGTCGACTCGAGCGCCCGCTGTTCGTCGCGGTGGTCGGACTCCAAGTCCGGATACGTCTCCGTCTCCTCTGAGAGGACTTCCTGCATACCCATCACGTCCCGCAGGCGGTCGATCGTCGACCCCTGCAGATCGACGGCGACGAGGACGTGCTCGCCCCCGTCTCGACTCTCGTTCGTCGACTGCCATACGTCAACTTGATCGCTGATCTCGTCACCGCTCCCCGCGACCAATCGTACACGAACGGCGTCGAACTCCGGCGTCGGCGCTTGTTCGATCGGGTCAAGGACGGAGTAGCCGAAACGAAGCGGGACTTTCCGCTCGCCCTCGAGATCGACCTCGTGTCGACTACCCTCGGAGAGCAGGAGGCCGCTCCCCTCGCGAAGTGAGTTCTCCAACTTGGCGGAAAGCCGGTGCGACGGAATCTGCTGTGCGCGAGTCTTCGCTCGCGTCAGTATGTCCTCCTGCTCTTCGGAGACCAGTAGGTACTCCTCGTCGCCACGGTCGTTCGTCTCCGTCAGCACCTTCCGATCCCCGAGGAGGTCGGACAGCGCCGATTCGACGTCGTCCCGGACAGCTTCGAACGACTCGTCAGTCGACTTGACCATCAGCCGGGCGAGGTTCGCCGGCGTCGACGGCACCTCGGAGCGAACCTGATTCAGCAGGTACAGCGCCTTCGCAACGCGGACGGAGAACGCATCCTCGTCGCCGCCAGCCGAGGGAACGAGTTTGTTCTCGACCATCTCCTGGACCCAGAGCGGGACGTAGGTCGTCTCTTCGACTAGCAGGTCGTACAACTCGTCCCACGTGACGAGTGCTCTGACCTGCTTGTCTCCCCACTCGAACCGCGTGAACAGCGAGCGAACGAGGATGAGCAACGCCCGTCCCTGCACGTACTCCTCTTCGGTTACGCGTCCCCGCGGCATCAGTTGCTGAATCACCGTCCGAAGCAACCCGAGATCGTACTCGCGGAACGGGTACGACTCGACAGCGTCCGGGTCGGCGCCGGCAATATCGGAGTACGCGTCAAGCGTCAGGTCGGGCATCTCCCGGAGAGCGGACTCGACGACCTGACCGCCCTCACCGTCTTTCTGCAGCCACCGCTTCCGAACGATGATTTCGGTGTCTGCGCCCTCAAGCGGTTCTTGGGCACCGTACCACGACTGCTCCGTGACTTCAGTGTCCTCGAACTCGCCGTGAATACGCTCGGTCGGATACTGTCCAGTCCCGATGACCGGGGGATTTGGCCCGACACCTAACTCCGTCAGTGCTTCCATCGTCTCTTGGAACTCTCTGTAGCGAAGGCGGCCATCGCCGATGAACAGCGCCACCTCGTCGAGCCCGATCAGCAACTCCGTTTCAGTCTCCGGCGTGCTCAGCGACTCTTGAGCTGCTTCAACGCGGTTGACGAGTTCGTCGGGGTCGAACTCGTCGGGGTCGACTTCCTCGATGGCGTCGTCGATCGACTGCTTGACTTCTTCCCGAGACGTGAACGGTGAGTCTTCGAGTGTCGGAACGGCGTCGTAGAGCCAGCTCCGTAGCGACGCCCGCTCGTCGTACACGTCTTCGAACGTCTGTCCGTCATACTCCACTTCCTGTAGTCGCTCCCAGCAGTCACCGTGGTTTATGTCGAGCTGCCACGCCCACTCGAGCAGCCAGTTGGGGTCGGTCGGATAGCCGAGTTCGCGACCGATCGCCTCGTAGATGAGGTACGGGAGTGGCGGTTCCTGTGACGCGTCGCGGTTGAGGAGGTTCAGGAAGACGGGCTTCAGGCGGTCGACGTGGGAGTTCGCGACGCTCTGGCGGAACGACTGGAAGCCCGGCCATCTGCTCGCCAGCTCTTCGCCAAGATCGGCGAACTCTGATTCGGTGTCCGCAGCGAACCCGATGAGTTTCAGGAGGTGCGTCTTCCCCGACCCGAACGTCGCGGAGATGTAGAGGAATCGCGGTTCCTCGTGCGGATACTTGTCGACGAGGTTCCCGAGCGTGGTGAGCACGTCCCGAGCGCTGTCAGTCTCGTAGAACTCGCGGACGTCGTTCTCGGCCCGCGCTCTGGCGTTTACTTTCTGGACTTCCTCGAGTTCGCGAGTCGGTGACTGCTGGAAGATGTCGTGGATGTACGTATCGCTCATTGGAGATGCACCCCCTTGATCCGGCCTTCGATCTGGTGGGCCGGGTAGTAGTTGCGTGATTCCTCGCCGAAGAAGTTCAGATTGCCACCATAGATGTCTCCGGGGAACGGAATACCGATCGTCGACTGGACGTTCCGACGGTCGAGTTCGTCGAGGAGTTCCGACGCACGCGTGAACGGGTAGAGGCTCCCGAGGTGCGTGAGGAGAACGATATGCCGCTGCTGAGCGGGCGCCTCAATTTTCTCGACCATAATCGCGACCAGCTCCTCCGCTAACCGGTCTTGCATCGTCTCGGTAATCGTCGCTGGTTGGCTGTTCTCGCCGAGATCGACTGCGAGTTCGAAGACATCGGTTTCGACGAACAACTCGTCCAGCCGGAGGATTTGGACGGTTCCATCGTCTGGGAAATCCTCGGTACGATGCGGGTTCGCCGCCCACTCGGTGAGCCGTTCGGCAACCCGGTGCTCGTACTTCGGCTGGACGGGGACGATCACGAACGGGTTTCGGATGCCGCGTCGTCCGTCGGCGAACTGTGCGAGCCGTTCCGTGAAGTCGTGGAAGGGACGTTTGGTCGTCATCGGATGATTACCCCCGTCTCAGTCCGCTCGATACTGAGATCGTGGCGTTCGACAAGCCGTTCGAGTTCGGAGTCCAGCGATTCGCGATCCGACGGGAGAACCCCGATTGCCGTGATGTCTGCCGGAGACCGATCCCCGACGAGTGTCTGCAACTCCTCGAACGTATCTCGTAACTCTTCGATGTCGCTTCCAGCAACCACAACGAGAGGTTCCCTGTCGAGGAGCGTGTTCGTTGCGCGGATGAAGTCGTCAGCCTCGGCGCTAGTTGTTCCGCCCGTCACCGTCGAAACCGCGCCCGAGACGTCCTCGTACCACGACACAGCCCGGCGAAGCGGTGTGATGTATTCGCTCTCGAAGGCTGGTCGAACGTTTGATTCGAACTTACTCCGAGGCTGAATCCACGGATGCGCCTGTAACTCGTCGACGAGCGAATCGACCGCGGTCTCCGCTTGGAACGAGTCCCACGCGGTCTCAATCGAGTCGTCGAGCGCCGGCGAAGTGGTTTGGGCGTCGTTGAACCGATCCCAGCCGTCGTGCGTCCACCATTCACCCTCGTAGCCGTCGATGCTCTCGCGGAGCGTTTGGCTGGCCGTTTCGCACTCCTCGGTCAGCCAGTCGTACGACTGCTGGGCGAGAGTCAGCAGCGCGTCGATTCGCGTGAGCGCGGGAAGGCGCAGGCACCACACCTCCTCGGCGTCGTCGTACCATTCCTGCGCGTCGTTAGTCGCTTCGACGACGTCCTCCCAGTCGGTGTCGCGAGATTTGACGGCCTCTCTTCGGTCGATTGCGCTCTGTTGTTCGGCTTCGAGCGCTTCCAGGAACGACTCGAGAAGGTTTCGGACGGTTCGCGTTTGGAGGTCACTTTCGGCGACCAGTCTGACGTCCTCCACGAGACTACCGAGCCGACCCGCGAGCGTGTCGTTCGCGGACTGGAGCCTGACGATTCCGTCCGGGATGGTCTCCGTCGAGTCGATGAATCCGCCCTCGCGAAGAATGCCTCGGACACCGCCACTCCCTGCGATCTTGAGACGCGTCGTCGTCAGTTTGTTCAGGTCGATGACGGCGTCGAGTTCGAGGGAGTCCCCTGTCTCGTCGATTGGAAGGAAGTCCCCCTTCCGGCAGAGGCCCCAGATAATCGCACACAGCGCTGGGCGAGCGTCCTCGTAGATCGGCTTCTCCTTGACGATTCCGTCGAGGATCGTCGCCATCGCGAGGTTTCCGCCGCGTTGCTTCAACTGTCGGCCGGTGAAGGCGCGCACGTTGTTCTGGATCGACCCACCGTGTGTTTCGGGGTCTTCTGTTGCGACATCAATCTGCTGGGCCCACGTGGGAAGCGGGTCTTGTGCGGAGAGTCCCCGGAGTTCTTGTAAGTGCTCGTCGCCGACCTGCAGCATTACGGGATGGAAGTCGTCGGGGTAGTTGACGTCGAGATACTCCTCGACCCCTGAGACCATACCCCCGATCTGATCGCCGCGATCCTTGACGTCGAACGTCCCACTCT
>Ga0207719_100564_pt1 | contig 18905 bp, 12 predicted proteins | sample A23P1SouthBayCA_2_FD_187279 | JGI IMG/M metagenome (GOLD analysis project Ga0207719, IMG submission 187279) | Aerobic enrichment media microbial communities from Eden Landing Ponds, California, USA - A23 P3 (3) (SPAdes) | ecosystem: Environmental > Aquatic > Marine > Unclassified | place... | reverse complement strand
TCCACAGCCACCTCCATACCCACGCCCACGGGCATTCTCACGCCGAGAGTCACGACCACGACCATAGTCACGAGCATTCTCACGCCGAGAGTCACGACCACGACCATAGTCACGAGCATTCTCACGACGACCACTCGACTGAGACGCCCGCTGAGGGTCACGGACCGCACCGGACGTACGCCGAGGTCGTCGAACTCGTCGAGTCGATGGGACTGCCTGCGAGCGTCGAGGCGAACGCGACGGCCATCTTCCGCCGACTCGGGGAGGCCGAGGCCACGGTCCACGACACCGACCTGGAAAACACCCACTTTCACGAGGTCGGCGCGGACGACGCCATCGCGGACGTCGTCGGCGTCGCGCTCCTGCTCGCCGACCTCGACGTCGAGCGCGTGGTCACGACGCCGCTCTCGACGGGCGACGGGACGCAGGGGATGGCCCACGGCGAATATCCGATCCCTGCACCTGCGGTCGTCGAGATCGCGGCCGACGCCGACTGGTCGCTCCGCGGCGGCCCGGTCGACGCAGAATTACTGACGCCCACCGGCGCTGCGATTCTCGCCCACATCGCCGAGGGCGTCGACACGCTGCCGACGCTGGACGTCGACGCCGCGGGCTACGGGGCGGGCGGGTACGACTTCCCGAACCGGCCGAACGTCCTCCGCGCGATCGTCGGCGACGGCGGCGACGGGCTCGTCCGCGACGAGATCTCCGTCTTGGAGACGAACCTCGACGACGCCGCCCCCGAACTGCTCGGGAGTCTCCAGGAGACGCTGCAGGAAGCCGGCGCGCGCGACGTGAGCATCCTGCCCGCGACGATGAAGAAATCGCGCCCCGGTCATCTGGTGAAGGTGATCGTCAAGCCCGAGGACGCCGAGCGCGTCGCCCACCGGCTCGCAATCGAAACCGGAACGCTCGGGATCCGCGAGCACGGCGCCGGGCACCGCTGGGTCGCCTCCCGCGAGTTCCGCACGGCGACGCTGGACGTCGACGGCGAGCGCTACGAGGTCGCCGTCAAGGTCGCGTCCGACGCGGATGGCGAGATCTACGACTACAGCGCGGAGTACGACGACGCGCTCGCGGTCACCGAAGCGACCGATCTCCCCGTCCGCGAGGTGATGCGGCGCGCCGAGGACGCCGTTCGGGACGCGGAGTAAGCGGCTCAGCTAGCGCCTGTCGGCCCGCGGTCCTTTCGACTCGTCCGGCTCGTCGCCGTCGTCTCCGTTCTCCGCCTCGTCGTCTGCGTCGCGCTCGCGGTGCGTCGCGAGCGCCTCGCTGACAGTGAGTTCGCCGGCGGCGACGCGCCGCGCGAGCCCTTCGTCGATCGTTCGCCCGTCGGCCGACTGCTGGCGCGAACGGTCTTTGATGCGCTGGAGTTCGCCCGCAGTCGGGTCGATCTCTCTGGACTCCCGCTCCTCGCCCGACAGCCGCGCGATGTTGACCGCGGCGAGGACGTCGCCCATCCCGCGCGCGCCGGTCCCGAGATACGGCGTCGTGCCGGTCTCGTCGACGAGTTCGACGGTCACGTCGTCGAGGTCGTTGATCAACTGCGAGCCCTGGAGTCGCGCGCCGTCGCCGACGCGGACGAGCGGATCGGGCGCGTCGCCGATCTCCCGCCGAATGGTCTCGACAGCGTCTGCGAGTGGGACCTGGAACGCGGAGACGACCGTGTCGCCGTGGAGCACGGCGATCCCTGGGCGCGTTCCGGGGTCGACGCCGACGATCGTTCGGCCGCCGCCCCCACGGAGAATCGATATCGCCTCCTCGACCGCGCGGCGCGCCTCCTCGGCCGTTGCGATGACCGAATCGACGCCTGCCGGGAGCGTGAGGTCGTCGTCGGGTGATCGGATCACCACCCGAGCGCGTTCGGGAAGCTCCTCGCTCGGCGTCTGGGTGGTGAACGTCACCCCGCGATCCCGCAGTTCGTCGACGACGTCGTGATAGAGTTCGAAGTCGTCGGTGGCGACGACGATCACTGCGCGGTGTTTCGGCGTCTCTGTATAAAAGGTGTCGTGCCTGCGAGGGCTGGCCGGCGCGGTGCGACGGGTCGTTGGATCGGGCGGCACGGCAGAGCGCGGGACCGGGGAGTTTTTCGCCGAAGCCGCCCGAGACTCCGGCGTGTCCGACGCACTCACCACGGGGTGCCGAGCGCTCGACGACCTGCTGGGGGGCGGCCTCGAGCGCGGCACCGTCACGCAACTCTACGGCCCGCCGGCCGCGGGGAAGACAAACGTCGCGCTCTCTGCAGCCGTCAACGTCGCGGCCGACGGCGGAACGGCCGTCTACATCGACACCGAGGGGCTCTCGGTCGATCGTTTCCGACAGCTCGCAGAGGCCGCGTCCGACGAGGGGCAAACGGTCGAAGACGTCACCTCCCGGCTCATCGTCTCGGAGGCCCACGACTTCGAAGAGCAGGAGGAGGCCGTCCGCGACGCCGAGGGGTTCGCCGAGCGCGCGGAGTTGATCGTCCTCGACAGCGCCACCGGCTTCTACCGGCTCGAACGGACCGGCGACGGCGACGCCGGCGAATCGCTCCGCCGCGTCGCCCGCCAGGTGACGCATCTGCTCTCGCTGGCGCGAAAGCACGACCTCGCGGTGGCTATCACCAATCAGGTGTTCACCGACCCCGACAGCGATCGCACGAAGGCGCTCGGGGGCCACACGCTGGAACACTGGACGGGCGCAGTCGTCCGACTCGAACGGTTCCGCGGCGGGAATCGCCGAGCGACGCTGGAAAAGCATCGCGCGAAGCCCGCCGGCGAGTCCGCGACCTTCGAGATCACCGGTGACGGCCTGTCGGCTGTCGAGCTGTAGGCAGTCGAAAAAGCGGGAGAGCCGGCTACAGTTCGCCGAGCTTCCGGATGAGCTGTCCGCGGTACTTCTCGTCGGCGTTGAGTCCCTTCAGCTCTAAGACGTTGCGTTCGAGCTTGTCGAGCGCGACGTGGAAGGCGTGCTCTGCGCCGTAGCCCTCACCGCTGCCGGCGACCTGCCCGTGGCTGGTCCGCAGGCGGATCTGACACTGGATGAGCGGCGTGCCGCGGAGCTTCTCTTTGTGCTCGTGGAAGCGGACGTGCGCGTGGAAGACCTGCATCTGCTGGTACTTGTCGACCACGGTGGTGATCGACTCGACGATCTCCTGACGGGAGAGCGTCTCCAGCAGGCTGACGTTCGTGATCTGGACGTCCATACTCTCTTCTTCGGTGAAGGTGAGCGCCCGGAGGACGTCCGTCTTCGTGACGATCCCCTGGATCAGCTGGTCGTCCGCAGTCACGACGAGTCCGGAGATGTCGTTTTCGAACATCCGTTCGACCGCCTCGTCGACGCTCTCTGCGGGCGTCGTCGTGACGACCGGCGAGGACATCAGGTCGTACACGGGTAGATCGAGCATCCGGTCGAGATCGCCGCGCCGGTCGCCGCGACCCTGTCGGCTGTCGTCGCGGACGACGAACTCGACGAGGTCGTGGGTGGTCACGATGCCGGCGAGCTTGCCGGAGTCCTCGTCGACGACGGGGAGTCGCGAGATTCCGTGCTCCCGGAGTTTGTTGATCGCCTGCCCCACGTGGGACTTCTCGCCGACGCTGACGACGTCCTCGGTGTAGATGTCGTCGACGCTGATCGCGTCGAGGCTGTCGATGACGGCTTCGAGGATCGCGTCGCTGGCGACGATGCCGTAGAGCTTCTCACCCTCGAAGACGGGCGCGACCTTGACGTCGCCTTCGACGAGCATCCGTGCGACTTCCCGGACGTCCTCGTGGCGGTCGACGCGGGGCGCGGACTTCATAACGACGGAGGCCTTCGTATCGTCTTCCATCCGGGAACGTACGAGCTGTTTTTCGCCGATCACGCCGACGTAGTCGCCATCCTCCGTGACGACAATTCCGCGGGGGTTTTCCCGCTCGAAGATGGCACGAATCTTCCCTAAGCGCTTGTCGGCGTCGACTTCGACGAAATCAGGAGTGGCAATATCAGTAATATCCATAGTCGGAGTAGCCTCCAGTTGGTCGTACGCCGGCTGCTGTCTTGAAACTTCGTCCCGTTCTCAGCGGACTGGTAGCAGCGACACCTGAAATAGCTCGACTGCCCGCGGTTTCGAGCCCTGACGGGATCGGCGTAACCGATTCGACCGTCTCTCTCGATCCGATCAGCCTCAGTCGTCCGCCCGCGCGTTGTCGAACTGCTCTGCGGGCAGTCGGAGCTCGGCGAGGCCGGGTAGCCGCTCGATGTTGAAGACGACTTTCAGATCGTCGGTGACCGGTTCGCCGATACAGGAGAGCCGGATCCCCTGTTCTTTCATCTCGTCAGTCAGGACGGTGCTCACCGGCATCTCGAGTTCGCCCTCGACGACGGCGACGGCGCAGTTCGCGCACGCGCCGCCCCGACAGGCGTAGGGCCACGAGAAGCCGTACCGTTCGGCGGCTTCCAGTAGGGTCTCTTGGGGTTCGACGACGAGCAGGCCGTGGCTGTCGACACCGAGGTCGGCTGCTTCGGCCTTCTCGAAGAGGTCTTCGTCGGTCAGCTCCCAGCCCTGCGATTCGACGACTTCGTAATCCAGGTACTCGACGGTCGGACCGAGTTCCTCGTCTTCGTCGTCTTCTTCTTCCTCCGTACCGGAGGCTCCGGGCTGCGTCCCCGACGCGCCGGGCTCCCGTTCGCGGTCGGTCGCACCTGCCTCACCCGACTGGGCAGTATCGGCGTGTCCGTTTTCCAGGTGCGCATCGAACGTGGACGGGTCTCGACCAGCAGTAATGTGTTCGTACGCGCGCCGGACGCGTTTGAACTCCGCGAGCGACCCCCCGTGGTCGGGATGGGCGTCTTTGACTCGTCGGCGATACGCCCTGACGACCTCGTCCTCGTCGGCGTCGGCGTCGATTCCAAGTACGTCGTACGGCGACTCCACGCGCACGCCTTAGGAGATGACGGGGTTAAGTCCTCTCCTCGATGCCACGCGCTGAAAACGATGCTCGGCGACCCGAGTCACCCGCGAGACGGTCTGGCCGGAGTCACCGACGTCGGCGCGCGAGGAGCGCGGCAGCCACCACGGCAACGACGCCGGCGGCGGGCCCGAACCCGGGTGCGGACTGCTCCGTGGATGTCGGTGCCGTCGTCGCTGTCGACGTCGGCGGGGATCGAGTGGTCTCTGCCGGTCCGACCGACGACGCAGCGGGGGTGACTGTCGGCGTGACCGTCGACTCTTCGGCGGCCGAGACGCTACTCCCGTCACCCGCCTCGGTTCCGATCGCGAACACCGAGAACCCGGGAGTATCTGCCTCGTACGTGCCGTTTCCGAGGTGCGTGGTGTTCAGTCGCTGCCACGCGCCGTCGTGGTGCCGGTAGAGCCGTACCTGCTCGGGAGCGGTGCCGGCCGGCAGCGACGCGTTCGACACGGAGACACGTAGCGTCGCGTTGCTGATCTGGTCGTCCGACACGCCGGTCGCGTCCGCGTGGAAGTAGCCGACGGGATCCCCGTCGGTCAGTCCGGGCGCCTCCGCCGTCGTCCGCGTCGGGGGCGTCACCGAGATCCGCAGGCTCTCCGTGTCGCTGGCCGGAGTGATGCGAACCTCCGTCACCGTGCCGACGTCCGACTGCGTGCGGTTGCCGAACTCCGCGCCGACAGTCTCACCGGACTTGGCGTTCCGGACGCTGAGTTCGGCACCGCCGTCCGTTCCAGTGAGGTTCGAGGTCGTCTTCGGGGTTGGGGTGGGGGTGGGTGTCGGGGTCGGTGCAGGCGCCGGGGCGGGTGCGCCACCGCCACCACCACTCCCGCCACTACTGCCACCGCTGCTTCCGCTGTCCCCGCTGCCAGGTACCGACAGGGCGTTGGTCGACGCAGTCTTCGCGTTTCCAACTGCGTCGGTCGCGGTCACCGCGGCTTTGTACGAATCGTCCGATCCGATCGCAGCACCGTCGACGGTGAAGTTTCCGGTGTAGATATCGTCGGCGTCGGCATCGCGTAGGTCGATCGTCCCGCCACCGAAGGCCGAGGCGTCGGCCTCGACTGAAGCGACGCTGCCGCCGTCTGTGACGGTCGCCGCGACCCGGACGCGGTCGCCGTCGGCCACCGTCCCGTCGCCGTCCGTCTGGTCGCTGATCGTCGGGTTTCGCACCGTCGGCGGCGTCGCGTCCGGCGCGACTTCGACGTCACCCGCGGAGTAGTGGATCGGGACTTCGAGTCGGATTCCCTCGGCCGTCACTGTGCTCGACGCTTGCTCCGCCGTCGTCCCGATCGCTGAGACCTCGATGTTCGCCGGATCGGAGACGCTCCAGTCGTCGAGCACGGCTGTCGGAAGGAACGCGGTGAAGAATCCCTGGTTCTGTCCGCCGTCGACGTTGTAGTGCGGAGCGGCGACGTAGAGACGCAGTCCGCCGGTGGCTTCGTCGTACTGCGGCGCTCCGAACGATTGCGCGTCGGTCGTCAGCATCGCGCCCGCGAATCTGTCGCGCCGCGCGGGATCGAAAGATTCCAGATCGGAGACCGCCATATCGACCGACGCGTTCGCGCTGACGTCTGCGCGGTCGGTCTCCGACCAGGGGGCGTTCGTCCCGTCGAGCTGTGATTGGTTGTACTGCACGTCTGCAGGGGCGGTCGTGACGTTGATCGCCGTCCTGTTTGCGTCCAGAGAGGTGGTCTCCCACGTCGCGTTTCGGCCCGCCCCGAGCAGGAGCCGGGGCGTCCAGTCGGTCACGGTGACGTTGATCGCGAGCCGCGTATCCGACGTGACGCCGAGGTCGGAGAGATCCGTGCGGGTGACGAGGTCCGACCCCGACGAGTCCCGGAGCTGCAACTGGAGCAGTCCGTCGGGTCCCTGCGTGAGGTAGACTCGCGACGTGAGGTTGGTGCTGTCCGGTTCGGGGCCGCTCAGATGCTCGACCGTAACGTCTTCCACGACGAGTTGGACGCTCGCGCTCTGGCCGCTCGCGCCGTTGTTCCCTGCCGAGTCGTTGGCCGTAACGAGCGTGGCGCGGTAGCGACCCGCCTCCTCGAGATTGGTTACGTTGAAGTAGACGCCCTCTTCACTGCCGAAATCGGCCTCGGTCAACGTCTTGACCGTCGTGCCGGTTGCGACGTCGGTGATCTGAACTTCGACGTCCGAGAGCGTCTCGCTCGCGCTGAACGTCGTGTACAGGGTCCGCGTATCGATGACCCGGACCGAGAATCCGGAGATACTCGGCGTCGTGCGATCGCTGACGTTGAGTTGGAGTTCGTTCGTGTCCGTCGCGTTGCTGCTGCCGGCGTAGTCGACTGCGGTTATCGGAATCGCGTAGCTTCCGTTTGGCGACGTCTCGTCGGCGTCGACCGCGAAGGTCGTGTTGTAGACTGCATCGCCGTCAGCGTCGGTGAGCGTGACCGTTCCGGCCCCGAAGGCAGAGGCGTCGGCAGTCACCTGATCAACCCCGCTTTCGGCGTCAGTCGCAGTCGCGTTGATCGTCACCGAATCGAGTGCGGTCACCGCTCCGTCGCTGTCCGACAGGTCGACCGCTGTCGCGTCGGTGATCGACGGCGGTTCCGCGTCGGTCAACTGGAGCGTGTTAGTCTGGACCGTGTCGTTGTTCTCGGCAACGTCGTACGCCGTGATCGGAACGATGTACTCCGTTCCGTAGGCGCCCGGCGGCGCGTCGACAGTGAACGTCGCGTTGTACTCTGCATCCCCATTAGAGTCGGAGAGTGCGATCGTCCCCGCGCCGAACGCCGAGACGTTCGCCGTGACGTTCTTCACGCCACTGTCCTCGTCCGTCACGGTGGCGTTGACGGTCACCGTATCGCCTTCGACGACGACCCCGTCTCCGTCCGTCGCGTCGACGGCAGCGGCGTTCGTGAGCGACGGCGGCGTGGTCTCTGAATAGCTGACGGATCCGACTGCTGCAGCGGCATCGACCAGGCCCGACCCGGCGCCGTTATCGGGTTCAGTTCCGGGAACGGCGCTCTCGTTCGCGGTCGTTTCGAGCACCGAGATCGTCTCGCTCGGGCTCAGCGAATCGTTTTTATCCGCCAACAGTGCGATCACGCCGCCGGCGTGAGGGGCCGATGCGGACGTTCCGAAGAAGGGATTGGGAGCGTAAGCGTCCGTCGAGACCCCATCAGGTGCGACGATATCGGGCTTGATTCGGCCGTCGAGCGTCGGCCCGCGCGAGGAGAAGGCTTCGACTTTGTCAGTATCGTAGTGCGTCGCTCCGACGGTCAACACTGCGTCCGTCGTCGGATTGGTCACACTCCGAGCAGCCGTGGACGGCGTGAGCGACTGTGCGTCGCCGCTGAACAACGTGAAATTGACTGGTTCGGTTGCCTCGTTTTCGCGCTTGATGGCGAGGTAATTGGTACCCGAGTCGACGGTTAATCGCTCGATTGGCTGCCAAGAGGACCCATCTTGAATGTTTTTTGACCAGTCTACCGGATTGTCGGGATAGTCGCTCTTACTATCGTACAGGTACAGATCGTAGTTCTGATCGCTCTTTGGCCAATCGTCCCACTGCAGCCACACGCTTCCGCTTCCACTGCTTTCGACGGTCAGCAACTCCCGGTCGCTCGTGAAGTTCAGCCAGTCGTCGCCGTCCCCGTTCTGCCAACTCCCGTGCCAGTGACTTCCGTTGGCCGCGTTCCCTGAGGAGACGCTCCAGACGGTGCCGTTCGCCGCGGACTGCTCGAACTCCTCGTTGAACGCACCGCTGCCGTCCAGCGGCCCCGCGTTGTACCACGACAGCGACATCACGGCCACGTCGACGGACGTGTCCTCGCGGATGTAATCCATCGCATCGAGGAGGTCGACGCCGGACCCGACGTCGATCAGCACCAGCGAGACGTTCGGTGCGGTGTCGACGACGACCTCCGAGACCGCAGTCCCGTGTGCGTTCGAGGTGTTCTTGAAGTCCCCTCCAGGATTGTACACGTCCACGACGTTGTCACTGATCTCCGAATTCGTTGCATTGAATCCCATATCGACCACGGCGACGGTGACGTTGTCGCCGTAGTGGCCCGCAGCGTGCGCGCCGGAGGTGTTCATCGTCGCCAGCCCTTCGCTCACGACGCTCCCGCGGTCGACAGCAGCCGTCGTCGGACGGTTCGGTCGGCGGATGCGTTCGACGGCGGGCGTGTTCGCGACGGCCGTCAGCGCCGATCGCGGGAGGCGCGCTTGTACGAGATTGCCGTGTCGGAGTGCGACGGCCCCGGCGTTACCGCGAACGCGATCGGCGACGGCGTCCCCGTTCCCCGCCGCTGCTTCGACGACAACGTCGACCATCTTTCCGCTCTGTGCATCGGTCGTGAGCGATGGTCCGGACGACGACGTGGCGGTCTGATCGTCGAGGAGTCCGGATTCGATTTTGACCTCCGGTGGGGTCGCGTTCGCGTCGTCGTTCGAGGCAGTCGCGCGCTGGTCTGCGGGCGTTCCAATGCCGGGGGCAGACAGCGAGCTACTGTCGCTAGCTGGCGTATTCGTCGCACCACCGGCCCCGACCGCGGGGACCGTACCCGCCGCAATCAGGACGGCGACCGTCGCGAGGACGAGAAGCGTTTTTCGGTCCATCTTACGTCGGCTGTGGCTCCTTCGGCGGTCGGACCGCGGAGACGTTCTCGTGTCGCGAGAGGCCGACGAGTTGGTCGACTGCGACGTAGCCTTGGACAAGTTGGCCTTGCTGCAGTTCGACGCGCACGTCGTACCCCTCCGGAAGCGACGCACCCGCAGTCAACTCGACCACGATCTGGACCGATCCATTGTCGTAGGTCAGACCGGCTTTTGACGCGTATTCGGATCGGTCATCAGCAGTCACGAGCCCGTACAACCGCTGATCGAGGTTCGGCGGGTGCGACGGTTGGGTGGTCGTCGCTGTCCCGGTCCGCGTGGGCTCCGGCGTCGGCGTCGCGGCCGTCTGTGGAGATCCGGAACAGCCGGCGAATACTACCAGGAAAACGACAATTACGCTATATGGCTTGAACATCGGTGCGACGGTAGACGTATCCTACTTTGAGGGTCCCGGTATGAGCGTTGTGACTCGGGGCCGTCGCTCCGAACTGATTATGAGTACGGTGAGATTACTCTCGGTATGTCGCTTTCAGCGTCAGCATATCACTCCCTCTTCGAGGCCGATCCGGACGGTCTCGTGCTTCTCGACTCGCAGACGGGCGCCATTCGCGAGTGCAACCCACAGTTCTGCGATGTCGTGGGTCGGCAACGAGACGACCTCGTCGATCGGGTGTTCTCGACACTCACGCCGTCTGACCGAGACGTCGCCTCGGCTCTCGCAGGCGACGGCACTGGCGCTGACCTCGTCGTTCGGCTGACGACCGGCGTCGGCGACGTGGTCTCCGTCGAACTGCGTACGTCGACTGTGGAGATGGACGACGGCGAGGACACCGGTGAGTTCGTACTCGTTCGGGCGAGAAGAGTTTCATCCGGCACCCACGAACCCGAACGAAAATCGAAGGTCGTCGACGAAGCTCCGATCGGGATCACGATCAGCGATCCCGGCCAGGAAGACAACCCGCTGGTCTACGCGAACGAGACATTTCAGGACCTCACCGGCTACACCACCGAAGAAATCGTCGGCCGCAACTGCCGATTCCTGCAGGGCGAGAAGACCGATCCGGACGCTGTCGCGGCGATGCGCGAGGCGATCGACGCCGAGGAGCCCGTCACAGTCGAACTCTGCAACTACCGCAAAGACGGCTCCGAGTTCTACAACCGGATCACGGTCGCCCCGCTGTACGACGACGCGGGCGCGCTCGCCAACTACGTCGGCTTCCAGTACGACGTCACCGAACGCGAACAGTACAGACAGAAGCTCGAACTCTCCCACAATTTGCTGAAGACTGTTCCCAGTGGCGTCTTCCGAACCGATCCGACGGCGGACGGCACGTTCGAGTACGTCAACCCCGCGCTCGTGTCGCTCTTAGATGCCACCTCGGCCGACCAACTCCGCGGGCGGCGCGTGGCGGAGTTCTACGTGGACCCTGCAGCGCGCAGTGACTTGATGGAGGCGCTGCGGAACACCGACGGTGACCAAGTCAGACGCGAGGTTCAACTCGAAACGCTCGACGGCGCGAGGAAGGACGTGATCGTCACGGCGTCGCTGTCGGAAGACGCGGCGGGCAACGAACACGTCCACAAGGTGGTCCAAGACATCGCCGAGCGCAAGGAGCGCGAGCAGGCGCTCGAACGCTACGAACGACTCGTCACGAACCTCCCGGTCGGCGTCTATCAGCACACACCCGGCCCCGACGACGAGTTCACACTGCTGAACGACGCGATGGTCGACATTTTCGACGCCGACTCGAAGGCTCACCTGCGCGAGCAACACGTGCGCGATCTCTACGTCGACCCGAGCGAGTACAGCGAGTTCGCCGATCGCCTGCTCGATCAGGGGTTCGTCCAGGACGAGGAGTTCGAACTGGAAACCCTCGCGGGCGAGACGATCTGGGGGGCAGTCACCGCGATCGCCAGAGAGGTCAGCGGTGAGACAGTCATCGACGGCGTCGTGCAGGACATCACCGAGCGCAAACGGTTCCAACAGCGGCTCAAAGAACAGCGGGACAACCTCGACGTCTTGAACCAGATGCTCCGCCACGACATCCGAAACGACCTGCAGTTGGTCACTGCGTACGCCGACTTCCTCACCGACCACGTCGACGACGAGGGCCGAGAGCACATCGAGACGATCCAAGAGGGAGCAATGCACGCGGTGGAACTGACTCGAACCGCGCGGAGCATCGCGGACGTGATGCTCACGACCGACGAGGAGCGCCAGCAGGTCGACCTCGCAAACGCACTCGAAACCGAGCTCGACGACGTCCGTTCGACGTACTCGGAGGCGGTGATCACCGTCTCGGAGACGGTTCCCTCGGTGGCGGTGTGGGCAAACGAGATGCTGGGCTCGGTCTTCCGAAATTTGTTGACGAACGCCGTCCAGCACAACGACAAGGAGATCCCTAAAGTGGAGGTGTCGACGACGGAGCGCGAAGAGGCCGTTGCCGTCCGAATCGCCGACAACGGGCCGGGCGTGCCCGATAGTCAGAAAGACACGATCTTCGGACGTGGCGAGAAAGGTCTCGAAAGCGAAGGGACCGGAATGGGACTATATCTCGTCAAGACGCTGGTCGAAATGTATGGCGGCGACATCTCCGTCGAAGACAGGACGGCAGGAAACGCCGGCGACGACACGGACGGAGCCGTCTTCGTGGTCGAACTTCCGAAAGTGGGCTAATCGCGCAGTCGCGTGGCGTCACTCTTTGGCGATCATCACTTCGCTCGCTTTGATTACGGCCGACACCTCGTCGCCTTCCGCGAGGTCCAACCGGTCTGCGGACCCGCGCGTGATCGTCGAGGTTACTGTCTGACCGTCGCCGAGTTCGACGACCACCTCCGCCGTGATCTCGTCTCTCTTGATCGCGGTCACGGTTCCAGCCAGATCGTTGCGAGCACTGAGTCCCATACACTCGTGTTGGTGTTCTGAAATCAAATAACTGCTGGCGGCGCTCGCGACTCCGACGTGTCGTTTCACGAGGGCCGTTACGGTTTCTCTCTCCGACCGTACCGCCCTCGAGCCAGACTCACCGCTGATATTTGGAGCGCAAAAGATACAACGCGAATCTCCGAAACCGCGGGTATGGACGGGCTCGGCGAAGAAGCCGAAGGTCGATCGAAGTTCGAGTCGTCCCGCGAGACCGATGCGTCCCACCAGATCGAACTCTACGACCTCATCCTCGACATCTCGACGAGTCTGATGAGCGCCGAGCCCGACGAGTTGGAGACGAAACTGCGATGGGGGCTCGAAAGCGTCGGGACGCACATCGGTGCCGACCGTGGCTACGTCTTCCAGGCTCAGAACGGCGGCTTCGAGAGGACGACCGAGTGGACCGGCGAGGGCGTCGTTCCGTGGAGCGCCCAGCGGCTCGACCACGACGAGTTCGAGTGGCTGCACCGTCGGCTCGAGCGCTTCGACAACACGGTCGTTCGGACGAGCGAGCTCCCACGAGGCACCCACCTCTGCGAGTTGCTGTCGAGCGAGGGCGTCGCGTCGGCCGTTTTTCTGCCGATGGTCGACAACTGGTCGCTCGAAGGGTTCGTCGGATTCGACGTCGTCGAGCCCCACCGCCAGTGGGACGACACGAAGGTGAACCTTCTGCGGACGGTCGCCGATATGATCACGCACTCGCTGGGTCGTGTTCGACGCGAGCAGAAGCTCGAAGCCCAGAACGAGCGACTGGAGACGTTCGCGGGCGTCATCTCCCACGACCTCCGGAACCCACTCAACGTCGTGACCGGGTCCCTGCGCCTCGCACAACAGGACCTTGATTCGCGGCACGTCAACCGAGCGGCCCGCGCGGCCGACAGGATGGACGACCTCATCGAGCAGGTGCTGACGCTGGCCACACAGGGACAAGACATCAGCGACCCCCGCCCTGTCCGGCTCGAGTCGGTCGTCGAGAGCGCGTGGGACACGATCGACACCCGAGCGGCCGAACTACGGGTCGAAGCCGGAGTCGGCACCGTCGACGGCGACCCGGACCGGCTTCGCGAAGCCTTCGGGAACCTCTTTCGCAACGCGGTCGAACACGGCGGCGACGACGTTCGCGTCCGGGTCGGACCGTGTGCGGGGGGGTTCTACGTCGCAGACGACGGCCCCGGGATTCCGGAGGATGCGCGCGAGTCCGTGTTCGACCGGGGATACACGACTGGCGGGACCGGACTCGGACTGGCGATCGTTCGGACCATCGTCGAGGCGCACGGCTGGTCGATCCGGGTCGGCGAAAGCGTCGACGGCGGCGCCCGGTTTGAAATCACCGGCGTCGGTTGCGGGAGGGCCTCGAACTGATAGGGATTATCGTAAGTCCTCCTAGATTTCTCGCCGGACGGGACGGCGAGAATCTCCGAACAGTGACGATAATCCCTATGAGGTGCTGGTCTTCGATTCAGACGCTCGGTCGTGAGCGAGCCCCCGGTAACTGTCGCTGGGCACGTTGCGAACGCGCTCCGTCTCGCCTGTGTCGACTGGGAATGTCTTTTTGTATTACACCGTTGATAGTTACCCCTACAGTGGTGGTTGCAACGAAGTGCGCAGCCGATCGCACGACTGCGTGCGCTCTGGTGCGTGCAGACGTGCAAACGCAACTATCGCGGATACCTTGAGGGAGATCAGATGCGGGTCATCATCGTCGGAGCCGGCGAAGTCGGCTCCAACATCGCGGCCAGCCTCGCCGGGGATCACGACGTCATCGTCATTGACGTCGACCCCGAAAAGGTAGAGGAACTCACGTACACGAGTGACATCCTGGCAATAGAGGGTGACGGGACCTCGTTGGAGACACTCGAAGACGCTGGTCTCCGCGAGTCGGAGATGCTCATTGCCAGCACAGACGTCGACGAGACGAACCTCGTCACCTGCGGGACGGCGAAGACCGCAAGCGACGTCTTCACTATCGCCCGTGTTCGAAGTGCGAACTTTCTCGATACGTGGGCGCAGTCGGATGGCGCATTCGGGGTCGACTTTATGGTGTCGACGGACCTGTTGACGGCGAACGACATCGTGCGTGTGGTGGGGATCCCGGCTGCAGTCGACGTCGAGTTGTTCGCGGGCGGACTCGTCCAGATGGCCGAATTCGAGGTCGCCGAGGACAGCGACATCGCCGGCCGTACTGTCGAAGAGGCGGATCAATTCGAGGCGCTGACGTTCGCTGCGTTGGTGCAGGGTGGCGAGGTCGTGATCGCTCGGGGACAAACACCGATCGAGGCCGGAAACAGAGTCATCGTCATCGGTAGCCTGGCGAGCGTCCACGCGTTTTCCAGAACCGTCGCACCGACGGCAACGCCTGACGACGCCCGTGACATTGTCATCGTCGGCGGAAGCAACATCGGATATCACACAGCCAAACTCCTGGAGGAGCGAGGGATCGAACCGCGCCTGATCGAGCAGGATTCAGAGCGGGGTCGTCAACTCGCGGAGAGCCTGCCGAAGACGATCGTATTGGAACACGACGCGACGAACGTGGAGTTCCTCACTGGCGAGCGCGTCGACCGAGCAGATGCCGTCATTGCGGCGACCGACAGTGACGAGAAGAACCTCCTCGTCTCGCTGCTTGCGAAGAACATCGGCGCTCGACGAACAGTCGCCGTGGTCGAGCAGGGCGATTACGCGAGTCTCTTCGAGGCGGTCGGCATCGACGCCGCGATCAATCCGCGCAAGGCCACGGCGGAGGAGATCGTCCGATTCACCCGAGAAGGACAGATAGAGAACCTCTCGCTCATAGAGGACCGTCAGGCTGAGGTGCTAGAGATCGAAGTAGACGCGGAAAGTACTCTCGCTGGGCGGCCGATACGCGAGAGCGTTCGTGCGCTCCCCGCGGGGGTCGTTATCGGGGCAATCGCCCGCAACCACGACCTCGTCGTCCCCCGCGGAGATACGGTGATCGAGCCCGGAGACCACGTGGTTCTTTTCGTGTCTGCAGACACGCTCACTGCTGTGATGAACGCGATATGAGAACCCGAGTCAACTGGCGCGTCAGCTGCCGACTGGTCGGGACCATTCTCAAATGGTTGTGGGTCCCGCTCGTCTTCCCGCTCGGACTCGCCCTCTACGACGGCACGGCGCTACTTCCCTTCGCCCTGCCGATGGTCGGCACCGTAGCCGTTGGCGTCGGGCTCGAACAACTGACCGAAGACCGGGAGCTCCGGACGCGAGAGGCGTTTCTGATGGTTTCGCTGACGTGGTTGAGTATCGCACTGGTCGGCGCAGTTCCATTCGTACTCGCCGATTCTGGTGTGATTGCAGCGCCCGTGGACGCGCTCTTCGAGAGTATGAGCGGCATCACGACGACGGGAGCGACGGTCATCGTCGATTTCGACCGCCACACGCGAGCGATACTGCTGTGGCGGGCCGTCCTCCAGTGGATCGGCGGGCTCGGGATTCTCGTGTTAGCGACGGCAGTGCTTTCGCAGCTCTCTGTCGGTGGGGCACAGCTTATGGAGACCGAAACGCAGACACAGGACGTCAATAAGCTCACGCCCCGGATTTCAGAGACGGCCACCCTGCTTTGGAAGATCTACCTCGGACTGACTGGCCTTCAAGTAGCAGTCCTCTATGGGCTCCATCTGCTCGGATACGCTCCAAGTATGACACTGTATGATGCCGTAGCGCACGCCTTCACGACGATTTCGACGAGTGGCTTTTCGCCACGCGGGGAGAGCATCGCCGCATTCTCTCCGGCCGTCCAGTGGGCGATCATCCCGTTTATGGCGACCGGTGCGACGAGCTTTATGTTGATGTACTTCGTTCTCAGAGGGGACTACGAGCGGCTCAGGCAAAGCGGCGAATTTCGGTTCTATGTTGGGATCTTGGCGCTGCTCGCGCTCGGGGTCGGGACTGTGCTGTCTATCGACGGCGCGCCGTACACGAGTGTCGAGGCGATCGCTCGGCACTCACTGTTTCAGGTCGTCTCTATCGTGACGACCACTGGCTATGCGAGTACGGATTTCAATCTCTGGTCGTCGGGGGCAAAGCATCTCCTGTTCGTCGGGATGTTTATCGGCGGGATGGCCGGCAGTACGACCTGCTCGATCAAGACGCTTCGCTGGCTGGTCGTCGTGAAGGCGTTCCGTCGGGATCTGTTTACGGCCTCGAATCCGAACGCGATCCGGCCGGTTCGCCTCAGTGGAAACGTCGTCGACGAGGGGACGATCCGAGACATCTACGCGTACACCCTCGTCAGCCTCGTGTTCTTCATCGTCGCCACGATTATCGTAGTCGTGGACGCCTCGCGAGTACAGTTGAACGTCTCCGAGTTCGAGGCGATGAGCGCGGCCGCAGCGACGTTCTTCAACGTCGGGCCCGCCTTCGGAATCGCCGGGCCACTCGAAAGCTACGAGCCGTTTCCGGACTCGACGAAACTCCTGATGACGTTTCTGATGTGGATTGGGCGGATCGAGATCATCCCGGTACTGGTGTTACTGACGCCGTCGTACTGGCGATCATAAGGACGGCGGCAGTGCGTTCTACAGTAGCATCTGTAAGTCATTATGGACCCGACCGCCTGACAGCGTGTGATCGGGTGCGCACTCAGTTGCAAACGCTACTATACCTTCCCAAGGGACTCCGGGGTACTGTGGTGTATGGACTCGAACTTTTGCTCGTCGCAGCTATTCGAGTCCGACACTCAGAGTCCGGACCCGCCGTCGACCGGGACGGTCGCGCCGTTGACGAAGCTCGCGTGCTGGCTGGACAGGAAGGTTACCATCTTCCCCAGATCGAGCGGGTCCCCCGGCGACTCGTAGGGAGAGTCCGCGAGCACGGCGTCCCACGCCGACGTGAGATCGGCGAACTCGCCGGCATCGACCCGTCGGGCGAGCAACTCCTCTAAGTCTGCGGTCTCGTGGGGACCCGGTGCGATTGCGTTCACGCGGACATCGGGCGCGAACGCCGTGGCCTGACTCTCGGTAAGCCCCTGGACCGCCTGTCCGTACGCAGTCCCCACCGACAGTTCGTCGGCGAGTGCCGGGATGGCAGGGTTGGCTACGTTGACGATCGTTCCCTGGTCGGAGTTTTCGAGGTGGGCGTAAGACTCGCGGATAGCCCAGACGACACTCATAAACAGCCGATCGAACCCACGGAACCAGTCCTCGTTTGAGACGTCCAGGAACTCCTTCGGTTCGAGTGGTCGCGGCCCCGTTACGAGGTGGTCGATGCCGCCATACTGGTCGACGGTCTCTTCGACAAGTGCCGCCAGATGGTCAGGGTCTCGCACGTCGAGTTCGAGACCGAAGATCTCGCCCTCGCCGAGCGCGTGGAGCCTGTCGCTGGCGTACGCGAGTTCGTTCAGATTCGGCGCGGCGAGGGCGACCTTCGCCCCCTGGCGTGAGAACGCTTCTGCACAGGCGTGACCGAGTCCGGTCGCACTCCCGGTGACCAGCGCTACGTTGTCTTCTAATCCGAGGTCGATGTCCATATCCGACGCTTGGGTACCAGTGCTAAAAGTTTCGTGTCCGTCGATGTACTTCCTTTCAAGCCGGAAGGCGACCAGTTGCGCGTGAAAGGCCGAGTCCGTCTGTGAGGACAGAATCCGGAACGCTCCGGATTGTGTCCGAAGACAGGACTGTATAGCTCCGGTGGCTATTCTACTTTGTTTCCACAGTAGGCCGGGGTATCGAGATCACCGGCGACTCGCTCAGTTATCAGTTCTATGTAGTAGTGATGACGGGTCTCGTGCCGATTTGAGGATTCACCGTTTTGCCCTTGGGACCAGATACGTCGCCTATGCCGCCTCCTCGTGTTTTTGATACTTGTGAGAGGTCACCGGACTTTGGCGTCAGATGACTGAGTACGAGTGTGAGTGCGTTGCTAACGCGGTGAGAATGGTCTGCACTAGTTTTGCTGATTGGGCATTGGCTGTCTCCGTTGCGGTCACAGATAATATTACCTTACAGAAAATAATGATTGTCTTTCCAGTTTTTATGACAAATCGAACACTGTTGGTACACTCAATAACTATGTTCTGATGCTACTTTTTTCTGGAAGCTATGCAGTGCTTGGTTCACGGAGGCCGCCGAACGACACGTATAGGAGGCCGTACCATTGCGGGAACGAGAGCTGTTCCGCACGCACTATCCTCGACCACGGAGGCTAACAGTCCCCTCGGAGCGGCGGGGCTGGGCCAGGAGTGTTTTCGATGACCGATCCCGACTCGGACTCCGACGGTACTGCTGGGGCGTGGCTGACTCGCCGCCAGGCGCTCGCGGCTATCGGGGGGACCGGCCTCCTCGGTGCGTCCGGTGCCCTGGCGGCACAGGCACAGACAGACACCCCCACGGAATCGCCGCCGCCCGACGGACCTGATGGAGGTGCCGCAGGTCCGCCGGCAGATCGGCCGCGACAGATCCTCGTGGGGGTCACGGGGGCCGTCGATCGTCCGGACGAGGTTGTCGGCGGCC
>Ga0207719_100562_pt1 | contig 18967 bp, 19 predicted proteins | sample A23P1SouthBayCA_2_FD_187279 | JGI IMG/M metagenome (GOLD analysis project Ga0207719, IMG submission 187279) | Aerobic enrichment media microbial communities from Eden Landing Ponds, California, USA - A23 P3 (3) (SPAdes) | ecosystem: Environmental > Aquatic > Marine > Unclassified | place... | reverse complement strand
GTCTCGCGGACGCTCTCGGGGAGACCCAGGGCGGAGGCCATGCGGTCGATCTCGCCCAGCGCCTGCTTGAGGTTGCGCTCCTTCGAGTCGCGGGTGCGGAAGCGTTCGTTCCAGGTGCGCAGCCGCTGCATCTGCTCGCGCTGGCGCGAGGACAGCGCCTTGCCGTAGGCGTCCTTGTCCTGCCAGCCGATGTTCGTCGACAGCCCCTTGTCGTGCATCATGTTCGTCGTCGGCGCGCCCACGCGGGACTTGTTGTCCCGTTCGGACGCGTCGAAGGCGCGCCACTCGGGGCCGCGGTCGACGGAGTCCTCCTCGACGACGAGTCCGCAGTCGTCACAGACGGTCTCGCCGTGTTCCGTGTCGGTGACCAGGTTGCCGCCACACTCGGGACAGGTGTCGACGGACTCCTGTGTCTCTTCGCTCTCTGCCTCTCTGACGCTCGTGTAGCTTTTGATGGTCGTGTCGGTCATGGTGGATCGGGGGACGGGCGCCTGACCGGAAGGGGAGACAGAGAGAAATCCCGGGGGCGCGTCCTAACTACTTGTAAGGCCGAAACGTACTTAAAGCTTTCGGGTCTGGCGATATCAGAAATCGGCAGATGGAGCCGGAGTATCCCTGTCAACGTCGAACGATCCTTCGGTGGCCACGGAAACATGAACAATAATGAATGTTGTGGTTGGATTGGGTGCCTCGTGCGTCGGCCGTCCCGGTCCGGCGACGCCCTAGTTACTCTAGTCGGATAGTTCACAAGAGGGTTTTCCGAACTCCGGCCGAACTCTCACCCAAATTGCCCGCAGGATTCCTCCGGGGTCCTCGGGGTGTCCGAGGGGAATCGCCGGGGTAGCCGCAGCAGGTCAGCGTCCGGCGTCGGGCCCGCTCACAGCCAGCCCTCGGAGCGGAAGTAAAGCACCATCACGAGCGAGACGATTCCCATCCCGCCCATCACGGCCGGATAACCCAGCGTCCAGCCGAGCTCCGGCATGTTGAACGGTCCGCCGTCGAAGTTCATGCCGTACACACCGACGATGAAGGTAAGCGGGAGGAGGATCGTGGCGACGACGGTGAGCGTCTTCATCACTTCGTTCGTCGACTGGGAGAGCGTGTTGAGGTAGATGTCGCGAGTGCCACTGGCGAGGTCGCGGTACGTCTCGGTCAGGTCGACCAGCTGGACCAGGTGGTCGTACACGTCCCGGTAGTATTTCTCGGTCCGTTCGTTCACCTGCTCCGGGTCGCCGCGTGCGAGGACGCCGACGGCCTCGCGGGTCGGCCACAGCAGCTTCCGGATCGACAGCAGGTCCCGCCTGACGGCGTTCAGGTCCTCCAGCACGTCCGGGTCGGGCCCGTCGAGCACCAGGGTTTCGATGTCCTCGATCATCCCTCCGATCTGGTCGAGGACGGCGAAGTAGTCGTCCACGACGCCGTCGATCACGCGGTAGGCGGTGAAGTCGGGCCCCAGCGTGAGCAGGCGGCTGTTGCCGGCGTCGATCGAGTCCCAGACTGACTGGACCTCCGGGAGCGTCGACGTCGACATCGTCACCAGCCAGTCGTCGCCGACGAACAGCCCGACCTGTTCGCTTCCCACTTCCTCCTCGAAGGAGGTGTCGCCGCTGCGCAGGTGGGCCGTCTTAACCAGGACGAACGTGTGGGTGGGGAACTCCTCGGTTTTCGGTCTGACGTCGTGGACGACGTCCTCCACCGAGAGCGGGTGGATGCCGAACCGCTCGGCCACGGCGTCGAGTTCCGTCCGGTTTGCGTCCCAGACCCGGACCCACGTCGACCCCTCGGCGTCGCGTGCGGCCTCGACGTCGTCGTACGTCTCGACGGTCGACTCGGTGTAGACGATCGAGTCGATCACGCTATGGTCCCCCCACGGCGACGAGCGTGATCCCCACCATGACGCCCGTCACCGACAGGGCACGTCCGGGGTACGCCTGCACGACCCCGACGACGTATCCCAGCAGTCCCGCGACGACGAGCGCGACCCCGAGGAACCGGAGGCGATCCATACGGTCGCCACCGAGGGGAGCCTCAAAAGCGTTGCCGCGCTATGGTACTGTTCAGATAAGGGAACCTGGGTGGCGAAGGACGGAGAGCACACCCCGGAAGCCCCCGGTCGCTCGGCGGCTACGACTCGCTGCGGTCCTCGGACTCCGTCCTGCGGTCCTTGCGTCGTCTCGCACGCCGAGCGACCGGCCCCTTCCAGTCCCACCCAAGCAGCGGCCCTTCGGCTGGTCGTCGCTTATCTGAACACCGCCTATCGTCCGTCGTCCGTCGGTTCGGTTTCCACGTCCTCGGCGGTGCCCTCACCCACCTCGTCACCCTCGTCCCTGGCGTCACCCTCGTCCCCGGTGTCGCCCTCCTCCCCGGCGTCGTCGGCGTCACCAGGGCGGTTTGCGGCCGCGATCCGCCGGCCGGCGTACACGTAGTACGCGGGGGCGGCGAAGGGAAGCACGAGGGCCGCGAGCACCCAGGCGTGTCGGCTGACCCCCCAGTCGAGACCCTGCCGACGGAGCGACTGCACGTCGGCGTACACGAGGACCGCGAAAAAGAGGTGCGTGACGACGAGCACCGACAGCGCCGCCCACATCTCGATCCCGATCGCGGCGACGAGTAGCGCGCCGCCGACCGCCCAGAGCACCGGCAGCAACGGCCGGACGAACCCCTCGACCGTCTCGGGGGGCGTCTCCCCCGTCCGTTCCTGACCTGGGGCGTCCGCGGACGTCGCGTTCATGTCCCCCGCTGGGTCCGCCGGCCCCAAAAACCCCGGCCGCGGCGATCGTGAGTGGTCCCCCGCGATCGACGCCGCCCCGGCCCGGTCCGGGGGGTACGGGGAGCATAACCATGGGCCCGGCGTCGCCAGTGGTGCCCGATCCGGATGGACGACACAGCCTCCCGTCGCGAGAAGGTCGAGGCGCTCGCGGCCGTGTTGTGGTACGATCCACCCCTGGCCGCCGCGGTGGTCCTGCTCAGCCTGTTCGCCGCGCTGCTGGAGGGGATCGGCCTCGGGTTCGTCCTGCCGATCATCGAGCAGGCAGACGGGGGCGGGCCGGTGAGCGGCGGCGGTGGGGACCTGTACCGACTGTTCGAGCACGGCTACGGCGCCCTCGGCGTTCCGTTCACGATAGAGTTCCTGCTGGCCGGCGTCGCCGCGATGGTCGTCACCCGCCACGTTGCGGGCGTGCTTGCGGCCTGGCTGCAGGCGCGACTCGGCGCGACCTACGTCCGCGACCTGAAGCGCCGCACGTTCGAGCGGGTGCTCGACGCCCGCACCGGCGCCGTCGAGGACCGGGACCGCGAGCGGCTGGTGAACGCCGTCGTCACACAGGCGAACTACCCCGCCCACGTCCTCTCGGCGTCGGTCACCCTGTTCCAGCAGGTCCTCGTCGCTCTCGCGTACCTCACCATCGCGGCCACCCTCGCTCCCCTGCTCACGCTGTTTGCGCTCGTCGCCCTCGGGGGGATCACCGCCCTCGTCCGGTTCGTCGTCGAACCGGCCTACGCCACCGGCGACGGCCTCGCGGGGGCCAACGAGGAGATCCAGGCGGCGACGCGGGCGGGCGTCCGCGGTCATCGGACGGTCAAGCTCTACGACGCCGCAGGGGCGGTGCTCGATCGCCTCCGGACAGGACTGGATCGCTACGTCGACGCGCGCGTCTCGCTCACCCGCAACGAGGCGCTGCTCGGCGGGCTCCAGAACTCGGCGAACGCGCTCGTCGTGTTCCTCCTCCTCTATCTGGCGCTCGTCGTCGCACCCCTCTCGTTCGGGTCGGCCGGGCTGTTCCTGTTTGCGATGTTCCGGCTCGGCCCCCAGCTCAGCGCCCTCCACGGGCGGCTCTACTACGTGGACGGCAACCTCCCGCATCTGGTTCGGGCCCGGCGGCTGCTCGACGACCTCGCGGCCGACGCCGAACCGACGGGCGGAGGTCCGGCCCCCTCGCCGGTGACCGACCTCGCTTTCGACGACGTCACCTTCGCCTACGGCGGGGGCGAGCCGGCGCTTTCGGAGGTGTCTCTCACCGTTGCGGCCGGCGAGTTCGTCGCCCTCGTCGGGCCCTCCGGCGCCGGCAAGTCCACCATCGTCTCGCTGCTCGCGCGGCTGTACTACCCGGACTCCGGGACGATCCGGGCGAACGGGCGGTCGCTCGCGGCGGTCGACGCCGCCGACTGGCGGGACCGCGTCGCCGTCGTCCAGCAGGACACCTACCTCCTCAACGAGACGCTCCGGTACAACATCACCCTCGGCGCCGGCGACGTGTCGCGGGCCGACCTGGATCGGGCGTGTCGGCTCGCGGGCGTCGACGAATTCCTCCCGACCCTGCCGGCGGGGTACGACACGGTACTGGGCGACGACGGCGTCCGCCTCTCGGGCGGCCAGCGCCAGCGGGTCGCCATCGCCAGGGCGCTGGCGTCAGACCCGGACGTGCTCGTCCTCGACGAGGCCACCAGCGACCTCGACGCGGCCCTGGAGGCTCGCGTGCACGACGCCCTCGCGGCCGTGGACGGCGTCGTCACCGTCGCCGTCGCCCACCGCCTCTCGACGGTCCGGGACGCCGACCGCATCTACACCGTCGAGGACGGCCGGATCACGGAGGTCGGCTCCCACGAGGAACTCCTCGCTCGCGACGAGACGTACGCGACGCTGTTCGGGACACAGACGGCCGACTGACGGGCCGGACGCGACCTCCCCGGACGCGCCCCCTCGACGCGACGGCTCCCGTAGCGACGACTCTCGTGGCAGGGACTCCCGTGGTAGCTACCTGCGCGCGGCGAATCGCGTAATTGCGACCCGTAGGCGGCGGATAATTTTGTACTCGTCCCGACACTCCCCGGGCGATGACTGTCGAGTTCACCGATGGGACGACCGTCGTCGCGGCCGCCGAACCGGTGTCGACCGACGTGGACGGCGAGGCGGTGATTCTTCACCCCGGCACTGGCCAGTATCACGGCCTCAACGCCGTCGGGACGGCAATCTGGGATCGCCTCGGGAACCCGGCCACGGTGGCCGATCTCGCGGCGGCCGTCGCCGAGGCACACGACGAACCGGCCGACAGGGTCCGTTCGGACGTCGATGCGTTTCTGGCGGCCCTGCACGCCGCGGACCTGATCCGGGTGAATGGACGCCCTCCGTAGGGGTCTCGCGCTGTCGCCCCTGCGCCGTCACCTCCTCGCCGAGGCGGTCCCCGTGCTCCTCGTGTGCCGGGTGGGGCTGGCCGTCGGGTCGGTCGCGACCGTCGCGTGGGTGCTCGACGCGACGACGTCCGCGCTGGCGTGGGTACACACACCCCGCCTGGCGCCGCTTGCAGACCTCGTCTGGGCGGTCGAGACCGCCGACGGAGCGGTGGGAACGGGCGGTTCCTGTCTCGCAGTCGCGCTGGCGGCCGACCGACTGCTTTCGGCCCACGGCTACGACTCCACGCTCCGCATCGGCGTCGCAAGCGACGGACGCGGGTTCGAAGCCCACGCCTGGCTCGAACGCGACGGCCGCGTCCTCGTCGGCGATCTGCCGGAGTTCTCCCGGTTCCGCCCCCTTCCGACGGGGACGGTCGAGCGCCTCGCGACCCGTCCGTGACGGGCGGGTCCGTGGGTTCGGTGCTGGTCCGGGCCGTCGGGTCGGCCCGGAGCCTGCCGTTCCGACGGCGACCCCCGGTAGGAGGGCCGTTACAATGCGGGACGGTCGCGTTTGGTCTCCCTGTAGCGATGGCATACGAACGACCGAGAGTAGAGACCTACGGGAGCGTCGAGGAACTGACCGAGAACGTCGACGACGGCTACGGGGACGGGGTGCCCTGGGGCGACGGCGGGATCTCCTGGTGGACGTAGCCAGCGGGGGATCGCGCGTGTCCGTCGCTGATCGGCGGTCACGGCGGCCGCTTCCGGCGTCCCCGGCCGTCCCGAACGGTCGACGCCGAGGTGTCCGCCGCGCATGACGACCCGCTACGCCGCCTTCGGCCTGACGATCGAATCTGAACTGACGCTGCCCCCGCTGACGTCACTCCAGGCCGGCGGGACCGACGATCCGGACGTGACGGTCACCTGCGGGCCGGTGACCGGACTGCCCGCCGACCGGGACGAGGACCGCCACCGCTACGTCGACGCCGACGAGTTCGTCCTCTCCTACGGCGTCGGCGAGGCGACGGTCCGGAACGGGACGGAGATCCGCGTCGATCCGGCCCCGGACGCGCCCATGGCCGTCGTCCGTCGGCTGGTCGTCGGCCCCCTGTTCAACTACCTGCTCCACCAGCGCGGCTCCCTCGTGGTCCACGCGAGCACGGTGCAGATCGGCGACCGGGCGGTCGCGTTCGTCGGCGACTCCGGCGACGGCAAGTCGACCACGGCGACGGCGTTTCTGGCGGCGGGCCACCGCGTTCTGAGTGACGACGTCGCGGCGATCGATACGGACGACGGCGCGCCGACCGTCCAGCCGGGCTACCCCGCGGTGAAACTCGCGCCCGACGCCGTCGAGGCACTCGCTCCGTCCGGCCTCGACCCGGCTGGCGTCGGGCCAGCCGACGCGCTCGACCCGGTCCGCGACGCTCTCCCCGCCGAGGGCGCCGGGCGACGGCGTCGGTTCCACCGGGTGGCTTCCGACTGGGACCCGACGCCGGTGCCGCTGGCCGGCGTGTACCGCCTCGAAGACGGCCACACCCCCGAGGTGCTGTCGCTCCCCCCTGGGCGACAGTGTATGGCGCTCGTGGAAGGGACCTACACCCGTGGCGCCTTCGGCCTGTCGGGGGCCGCGCCGACCAACTTCGCCCGCTGTGGCACCGTCGCGGACGCGGTCCCGGTAAAGCGTCTGCGACGTCCCAGGCGGCTGGATGCGCTCCCCGACCTCGTCGACGCCGTCGTCCGTGATCTCCGAGGGGACGGATGATCGAGGGTGCCCGACCCGAGGTCGAACTCGCCTGTCGGGCCGTCACGCCGTCGGACGCGGACGCCGTCCGCGCCCCGATCGAGACGCTGCTCGGGGCCGACCTCGACTGGGAGTTCCTGCTGGAGTTCGTCCGCCACCACGGGGTCGGGCCGGCGGTCCACGACCGCCTTGTCGGGGGGTACGGATCGCGACTCCCGCCCGAGGTGCGTGCGGCCCTCGATCGGCAACATCGATCGCGGACGGTCGAGAACCTGCGGATGGCGACGGCCCTCCACGAACTGTTCGACCGGTTCGCGGACGAGGGCGTCCGCGCGCTCCCGGTCAAGGGCCCGGTCCTCGCGGAGGCCGCACACGGATCGCTCTCCCGCCGTTCGTTCAACGACCTCGACCTCCAGATCCATCGGGCGGACGTCCCACGGGCGCTCGACGTCATGGAGTCACTGGGCTACGAGCGGGTCCCCGACGTACCCCGTCGCGACGACGCGGCGATCCTGGGCGGGCCGCTGACGCCCCCGCTGGCGACCGAGTACACGCTCCGGCGCCCGGCGGACGGCGTCGCCGTCGAGGTCGGCTGGCGGTTCGGCTCCGATCCGTTCTCGTTTGCCCCCGGCTTCGAGACGTTCTGGGACCGGCGGGAGTCGGTGTCGGTCGCCGGTCGGACGGTGCCGGCCCTGGCGCCGGCCGACCGCTTGCTCCTGCTCGCGTACCACTGCGTCAAACACGGCTGTGTCCTGCTGAAGTGGATCGCCGACGTCGCCGAGGCGGTCCACGCGACTCCGGGGCTGGACTGGCGGGCGCTGTCCCGGCGGGCCGAGGAGTACGGGACCGCGCGGCGCCTGACCGTCGCCCTCGGCGTCGCGACTCGCCTGCTCGACGCCGACGGGCCTCCGGTCGGGGAGTGGCTCGCGGACGACCCCGCCGCCGCGGCCCTCGTCGACCGCGTCCACGGGCGGTTCGTGGATCGGCCGCTCGCCCCGTTCGAGTCGGTCGACACCGTCGACTTTCTCCTCGCCGCGAGCGACTCCGGCCGTGCGAAGGCCCTCACCCGACTCGCGCTGTCGCCCGTCCACCCGACGCTGTCGGAGTACCGACTCCTCCCGCTTCCGGGACCGTTGCACCCGGTCTACTATCTGCTCCGGCCGCTGCGGCTCCTGCTCGCCGGCGTCCGGTCGACCGGGACCCGTCCGTCGGCGGAGGGGTAGGCCCAGGGCCACCGGTCACTCGCCGTCCCGTCGTGCCCGCACCTCCGGGAAGTACCGGCCGTGGAAGTCGAACGGGATCGCGTGGGGAAGCGTCACGCGGGCGCGCTCCTCGAACGTCGCGCCGTCGAGGACCAGCAGCCGCGACACGTCGGCCGCCGCGTCGAGCACGACGGTCAGCACGACGCCGTCGTCCTCGGCGGCCCCCTCGGGGGCGGGGACGAACACGGGTTCGCCGAAGTAGTCGCCGCCGCGGTCGAACGTCGCGGCGTCGCCGGTCCGGAGATCGAGTTTCGTCACCCCCCGCGCCCACTCGGTCACCGGCCGGTCCAGTTGCATCGCGTAGACGTAGCGGTGTCGACGACACCACCGTTCCGGCGACACCGTCGGCAGGCCGATGCCGTCCGCCGACAGCGCCTCGCGTGAGACGGTCGCCCCGCCGGCGCCGTAGCGCCCCCTGCCGGTCACGTCGCCGAGATCGACCGTGAACCGTTCGAGGCGGCCGGCGATCGCGTCGAACTCCCCCGCCCGGAGCCCCTCCAGGTACAGCGAGTCGACCGCCGTCGCGTCCGGCACCGTCTCCAGGTCGACGACCAGTTCGGTTCCGCCCGCCTGCTCGAAGGCGTTGACGTGGTGAAACCCGAACACCGGATCCGTCACCGGGTCGGCGACGACTTCGCCCGAACTCCGCTCGACGACGACGAATCGGGTCCCGCGATCGGGCTCCCACTCGAACTGCTCGATGAAGGGGGCCTGTCGTCCCGGTCGGAAGAACCGCAGGGGGTTCACCCGCAGCGGGAACTCGGTCAGCACGACGTATCGGGGCGTGAGCGCGAAACTGTGCATGTACGCCGGTTTCTCCGTCGGGACCGTCCCGACGTGTCGGCGCTCGCCGACGCCGGTCGTCGCGTAGACGTGATACCGGCTCGTCCGCCCGAAGGCGGTGTCGACGTTCACCAGCGTTCCCGTCGCCGGGTCGCGCCTGAGGTGGGCACACGAGAGGTGTCCGGTCGGGCAGTCGCCCTCGTACTCGACCGGCCCGAGCGTCGACAGCGTGGCGGGATCGACGGCGACGTGCCGCGGCGTCTCCGTGAGCGCGAGGTACGCGTCGCCGACGCGCTCGACGACGATGTTCGTGTTGTCGTAGGAGTCGCAGAAAAATCCCGCGAGCCGCGACCGGAGCGTCGTCTCCCCGGTGGCGAACCCGCCGTCAAAGGTCCCCTCGCGGGCGGCCCGGTAGGTGTCGGTTTCCAGAAACCGGTTGCGGTAGTGGATCCTGTCGCCGTTGCCGCTCCCGCCGCCGCCCGCCGGGTCGAACGTGAAACGGTGGACCATCGCGAGGCCGTCGAACCAGTGGTCGACGGCGCTCCCGCCGGGGAACGAGAACGCGCCGGGGCCGTTGCGGACGAGGCTCCCGGTCAACCAGGCGGGGAGGTCGCCCTCGACCGGACAGATGCGAGTCGTCTCGTCGTGCAGCGAGTGAAACCCCGGATGCTGACTCATCGATCCGTATCCGGGCGCGAGGGGGTAAAACGCCGGCGGCGGTTGCGGGGGTCGGCGGCTGTCACGGGGACGAGCGATCCCTGGCGGTCGCCGTGACGTAGACGCCAGCGAGATCCGTCTGTTCAACGGTCAGCGTCAGTTCGTCGTTCTCCTCGGCCGGCCGGTCGGCCACCACGGTCACCGCCTCGATCGGATCGCGGGTGACGAACGCCCAGAGCAACTCCAGGATCGAGGGATGCCCGCCCCGCCGGAGCACGAGCACGTGGCGCGATTCGGCCAGCTCCCGGAGGGACGGTTCCAGGTCGTGGTCGTCCAGTTCCTCCGGCGGAACGGCGTGCAGCACCTCCCCGGTGATCGTCTCGGTCACACCTCCACCACGGGGGCGACGTGCAAAACGATGTTCGATCTCCGTGCGCTACGCAGCGTCGTACTCCGGGCGCTACGCAGCGTCGTACGCGTGGCGTTCGAGGGTGTCCAGATCCACGGAGTCGAGCACTGCCTCGTTGGTCGCTTCGAGCACGACCGGCGGGACGGTCGTCTCCGGGAGCCGCTCGGCCCGGGTGGCGTCGCGGGCCTCGATCCACCGCCCCAGACAGAGACACCACCGATCGCCCGGATCGAGGCCGGGGAACTGCAGCGCCGGGCGCGGCGTCACGAGGTCGTTGCCCCGTCGCTCGCTGAAGCTCAGGAACTCCTCGGTCATCACCGCACAGAGTTCGTGTCTCCCCCGGTCGTCGGGGTGGGTACCACAGCAGCCGTCGCGCTCGAAGCCCGTCGGTGGATCGGTACTACAGGGAGCGAGGTCCCCGCCGAGGACGTTTCGCTCGGTCATACATCCCCGTCGTGGCGGACGACCAAAACTCCCACCCTCGAGGGCTGTTCCGTCCGGCACTACTGCGGAACCACCCGGCCCGATCGTTCCGTGCCGGCGGGTCGAGACGGAGGTGCCTACAGCAGGCCCTTCGGGGTTTGTGGCTGGTGCCGTTTGTGGGCCGTCGCCGCGTGCCACTGCTCGACCCGCTCTACGGTGTCGGTCGTGACGTCGAGGTCCTCCGCGACGACTTCGGCCGGGCGGTTTTCGTCGACCACCGCCAGCAGTAGTTCGTCGAGCGTCCGCTCGTCGACGCCCAGTTCGGCCGCGTCCGTCGGGACGCCACCGAAGCCGCTCCGGGGGTTCGACGTCACGGTGTCCGGGACGTCCAACGCCGTCCCCAGAGCGCGGACCTCGGTGTAGTAGAGGTCCCCAAAGGGGAGGGCGTCCACGCCGACGTCGCCGTGTTTCGTCACGGAACCGAGCAGCCGGTCGGTGCGGGTCACGTCTCCGAACACCATCCCGTCGGAGGTGTTGGCGACGTAGTACGCACACGCCATCCGGAACCGTTCGAGGGCGTTCTGCACCGCGATGACGTCGTCCGCCGGCGTCCCGACGTTGCCCATGGCCTCCCTGAACGCGGCGAGAAGCGGCTGCAGTTGAATTCGGGTGGACTCGACTCCGAGCGTCGCCGCGACCGCTTCCGCGTCCCGGGCGGCGGCTTCGCCGCTGAGAAACGCCGGCATCACGAGCGCGTCGAGTCGGTCCGATCCCAGGGCGTCGGTCACCAGCGCGGCCAGCGCTGCCGACGTGGGCGTCCCATCGAGCGTGACGACGGCACGATCCACAGGGGCGTCCTCGGCGACCGTCTCGACGAACTCGACGAGGCGATCACGGACACGCTCGACTTCCGTCGGACTCGTCACGAGGGACGGATCGTCAGTCCATCGGGATTGGCTCATTCGTTCATCGCCTCCCCGTCGCCGTCGAGGATACGGCCGGCGGACGCATCGAACGGACGTCGTTTCATCTTCGAGACGTGCTTCACGTGGGGCGGTAGCTTTAGCAGACGTATAATCATTCCGTGCTGATGGCCTAGATACTGGTATGAATCAGTACCTCCATCAATGCGTTCAAGGTAGTTTTAGGGATATAACCACGCGTTCGAAAGATTGTTTCTCGGGGTCGGGCCTCTGGACCGATCCCCGTTATTTCGGACCGTGCCCCCCCGTCAGTTCCGGCCGACATCGCTACATCCCGCCCGTGGGCCTGGGCTACCTCCCGGACGATCGACGGTTCGGGACCGGTGTCACCCTCCCACGGACGTTTTGGAGCGCCGCGGGGGTGGTCGCTCCGACGACACATCCGGGCGCTCCGGACGGCGACCGGGAACTCCGACCCCTCGCTGCCCCGATAGTTTACCATATTGATAGTTTCGCGAAGGGCTAAACCGTTCACCATCCATCAGGTACCTATGTGGAACTACCGCGTCGCGACGATTTGGGGCATTCCGATCCGCATCAACGTCTCGCTGCTGGTGTTCATTCCGTTGCTGGCGTACCTGATCGGAAGCGGTACCCAGATCGATATTTACGCGGGGATCATCGACAGTTTCGCTTCACAGCCGGTCGACGTTCCGGCGCTCAGAACGGGGAACACGCCCTGGATCGTCGGGTTCGCGGCAGCCATCGGTCTGTTCGTGAGCGTCCTGCTTCACGAACTCGGCCACGCCTGGGTGGCGATGCGGTACGACATCGAGATCGAGTCGATCACGCTGTGGATCCTGGGAGGGATGGCTGCGCTCTCCCGCGTCCCCAAGGAGTGGAACCGCGAACTCTGGATCGCCATCGCCGGCCCGTTCGTGAGCCTGCTGGTCGCCGCAGGCGGCTACGTCCTCGTCGCCGTGGTTTCCATCCCGAACCCGGTCGTGCTCTTCGTGCTTGGGTGGCTCGCGGTGGTCAACCTGACGCTGGTGGTGTTCAACCTCATCCCCGCGTTCCCGATGGACGGCGGGCGGGTGCTCCGGGCGCTGCTCGCTCGCTCGCAACCCCACGCCAAGGCGACGCAGACGGCGGCACGGATCGGCGTCTGGTTCGCCGTCCTGTTCGCGATCGTCGGCGTGTTCTCGAACTTCATGTTGATCCTGCTGGCGCTGTTCATCTACATGGCCGCGAAGGGCGAGTCGCGGGTCACGATGCTGGCTGACCTGCTCGATGGGTTCACCGCCGCCGACATCGCCGACACCGGCCTCCCGCGAGTGGCGGCCGACACCACGGTCGAGGCGTTCGGCGACCGGATGCTCGCGGATCGCAGGACGTCGTACCTCGTCACCGAGGGCGAGCGCGTGGTGGGGGCCGTCGGCATCGACGACGTTCGGAACGCACGGCAAGGTGACCGCGGGACGACGACCGTCGCCGACGTCGCGTCGCGGGAACTCCCGAGGGTCGAGGCGGACGCTCCGGCGTTCGACACGATCACCACGCTCGGACGGGATGGCGGGTCGTTCGTGCTGGTCGAACGCGGGGGCGAGGTCGTCGGCGTGATAACCGAGGAAAGCCTGGGGCACGTCCTGGCGCTCAGACAGAACGGCCTGCAACTGAAGCGGGACGTGCAACCGTTCTGACCGGGGTCGGCCGGAGCGGTCCGACTCGCCGTGGGTGAGCGAGGTCGGCATCGCCCCCGTGTTCTCCGTGGAGTACGCCTTTGGATTGTATGGTGCTCGTGCTTCCGGCGTCTCGGCGCGGTGACCGTCGGGTTTCCGCGTGTGAGCAGGGTCGTCCGTGTACTGCGGCTCGTCGGAGTCCGGTTCCCGCGCTCCCGTCGTCCGGTAGACAAAAGGGTTATTCTGGGGGGAGCTAATCCCACGACAAGGAGTAATATGATCGAGGGTATCTCACACCTCCCGCACGAGACGAGTCCGGACTGGACCACAGACCCCCGTCGGAACGACGTGGTGTAACATGCTGTCCGTCGAGGGGCTCACGAAGGAGTTCGAGTCGGTCGTCGCCGTCGACGACGTCGACCTGGAACTACGGTCGGGCGAGATCCACGGACTCATCGGTCCGAACGGGGCGGGGAAGACGACGACGGTCAATCTCATCACGGGGGAGTTGACGCCGACGGCGGGCTCGATCCAGTTCGAGGGTGAGGAGCTGATCGGCGAGTCACCGTCGTCGATCGCCCGACGGGGCATCGGTCGGTCGTTCCAGGTCGTCCAGTTCTTCCCCGAGATGACCGTCAGGAAGCACCTCAAACTCGCCGTCAGGGACTCCACCGAGACGGTCCGGAGCGTGGCGCGCCGGGAGACGGACTACACGCCACAGATCAGGGAGGTCGCGGAGCGGGTCAACCTCGAAAGCGACCTCGACACGGTCGCGAGGAGCCTCCCGCACGGCAAAAAGCGGTTCCTGGACATCGGGATGGTGCTAGCGATGGACTCGAAGGTCATTCTCTTCGACGAGCCCGCGGCCGGACTCAACCCCTCGGAAACCGACGAGGTCGAGGAGATCCTGGAGAGCCTCCGCGGCGAGTACACGGTCCTGATCGTCGAGCACGACGTCGAGCTCGTGCGCTCGATCTCCGATCGGATCACCGTCCTGCACAACGGGTCGGTGCTCACGACGGACACGCCGGAAAACGTCGTCGAGAACCCGCAGGTCAAAGAGGTGTACCTCGGTGAGTGAACTGCTCTCGGTCGAGGATCTCAACGCGTTTTACGGCGACAGTCAGGTCCTCTATGACGTCTCGATCGACCTCGGGACGAACGACGTCGTCGGGATTTTCGGTCGGAACGGGATGGGCAAGACGACCCTCCTGAACAGCCTCGTCAACCGGATCGACCGGAAGACCGGGACCGTCACGTACAGGGGCCAGGACGTCTCGGAGTGGTCCCCACACGAGATCATCCGCGAGGGCATCGCGTACGTTCCCGAGGAACGCGAGATCTACCCCGCGCTCTCGGTCCGCGAGAACCTCGAACTGGCGATGACGGCGGACGTGGGCGACGAGGCCCGCGAGGAGCGAATCCAGACCGTCTTCTCGCAGTTCGAGCGTCTCGGTGAGCGACAGGCCCAACGCGGCGGGACGCTGAGCGGCGGCGAACAGCAGATGCTCGCTATCGGACGGGCGCTAGTCACCGATCCGGACCTCCTCCTGCTGGACGAACCGACGGAGGGCCTGGCGCCCGCGATCATCGACGACGTGGTCGACATCCTGGAGTCGCTGGTGACGGGTGACCGTGCGGTGCTGATCGTCGAACAGAACATAAAGCGGATGCTTCCGCTCATCGATCGCGGGTATATGATCCAGACCGGTCGGATCGTCGAGGAGGGCGACTCCGATCACCTCAGCGACGAGAGCCTCCACGAGAAATACCTGACAGTCTGAGTATCAATTGCCGGACGAACCGGCTGATGTTCCCGACAGTGCCGCTGACGATTTTCGGCGCCCCCGGGCGCCCCCTCTCACGGACGCACGTTCGACGACGGTCCGGGCGCGCCTGACGGCATCAACGCTGATTCCCCGAACTGGCCACATACTGACGATTTGGGGGCGTGTACTGCCGATTCGATTAACACAAATTATATTATGATCTGGGGATTCCCTCAGAGTGTGTTGTCAATGTCGACCGTTCACTCGCACAGGAGTCGAGGACGCGGCTGCCATCACTCGACCGCCGACTTCATCTAATCCACATGTCAGGAATAGCGCTGATCACGGTCGATAACTTCGTCACTTACGCGCTGAACGGCCTGAGTCGGGGGATGATCATCTTCCTGGTGGCCAGCGGGCTCTCGCTCATCTTCGGGCTGATCGGCCTCATCAACTTCGCCCACGGTGCGATGCTGGCGCTGGGGGGGTACGGCACCTACGTCATTCTCCAGGTGATGGGGAACTTCTGGCTCGGTCTCGTGATCTCCGTCGCTCTCGTCGCGCTTCTGGGCTTTGTCCTGGAACGGAAGGTCCTGTACTGGATCTACGACGAGCCGCTGCTCGGGTTCCTCTCGACGTTCGGCATCGGGCTGGTCATCGAGGAGGCGCTCGCGGTGTACTTCGGGAGCCGATCGTACACGGTCCCGTCGCCGCTTCCCGAGTCCGCCCAACTGCTGGGGGTGAGCTACCCCTCCTATCGGCTATTCGTCATCGCTGTCGGGGCCGCCGTCGCTCTCGGCGTCGGGGCGCTCCTCACGAAAACGCGTCTCGGACTCGAAATTCACGCGACCGCGAACAGACAGCCGACCGCCGAGATCCTCGGCATCGACACCGCACGGATCTACACCATCACGTTCGTCCTCGGCACCGCGCTGGCGGCGCTCGCGGGCGCCCTCACCGCGCCGATCACGTCGATGTACCCCACGATCGGGCTCGACTACATCACGATGGCGTTTCTGGTCATCATCGTCGGCGGGATGGGGAGTTTCAAGGGCTCGTTCGTCGTGAGCATGATCGTCGGCCAGATCATCGCCTTCGGGTGGTTGCTGCTCGAACCGACGTACGTCCGCATCCTCGTCTTCGCGGCGGCGATGGTGTTTATCCTGTACAAACCGCGTGGCTTCTACGGGAAGCCGGAGGTGCACGAATGAGCGACCGCATGGCCGACGTTCGCGAGTACGTCCGCGAGCTCCCCCGTCGGCCTCTGCTCGCCGTCGGCGCGCTACTGCTGCTGGCCGTCCCGTTCCTGTTTCCCAGTCAGTCTGGACTCGCCACCGAGGCGCTCATCTTCGGCCTCTTTGCCATCTCCGTCGACATCGTGCTCGGCTACGCCGGCCTGCTCACCCTCGCGCCCGCGGCGTTCTTCGGCATCGGCGCCTACACGGTCGCCAAACTCGTCGTCGACTACGGACAGTCGTTCTGGCTCGGCTTCCCTCTCGGGATCGTCCTCGCGGTCGCGGTGGCGTTCGTCGTGGGCTACGTGCCGATCAAGCGTCGGATCGGCAACGTCTACTTCGTGCTGTTCACCCTGGCCTTCGGGGCGATCGTCTACGACTTTACCTACGTCACGACGTGGTTGACCGGGGGGTCCGACGGGCTCGGCTTCTTCAGTCCGCCCGAGGTCCTCGGCATCGACCTCGGTGGTGCGACCGAGTATTACTTCTTCTCGTTGCTCGTCGTCGCCATCTGTGGATACGGGCTGTACGTCCTCATCAGGAGCGATTACGGCGACGTCCTGCACGCGACCCGACAGAACGAACTCCGGATGCGGTATCTGGGCTACGACACGAACCGCGAACTGATGATCGCGTGGCTCGTCTCCGCGGCGATCTCCGCCCTGGCCGGCGCGGTGTACGTCGGTCTCGTCGGCATCGCCTCGCCGTCGATGGTCTCCTTCGGACTGACCGGCGACGTGATCATCTGGATCATCGTCGGCGGTACGGGCACGCTCCTCGGACCGTTCGCCTCGGCGATCGGACTCGTCTTCGTCCAGGAGTTCCTGCAGAACGTCTGGCAGGGCGGCTACCGGCTGCTCCTCGGGGTGCTCTTCGTCGTGTTCGTCTTTGCCCTCCCGGACGGTCTCATGGGGCTCCTCAGAGGCGAGGAGTAACTCGCCCACGCTCCCGTCGGGGTCCGTTTCCGCGGATCGACCCGTCACACGAGATGCCGTTATCCACCCGTATACACCTGTGAACGTCGCGACACGACGGTCGGTGCCGACCCGTGTTCCGGCCGGAAACCCCACTTAATTTTCCGGATAAAAACCCGGGATTTTATTATACCGATCGCCAACAGAGAGTGCAGGGATACAATGTTAAATAGAAGAACGTTCCTGAAGGCAGCGGGCGCTGCGGGAATCACCTCGGCCGCCGGCTGCATGGGCGGCGGGGGCGGAAGCGACTCGGTCAAGATCGGTGCCGTGATGGCACTGAGCGGGCCGTTCGCGAGAACCGGTGAGGAGAACCGACGCGGGCTGGAGATCGCCGAAGAGTACCTCGGCGGTGAGATCCTCGACAGCGAGTTCGACCTCATCATCGAGGACGGCGAGTCTGACCCGAACTCGTCGATCCAGGCGGCGCGGACGCTCGTGGAGGACGAGGACGTCGACGCGCTCATCGGACCGGTGAGCAGTGGAAACTCCATCTCCGTGATGCAGTACGTCAAAGAGGAGGCGGAGGTGCCACACCTGCTGACGACGGCGTCGTCCGTCCAGGCACGCGAGAATCCGGACAACTGCAACGAGTACGCCTTCTTCATCTGGCCGAGCAACCGACACCTCGCGCCGACGGGGACGCAGTTCATCCAGGCACTACCCGACCACATCGACCGCGACATCGATCCCTCGCGTGTCCACTACGTCTCGCAGGACTACGCCCTCGGGCAGAACGGGCTCGAACTGGTCAAAGAGTCGATGAACGAGGTCGGCGGCGAAGTCACCGGCAGCACGCTGGTTCCGCTCGGCGAGACCGACTGGTCGTCGTACATCTCCGAGATATCGAACAGCGAGGCCGACGTCGTCACCGGGGTCCTCACTTGGGGGGCGGCCGCACAGCTGATCCCGCAGGCCAACTCGTTCGGACTGCAGGAGGAGAAGGTGATGATGTTCAACTCCGGGAAGCCGATCGGCCAGTTCGCGGCGTCGACGATGCCGAACGAGGTAGTCAAGGACGGCTGGTTCGGGACGCACTTCTACAACCCCGAACTCGACACCGAGGTCAACAACGAGTTCCAGAGCCTCTACAGCGACCTCGACAGTTCGCTGCTCCCCAATTCGACAGCGGGCGCGTCCTTCGAACTGTTGCGGGCGCTGGCGACGGTGATCGAGGACAGCGGCTCCACGGCCACCGACGACATCATCTCGGGGCTCGAGGGACTGGAGTGGGACTCCGTCTTCGGCCCCATCCAGTTCCGCGAGGAGGACCACCAGGCGGCGCTCAACTTCTTCGGTGGACGACGCGTCGCCGGCGACGGCGACGCCACCCAGGTCGAAGTCTTCGAAGAATACCCGGACGTCATTCCGGACGCGCGCTGTAGCCTCTGACGGGAGCCGTCGCGGCGACCCGTCGGTGATCGGTCCCCCGCCCGGTCGACGGTGAGGCGACGACTCCAGGGCCCCGCGACCGGGCCCCGGCGGTCGCGTTTCGCCGCCCCCCGGGTTCACCGTCCCGTCTCCATCTGTCGTCGAGATTCGACGACAGATGCGGTCGATCGGGCGGAACCTATCATAGTCAGACAACAGTCGAGTGCGCGGTGTCGGAACCGATCGAACAGCCGTCGTTTCAGTCGTGTGTCGATTACCACGCGCCGATTTTTAGGCGACGCGAAAAATTGTCTGAATTTTGAAAAGTTATAAAGGTGTGCCGGCCGTAAGTGGTTACGCTATGAGCACCCAGAAGACGGTTCGCCAGGAAGCGGGCACCGTCGGCGAGAACCCGGTCCGGCTGGAGGAGGAGAAGGCCGAACAGATCATCGATGCCCTGAACACGGACCTCGCGGACGCGTACGTTCTCTATCATCAACTCCACAAACACCACTGGAACGTCGAGGGAGCCGAGCACCGCGACATCCACGTCTTCCTCCAGGAGGCCTACGAGGACGTCGAAGCGGCCGCCGACGAGATCGCAGAGCGCCTCCAGGCGATCGGCGGGGTGC